>OGJI01000273.1_pt1 | contig 70846 bp, 71 predicted proteins | sample 1572031 | NCBI WGS metagenome assembly OGJI01 (sample SAMEA2582119, study PRJEB24529) | metagenome | biome: Human gut stool | place: China | collected 2011
TAATTCTGACATTGGTTTACTAAGTTTACTGTAAACTTTTTTCAGGACAATACATAAGGGTGGACTATGGTTCCTCTACCCCAAGTACAAAACATGAACATAGCATATACATAGCATGAACATGAAACCGTGTTGATGCTGTGTTTTTGTTGTGTATGTGTTTGGATTATGGGCTAGAGAGGGGGTAGGGTAATGATTATGCAAGTGGAGACAATGGTTAAATGTAAGATGTGTGGAATGGAATGCTTGTTGTTTTTAATGCAGTTTAAATCAGTTGTTTATATCGGTTTTTGAGATTTATTATAGGATCATTTAATGCGTTGCAAATATAGTAAATTTTCGAATTGCGCAAATCAAAACAAAATATTTTTTCTTTTTAGCAATCAAGCAATTACAATTTTACAAAATCCGACAATTTATTATTAAGTGCCAATATTATTAATCGATCGTTTTTTGAAACTTTTAGTGCGGACAGCTTTCTTTCGTTGAATCGCTGTATTATAGTGAGACGATAGAAACACGTGGAAATAAATCAGGGCCGGTACGAGGGTTAATGCGCGAAGCGCATCCGGTCGGGAAATGTGGAGAAAGCTGTTCAAAATTCGATTTAATACCTTGACAGGGGAAATCAAAAGGTACATGGTTGATAATAAAAAGGTAAATTGGTACGTGGCTCACACTCGGGTGAATCAGGAGTTGTGGATAAAGAAGAAGCTTGATGAGTTGGGTATCGAGAATTTTCTACCTCAGGAAGAACAAGTACGGGAAACACCCTTAGGGCGTAAAACGATCCGGGTACTCTTGATTCACGGGATGATTTTTATTCACACGGATAAAGCAACAAGTTTTTCATTAATAAATGACCATGGGCTTAATATTGTTTACTTGAAAGATATTGAGGGACGTCACTCGTTGATTGTTCCCGATAAACAAATGCATGATTTCATGTTTTTGTTGGATTTTTCCCCGAGCGGGATAGAGGTGTTAAACAAAAATCTGAAACGGGGAGACCGGGTACGAGTGATTAAAGGCCCCTTGCAAGGATTGGAAGGCGAGTTGGTTCGTTTGATGGGACACAAACGTGTGGTCATCCGTTTGGAAGGAGTTGTGTCAATTGCAACGTCCTATATTCCGGGTTCCTTTTTGGAACGAATAGAGTAGAAAAAGATGATGGAGAAAGGTTTATTTTATGATTTGTACGATCGGTTACGTGAAGTTAATTTCCGTTCGTACTCCCCCGACAAGTTGTCTGCTTATCTTCACGGTTATCTTACGGTTTATGCGATGGTGCGGATATATCCGTGGTTAGAGACCGAGTTTGGAGTTCTTTACGATATTCACGAAAGGGCAAAAGAAATTGCCCGTTGGTATGAGGTGTTGGTGCAGAAGAAAGAACTTCCGGCAAATTTTCGTGCCGGTTACGCTGCGGACTTGATGGACGTTTACCAGTTGTACTCGGATTTGGATTTTTTGGAAAAAGGCGTGGATGCTGCATACGATATACTAACACCTTGGGGAAGCCAAAAACTGGTGTTACCGTGCCGTACTTCTAATATTTGCCGGTTATTGTGTAATTGTTATTATTTTACGGGAGATGCGGAATGTGGCGAATTGGCTGGTAAATTGGTGACGGAAGCTTTGGGATATACGCGGGGAAACCACCGGGGCGATCTGTTGGGATGGTGGGATGCGATTTGTTTGTATGATAACGTGGTAGGCTTGATGGAATTACCCATTGAAGAACAGGAACGGTTGAAAGAAGAGCGGGTACGGTTGGCCGTACGGGTACGACAAGTGGAGGATGATATGATTGAACAATTTGTGCGGATGGGAGAGGTCTCCTCTGTTGATGTGGGGCAGGTGTTTTATATTTTAGCGAAACGGGAGTTTGTTGCTTGCAACGAGAAGTATGAAAAGAAAGAATAAATATACCAATTCACACTAAAAATTCGATACCGGGACATGCAACCCCCGGTAACAGCGTCTCCTTTAAACGGTACTTCATACGCCGGATCAAGCTATTAAATACCGGAGGGGACGCTCCTTTTGAAAATACCAAAAATAAATGAAATACTCGTTTCACTCGATATATAATCGTTTACACGAGAATAAGAAGTACGTGAATGCTAACACGATTCTCTTGGTGGATATCTTTTTGTCTGTCATGAGTTCGTTTATCACGCTTCTTTTTGCTGATAGTTTTATCATCAATCTCTCCCGATCAACCTACGTGGTGATTATTGGCGGTTCTTGCGTGTTTAGTTTGCTGGTTTTCTGGGGACTGGGGGTGAACCGAAATATCATCCGGCATGCCACGATAAAGAGCATTTGGAAAATGGGATTTGCAATTTTCCTAAAAGAACTCCTGTTGGCAGGAATGATCCTCGTGTCCGGTTCTCGGCTGTTCGGGCAACACCTTTTTGCCTGTGCCGTGATTGATTTTCTCGTGACATCGGTGATTCTGGTGGGTTTTCGGGTTACACTTGTGCTGGTTTATGATTTTACGATTTCTCTGTATGGTTCGGGGAAGACGAGGGTACTGGTCTACGGAACCGGTGATAAAAGCGTGGCCCTGAAGACGAGAATGCACACTAGTAAGCACTATCACGTGGTAGGATTCGTGAATCCGGATAGATACCTGAAATCTTGCGTGCTTTCGGAATTGCCGGTTTACTATTTTGAGGATGAACAGCATTTTTCCCGTTTTGTGAAAAAATATAATATAAACGGTGTGTTATACCCCTCGCGCGAGGAGGCTCGTCAGGAAGCGGATCGGTTGGTTCGTTTTTGTCAGGAGTTTGGAGTAAAGAACTTGTTTTCCCCACCAATAGACGTGCTGGGCGATGGTTTAAAAAAGACGATTATCCGGGAGATCCGTATAGAGGACTTGTTGGGACGGGAGGAGATCAAGGTGAACACGAGGGAGATCGAGGCGTATTTTGCGGGTAAGGTGGTGATGGTGACGGGTGCGGCTGGTAGTATCGGTAGCGAGCTATGTCGCCAGTTAGCTACTTTTGGTGTGGGGTATCTGGTGTTATTTGATAACGCGGAAACCCCGATGCACGAGTTGCGCTTGGAACTGGAACGGAATTTCCCGAACTTGAAGTTCATCCCTTTTGTCGGTGATGTTCGTCAGAAAGAACGGCTACGGATGGTTTTTGAAAAATATCGTCCCCGTGTAGTGTTCCATGCGGCTGCCTACAAGCATGTTCCCTTGATGGAAGAAAACCCTTGCGAGGCGGTTCGGGTGAATGTGATCGGTTCAAGACTGGTGGCGGATTTTTGCGTGGAGTATAACGTGGACATGATGGTGATGATCTCCACGGACAAGGCGGTGAACCCGACCAACGTGATGGGGGCTTCCAAACGATTGGCGGAGATATACGTGCAAAGTTTAGGATTAGCAATAGAGCGTGGGGAAGTGAAAGGTAAAACTCGTTTTGTCACGACTCGTTTCGGAAACGTGCTGGGAAGTAACGGTAGCGTGATTCCCTATTTCCGGAAACAGATCGAGCGGGGAGGCCCGGTGACGGTTACTGACCCGGGAATCACCCGCTTTTTCATGACTATCCCGGAGGCCTGCCGGTTGGTGATGGAGGCGGCCTCGATGAGTACAGGCAATCAAATTTACGTTTTTGACATGGGAGAACCCGTGAAGATCGTCGACCTGGCGGAACGGATGATTCGCCTGGCGGGGTACGTCCCGAACGAGGATATCAAGATCAAGTTTATCGGCTTGCGGCCGGGAGAGAAATTGTACGAGGAGGTTTTGAGTAACGAGGAGAACACGCTCCCGACGGGGAATGCTAAAATTCGGGTGGCGAAGGTACGGGAGTACAAGCGGGACGAGGTGTTGAGAGCTTATGATCAACTTGCGGAATTAGCATTGGCAGTACGGATTGAGGATACCGTGCGGTTGATGAAACAGGTGGTGCCGGAGTTTAAATCGAAGAACTCCCGGTTCGAAATACTGGATAAAATAAATAATTAACTAAAATAAAGACTTACAAGTGATGACGGGAATTGGAAGAATGTTTTTTATCGGTATGCTGGTTTGCCTGTTGGGGGCTTGCGCTTCCCCGAAGGACGTGGTGTACCTGCAAGATGTGAAGATTAATTCTAGGGTGAAGGCAGCCTTGCAGTATCGCACGGTGATCCACGTGGATGATCTATTATCAATCGTGGTTTCCTGTGATGATATCGAGACGGCCCTGCCTTTTAACACGCCGATGATCGGGTTGGGACAGAATAACACGCGAACAGGTAACGATCAACTTTACGGGTATCTGGTGGACACGGACGGGACGATCGATTTCCCGGTGCTCGGGAAGATCAAGGTGGAGGGGCTATCCCGGACGGAACTGGCGGCGAAATTGAAGGGGGAGTTGAGCGCTTACCTGAAGAACCCGATCGTGACGATCCAGTACTTGAACTTCAAGGTGACCGTGTTGGGAGAAGTGAAAGCTCCCGGGAGTTACAAGGTGAACAGCGAGCGGGTCTCCATCTTCGACGCCCTGGGAATGGCCGGAGATTTACAAATTAATGCAAAGCGTAAGAACGTGCTGGTAATGCGGGAAGACGGGGACGAGAAAGTTTTCGCCCAACTGGATTTGACATCGGAAAATATCATTCATTCGCCTTTTTTCTACTTGCAACAGAATGACGTGGTCTATGTTGAACCCAATAAGGCTCGGATTGTGGGAGGAAATGCCGGGGCATTCCTGCCTTACGTTTTATCGAGTATTTCCACGTTGGTGGCTATCCTTGCCATCGCAATTCGTTAACCTAGAACCGGAATTATATGGAAGAGAATAACTTGAACAGGGAACGTGAGTCCGAAAGTATAGATATAAAAGTATTAGTTGAAAAGTTTATCACCCGTTGGCGTTGGTTTGCGGTGTCGGTGCCTTTGTGTTTGGTCATCGCTTTGTTAATATGCCAGAGCCGAGTGCCTATTTACAACGTGACGGGTAAGGTGATGATCAGTGACTCGAAAAAGGGGGAGCTAGGTACGAACGTAATGATGAAAGAGTTGGGCTTGGCGGCGGCAGATATGTTCGTGGAGAACGAGATTGTGGAGTTACAATCTAAAAACCTGATGCGGGAGGTCGTGGAGGAACTGGACTTGAATGTTCGTTATGTCCGTGAAGGTTTTTTGCGTGATCGGGAACTTTATAACGATTCGCCGGTGAAAGTTCTTGTGGATAACCCCGGTGAGATCCGGGACACGTCTTTTCACGTGTTGTTGGACACGGCGAACCTCGTGATATTGATGAATCTTGACGGGGAGAAGATGTGGAGCGGTCATTACTCGGAGAGCGTTCCCATGGGAAACTATAACCTTTCGATCGAGCCTAATAGGAAAGTTACTTCCAAGGAAAAAATCCGGGTTGATCTGTCTAGTTTTCGAAAAACGGTTAATAGTTTCTCGGGAAACTTGAACGTGCAAATCCTGGTAAAGAACACGAACTCCGTGCTGGTTTCCTTGAAAGACGCCGTACCGGCGAGAGGAATTGCGGTGATTAACGCTCTTGTCAAGCGATACAACCAGAACGGTGTCGATAACAAGAGGATCGTGTCAGAGGCGACGGTGGAGTTCATCAACGAGCGGCTGGACGTGATCAACCAGGAGTTGGGAACGATCGAACGACGGGCGGAAGACTTCAAGAAGACGAATAAATTAACGGATATTACCTCGGATGCCGCTTTCGTGATGGAACGCAAGAAACAGTCGGAGGCGGAGTTGATGAAATTGCAAACGGAGCTGGACGTGTTGCGAAGCATCCGGGCGGCGATCACGCAGAAACGGGCGGAAGAGTTCTCGCTGTTGCCGGAAAACTTGGGTCTCTCGGACGAGGGTTTGAACGCGGGGATCTCCCGCTATAACGAGATGGTGTTGCGCCGGGGCAAGTTGCTGCAGAGTGCCAGCGAGAGTAACCCGATTGTAATCGGGCTAAATACCCAGTTGCAAGGATTGAAAAAGAACATACAGGAGACGATCGCCAACGTGGAGAGCGGCCTTTTGATCAAGCTGAAGAGTGTGGAGAAGGAGAACGCGTCGGTGAACGAGCTGCTGACCTCGGTTCCCACGCAGGAAAAACAGTATCGAGACATCGCTCGTCAACAGGAACTGAAGGAGAACCTTTTCCTTTTCCTGATGCAAAAGCGGGAGGAGGCGGAGATTGCTAAATTGATTTACGTGGCGACGGCAAAAATTATAGAAGACCCGTCAGCGGGTAATGCTCCTGTAGAGCCGAACAAGGCGTTGATCATGCTCGTGGGGTTGTTTTTGGGCGTGGGTATCCCGGTCGGGATTATCCTCTTGCTGGAGATGTTGAACGACAAGGTTCGTTCCGTTGATGAGGTGAAACGGTCGTTACCGTTCCCCGTGCTGGGAGATATACCCGAGTTATCTCAAGAAGAGGTCACCCTGTTACGGGAAAATTTTTCCTTGTCGGAATCGATGCAAGTGGTACGGGAGAAACTGAACTATATGTTGGGCGAGAAAGCTTGTCCCGTGTTACTGGTGACTTCCGGGGTTCCCGGAGAGGGGAAGACACTGGTGGCTGCTCACTTGGCGAAGGCTTACGCGAAGGCGGGTAAAAAGACGTTACTGGTTGGTTGTGATCTGCGAAATCCTCGGTTACACTCGTATCTTCATAAGAATTATTCCCGTGGCTTGTCGGCTTACCTGGCAGGGATGGAACCGGAATGGAGACGGTTGGTACATTTGCTAGAAGACAATTTAAGCGTGTTGTTCGGGGGAGACGTCCCGCCGAACCCGGTAGCACTGCTTTCAAGCGATAGGTTCAAGACATTGTTGGAAGAGGTGAGGGGAGAATATGATTGCATTATCCTAGATACTCCCCCGGTGGGAATCCTTGCGGATGCTTTGACGATGGTCAAGCAAGCGGACGCTTGTTTGTGTGTTGTTCGCTTGAACGTGTTGCCGCGAGGGGTGTTATCTTCCTTGCGAGTACTGGAAAGCGAGCATCACGTGACGAATTGCGGGGTGCTGGTTAATGGGGTATCTAGGAGAATACACTATTACAAGTATGGTTACGGTAATTATTACAACAAGCAAAATAGATAAGAGGGTAAGTTATAGTCATGTGGTGGTTTCGAAAACGGGAGAAGGTACATTTTGATTATACCCATGATATTCATTCGCATGTTCTGCCCGGAGTAGATGACGGGGTTAGAACTTATGGGGAGGCAATCATGGTGTTGAAAGGCTTATCTAGGTTGGGAGTGAAAAGAGTGACATGTACTTCCCACGTTTATTTTCCTGCCTTGATGAATGGACGGGAAAATCTTCATCCCTTGTTGGAAGATCTTCGAGCTGGTTTGCAAAAGGAGGGAGTAGAGATAGAATTGGATTTAGGAGCCGAGTATCGTGTCGGGGAATATATGTTGAGTTTGGTCGAACGGGGAGAGATCCTGTCCGGGGACGATAATCGGGTACTGGTGGAACATAACTTTTTATCTCCCTCACCTTTTTTCGATCAGGTGGTGTTCGAATTACAGGCCAGGGGATACGAGGTGGTGTTGGCTCATCCGGAGCGTTACGTTTTTTGGGAGGATGATATCGTTCGACACGGGAAGGAGTTGAAGAACAAGAATTGTCGGTTACAGGTGAATATCCTCTCGTTTGCAGGGTATTACGGGAAGGAGGCACAACGGGGTGCGGAAAGGTTGCACGATGCGGGATGGATTGATTATTATGCGGGGGATGTACACGGGATGAGACATGTGGAGGCGATAGGGAGATATTTAAATCTATAAAATAATATACTATGAAAATAGCTATTGTGGGAACTGGTTATGTCGGGCTGGTGTCTGGAACTTGTTTTTCAGAGATGGGAGTGGATGTGGCTTGTGTTGATGTCGATAAAAATAAAGTACAAAATTTACAGAATGGAATTATTCCGATTTATGAACCGGGATTGGAAGAATTGATTCGTAGAAATATGGCGGCGGAGAGATTGCATTTCACGACTGATTTACGAGAAGTTTTGGACGATGTAGAGGTCGTTTTTAGTGCAGTTGGTACTCCTCCTGATGAAGATGGTTCTGCGGATTTGAAATACGTGTTGGAAGTAGCTCGGACTATAGGACGTTATATAAACAAATATCTTGTCGTGGTAACGAAAAGTACAGTTCCGGTAGGTACGGCAATAAAAGTAAAGAATACAATTCAAGGGGAACTGGATAGGCGAGGTGTAAATATAGAGTTCGATGTTGCTTCAAATCCTGAATTTTTGAAAGAAGGTGCTGCTATTGAAGATTTTATGCGTCCTGATAGAGTTGTCGTTGGTGTGGATAGTGATCGGGCAAAGGAGACAATGACTCGTCTTTATCGTCCTTTCATGTTAACAAATGATCGGATGATCTTTACAGATATTCCAAGTGCGGAGATGATCAAGTATGCCGCGAACTCAATGTTAGCAACACGGATTAGTTTCATGAATGATATTGCTAATTTGTGCGAACTGGTGGGGGCTAACGTGAATATGGTTCGGAAAGGGATCGGTAGCGATTCCCGTATCGGTACAAAATTTTTGTATCCCGGTTGTGGTTATGGTGGAAGTTGTTTCCCGAAAGATGTGAAAGCGTTGATTAAGACTGCCGAACAGAATGGTTATGAAATGCGGGTTTTGAAATCGGTGGAAGAGGTGAATGAGAAACAGAAAACAGTGCTTTTTGACAAGTTTTTGAAGCATTTTAACGGAGATGTAAAAGGTCGAATTGTGGCAATTTGGGGCTTGTCTTTCAAGCCGGAGACAGACGATATGCGGGAAGCTCCCTCGTTGATTTTGATTGATTTGTTACTTGAAAAGGGTGTAACGGTAAAAGTTTATGACCCGATAGCCATGGATGAGTGTAAAAGACGTGTGGGTGACAGGGTTATCTATTGTAAAGACATGTATGATGCGACAGTTGACGCTGACGCTTTGATGCTTGTCACGGAGTGGAAAGAGTTCAGGATGCCGAGCTGGGGCGTGTTGAACAAGTCGATGGTTAACCACGTGGTGATAGACGGTCGGAATATATACGATCGAGAAGAGATTGAACGGATGGGATTTACGTATTATAAGATAGGGTAAAATGGGTTTCTAGTAGTCAATTGAGGGATTAAGGAACCAGTCTCTTCGTTTTTTGAAAAAAGATAAAAGTCATTTACTGCAGTCAAGATGTAGAGCGGTTTTACCTAGATAATCAAAGCGAGTGGATCTCATGCGGGTATGGTACTTTAAGCTTTTTGTTTGCTGTACAACGTTTCGTTCAAAGTAGGGGAAAACTCAGTGAAAAGCATCCATAGCCCCGTTATCTCCAGTCAAAAGAGGCGTAAGTATTAGAAGTCAAAAGATATCCATTATAATCCGTTTCGGAAACGGTACGGGAGTTTGTCGTAAAGTATGGATTGCCTCGGGTATAAAACTTGCGGTGGTGTATTACAGCATCGTGAATGTGTTATTGATAAAGGGAATATTAATTTGGAGATTTCCACGGGATTTCTTCAAGGGGGACGAGAAGCATCTCGCCCCCCTCTTGGAATTGATGGTAATGCGGTAAAATTCAATAATAATTCGTTGAAATTAATTAAAAACTAGAATGGACTTCTTAACGGTTAGTGATTTTATATTATTGTCTTTTAGGTAGTTAGAATGATTACTAACAACTATGAGCATTTTTGCAGGTAAGACCCTTATGATTACTGGTGGAACAGGTTCTTTCGGTAACGCTGTATTGAATCGTTTTCTTCGTACAGATATTGATGAGATTCGTTATAGGTACAGACAATGTATTGACTGCTGCTATAGAAGTAGGTGTCGGTGCTGTTATTTGTCTTTCAACGGGTAAAGCTGCTTACCCTATTAACGCCATGGGGATCACCAAGGCTATCGAGGAAAAAATAGCAGTAGCCAAAAGCCGTTACTCAGGCAAGATTAAAATCTGTTGTACTCGTTATGGGAATGTGATGTGTAGTCGTGGTTCTGTAATACCTCTCTGGATTGACCAAATTCGTAATGGCAACCCTGTAACATTGACAGAGCCTAGGATGACACGCTTCATCATGTCATTGGAAGAGGCTGTCGATCTAGTGCTCTTTGCTTTTGAACATGGACAAAATGGTGACATTCTCGTGCAGAAAGCGCCAGCTTGTACTATTCAGACTCAGGCAGAGTCTGTATGCGAACTGTTCGGTGGCCCCGGAGAACGAGGCATTGGCACATGCAGCCCGCACGGCCTATGCCTATTTCATGGAACTCTTCGAGGACACCCTCATCAACGATGACCTCTACGACTTCTTCCACGAGGCAAAGTTCATGGAGAACTTCTACGATGTGAGACAAGTGTTGAAGTGGTACTTCTTCGACTGCGACCTCACCTCCAGCCGTTTCAAGGACTCAACCTCCGAGGAGAAACTTGACGAACAGATGGAACTGTGCCAATACAACCGACAGGTAGCCCAGTCTGCCGCCGAAGCAGCCATAGCCTTCAATTATCAAGTCGGACCGCTTGCCCTCCTTCCCAAGGAGTGGCTCAGTACACTACTCATCGTACATGACCAACCCGAAAAAGCAGGCAACGTGGGCACCATCCTCACGAGAGACCTCTAGCCATATACCTTGGAGCATTACGACCGCCAGTCAGTCATACTCCGCAACATTGACAACGAGCAAATCACCGTTCGCCGCACGCCCTATTTCAATGTGCAGACCACCATGCTCAAAGTATCAGAGATCAACGGCTGCGTAGGCAGCTATGCCTATTATGATGGCGAGTGGTATCTCAACGGCTTGAATTCATGGGGCGACATCCTTCGCCTCGTACCACAATATAAAGAGGAACGCAACATAGAGCGTAATGTCTCCTTTGCGGACATTGCAAAAAGACAAAAGCTCCATCCTCCGCAAGAAGCAGCTCTTCTTCTTCAAGAACACGGACGAATACCAACGTTTCCTCGAAGAAGAACTGAAGATACCAAAGGGCAGCAAGTCTCCATTGCCAAAAGGCGTGAAGAACATCATGCTCTATATACCACGCATTTACGAAGGCAAGCTCTGCACCATCATGAACTGCGCCGAATACATCTGTCACCTCGACAATCCGAGGTATCAGATTTGCCACAGGAAAGGTATCCGTTAGGCACTTGCATACGCATTACTGATAACGGCAATATCTATATGCTTGTTGCAGTTACGCACTTTGACCAAAACGAGCACGTGGATGTGGCAACTGAAGAATATCCAGAGATTATCCGCAAAATGTATAATGGCATTGAACATCTGCAGGACGGAAATCCTGTATATATGCCTCTGATAGGCAGTGGTATATCTGGCTATCAGTTGACAAACATGCAAATACTTGACACTCTCGTTCAGATGGCTCATAATGCCGACCGTTTAGCGGTGACAAAAGGCATCCATGTGTGCATCTTCAATGATGAACAGATGAATTCATTAAATCTGAACATCATTGAGTATCTGTATGACCGATGGACAACATTGAATAAAATCATAAAATAATTGTGGCAAGAACACACTATGACACAAGATAATATTTACGGTAAGAAACCCGAGGAGATAGACCAATTGCTACGTAAATTGGGATATGCTTTTGACAACTTTGCCAACGATTTGGCAAGAGGTGTTATTATACCATTGGCCCCTCCTTTTAAGGATTATGATACATACAATGGAAACTTGATTGGCTATTACCAACAGTTTTTTGATAAGTACCTTCATTATCTGGACCAAATTGATGCCCAGACGTGGCTTTTCATCAATTGCGCCATAGAAGCTTACATTGAGAAACATAGACACATCAAGGTTTCGTTTAATTTATTGCAAGAGGTTAATGAGTTGATTGACGCTATTATGGGCGGCATCACCGCTTACTTTAATGGCCTCCCCAGTGAAGCATATCAAGTAATGGAAAAAGCCTTCCTGAGAAAAGAGAAGCACTTGTTACAACTCATTCCTCAGATAGTATATCAAGGAGGGAGCCTTTATCGAGTGAGGGGGAAGTGTAATATCAAGGATTCCAAGGAACTATTTCATACCCCATTTGAGCTAAGGAGCAAATGTGGAAGCTACCGATATAGCATTGTCGGATATCCATCTCTTTACGTGGCTGGAAGTTTGGACACCGCTTTAAAGGAGACCCGCATAACAGATACCAACTATTCCGCTATACGTTTTGCTACAAGAGGGGTGATTCAATGTGCCGACCTCTCTCTTCCCAATGCCGACCTTACCCTGTGGGAACGTTATGCTTTGGTACTTTTCTATCCTCTTATAATGGCATGTGGGTTAAAAGTCAAGAATGATAAAGATCCGTTCAAGTCAGAATATGTCATTCCGCAGATTCTTTTTCAAATTATCTCCCAACATTCTCCACTGATGGGAGTCTCTTATACCTCCACTCGTTATTCCAAACCGGATTTTCGAGACAGCCTGCAGCGCAATTTTGTGTTCCGAGTTCCTAAAGCAACTCAGGCACAAGGTTATTCAAAAGAACTTGCAGATTTGCTGACCTGTACGGAACCTCTCTCCAGATGTAAATGAGGATATTATGGAGGTAAGCAAGAGACTGCTAAAAAAGGATTGCAACAACTCCGTCTTGTAATTGAAAATCTTGGACAGAGAAATAAGAGGGATGGAAGGGAAAAGCATAAATGAGCCCAAAAGCCTTACAAGTGTCTAAAGTCACTGAAGAAACAAAAATATTTAGGGTTAACATTCTTATAATCAGTAAATATACTGGGGTTTTGGGAGAATTGTACGGTTACTTTCATTGGAATAAAAAAACACTATATATGTTCAATTTAAATAAATTCATAGCTGACTCGGTCACGTTTCGTCCTGTCAGCATGTTTGCCGCAGATATTGAGGCAAACAAGGATAAACTTTCTTCTGAGATAAAAGGCAAGAAAGTATGTGTGATTGGTGGAGCTGGCTCAATAGGCTCGAGTTTCATCAAGGCTGTTCTGCGCTTTGAGCCAAAATCCGTAGTGGTTGTTGACCTTAATGAGAATGGACTTGCGGAATTGGTACGCGATGTTAGAAGCATGGAAGGGCTTTATGTGCCGGATGAGTTCCGTTGCTATACGCTTAACTTTGCTGATCCTATCTTCGAGAGAATATTCAGAGAAGAGAAGGGATTTGATATTGTTGCCAACTTCTCAGCACATAAGCATGTGCGCTCCGAGAAGGACAAATACTCCGTTCAAGCTCTCATTGAGAACAATGACATCAAGGCAAAGAAGCTGATGGACTTGTTGATGGTCTATCCTCCTAGGCATTTCTTCTGTGTATCAACAGATAAGGCAGCCAATCCAGTGAATATCATGGGTGCGAGCAAGCGTATCATGGAAGACCTTGTGATGGCATATAACACTCTCTTCAAGGTTACAACAGCTCGTTTTGCTAATGTCGCGTTCTCCAACGGTTCTTTACCTGATGGTTGGATTCACAGACTTCAGAAGAAACAGCCTCTTGCAGCACCATCCGACGTTAAGCGTTATTTCGTATCTCCAGAAGAGAGTGGACAAATCTGTATGCTCGCTTGCATCCTTGGCAACGGTGGTGAGGTGTTTTTTCCAAAGTTGGGCGAAGACCAGATGCTCACCTTCTCGGCTATTTGCGATGACTTCGTGAAGGCAGAAGGTTTCAAGAAGGTAGAGTGCGACAACGATGCAGCAGCAAAGCACTATGCCGCTGAGATGGATTACGAAAGCGACACCTATCCTGTTGTCTATTTCAAATCCGATACCACAGGCGAAAAAGCCTATGAAGAGTTCTATATTCCTGGAGAGAAGGTTAATATGGAGCGATTCTCTGCCCTTGGAGTTGTAGAGCAGACTACTCGCAGAAACATGGATGAAGTAAACTCTTTCTTCGACGAGCTTGAAGCTATCTTCCACAAGGATGACTTCACCAAAGCAGAAGTAGTAGAATCAATAAAGAAGTTTATTCCCAACTTTGAGCATGAAGAGAAGGGAAGGAACTTGGATCAGAAGATGTAAGTATTAACAGCTATTACAATGGCAGATTACAAAAATACAATCGACTTCATCAAGTCGGTTTATGGCAACAAGGAGTTTACTCCGCTTGCCGTACCTGTATTTGCAGGGAATGAAAAGGCATACCTCAACGAGTGTATCGACACCACCTTCGTATCATCGGTAGGTAAGTTTGTTGACCGCTTCGAGGAGGATATGGCTCGATATACAGGCGCAAAGCGTGCTGTAGTGTGCGTCAGTGGAACAAATGCCCTCCACATGTCGCTTCTTCTCTCTGGAGTAAAGAAGGATGATGAGGTAATCACGCAGGCTCTCACCTTCATTGCTACTTGCAATGCCCTCTCATACATTGGTGCTCATCCAGTATTTCTCGATGTAGATAAAAGCACCATGGGGCTCTCACCAGATGCAATGAAAGAATGGCTCATCCAAAATGCCGAGGTTCGCAAGAACACTCGCATTGGCGAGCTTCCAGAGAGTCAGGACTTCGCTTTCCGTGAGGACGAGTTGGCTTGTTACAACAAGAACACAGGAAGAAGAATAAAGGCTTGTGTGCCTATGCACACCTTCGGTCATCCTGTTCGCATTGAAGAGATTGCAGCACTCTGCAAGGAATGGCATATCGAATTGGTAGAAGATGCAGCCGAGTCTATTGGCTCAACATATAAAGGTAAGCATACTGGCACATTCGGCAAGATAGGAGCTATCTCATTTAATGGAAATAAGACCATCACTACTGGCGGTGGCGGTATGATGCTCTTCAATGATGAAGAAATTGGTGCATACGCAAAGCATGTCACAACCCAAGCTAAGGTTCCCCATCGTTGGGAGTTCCGTCACAATCACATAGGTTTCAACTATCGTATGCCGAACATCAATGCTGCTCTTGGTTGTGCACAGTTGGAGAATCTCGATAAGTATATTGCAAGTAAGCGCAAGGTCGCAGCGGAATATATAGAGTTTTTCAAGAATGTAGATGGCATCGATTTCTTTGTTGAACCCGAGAATACCTTCTCCAACTACTGGCTATCAGCTGTTGTGCTGAAGGATAAGGAGTCGCAACTTGACTTCCTCCAGCAGACTAACGACAATGGTGTGATGACCCGTCCTATTTGGGAACTTATGAATCGTTTGCCTATGTTTGAGAACTGCGAGAACGATGGACTTGTAAACACTATTTGGTTTGCGGATCGCGTAGTAAATATTCCTTCAAGCGTCCGTATTGAAGGGATATAAAAGAATAGTATTAAACCTTCCAATCAAGATTGCGGATGACAATTAAAACTGTTACCGTGGTAGGTGCGAATGGTACTATGGGTATCAATGTGTCTGCCATTTTTTGCATCGTTTGGTGATGCAAAAGTGTACATGGTGAGCCGTGATATAGATAAATCCAAGGCGGCTATACTGAGAGCAGGCAAGACTTTGAAGACTGATAGTATTATCAGTCATCTCATTCCTGCTGATTATTCTATGTTGACAGACTGTGTGAGGGAGTCCGATCTGTAGAGAATGGCTTAATCGCATTCGATGGGGCTAAGCCTATTAATCCGTCAGGTGGCCTAATAGGTTGCGGTCATCCTGTAGGAGCATCTGGCGCTCGTATGTTTGTTGACCTGTACAAGCAGGTAACCGGTAAGGCTGGCAACTATCAGGTAAAGGGGGCAAAGAACGGTATGATGCTGAACATAGGTGGTTCGGCTATTACCAACTATGTATTTATTGTAGGTAAAGAATAATTAATATGGCATATTTATATAAAGTAGAGTCAATTGATGATTTTGAAGATTATTTAAAAATCAAATCAGATCCAACTGCTATACAATGGTCTGGATTTGCCACTGCACCAGATCCAGTGAAGCTGAAAAGACATTTCCAGCATTTGTTAGATGACTGTTTCCCTAAGGGAGATGTTCTTGTTTACTTGAAGGATGAACAAACTGGTGATTTAATGGGCTATGACTTAATGACAAAAATAGATGACGAAACTATTGAATCTTCTGGACATAGTATTCTGTCAGCCCACCAAGGAAAGGGACTGGGGACTATTTTGTTTAGTTTACTTGTTCCTTTTGCAAGAAATCTCGGTTATAAGAAGTTCACAGGCTGGATATCAGAAAATAATATAGGTTCGATCAAAAATGTTGAACGTAATGGTTTTGTAAAAACGTCAGAAAGTAGAGTTGTCAGATTAGAGGCTATGGACAGAGTTGATGTTTTTTATAAGTACGAATGCATTTTGTAATTAATGTTTTTCCTTTTCTCACATACCAAGGCCCAATTCTACGATGATAGTAAGGTTACTTTTTTGCAAGAAAGTATTGTGTTGATTAAGTTGAGGAAAACATGCCTTATAGCAACAAACATCTTTTCCAATATCACTGCTTGCTTTTTGCTTTTTTAGATAAAGAGCAAACATAAGGAGGCGTTGTGTCTGAGATGAAAGCACTAGTTTTGATTAATAGTATAGCCAACATCCTTCATGAAAAGGTTATATCAAAAGTAATGGAACCGATGACATACAATCTGAATATCCAATGTGAAATGGAAGATAAGTGTCTTTTCCAACAATTGAAGATAGACATTGCAAAATTTGCATAAAAATGATTCATTATGAAAAAAGTCTGCATTATAACGGCTGCACGCTCTGAATATGGATTGCTACGCTGGACTATTGATGGTGTTCAAAAGAATCCGAAACTTGATCTGCAGTTGGTAGTGACAGGGGCGCATCTGATGGCTGAACATGGATATACTTACAAGTGCATCGAAGAAGACGGGTATCCTATTGCGGCCAAAGTAGAAATGGGACTAAATAGCGACACCAAGGAGGCGATAGTAGAATCTATGGGGCGTTGCAGTTTGGGATTTGCCAAGGCTCTCTCCAGTTTTCAGCCAGATATTATTGTTGTGCTTGGTGACAGATATGAGTTGTTGCCCATCTGTAGTGCAGCCCTTGTTATGAATATCCCCATTGCACACATTTCTGGTGGAGATGTGACCATTGGGGCAATTGATAATGAAGTGCGCAATGCGGTTACCATGATGGCAACTCTCCATTTCCCTGGAGTGGAAGATTCTGCAAAAAACATTTTCAGAATGCGCAATTCAGACGAAAATGTTTGGTGTGTAGGGGAACCTGGGCTGGACAATTTCAGGAGAAGTACGCTGATGTGTCGCAGTGAACTTGCAGAAAACATAGGAATGCCCATAAAAAACAAGTGGATTCTTGTGACACTCCATCCAGAAACCAACGAATCATTGGATTACAATCTTATGATGGCAAATAACATCGTAAAGCTCACCAGTGAAATAGATGATGTATCGGTTGTCATCTCAAAAGCGAATGCAGATTTTGGAGGCAACCAGATAAACGACTATTGGGCCGAGATAGAAGAGCAGAATCCTGAGAAATATCACCTTTTCCCTTCTCTTGGCCAAATACGCTATCTAAGTTATATGAACGAGTGTTTTGCAGTTCTTGGAAACTCTTCAAGTGGTATTGTTGAGGCTCCTTGTTTGGGAACACCTGTCATCAATATTGGCAATAGGCAGACTGGACGCTATATCTGTAAGAATGTTCATCAAGTCAATAACGATTTAGATGAAATCCTGTCAGCTTGGAAAGATATCATCGACAATCCAGAACGGGTAAAGGACAATTATTATGGCGATGGATATACTGCTGATAGAATAGTAAAACACATAGAAGATTATCTGTATGCAAAGTAAACAAGTTATTGGTGGCGAGTTCGATGTAGATATTCAAGGATTGCAGTATCATTATTGTGGTAATCATTCTCTTGATGGCATATTCACTTATTCGTCTGGACGATCAGCGTTATATTATATCCTGCTTGACATCAAACAGAGATATGGAGTTTCGAAGATTTACCTGCCCGACTATCTTTGTTCCTCTGTAGTAACAACGGCTGAAAAGATCCAGATGCAGGTTGTATTCTATAACATAAACGACAATCTTGAAATCAATGTGAATACTTTCCAACTGCAAGAACAAGAGAAAGCTGTTGTGCTGATCATCAATTATTTTGGATTGAAAGATCTTGAATCTCAGATTAATACCGTCCGAACAATAAGTAAAGATGCTATCATTATTGAGGATGATGTTCAGGCATTCTATGAATTTCATAAGCCAACGATGTTGGCAGATTACAAGTTTACCAGTCTCCGCAAGACCTTTGCTTGCCCAGATGGCGGATTGGTGAAAAGTTGCAATGAACTCAAGGTAGTTGAAGAGACCAACAAATTTTATCAATACAAGATGGCAGCAAGCATACTGAAATCGATTCGCAAACCGGAATATTATGACGATGAGGTATATCTTCATCTTTTTGAAAAAGGAGAAGGTCTCATAGATGATGAGATTGAAAAAGGAATGAGCGATATATCTAAAGAATCTTTCTTGAAAACTGATATTGAAAGAAAGTCATATATCCGCCAGAGAAATGCGAAGCAGATTGTCGAAGGACTGAAGTCCTTAAACATCGATACGATTATTCCTGTTTCTGAAAGTTCCACACCATTGTTTATACCGGTTTGGTTAAAAGATAGAGACAAAGTTCGCAAGCAGATGTTCCGACATCAGATTTTCTGTCCTGTGCATTGGCCACTTGAAGGGATGTCAATAAGGAAAGGGGCTGAGATGGCTGAACATGAAATGTCCATTATTATTGATCAGCGCTATACGAATATGGAAATGACAAGAATTCTCGAAACTTTAGAGAAAGCAATAAAATGATTGAATTTACTGAACACTGGAATAAATACCTTGAAGCGATTCCTGCACATTTACAAGACCTGTATTTTCGTGAGGAATATGTCCGTCTGTATGAAACAGAGTCGGAGAAAGCTTGCTGTTTCGTTTATCAAAATAATGATAGCGTCTTGCTCTTCCCATTCCTTAGGAGAGAGTTCCAATTCAAGGGCAACACCTACTTCGATTTCGAAACGGCATATGGTTATGGTGGTCCTATTTCCAACGACCATAGCGATACATTCATGATGGCAGCTCTTCAAGCGATGTCTGAAAAAGCATCCTCAGAGAACTATGTCTGCGGTTTCGTACGCTTTCATCCTCTACTGGAAAATTGGGATTGTTTCGAAAAAGTAGGACGCTTGATAATGGACAGAAAGACCATCGCAATAGATTTGACAGGTGGAATTGAATCCACATGGATGAATGAGATTCACACCAAAAACAGAAATGTAATCAAGAAAGGCGAGAAAAATGGCCTTGAGTTCATTGTGGACGAAGATTTTGCCTATCTGACAGAGTTTGAAGAATTGTATAACTCCACAATGGACAAACTCGAAGCTGACGGTTTCTACTACTTTGATCCAGGGTATTACGACCAGCTGAAGAATACCATACAGAATAGATTCTTAGGAATTGTTAAGCACGAAGGAAAGGTTGTGGCTGGTGTCATATTCTTCTATCAGCTTCCATACGGGCATTATCATCTCGCAGGAAGCGACAAATCAGCACTAAAGCTCTCTCCCAACAATTTCCTCCTTTGGGAGGCTGCAAAAGAACTGACAAACAGAGGTGTAGAATACTTTCATCTTGGCGGAGGAACAGACGGCTCAGAAGAAAACAGTCTTTATCAGTATAAACGAAAGTTCTCCAAACATGAATACCAATTTGCTTTGGGAAAGATGATTTTCAATCCATCTCTATATGAAGATATTTGTACTGAATGGGCTGCTGCTAATCCTGAAAAAGCTGATAAACTGAAGAACATCCTTTTGAAATATAAATATTGATTATGCATACATATATCATAGCAGAGGCAGGAGTAAATCATAACGGGCAACTTGACTTAGCGCTTAAACTGTGCGATGCGGCCAAAGCTGCTGGAGTAGATTGCGTTAAATTTCAGACTTGGCAGACCGAGAAAATAGTTACCCGAAAAGCTGAGAAGGCCACTTATCAGTCTGAAAACACACACGATGCAGAAGAAAGTCAGTTTGATATGCTCAAAAAGTTAGAGCTCTCGTATGAAGACTTCCGTATTGTTCAAGAACATTGTAAGCAGATTGGCATTGATTTTCTTTCTACACCCGATGAGGAGTATAGTCTCGCTTTCCTGATGAATGAACTTAATTTGCCGCTTATCAAAATCGGCTCAGGGGAAGTGACCAACATCCCGTATCTGCGTCAGATGGCATCATACGGCAAACCTGTGATTCTTTCTACAGGAATGGCTACTCTTGCACAAGTAGCGACAGCATACGACACTTTGCTGGCATCTGGTGCCCCTTCAGTTGCTCTGCTTCATTGCACTACCAACTATCCGTGTCCCAAGAATGAGGTCAATCTCAGAGCCATGCAGACGATGAAACAAGCGTTCAAATGTAAGGTGGGCTATTCTGACCACACGATGGGAACAGAGATTCCTATAGCAGCCGTAGCAATGGGAGCAGAAATCATCGAGAAACATTTCACTCTAGACCGCAATATGGAAGGACCTGACCATAAGGCCTCACTTGAACCGAACGAGTTGAAGTATATGGTAGATTGTATCCGCAACATAGAGGTAGCCTTGGGAGATGGAATAAAAAGGCCTAATCCGAGCGAGGTAGAGATCTCTAAGGTTGTACTCAAATCCATAGTGGCCAAAGCACCGGTGAAGAAAGGAGGTTTACTAACTGCCGATAACATCACAATAAAACGCGCAGGAAGTGGCATACCAGCTGCTCACTGGGATATGATAGTAGGCACGAAGGCACTTCACGATTTTGATGAAGATGAACCTATACGAATTGATTGATATATATGAAACCATTAGTAATTATACCGGCGAGAGGTGGCAGTAAAGGCATTCCTCATAAGAATATTAAGCTACTTGGAGGAAAACCGCTTATCTGTTATGCCATTGATGCAGCAAGAAAGTTTACTTCAGATGAGAATATTTGTGTCTCAACAGATGATGATGCTATCATCAAGGTTGTTGAGGACTACGGTTTGAACGTACCTTTCAAGCGACCAGATTATTTGGCTTCCGATAATGCAGGCACCAATGGAGTATTGCTTCATGCTCTCGAGTTCTATGAGCAAAAGGGTAACTATTATGATGTTGTCGTTTTGCTTCAGGCTACTTCTCCTTTTCGAAGGGCAGAGGATGTTATCGAGGCTGTCAAACTGTATGACGATAGCATTGATATGGTGACATCTGTTATGCCTGCCAAGTGCAATCCATATTACGATGGCTTTGAAGATAATGCCGAAGGTCTGCTTACTATCAGTAAGGGAGATGGAACAATAGAACGTCGTCAGGATGCTCCCCAAGTCTGGCAGCAGAATGGTGCTGTATATGTTATCAATCCTGTTCAGCTGAAAGTTAAAGGACTTGCAGGAATGACGAAGATTCGCAAATATGTAATGGACGAACTTCATTCTGTAGATCTTGACAATATGCTCGATTGGAAGATTGCAGAGATAATGCTGGAAGAGAAACTTGTAGAAATATAATCAGTTATGAGTGGTAATAAACATATTATCAGTTCTGACATCGCACTCATAGAAGCGTTACGTCGGATCAACAAACTTGCTCTTGAACCTCTCGTCCTTTTCGTTGTTAATGGCAAGGAACAGATGGTGGGAACATTAACCGATGGCGATTCACGTCGAGCTCTGATAGCAGGGGCTTCGTTGACCGATTCGGTAGATAAGGTAATGCATCGAAACTTCAACTTTCTTCGTAGAGGAGTAAATGACGACGTGCAACATCTTCATGAGCAGAAAGTAAAGAGGATGAAACTCGTCCCCATCCTCGATGACGAAGACCATATCGTTGAAATAGTCAATCTCGACAAGTATATTACTCGCCTTCCCATAGATGCGGTACTGATGGCGGGAGGCAAGGGAGAACGACTTCGTCCACTCACAGAAAAGACTCCAAAGCCATTGCTCGAAGTGGGTGGAAAGTGCATCATTGACCATAATGTAGATCGACTGATTTCATACGGAGTGAAGCACATCAACGTCACCATCAACTACCTTGGCGAACAGATAGAGGAGCACTTCGCTACCCCCCGTGATGGCATACAGGTGCGCACCTTCCGTGAGCCGAAGTTCCTGGGTACTATTGGTAGCATCAAGTTTGTAGATACCTTCTACAACGATACGGTACTCGTTATGAACTCAGACCTCTTCACTAACGTCGACTATGAGGACTTCTTCCTTCATTTCCAGATGCACGATGCAGAGATGTCAGTTGCTGCAGTTCCCTACAACATCAGCATACAGTTAGGTATTCTTGACCTGGATGGTCGAGACGTTAAAGGTCTCATAGAGAAACCGAAGTATAACTACTATGCCAATGCAGGCATATACCTCATCAAAAAGCGTGCGTTGGCAGAGATACCGGAAGACACCTTCTTCCATGCCACCCACCTTGTTGAAAAGCTAATTGCCCAAGGTAAGAAGGTCATCCGCTATCCGCTCAATGGCACATGGATAGATATAGGTACGCATCAGGAGTATGAAAGAGCAAAGGAATTAGTGAAGCATTTGAAGTGAAATTGTTCAATTTGTCTGTTATGGATTTAGGACGGTTCTAATTATTATAAGCATAGTTGGGGGATATTACTTTAATAGATTTTACAATAAAATGTGTTCTTAATAATGAAATCAAACATTTTTTTGGTACATACAGAGTATCATTTGATGCTCTCAATCAATATGATTGTATCCCAGTTTATGGATATGGTCAATCATGTTTATATTACAGAGGGGAATCGAGTTAGGGATGATTTGTTCGTAACCGATAAGAATATTCAGATACATCGTATAGCAGCCAAGAATTACGGCACTGCAGAATTTCTTCATCAATTACTGGACAAAGAACCTGCAAATTTCTTTTTCTTTCAGGAAGTTAGTTCTGACAATATGTATCTTACCTATTGGCTACATCATAGAGGTGTCAATGTGGCTTTATTACAAGACGGACTAAAACCCTATGTGGTTTGGAACAGAAAGAATCTGGCAGCACATATCATTTTAGATACTTTTACATTCCATAAGGAGATATTGAAGAGAAAAACATATATGCCTTACTTTAAGCTCAACAATCTTTATCATTATGGAGGTTGGGACTTTATTGATGAAGTGTGGCTCTCTTTCCCTGATAAATTCATAAATAAATCAAATAAGAGACTCCGGCAACTTTCTGATTTCTCGCATCGGTCAATCAGCATGTTGAATGAAATGTTTGACTTACAACAATATGCTATCAATCCAAATGACCTGTTGATTGTTGGACAACCTCGCAGAAAGGAATATTGGGATAAAGAGATTGAAATTCTCAATGAGCTTATCGCAAAATTCTCCAATAAGGGGATAATTTATAAGTCTCACCCCAACACTAAACCGGAATTACTGGAGCAAATATCTCGAATTAAAGGATTGACTATTGTGAATTATGCGATTCCAGTGGAATTATTGATCATGCAGATGAAAGACACTTGCATTATCAGTGGATATTCGACAGCCTTATTGACCAATAATCCGTCTTGCCGTTTTTATTGGACATACAAATTATTGGGTAACGAAGGAAGATTGTTTTCTCAATTGCAGATCGTCAACCCCACCAAACATATCAAGGAAGTATCAACGATTGATGAAATTGTGTGATGAGTATTCTACAAAGTAAACTGTTCCGTACGGGAGCCAAATATAGTGTCGTTTCTACGATTAAAAGTGTCGTGGCGATGGTGGCCGGCATGGTCATTATGTTTTGGTTAGATCCTTCTGAAGTTGGTAAGTGGAATACGGTATCCATATTTTTAGCTTACGCTCCTTTCTTGCAGTTGGGCATTCAAAGCGGATTGAGTATAGAGTTACCGGTCACATTGGGTAGGAATGAGGAGGTGAAGGCACGCCAATTCATTGCCAACGGATTCGGATTCGCAATCTTGGTCTCAATGGTTATATTATTAATAGGGTTGTTGATGACCTATTATTTCTATCATCGACTTGGGTTGGATATAGCAATGGGAGTTGTGGCTATTACGATTGTTGCCATCTGCTCCTCTTTTACACTTCATTTCATAGCAAGGTTTCGGTCTGCGCGTGCATTTGATATGTTGACTAAGGTGATTGCGATAGAGATACCGTTCAATGTATTTGCCATTTGGTTTATCTATCAATTCCATTACTACGGCATCATTATATACAATATTATTATTGCAATTGTTCCAGCCGTATTGATGTATTATTATATGCCTTATAAGAACATTAAACCTACAATACAATGGAATGATATTTTTTCTCTTGGTAAAATAGGCATTGCCCTTATGTTCCAAAATCAATTACAGAAAGCTGCGCAGACCTTGCCGCGTTGGGTCATTCTTGCCAAATCGTCGATAACGACTTTAGGCTTGTTTACACCTGCTATGGCCGTAAATCAGTTGATTGGGTTAGTACCTGGCCAAATTGGCCAGTTTTTTCACCCTCAGATGGGATATATTTATGGAAAGACAGGGTGTGCCAAAAGCATGTGGCCGTATGTATGGAAAATGAACCTGATTCTACCGTTGATGACCTCTCCGTTGGCACTGGTGTTATGGTTCATGGCGCCATGGTTATTGGAAAACTTCTTCCCTAAGTACATTGAATCCATGTGGGCTATGCGGATTATGGCCATTGCATTTGTATTCTCCAGCTCGATTACAACTTCATGGGTGTTGAACACACTTCATGCATTTAAATATGCCTATGTGTTCTCATTGACCAACTTTGTCGGATGTTTTGTATTTCCTTATCTGATGACTTATCTGTGGCCAGAACACATCTTGACCGCTGTAACCATTGGCCTTGCTATAAACAATTTTGTTTGCTATCTGGTAAATTTCATATTGCTGCGTGTAGTTTTGTTCAAGTCTCAGTATAATTCTCTCAATTCAAACTGATATGTGGATATATTCATTATTATGGCCCTTTGGCACTTTCATAGCCTCGATTCATCGTTATAAGTATCGCAATTTCGTAATTGCCTCTTTGGGTATTGCGATTATGTATGCCTTGTGTATGCAGGTCACTGCGACAGCTTCGTTTGACGCGGATATAACGCGTAACCTGCGGAATGCTGCGGATAGTCAATATGATTCATGGGGAGATATATTCTTAAATAAAGATTTCCTTACCAGTATCATCAGTAAACTTGCGTGTTATGTGAGTGACGACCTCCGCTTCTTGGGTGTTATCTTTGAAATTTTGAATACATTGATGTTCTTGAGATGTATTCAGATTATTGAGACAAAAGTCAAATCATACGGCTTGAACATGTCCCCCCTCTGGATTACCGTTTTGGTTCTCGCTTTCAGTTTTTGGGAAATCAATAGTTTACGCTTCAAATTGGCAACTACGTTTTACACGTGGTGTGCCTTAGAGTATTTTATGAATGGAAACAACCGTTATAAATACTACTCGATTCTGTCTCCATTCATCCACTTCGGTTATTTTATAGCCGTTCCTCCTTTACTCGTCTACGGTTGGCTGAAAGACCGCACGAAGGTGGTATGGATGATTTTCGCTGTCTCTTTCTCACTAACCACACCGGCTGTTTCCTTGTATATCAATAGTATGTCGCAAGAATACATGTCGGAAAGTGTAGCCCAAAATGTGGAAGGATATGCTTCTGAGCGAGGGTTAGAGGGAATGGCTGAAACGTATGCGGAAGGTGCTCGTAGGGGTAACTTGAATCGTGCTATCTCTCGGTCAATGGTGGATATTCGGAATTACACGGTAATGGCGTGTGTCGGGCTTTTATCCTTGTTGTGTTACCGTAGTAAAAATAAAAAAGAGGAGATGGTCAGGATTCTGAATTATCTGTTGTTATTCTATGCTTTTTCCAACGTGGCCAATTCTAATTCCCAAGGTGTACGTTTCTATGCAACGGCAGCACTGCTTGCAAGCTGTTTCTTTATTGTGTTCATAGCAAAATCTCAGAATTTGAATACCGTATCATTCGCCCATAAACGCTTATACACCATTGGGTGCTTTATAGTTTGTATTACTACTTTAATGCATTTGTATATAGGTAGAGATGCCGCAAATCTAAGCAGTGTCATGTTTAACAACATTATTTTTAGATTGATATCAATAATATAAATATTTCTTATATGCTTACATTACGTAATAGGTTCGCCAAGAACTATGTCAATTTTAGAGGATGGTCTGTAAAAAACAGGCGCATCGTTGTCTTTGAAAGCGATGATTGGGGAGCAATACGTGTTCCTGATAAGGCATCGTATGAGCGTATGCTCAAGACAGGAATACAGGTGGATAAAGATTATTTTGACCGTTACGATTCCTTGGAATCTGAAAAGGATTTGACAGAACTTTTTGAAGTCCTTCATTCTGTAAAAGACTCCATGGGAAATCCCGCTATCATAACTCCTTTATCCATTTTGGCAAATCCCGATTTTGAGGCCATTGAGGCGAATGGAAGAACCCAATATGTGTTTGAACCAGTAAGTAAGACCTACCAAAGAAACCCTTGGACAGAACATTCCCTCAACATTGTCAAACAAGGGATTTCTTCAGGTATTTTTCATCCTCAATTCCATGCCCGTGAGCATCTACATGCAAAACGCTGGCTGAATGCGGTTGCGAATCCTACTAAGAAGGAAGAAATTGCATTCGAGAACCATTCTGTAATCATTTCCCGAATGCCAAACGACCCTAAAAGGGTAAATATGGATTACTTCCCAGCTTATGATTTCGACGACTATTCAGAAATGGAACGGCTGAAATTAAATATGATGGAAGGCTTAAAAATGTTTGAAGATACATTTGGTTATAAATCAGTCTCATTTTGCCCTCCTTGTGGTGTTATACATGACGATTTGTTTGAAACAGCTGCCAAGGGCGGCATAAAAGGGTTGCACGCAGGTCAGCATTTTATTCCGCAAGGAAAAGGTTTGCCATTTAAACAGGTTGATCACTTCTGGGGAAGCAAAACTCCATTTGGTCAGATTTATTGGAGACGCAATTGTACATTTGAGCCTGCAAGGAACCACAATTATGACTGGGTAGATAGGTGTCTTGCCGAGATGACCATCGCGTTCCGATGGGGAAAACCTGCCACAATCAATTCTCATCGTGTGAATTATATCGGAACACTTGATCCAAGAAACAGAGAAGATACGCTCAGGCAATTGAAGCGTTTGTTATCTGAAATCATTAAACGATGGCCAGATGTGGAATTTATGAATAGCGAACAACTGTATTATACATTATGCGGGCATTTACAGAAATAAAACATTATCTGTCTCAGATACCTGGTTGGCATACCAAACGGCATTTAGTCGTGATAGAGAGCGATGATTGGGGAAGCATCCGTATGCCATCGAAAGAGGTCTATGACAGATTGCTGAATAGTGGATATAGGGTAGATTTGTGTCATTTTTCACATCTCGATTCACTTGAGACAGAGGCTGATTTGACCAATCTTTTTGAAGTACTTGATAGTGCCCGTGATTCACGGAACCATCCGGCTGTGTTGACTGCCAACTGTGTAGTTGCCAATCCTGACTTTGACAAGATTGAGGCAAGTAACTTTGATGAATATTACTATGAGTCTGTTCTTGAAACGTATAAGCACCAGCCTGGTTGCAGAAATAACTATCAGCTTACTATTGAGGGAATTAAAGCTGGGGTATGGAGGCCACAAAGCCATGGTCGTGAGCATCTGAATGCAATCAGATGGATGAAAGCTCTCCAATCTGACGATGAAATTGCCAAGCTTTGTTTCCGAGACAAACATTTCAGTCTTACAACAGTCGTATCTCCAAAAGTCAAAGCCAGATATATGGATGCTTTCGCCAATGCGGATCTTCAGACATTGGTTCAAGAAGAGATGATTGTGAAAGAAGCATTAAATATGTTTGAGCAATTGTATGGCTTCCGATCTGAATCTTTCATCGCTCCCTGTTATACTTGGAGGCCAGCGTTGGAAAAGATACTTAGTATGAATGGGGTGAAATATCTACAAGGACTGGCCTATCAGCAAATCCCTATCTCTGATGAGCCTATCCAATGTAGGAGTAAGTATCATCGACTTGGAGAAAAGAACCAATATGGCCAGACGTACTTGATAAGAAATGCTTTTTTTGAGCCATATAAAGGTGGAAATTGGGTGGATGAGTGTTTACACAGAATTGATGTAGCATTCAAATGCTTTCGTCCTGCCATTATCAGTTCACATAGGTTGAATTTCATAGGTGCAATTGAACCGAGTAATAGGGACAGGCATCTATCTGCATTCAAATCATTATTAACTAAGATTGTTAAACAATGGCCTGACGTGGAGTTTGTGTCGTCAGACCAATTAGGTCACATTATCAATGGAGCATAAACGTATTTGTATCATATCTCCATCATTACAAATGGGGGGTATAGAAAGACAGCTAACTATCTTGGCGTCCCATTTTGTGAAGAGGGGGCATGAAGTACATTTTGTTGCCGCAAGGGCTGGTCAACATTTTTATGAGCTAAATCCGCTTGTCAAATTTGTAGAACCATCATTTGTGCATACCAGTAGAACAAGCACTAAGCTGTGGAGTTACTATAAAACCATTGCTTTCCTGCGAAAACAGATAAAGCGCATAAAGCCTGATACCATTATGGTGTTTGGGGATATTATAAATCCAATAGCTCTCATAGCAAACAAGGGTTTGGAATATCCGATCTATATTGCAGACCAGATTAGTCCTAAGCAGAACCTTGGCAGACTCAAGAACTTCATGAAGACAATCACCTATCGGAGTGCAACAGGTATTATTGCACAATCGAAGATGGCGGCTGATTATAAATATGAAGTATTTGGGAACGACATCAATGTTCGAATTATCCCAAATACAATGCGGGATATAGAGGATTGCCCCAATGTAGAGAGGCAACCTTGGGTTGTCAGTTTGGGACGGTTGTCCTACGAAAAAGGGGCAGATAGACTTATAGATGCTTTTTTCCGTATATCCGGACATAAGGAGTGGAGGCTTGTCTTAATAGGGGATGGTCCAATGTGCAAGAGTCTTGAGGCTCAAGCTGAGAATCTTGGTATAAAAGACCGTGTCGATTTCTTGGGAGGACGGAGTGACGTGGACTCTCTTTTAGCACAGAGTAGCATATTTGTCATTCCATCCCGATGCGAAGGTTTTCCCAATGCCTTATGTGAGGCGATGGCTTCTCCCCTGCCGTGTATATCATTTGACAGCATATCAGCTTCAGATTTGATTGAAAACAGAGTCAATGGCGTGGTTGTTCCTGATGGTGACATTGACGGTCTCGCAAAAGAGATAGAGATTCTGATGGACAACGAGAAGCTTCGGGTTGAATATGCCGAAAAAGCCTATAACATTAGAGAGCGTCTTGATAAAGATAAGGTTGGTGATATGTTTCTGGATTTTATTCTTGAAAAACATTGATTATATGGATTGGTATAATATATACTGGAAATTGCCGGATGATAACCAATGGGGTGTTGTGGGCAAGGCAATAAACCGGTTAGGAAGAAGATATATACGAAAGCGAATGAATGCAAATCTTCCTGTATATTATGAGAGTCATCCTGTTCGGATTGGTGTTAACTCAGCGGAGAAGAGAGAAAGAAAATTGATTTGTTCGCTCACTTCCTTTCCTGCCCGTATTGATGAAATATGGATTAGTATTGAAACGATATTTCGGCAGACATATAAAGCGGATGAAATTATTCTTTGGTTGTCGAAAGACCAGTTTCCCGGGCAAGCACTTCCACAGTCTATTCTGAATTGTCAAGAGAAAGGACTGACTATCCGCAGGGTTGATGGAGATTTGAGATCGCACAAGAAATATTTCTATGTGTTGCAGGAATATAAGGACAAGGATGTAGATGTAGTGTTGCTTGATGACGACTTGTACTATCCTGCCAGATTACTGGAAAATCTTGTTTGTATGGCACATCGTCATCCAAATTCTATTTGTGCGACCAGAGTGCATAAAATGACATACGATGGGGAGGAGCAGTTGAAGCCATACAGACAATGGATACACAATTATAATCCCAAGCAGGAAATGTGTTCTGAAGATCTCTTTTTCACCTCCGGAGCCGGCACATTAATTCCTGCGGGGATTATGCCTGCTGACACCTTCAATGATGAGGTCTTTAAGCAAATCTGTTTTCACGCCGATGACGTGTGGCTGAACATGCAGGCTCAAAAGGCTGGGCTTGATATTTATACCAATAACACCTATAACAAAGATGAAATCAGCATAGGGCATTCTCAAGATGTAAAGCTCGTCAACGAAAATGTATTAAGTGGAGGCAATGACAAACAAATTGAAGCAGTGATGGAATATTTGAATAGCAATTCGGGGGGGGTAATTGCATAATACTTCTCTCTTATGATGAAAGGAGGGCTGCATGAATAAAATATATTCATTCTATTATGCCCTTCCGAGTTTTAAAAGGTTAGGTAAAATCGGTAAAGGTATTGATAGGTTACAAGGAAAACTGTTCAAGAGAATACTTGACCGTTATGTGCCAACCAAATATGATAGAGAATTTGATATTCAAGACATGGGAATAAACAAGGATACTAACCGACAGGACAAAATAATAGTATCGCTCACATCTTTTCCAGGAAGGATCAACGAGGTTTGGATATGTGTAGAATCGTTGATGAGACAAACGTTTAAACCTGATGCCATTGAATTGTGGCTTTCATTGAAGCAATTCCCAGATCGTGCGATTCCACAGAAGTTACAACGGTACGAACAAAGAGGATTACAGATTCGCTGGGTGGAGGATGATATACGCTCCTATAAGAAGTATTATTATTCTATGCAAGCACACCCGGATGCATGTATTGTTACGGTAGATGATGATGTGTATTATCCCTCGGATATGTTGCAAAACCTTATCACACTTCATGAACAGTATCCTCAATGTGTTTGTGCCAATCGAGTCCACCTGATACAATATGGTAAAAATGGAGAGATTAAACCATATAGAAAATGGAAACATAATTATGCCTGTAAAAAACCAACTCCCTTACCCAAATTGTTTGTGACGGGAATTGGCGGTGTCCTTTATCCTCCACATTCATTGGATTGTATGGTTATGGATATAGCTATGGCACGTGAATTTTGTCCGATGGCGGATGATGTTTGGTTGAATTTCTCTGCATACAAAAAGGGGACTCTGATTGTTGGATCTGGAAAATACAATAAAGATTTCATCAATGTGGGACAGACGCAAAAGGAAAAACTTGTAGCACAAAATGTGATGAGTGGAGGTAATGACAAACAAATTGGAGCTGTGATTAAATATTTAAATATCAAATGAACAAGTTAGCGATTATCAATTCACCAATTTATCCTATGATTACTTCCTTGGTGAATCTTTTTGGACTGAAAACCAAAGGTATAGGTGGGGTAAAACTTTCGGACGTAGGATACTATTCCGCTCAACAAGAATCAAATGTTCTGGAACAGGCAATAAAATTGAAATAGGAGATTATTGCAGGTTTCGCAATGTCCTAATAGAAATAGAAGGAAACAACAATACAATACACATAGGCGCAGGAGTCATGGTATATGAACATTGCTATATATCCATTAAGGGAGAGGGTTGTAGCATATACATTGATGACAAAACGATGATTGGAGATGCTTCTCTATTTGCCGAAGAAAGCCAGACTTTCATACGGATTGGGAAAGATTGTATGCTTGGCCGGAAAATCTCTATTTCAACGACAGACTTTCATTCCATTATTGATATGGCAACAGGCAAAAGGATAAATCCGGCAAAGGATGTCACGATAGGGAATCATGTGTGGATTGGTGCTGATGTGGCAATTAATAAAGGGGCAGCTATTGCGGACAATTCTATCGTTGGTAGCAATAGTGTCGTTACAAAACGATTTGAAGAATCAAATATCATCCTGATAGGTATGCCTGCCAAAAAAATTAGAGAGGCTGTTACGTGGTCAAGACAAAAGCTATAAATGTATGAAAAAGAAAAAACTGATAGTGGGAATAACCATATCGAAAAGTATTGGACTTCTTAGAGGCCAATTAGGTCATTTCAAAGGACTGGGGTATGATACCTGTCTGTTGACAAAGCATGATGAAGAGTGGTCTTTGCCATATTGTAAAGCAGAAGGGTGCAGGCCGCTTAATGTTGATATTGCTCGAAATATAGCATTGAAGCAAGATTTAAATACATTATTTGCTTTGATAACAATGTTCCGCAAGGAAAAGCCGGATATCGTAAATGTTGGGACACCCAAGATGGGACTCCTTGGTATGATTGCAGCATGGTGGTGTAGAGTTCCTAATCGAATCTACACATGCCGTGGTTTTCGTTATGAGCATGAGTCAGGCAAGTTGAGGAAGATACTCATGGCTTGCGAATGGCTTGCTGGTGCTTGTGCAAATCAGATTATCTGCATCAGTCCTTCTGTGAAAGCATTAGGCGTAAAGGACGGATTGTTTAATGAAAAAAAGTGTGTCGTAATTAACAAAGGTAGTAGTAACGGCATTGATCCCGTTCAATTCTCTGCATCCCAAGTGGCCAAAGAAGAGACCGCAGCACTTAAAGCAAAATATGGGTTGACGGGAAAGTTCGTCTATGGATTCCTTGGACGTATCATTGATCGCAAGGGTATTAAGGAGCTTTACGAGGCGTTCTGCAAAGTTTATGAAAACGATAGTAACACCCGTTTGTTCGTTGTCGGACCTTGGGATGATGAACAGATCAGTGACAAGACACTTCACGATAAGATGCTGAATCATCCTGGTATTGTGCTTCCTGGTCGCACCGATAATGTTCCGTTGTTTCTTTCTGTAATGGATGTGTTTACACTGCCTGCATGGTGGGAAGGCTTTGGTAACGTGGTCGTTCAGGCGGCCGACATGGGCATAGCTGTGATTGGCAGTAAGGGTACTGGTGTATGCGATGCGGTGAAAGATGGGTTCAATGGCATCAATGTTCCTGTTGGTGATGTGGATAAACTGGTAGAGACAATGCTTCTTTTGAAAACCGATAATGCGTTGCGGGAGAAATTCGCCAAGAACGGTCCCATTTGGGGACAAAATTTCAAACCTGAAATTATCTGGGAAGGAATGGACAAACTCTATCAAGCACGATAACACTATGTATAAACATTTTTTTAAACGGGTGATTGACTTCACACTTGCGCTTATGGCCTTATTGGTTATCTGGCCATTCCTCTTGATCATTTACATCTGGCTCACCATTGCCAACAAAGGAGCTGGGGCACTTTTCTTTCAAGAAAGGCCTGGTTTGCATGGGAATATTTTCAAGGTGATTAAGTTCAAGACAATGACCGATGAACGTGATGAAAATGGTAAACTCTTGCCAGACGCACGACGCATTACCAAGGTTGGAAGGTTCGTTCGCTCTACATCTATAGACGAGTTACCGCAACTGTTCAATGTACTTAAAGGGGATATGGCATTGATAGGACCGAGACCTCTTTTAGTGCAGTATCTTCCTCTCTATTCACCGGAACAGGCGCGACGGCATGAGGTTCGTCCCGGCATCAGTGGTTGGGCACAATGTCATGGCAGAAATGCCATCAGTTGGACAGAGAAATTCAAATTGGACGTGTGGTATGTGGATAACGTGTCGTTATTAACAGATGTGAAAGTGATACTTATTACAATAAAGAAGGTTTTATTTAAAGAAGACATTAATAATACTTCTAACAAATCATCCACAATGGAAGGATTTAACGGAAATAATTGATACATTTATGGCATATTTTAGTTTTAACAACATTCGTGTTGCTGGTGTTGCTTGTGCAGTACCTACCAACGAAGTAAAAACTGAGTCGTACAAACCTCAGTTTGGAGACGAGGAAGTAGAGAAATTTATGGAGATGACAGGCGTTCGTGCCTCTCATCGTACCAGCGAACATCAGACATGTTCTGATCTTGGCTTTCGTGCTGCTTCTGAGCTGCTTGAGAAGAAAGGTATCAATCGTGAGGAGATTGGTGCTTTGATTTTCTCTTCTCACTCACCCGACTATCGTCGTCCATCTACAGCCTTTGTCCTTCAGTATCGTCTTGGAATACCCAAGGAGGCCGTCTGCTATGACATTAGTTTGGGGTGTTCTTCCCTTGTTGTCGGAATGCAGACAGTTGCCTCTATCATGAGCACAAGTGATATGAAATATGCGCTTCTTTTTGTAGGCGATACAGCCGGAAAGTCAGTGTGCCCAACAGATAGAAGTTCTGCTATGTTATTTGGTGAGGCAGGGGCAGTTATGCTTTTAGAGAAGACAGACAATCCTAACGATCAAGTAAAAGCTCTGGTTCGTAGTGATGGTTCTGGATTCCGCTATATGATTGTACCAGGAGGAGGATATAGAAACCTTCATGCCAGCGAGGAGCGAGTGATGTGCGAAGACGGCAATGAGCGTTCGCTGATGAACTCTTTTATTCAGGGAACCTCTGTATTCACTTTTACCATCTTTGACGTGCCTCGTTTGATTAAGGACTTCTTCGCAAAAACAGAAACTACTCCTGATGACTATGATTGCTTTGGGTTCCACCAAGCTAATCTGTATATCCTGAAGCAGATTGCAAAGAAGACCAAGATACCATTTGAGAAAATGCCCATCACCCTTGACCGCTATGGTAATACATCTGGTGCTTCAGCCATTGTGTCACTTTGCGACAGATATGGCAACGTCAATGAGGGCAAGACTATAAAAGTTATGGCTTGTGGCTTTGGCATAGGAATCTCTTTGGGTGCAACTTCTTTCGATATCAACACGGACGATATACTTCCGATTTATGAAGATGACGCAATCTATGAGGATGGTTTGATTACTGACCCTAACCAATTATACGAAAAGAAATGATAACGAACATTCTTTCTTATCTTGAGGATTCTGCCCTCAAGTATGCAAACAAGACAGCCATTGCTGACGATAAGAATTCCCTCACATTCTCGGAGTGGAATCGATTCTCACGCAATATTGGTACTGCCATTGCCAATGTTTCCGGTGGTGCATTAAGAAAACCGGTCTTGGTATTCGTGGATCGTCGAATTGAAGGTCTTGTCGGATTTATGGGCGTTGTTCAGAGTGGTAATTTCTATGTACCAATTGATTGTAAGATGCCCGACCAGCGTGTCAAGTTAATTGCAGATGTGCTGAATCCAATAGCTGCTATCACCGTTACGGATAAAGACGAGAAGATTCTTGATCTTATAGACTTCCGTGGTGCTCGTTTTTGCTATGATAAGGTGATTGCTACTGAATCTGGTGATGCGAAACTGGCTGGAATCCGAGAGCAGATGATTGATACCGATCCTGTTTACTCTATATTCACCAGCGGATCTACAGGAGTGCCTAAGGGAGTGATTATTGCTCAAAGAGGAATGGTTGATTTGGCAGAATGGCTTGTTAACACATTTAATTTCACAAGCGATGACGCTCTTGGCAATCAGACACCGTTCTATTTTGACGGTTCGGTAAAGGATATATGTATATGCCTGAAGTCGGGTGCAACACTTCACATCATAGGCAAGAAGTATTTCACTTTCCCCAAGCTGATTATCCCATTTCTCAACGACCGTAAGATAACAGCCATTCTTTGGGCAACGTCTGCAATTGTATTGATAGGAAACAGCGATATTCTTTCCGTATCGCTGCCGAAACATCTCCGTTTGGTTACATTCGCTGGAGAGGCGATGCCTGCCAAACAACTGAAAGTGTGGATGAATAAGCTGCCATCGACAAAGTTCGTGAATTTGTATGGACCTACAGAAATCACCGTTGACTGTACCTATTATGTAGTGGATCGTGAGTTTGGTGATGATGAGTTTATACCTATCGGCAAGCCTTGTCATAACAAACAAATACTCGTATTCAATGATGAGGATAAACTCGTGAAGGTTGGTGAGACTGGTGAACTTTGTGTACGAGGCACAGGAGTAGCTCTTGGCTACTATAACAATCCTGAGAAGACAAAAGAGGTTTTCGTACAGAATCCTCTGAACTCGCTCTATGAAGATAAGATTTACCGTACGGGGGATATCGTGAGGTACAACGAACGTGGAGAAATCGAGTTCGTCTCACGCAAAGACTTCCAGATTAAGCATAAGGGTAATCGTATTGAGATGGGCGAGATTGAAGTGGCTATCAACTCTATTCCCGAGGTGACTAATGCTGCATGTATCTTCGACCAGCCTAATGACAAAATAATACTCTATTATACCACAACAGACGGTCAGGAACTGGACATCATAAATTTGGTGAAGGACAAGATTCCTGTATATATGTTCCCTGAGGTAATCAACCTGCTCAAGGTGATGCCTTACAATATGAATGGAAAGATTGACCGTATAGAACTTAAGAAGATGTATGAAGCAGCTAACTAATATATCGGAATACAATGAAATCGTTGCAAGGTATCGTCAGAATGGATGCATCTCTAACGATTACATTCAGCAAGAGGCAGCAGATTTAATCATTCGTGATGTTCTCTATGCCGAATGCTATAACCAAAATGCCTTTTTGTTCGTTAAGAAGAATGTAGGTATGCGTGTGTTCTACTACATCAATGACATTGAGGAGATGGCTGATTTCGGCAACTACAAAGATTTAGTCATTGAGATTCTTTTCCGAGGAGATGCCCCCAAAAAAGAAATCGAATACCTAAGTCAATGTGGCTTCAGCGTAAACCTTATTCGAGACCAGTATGCAGCGATGTATAAAGACTTGGCTGAGAATGTATCATTGGCACCTGGAATTGTGGTCAATACAGCGAAGACTATGCAAGCTGTTAAGATGGCTTGTGAACTCTTCAACGATTCTTTCGACAGGCTAAGTGGAGATTTCATCCTTGAAAGTGAGTATCGCAACCTTTTGGAATCTGAGAGTATACTTGTTGCATGGAGTGAGGACAAGTCAAGTTTCCTTGGTGCACTACATCAAGGAAAGGTGGGCGTCGTTAATGTTGTCGGACATATTGCTGTCATGAAACATGCTCGAGGGAAGGGTGTAGGCAAAGCTTTAATTGATGCCTTCGTGGAACGGAATAAAAATCCTGAGAAAACAGAAAAGACACGCTATCAGCTGTGGGTTCAACGACAGAATGAGGCTGCTGTCAAGATGTATGTAAACAAAGGCTTCAAGTTCCTGAATAAGTCAACAATAAGTTTAATCAAATAAAAGTAAGTAAAATGGAAAAGTTACTGGAAATTTTGAAGGGTATCCGCCCTGATGTAGATTTCGAGAATGAGACCTCATTAATTGATGATGGTGTTCTCGATTCGTTCGACGTAGTATCTATCATCTCGGAACTTGATGATGAGTTTGGTGTACAGGTTAAGATTAACGAACTTGATCCTGAAAATTTCAACTCTGTTGAGTCAATCTGGGAGATGGTTCAGAAACTGCAAGATAAGTAATGGACTTGGAATTTACAAACAAGAAAATCCTTCTTGCAGGCATTGGCGGAATCGGGTATGCTGTGGCAGAGCTATTGGGTAAATTAGGATCAGAACTGTACATACTTGATATCAATACTGAAAAAATGACAACTGCACAACAATCACTCTCATTCATTAAATATTGTGGTAAGTGTAATCTTTCGGATGTCAACAGTATTGAAGGCACAATAAAAGATGTATTAGCAGTATCTGGCCCAATAGATGGTTTCGTTTTTTGTTCTGGAATTACATCAAGCAGACCTTTTAAAATGGCTAAATATGAAGCTATGCTCAATGTTATGAACATCAACTTTTTCTCTTTTGTGGAGATAGTTAGATGTATCACGAAGAAGGGCTGTTATGCTGATAATTTAAGTATTGTAGGACTTTCATCAGTAGGTGCAATACTCGGTAATCCATCCCAAACCGCCTATTGTGCATCAAAGGCAGCTATGAATGGCGCTGTTAGATCTATTGCTAAGGAACTTGCACCAAAATCGATTAGAATCAATACTATTGCTCCAGGCACTACAGATACTCCAATGTTTAGAGAAGCAGAGAAGGATTTCGGATCTGATTCGTCTGCATTCGCAAGCAGACTTGAAAGACAGTATCTTGGCTTATGCAAACCTGAGGATATAGCAAATTCCGTTGCATTCCTTCTTAGTAATATGTCCAGAATGATAACTGGCAGCTGTTTGGGTGTTGATGGTGGTAAATTAACTTCCTAATATGAAACATTTAATAATCATAGGTGGTGGCGGTATGGGCCGTTCTGTCTATAGTATGGCTGAAGACAGTATCGGTTTTGGGACAGAATTTGACATCAAGGGATTTCTTGATGATAACCTCAATTCTATGTATGGTTTTCAAGACTATAAACCTGTTATAGGAACAATTGAAGGTTACTCTATCGAGGAAGATGATGTTTTTGTGTGTTCCATTGGCGATGTTGCTACAAAGCATCGAATCTGCGAAAGTCTAAGGAACCGAGGAGCCCAATTCTATACTATCATTGGGAAAACCGCTACAGTTAGAAAAAATGCCCAAATAGGAGATGGTTGCATAATTGGTAATTACACAACAATTGGTACAGATGCTACCTTGGGCTGTAATTGCCTTATACAATCATTTGCCAGTGTTGGTCACGACTGCGTGCTTGGTGACTATGTCCGAATGGATACCCGAAGTATGTGTGTGGGTGGTGTTATCATTAAGGACAGGGTTTCAATCTTTACCAATGCGGTTATTAGCCATAATGTTGTTGTTGGCGAAGACGCTCATGTCGCTGCTCTAAGTTTTGTAATACGAAAAGTGCAGCCTGGTGTAACTGTATTTGGTAATCCTGCTAAAAAATTATAAATATAAACAAATTAACAATTAAAGATTATGACACAAGAAGAAAAAATTGCATTGTTGGAAGACATGCTCGAGTTGGATGCAAACACTCTGACTCCCGAAACAGAATTATCCGCTATTGAGGAATATGATTCAATGGCAAAGTTATCACTCATCGTCTTGATGGACGAGGAATGTGGTAAGAAACTCACTGGTGAGCAGATACGTGCTTTCAAGACTGTTCAGAATGTTATTGATTTCATGGGTTAATGCTCAAGGTGGATAAGGTAGTTGGTCGTCTGCTCTCATCAAACATGTATATTTTGTTTAATGAGAGCACTACTAATTGTTGGATTGTTGACGTTGGTGATTATGCATCTTTGGCAAATACTTTGCCTAAGGATTGTAAAATTATAGGCGTGTTTTTAACGCACTCACATTTTGACCATATTGCTGGCCTCAATGATTTATTAGGTGACTATCCTGATTGTATGGTATACACCTCTGAATATGGAGCAGCTTCTCTTTATTCGGCTAAGAAAAATATGTCGCATTATCATGAAAAAACATTTGTATTCTCAGGGAATAATGTAACCATATTGAAAGATAATGATAAAGTGAAATTATTTACAAATGAGTACCTTAATGTCATAGCAACTCCGGGCCATTGCCCATCTTGTCTGACCTTTTATACAGACAATATAGTCTTTACTGGTGATGCATATATTCCTGGTGTTCCTATAGTAACGAAGTTGCCAAAAGGTAATAAGGCTGATGCTGCATTATCTTTAGAAAAAATTCTATCACTATCAAAGGATAGACAAATTTATCCTGGTCATGACATCGAACGCTGGAAAAGTATTCTATGATTGTAAGTATTCGGTAAGCCGTGCATTGCTCATCTGACGAAACCCCGTTGTCTATGCCGCAATCTTTAACTCATTTAAATTTTGTGACAAAGTACAAGAAGAAACCGTCCTCCAATCCCATGTTTGCAGAGGTAAAGGTCGCTGGTAATGAGAATCGTCATTCGTCATCACCCTTTGATACCCAGCGACGGGAAAATTGTATTCCCTATATAAAAAAGCTGTCCTATCCCAGTGGTGTTGCCCTCTGTCAGCTCGCCTCCCTTGACATAAAGACAATCGAGCAGTACATCCGCATAACAGTTTGGTTCAGTTCCTTGCCTATGTTTTAGGTGATTATTGTGACATCTACAAAAAGGATGCAGAAGACGACAATGTTTATCATCATTATTACGGTGATTCGGAAGATGATAATGTCCACTCTCAGATTACAGTTATTGATATGTCCCTTCTACCCTTTCAAGTATTGGAGACAATCACGGGCTTGATAGGTCGTATCATACTTGAATTTCTTTCGCAGTTTGAGAAAAGCAAACGTGGCTCAATGCCTGTTGTGATTGCCTTGGAGGAAGCACAGAACTATATTCCTGAGATAAACAAGAAAGACAGGGATTCAATATCTCGCAAAGTATTTGAGCGAATTGCACGGGAGGGAAGAAAATACGGTTTGTCTTTACTTGTGTCAAGCCAAAGGCCTTCGGAACTCTCAAAAACCGTATTGTCGCAATGCAACAGCGTCATCGTTCATAGAATACAGAATCCTGATGATCAAGTTTACATTCGGAAACTTGTGTCCTCTGCGAACAGTGAAATACTTAATCAGTTGCCGACACATCCACAGCAGCATGTGATTGTAATGGGAGATTGCGTGAGGACTCCTATTGTCGCAAAGATGAACACAGCAAGTCCAAAGCCAAACAGTAATAATCCTGAGTTTATTCAAAATTGGCTGAAAGAAGAAAAGGCGGACTATCAAGGTGTCGCTAACAAGTGGATGGAAATTGATAGGAAGAATACAGAAAATAATAATTTACAATCATAAAAAAATGGAAGAAAGAAAAACAATTTATCTCTGCCTTGCGCACATGAGCGAGGATGGGATGGAACAGAAATATATCAAAGAGGCGTTTGACACGAATTGGGTGGTGCCGATGGGACCTAATGTGAATGCGTTTGAGCAGAACTTGGCGGATTTTGCCAATGGCAATGCCGACGGTAGCAAGCTGGACCGCAAGGTGGTGTGCCTCTCTGCGGGTACAGCGGCTGTGCACTTGGCTCTGCTGGCTTGTGGCGTCGGACGGGGCGATGAGGTAATCGTGCAGAGCTTTACTTTCTGCGCCTCTTCACATCCTATCATCTACCTTGGGGCAACTCCTGTATTCGTGGATTCGGAACCTGAGACATGGAATATGGACCCGGAACTTCTGGAGAAGGCTATTATTGACCGAAAAGAGAAGACGGGCAAATATCCGAAGGCGATTGTGCCCGTGGCTCTCTATGGTATGCCGTATCAGATAGACAGGATTATGGAAATTGCCAACAAGTATGGCATTCCTGTGATGGAGGATGCCGCAGAAGGCATGGGAAGCCGATTCAACGGACAGGTATTAGGTACGTTCGGAAAGTTTGGCGTGCTGAGCTTTAATGGCAATAAGATGATTACGACCTCTGGTGGAGGAGCACTTATCTGCCACAATGCCGAGGATGCGAACACCGTAATGTGGTATGCTACACAGGCGCGTGATGCTTACCCATACTATGAGCATACCGCCATTGGTTATAACTATCGCATGAGTAATGTATGTGCCGGTATCGGGCGTGGACAGATGACGGTTCTGGATGCGCATATCGCTCATCATAAGCATGTGCAGGAACTGTACAAGGAATTGCTGAAGGATGTGAAGGGCATTACTCTTCACGAACAGCCTGCTGACCCTCGATATGATTCCAACTTTTGGCTCTGTGCCGCAACTATTGATCCTGCGGTGAGAATCAAGGGGCAGGAAAATGCGTATAAGGAGGTGATAAAGACGGCCGTGGGTGGTGCTACAGGTGTAATACGTACTGTGGACTCTCCTATTACAGACTGTCAGCCTAACGAGAATGTGGAAGCATTGCGTGTATTTATGTTGCGGAAGAAGGTGGAATGTCGTCCCGTGTGGAAACCTATGCACAAGCAGCCAGTATATGCAGAGGCTCCTGCATACATCAATGGGGTGAGCGAGGAAATCTTCAAGGAGGGCGTTTGTCTGCCAGCCGGTCCAATGGTGACGGACGATGATGTCCGCTATATTGTAGATTGCATCAAGGAAGCTATAATCTCAGATAATTGATTACGTATAAAGTGGTGACATTGGTGAAAGGGATATAGGTGTTTTGCTCGTCTTTCTTTTGACCGAGGTGGTGCCTTCTGTCGCGGGGGACTTATTGTTACTGTCCCATTACTCATAAGGTGACGCTTGGTGAGATTGTAAGTTTGTTACATGAATTTGCCGACCAGCCTTCGACATTGATGATGCCGGAGATTCCTGCCGGTTCTTTTGCAAAGAAATTATACTCGACATTTTTAAGTTATTTACCGGAATCTAAAGTGGCTTTTCCGCTTAAAATGAATATTTCCAAGCCGGGAATCACGAAGGGGCAACATTGACATCATTCCAAGTGGGAGTTTTTCATTGTTGTTGCCGGGCACGGGTTGATTCAAGAACGTAAGGAAGGTACCGAGGAAGTGCTTGAGTTCGAGGTTTCGGGAGATAAGATTCAAGCGGTACATATGCTTCCGGGTTACACTCATAATATTATTAATCTTTCGGAAACAGAGAATTTGGTGACAGTGATGTGGGCAAATGAGATCTTTGATCCCGCGTATCCGGATACCTACGGGGATCCGGTGATTAAATAATCTGGTCTTAAGAAGATTGTAAAGATCGAATTATTTTGGAGGGGTATAACGAAAGTGGTTTGTGCTTTCGTTATACCCTTTTTGTTTTCGGATAGTTTTGTTATGAGGTGTTTTTGTTGTTAAGGTCATCTTGCGGGATGTAAAAATAATTGTTATGGAAAAAGCAAATGATCAGACAAAACGTCTCGTGCGAGACTGTTTTTTTGTGCGTCAGGGAGAACGTAAGGAGAGGTGTTTTTACTCGGAGATATTGTATTTGGAAGCTTCGGGGTGTTATTGTTATATTTATCGTCGGGATAAACCCCGGCTGTTGATCGCTCATCCACTTTTGATGTTGGAGCCTTTTTTGCCGGAGGATCGGTTTAAGCGGGTTCATCGAAGTTATATTGTGAATCTTTACGAGGTGGATGGTTTTATCGGGAAAGCGCTTTGTATCGGCAAGAATGTGTTTCCGGTTAGTCCATCTTACCGGACGGAGATATTCGAGTGTTTTGATTTTTGGGATATCGTGAGAAAGAAAAAGGGGCAAGAGGGTAAGGATATGTAGGGGAATTCGTTGTTAACTATTCTTGTGGGATGGCCTTTTACGAGAAAGAAAAAGTCCGTTCAGATGTATTTTCCTGTCATTCGGATGATAAATGAGTGTGTTCGGATACTATGGTTGGTAACGGGCGTTCTGGGGTGTACTTTTGGTATATCAAATTAAAAAACAGAAGATTATGGGTGTATTACAGAACGTGATTAGGGAGATCGGTGACATCGTGAGCCGGTTGTCAGTTTCTTCGAAGGAGAAGCAGAAGATTCAGGAGGAGATTCAGTCTTTAGTGTATCGTTACAAGAGTGAGCTGGTGCGGGAACAGTCGGCGGCGGTGGGGGAAGAAGCCCGGGGAAATTGGTTGCAGAGGTCTTGGCGGCCTATCGTGATGTTGGCGTTTGCGTTGGTGATTTTGTCGGGGATGTTCATGGAATCGACGTTATTGTCCGACAGTTCCCGTTTGTGGGATTTGCTGGAGATCGGGCTCGGGGGATACGTGATAGGAAGAAGCGGGGAGAAGGTAACAGAGAGTTTGTTGTCAAGGAAATGGAAATAAAACGTGATGTCATGGAAATTATTGAGAATTTGTTGTTCGGGGAGAACGTGACGTATTTGCAGTGTTCGAAGTGTAAAGTAAAGTTGTCTAGCGTGGATACTATAGTTTTACACGGAACAGTCGGGGCAGGGGCGATTTCATCGGCACTTTATTTATGCAGGCCCGACACGAGTGTTTCCGCTCACGTGGTGGTCGGAAGGGATGCGGAGATTTTCCAGTTGTTACCTTTTGACGTGAAGGCTTGGCACGCCGGGAAGAGTTTTCATGCCGGGCGGGTGAACTTGAATGATTGTTCGATCGGGATCGAGCTGGATAATGCCGGGGAGTTACAACGTGTGGGAGATCGATATTATTCGTGTTTCGGGCGGGAATATTCTCCCGATCAGGTGTACACGACGGAAGAAGAGGGAAGGGCGAGATACTGGCATTCTTTTACCGAGGGGCAGTTTGCGGTCACGGAGGAGATCTGTCGTTTGTTGAAAGTGTGTTACGGGATCAAATACTTGGTGAGACACTCGGACATCACCCCTCGAAAGACGGATCCGGGGCCGGCGTTTCCCTTCGATGAGTTGAGAAAAAGGTTGAAGTTTTAGTAATGAAAAAAGGAGGTAAGTATGGCTTGTTGTTATTCAAATTTGTTTAATCGTTTGTCGGGGCGGGTGGGACGTGTTATTTACTATCAGGTGGGGGATCATCTTTACGCGAGAGCTGCCCCGGGAAAGGTGAAGGATTGTCGTTCGGAGTTACAATTGTATTACCGGGAGAGGATGAGGAAGACGGCGACTTTTTACGGGGTGATCCGGCAGACATGGCTGGCCCGGATTTGGCAGATGTTGGGCGTGGTGGAACGTCGCTCGGGATATACTCTTTTCCTGCAAGCTAACATGAGGGCGTTTAACGGAGATGGGTTACTGTATGATCTCGTGCATTTCAGTGCAGGAAACTTGTTTTTACCGAGAGAGTTGCAGGGATGCCGGGAGGGCGATAAGGTACGCCTGACGTGGAAGAATGAAAACGTGGTACGGGAAGAACGTTTAGGGGACGAGTTGTGGTGCGTGGTGATGATGGAAGACATGAGGTTTCGGATTGTAACTCCCGAGGCGATCGGGTGTGTTCGTCGGGATGAGAGTGCGGAGATTGAACTCTCGGAAGAGCGGGGGAAGAGGATTCACTTGTATTGTTTTTTCGGTTCGATAAACAGGTGTGATTTTTCGGAGAATTTGCATTTAGTATTGTGATTTATATGTTTCATTTTAAATTTTAAGATTATGGCTTTATTTAAATCATTTGTATTGGGGGAAGTGAGAAAATCAGTGGCAAATATCACGATGTACTCGGGTGCAAACGGGTATAGTATTGCCCGGGGAAAGAGAAGCACGATGCGTAATCCCAAAACTCCCGGGCAGTTGGCGCAACGGGCGAAGATGAAAGCGTTACAAAAGGTTTCGCTGTATTTTGCTCCGGCGGCAGAACTCGGTTTCCCGGGAAGAAAGGCGGGAAGTACGTTTTATAACGCCTTCGTGAAAGCGAATATGCAGGCCGTTACGGTTGACGAGGAGTATAATCCCACGATTGATTATGAGAAAATCGTGTGTGCTGAGGGGAGCCTGCAGGATGGGACGCTGGCCGTGGCGTTGAATGAGGAGCAAAATATCGTAACAATTACCCAGGAGGCACAAAGTCGTTGGTCGGTGGTGGCGAACCCGACAGACGTGTTGTACGTGGTGGTTTACGAGAAAACGGGAAACCAAATGATCGTGGAGCCTTGCCGGAATCGTCAGGAAAATGGGGTGACGACGATTAGTTTGGATAGTGGCTGGGTGAAAGAGAATTTGGAGGTGTATGCTTTCATGTTGTCGAAAGATAAGAGGAAAGCTTCGAAGAGTAAACGATTGACGGTTAACAGTTGAAAATGTGGGGATATAGAAAATGGCACTCTTCTCGGGTGCCATTTTTTATATCATGAAAAATGAATTACATGAGGAAGTGATCACTGATCGATTTATGCTCGTAGATGTTGCGGATCGTGTCGGCAAACATGGGAGCGATCGGTAATACTTTAATTTTTGAGCAAGGTTGTTTCTGGGGAATGGAATCGGTGAAGATTACTTCCGTCAGTTTTGATTTCTCGATATTTTCGTATGCCTTACCGGAAAGTACTGCATGGGTGGCTACGGCACGTACGCTGGCAGCACCATTGTCGATAAGCATATCAGCTGCTTTGCAAATTGTTCCGGCCGTATCGATCATGTCATCAACAACGATGATATTTTTGCCCTCTACATCCCCGATCACTTTCATGTCGGCAACCTCATTTGCCCGAATACGGGTTTTGTGGCAGATGATCAACCCTGAATCAAAGTATTTTGCCCAAGAATTTGCTCTTTTGGCTCCACCGATGTCTGGGGAGGCAATGGCAAAATCACGTAATCCTAAGGATTTGATGTAAGGAATCAACACGGTAGAACCGTATAGGTGATCCACGGGAACATCGAAGAATCCTTGAATTTGGTCGGCGTGTAAATCCATGGTGATAATCCGGTCAACCCCGGCAGCTTGTAGCATATTAGCCACTAGTTTTGCCCCGATGGCGACACGCGGTTTATCTTTCCGGTCTTGACGCGCAAACCCGAAATAGGGGATTACGGCGATTACCTTGTAGGCAGATGCTCTTTTGGCGGCATCGATCATCAAGAGTAATTCCATGAGGTTATCACTAGGCGGGAAGGTTGATTGCACGATAAACACGTGTTCGCCTCTCACCGTTTCGTCGAATGAGGTGACGAATTCTCCGTCACTAAATCTCGTAAACGTTTTTTTACCGAGTTCCAGCCCTAGAGAACTAGCAATACTTTCTGCAATATATTGACTATTCTCTCCGGCGAAAACTTTAATTTCGGGAAGATTTGACATATCTAATTCATTAGTTGAAACACTTGGCAAAAGTATGAAATTATTTTGTTCCACCAAAGGAATTTAGCGGAACAGTTGTTTGATCCCTTCGTCTGAAAATGTTATATTTGTTCCAACAAAGATGTTGTTGGAATGGTTATTTGTAACTATGTGCAGTATGTTTATTTTATTAATCAATATATTTTCAAATAGATGGAAGAAATCAAAAAGTACGTGGAAGAGAACAAGGAACGCTTCTTGAACGAGTTGTTCGAGTTGATTCGTATTCCTTCAATTTCTTCATTGTCTGAGCATAAGCCAGATATGTATCGTTGTGCCGAGCAATGGACGAAAATCATGTTAGCTGCCGGAGCGGACCGGGCAGAAGTGTATGAAACAGAGGGTAATCCGGTTGCTTACGGGGAGAAGATCATAGATCCGGCTCTTCCTACGGTGTTGGTGTACGGGCATATGGACGTGATGCCGGTTGACCCGATCGAATTGTGGAACACGAAACCTTTCGAGCCGGTTATTAAAGACGGTAAAATCTGGGCTCGCGGGGCTGACGATGATAAAGGACAGGCTTTCATGCACGCGAAAGCATTTGAATATTTAATGAAATCCGGGAAATTGAACTGTAACGTGAAGTTCATGATCGAAGGAGAAGAGGAAATCGGTTCCCCGAGTCTCCCCAAGTTCTGCCGGGATCATAAGGATATGTTGAAAGCTGATGTGATTCTGGTTTCCGATACCAGTATGATTGGCCGTGATATTCCTTCAATTACGACGGGATTGAGAGGTTTGGCTTACTGGCAGGTTGAAGTTACCGGTCCGAATGCTGATTTGCATTCCGGTATTTTCGGGGGTGCGGTGGCGAACCCGATTAACGTGTTGTGTAAGATGATTGCCGATATGCAGGATGAGAAGGGGCATATCACGATACCCGGATTCTATGATGACGTGTTGGAAGTAAGTGCTGAAGAACGTGCCAAGATGGCGAAGGCTCCTTTTGATTTGGAGAATTACAAAAAATCTTTGGACATTAAGGAGGTGAAGGGCGAAGAAGGATTCACGACCAATGAGCGTACGGGTATTCGTCCGACGTTTGACGTGTGTGGTATTTGGGGTGGTTACACGGGAGAAGGTGCTAAGACCGTATTGCCTTCCAAGGCATACGCCAAGATTAGTTGCCGTTTGGTGCCGAATCAGAAACACGAGAAGATTGCGAAATTGTTCAAAGAATATTTCGAGTCTATCGCTCCGGATTACGTGAAGGTGAAAGTGGATTACCTGCATGGCGGACCTTCTTACGTGTGCCCGATTGATCTCCCGGCTTACAAGGCTGCCGAGAAAGCATACGAGGAGGTGTATGGAAAACAACCCGTTCCGGTTCGTTCCGGTGGTAGTATTCCAATTATTGCCACTTTCGAGGAAGTGTTGGGAATCAAGTCTGTACTGATGGGCTTCGGTTTGGGTTCTGATGCTATCCATTCCCCGAACGAGAATTATCCGTTAGAGCAATTCTTTAATGGAATCACAACAATTCCATTATTCTACAAGTATTTCGGAGAGATCATGAAGAAATAAGTTTTGTAGTCAATAATTTAGACTCCCCTCATTTTACGGTTGTAAGGTGAGGGGAATTTTATTATTGTCTGGAATCCATTGTTTGGAATACGTGAAAGCGGGTTTTACGTCCACCGCCTTCTATGGAAAATTGTTCCGAGTGTTGGGAACCGTTTCGTGCGTTCAAGCGGAGAGTGAGGTTATTCGTTCCGGCGGATAAGGGCAGGCGGGTGTAGGAGATGGAATAAGGTAGTGTTTGCCAGTTGCGGGTATCGGCTTTTTCAGTGAGGCTGTTAGCGATACCGACGGCAAAGCCTAGCCATTCGTTTTGCTTACGGGCAGAATATTCCAATCCTTTTTTGGCTGCAACCCGAAGAAGAGAATTTGAAAATTCCCGTACCATTCGGTCTCGTAAGGTCTTGAATGCGATCTCATTGATATTCTCGGCGAGTTCCAGCGGGTACGAGTGATTGCCGGTTACGAGAGTTCCCGTGGCATAAAGTGGGGGACGTTCCATGTATTTGGGGAACGCGACTCGCAGGGTTTGTAGATTGGCAATGCTTTGCTTTTCGTCGTCACTGTATCCTGAACCGAAGAAGAAAGGGAAGGTAAGCCCGAGGGATTCGTTGTGAAATACAATCGCTCCGTCTCCTCTTTTTTGTTTGACAAAATTTATGCTCCATTCTGCCTTTACCGGTCCCATGCCGTTCAGCCAGAAAAACACGAGTTGTCCATCCGCAGGCGTCGGGGTATGGGTGTATGTCGTGTTAAACTCTTTCTCGTATTGTTTCAATTCTGCGGAGAAACCGCAAATATAGGCGGTACGCATCAAGTCCTGTTTTAGTTGTTCCGGGGCCTTTACGCCGAAGTTTTTAATATAGTCGGACTGGTAGACCTCGTAGGCATTTCGATAGGCGATAAACGCATTATTGTAATCTCCCGTGGCGTCATAGATCAGGCCCATTAATAAATGGGCGAAAGCATCTCGTTGGTATCGGTTCTTGTTATCGGGATACTTGTCGTTTAGCTGGTTGAGTTTGATATTGATTTTGCGAACCTCGACCAAGGCTCCTTCCATGTCATTCAGATCAATGTAGTTCAAGGCCTTGTAGAAGTTAATCATAATGACTTCAAAGTCTTCCGGTCGGTAGGGACGTGCTTCCGGGTTGGTAACCAATGCCGCAGCTTCAGCTCCGACATTACTGTGATACTCGTCAATCAGGTTCTCGGCGGTCTCGAAGTATTGATTGCTGTTGGTGGGATTGCCGAGCATGAATTCCACGTATCCTTTGTTGAGATAATAGAGGATGCGGTTTTTACCCGTGGCTTGTTTTTTATCTTTATCTAGAAGTTTGTTTGCTTTCTCGAAATTTCCCGAGTTGACGGCTACTTGGAACTCTGCCGTTCGCTGGTACCAAGTAGCGCATCCGGAGAAAAGAAAAACGAGAAGAACAATTAAAAATTGAAAATTACGAATTGAAAATAAATGATTTACCTTCTCCAAGCCTCCTTTTTGGGGAAGAGGAGATGTGATGCATGAGCATTCTTTCCTTTTATTAAGGAATGTTGGAGAAGGTAATGATATTTTCATCCGCTTTGAATGTCTCTATATTACAGAACCCGGTCGCTGATTTGTTTCTTGATCTTCTTGTCACCCATCCAGACAACCTCGTTGGTCTCGATGTTCGTGAGTTGCAGGTCGATCTGGTAAGTTACGACTTTTTGTTTCTTGTACGAGTCGACGATGCTGTTGATTGTCCCTTGCAAGATGAAATCGGCACCCAGTTCTTTTCCCCACTTCTTGGTGGTTTCCGGTGACGCATAATCTTGTTGCTCGGCTCTTTCTTTTCGAAGTTCATTCCGTTTCTCTCCGGCAACAACCAAACGAATGTTACCGTCCCGGATAATCGCTTTTTCTACATCCTTAATGAAGGTTTCCGAGTTGATATGTTCGTGACTTTTGTTCTCCACGAGACCGACCACCACCACGGGGCGTTTGTCGTTTGCTTTCAAGTATCTTGGAATCCAGGCTGAAGTAAGCAGGTCACCGATCATTTCTTCGGAAACAAGCCGTGAGTCACTATCATTCCAACGTCCGCTGAGGTCGATGGTTTCACTCGGGTCTACCCGTGTGATTTTCCGGTTAGCACATCCGTTAATTAAAGCAATGGTTAACACAACAAGTGTTCCGATAAATATTCTTCTCATATTCCGTTGTTTTAGGTTTCTATTCTATTTCCACGATCACATTTTGTGTTCTTGTAAAAGTTTATAACAATAATTCTACCAAATATACGTATTACACAGTTTTATGGATGTTAATTAGATTTAAAATTGATGAGGCGGCCGATCATTATGCCGGAATGTGATGTGATTCGTTGTAAGTAATCAGGGAGTGTTTCTGTCGTGATGGACACTTTTTTGTCGGAAACCGAGGCGTGGAGCAGGTATATTTGTCCTTCGTTTTCAATGGCAATACCCACGTGAGCCGTGTCAAGTCCTTTTTTCTTCGTGGTGATCAGTATAATATCCCCGGTTTTGATTTGGCCCGCGAAAGGGAGTACTTTTTCTTTCGGGATATAGTAATATGCCCTGCCGTTAATCGTCTTTTCAATATCAATTATTTTTGTAACAAGGGTGGAATCCTGTATTAGGGCCGGGTACTTTTTCCAGTTTTGGGAGATGAAGGATACCTTGTTGGGGAAGGGGATACCTCCTTTTTCTTTCGTGATGTCTTCCAGAAAGTTCAGGCAGGTCATCTCGTATAACCAGTCGGAAGAGTAATGCAGGCGTGACGTGTAGTCAACTATCTTTCCGTTCCGGTACCGAATTTCTTGTAAATTCCTTTGGAATTGAGGAATACTTTGTTCTTCATATTTATCTAGGCGTGCCAGGGCGATGACATTATCGACGAAAGTCACGCAATCAAATTCCCGCAGGTTGACAACCAGCTCCTCCTGGGGATTGATGTCCAACGTTCCTCCCACGTAAGGCGTTTCGAGAAAATAGCGTCCGATGGCGACAACTTTCTCGTTGATCGGGAGTTTGGCTATTTCCTTTTTATTGGCGTATTCAAAGAAATGTTTTAGTAAAGTTTGATCTTTCCGGTACACGGAATCAACGGGAGAGCAAGCGAAAGCCCCGAATGAAAAGGTAATCAGGAATAGAAGGACTAAATTCTTCATAGTAACCAATTTTGAGAATAAAAAATGAGGAGTCGTGTGACCGACATCCTCATCTCTCTTGTGTTGTGTTTATATATTATTTGCCTGCGGCCGAAAACTGTTCAAGGAAACGGATGTCGTTTTCGAAAAAGAGACGTATATCTTTAATGCCGTATTTTAGCATGGTGATACGTTCGATACCCATACCGAGTGCGAACCCGGTATATTTTTCCTTATCTATACCATTTAATTCCAAAACATTGGGGTCAACCATTCCACATCCGAGGATTTCCAACCATCCGGTTCCTTTACAAACATTGCAGCCTTTTCCGTGACATAGTGTACATGATACGTCCATTTCTGCCGATGGTTCCGTGAAGGGGAAGTATGACGGACGAAGACGAATTTGCGTGTCCGGTCCGAATAGTTCTTTCGCGAAATAGGTCAAGGTTTGCTTTAAGTCGGCGAAGGAAACGTTCTCGTCGATGTAAAGAGCTTCGATTTGGTGGAAGATACAATGTGCCCGGGCCGAGATAGCCTCGTTACGGAACACTCTTCCGGGAGTAACTAATCGGATCGGGGGACGATGAGCCTCCATGTCTCGCACTTGCACGGATGAGGTATGCGTGTGTAGCACGATGTCTGGGTTCTTACTGATAAAGAATGTATCCTGCATATCACGTGCCGGGTGTTCTTCCGGGAAGTTCAATGCGGAGAAGTTATGCCAGTCGTCCTCGATTTCCGGTCCCTCGGAAATTGTGAATCCAAGTTTATTGAAGATGGCCAGAATCTCGTTTTTCACGATGGCTAACGGGTGACGGGTTCCTAGTTTTAAAGGATCTCCCGGCATCGTCAAGTCAATACCGCTTAAATCTTCTTCCGCGTTAGAAAGTAACTCTTTCAACTCGTTGATTTTTGCCAGAGCCGTGTTCTTCAATTCATTTAATTCCTGTCCCATGGCTTTTTTCTGATCCGCGGGAACGGTTTTAAAATCATCAAAGAGAGCTGCGATCGTTCCTTTCTTGCTTAAATGCTTGATTCTGAACTGTTCTACTTCTTCTAGGCTTTTCGCCTGGAAACCGGCTATTTCAGCACTGAGTTGTTTAATCTTGTCTAACATCTTCTCAAAATTTGAAATCTTTGGTGGACAAAGTTAATAAAAAAGTCTCATACATTTCAATTCTTTCGAGAACTTCATTTTTCATCCCAAATATTTTTCATCGTATACGGTCCGTTGGGGAAAATCCAAGCCGAGCCGTCGGTCATTCGGGTGTGTGAGTCGAGGGTGGCAATTTGGGTCATATCCTCTGGTGAAATATTGATGTCCAGTGATTTAATGTTTTCTTTGATTCGCTCCGGGTGAACTGATTTTGGGATAATCACGATTCCTCGTTGTACTCCCCAAGCAATGATAATTTGTGCCGGTGTGCAATTATATTTTTTTGCTAAATTGATAATAATCGGTTCATTGGTCAGGCCGGGTTTGTTTTTGATGGGTAAATTACGTCCGAGAGGGGAATAAGCCGTCAAGTAAATTCCTTCAGACTGACAGAATTGAAATAATTCATTTTGTTGCAAGTAAGGATGCATCTCTACCTGGTTCATTTCGGGTTTATTTTTTGCCACGGCGATCAGTTCTTTCAATTTCGGGATGCTGAAATTCGAAACCCCGATATGTTTGCATAGCCCTTTTGCCTGCATTTGTTCCATCGCTTTCCAAGTCTCCGTAAGGGGACATTCTTCGAGGGAAAGTAAGTCGGATGCTTGTTGCGGGTATTCGATGTCGTGTTTCAGCGCTATCGGCCAATGAATCAAGTATAGGTCCAGGTAGTCTAGCCGGAGATCGAGCAACGTCTTTCGAAGAGCCTCTTCCACGTGTTCCGGGGCATGGTTATTATTCCATAATTTGGACGTGATGAAAAGTTCTTCCCGTTTCACGAGTCCGGACGTGAATGTTTCTTGTAGAGCAGCCCCGATGATTTCTTCATTTTTATAATAGGCGGCACAGTCAATCAGCCTGTACCCGTCTTTCAGCGCGCTAATGATGGCGTCGTGTAGTTCGTTTGCTTTGGATTGATAGGTTCCTAACCCGAAGAGGGGCATGGGGTCCCCGTTTCTAAATGTAATTGTTTTCATATTTATGAATCTTTATATTCCATTTTAGTGAACGAGATTTTCCCCGGGGTGGTTATACTTCTTTCCGGCTTTTTAGTTTCTTGTATAGATAATCAACAAGTTTGTCTTTCTGTTTTTTCGCCGTGGGGTATAGCAGGCAACCCACCACTCCCCCGAGAACGTCGGCAAACAGATCCCACCAGTCTCCGCCCCGGTTGAAATATTTGAATTGCAGAACTTCGATAAGTCCCCCATAGATGAAACTGAACCCGATGGCGATCAGATAGATTGTTCGTAGAGACAATCGCGTCTGATAGCGGAGTTCGCTGCACAGGAATATCGACATGATAAAGAACATTCCGAAATGTACCACCTTGTCAAGGTGGGGGATATTTAATTTCGGATCAGGAATCGAGTCGGATGGAATAGCGCATAAGAAAAAGATTACTCCAGCCCAGATGATATTCCTCCATAATAAGGAGTATTTGCGTGGTATCATGTTATTCTATTATTTTTACACTGATTATTCTGACGTCTTTGAACGGGCGGTCCTGCCTGTCCGTGGGAAGAGCGGCAATTTTATCCAGAACATCGAAACCTTCGATCAGTTCTCCGAAAACCGTGTACTCTTTATCCAAATGGTGGACCCCGCCTATCGTGGTATATGCCTTTCTTTTTTCATCATCCATGTAGAGCTTGTCCGTGTTGTTTTCCCATTCGAAATTGATGTCCGATTTGATCTTTTCCGCGATAGCCCGGAACTCAGGTACTTTCTTTTGCGCCCTCAAAGTGTCAAGAATGGCTTTTTTCTCGGGGGTATAATATTTCTTCTGGATGGCTTTTTTAATCGGGTTGTTTATTGATTTCTCGATTTTGTCCAGTTCTTCCGGCGTGTATTTTTTACCGACCACGAAATAGAATTGGGCGATATCCGATTCTTTGAAGACATTTACCCGGTCCGGTTGGCGGGGAGCGGCTAAGGCTCCTTTCTTGTGATAATGGTGTGGTTTGATCTCTGCGTCAATCGTGACCCCTTTACCGTAGCCGATAGCTTGTCCGGCAATAGCATTTCGACTGTCGGAAGAGCCTCCCTGTACCACGAAATTTTTGACAACACGATAGAATAATGTCCCGTTATAATGGCCGGATTTTGCCAACCGGATAAAATTGTCCCGGTGCAAGGGGGTATCGTTGTATAGTTTCGCTTTTAAGTTTCCCATATTTGTTTCGATTAAAACAACAGGCTCTTTCTCCTGACTTTTCGAGGTCAAGGGGAGTAGGGTGAGCGTTAGGGATAAAAGTGAGAGCGTTAAAAGTTTATACATGGCGTGATCCTTATTTATGATTTGACGATTTTGTTCACGAGGTATTTTACCGGGAAATGCGAGGCCAGGTAACCGATAGCAATTACCGTGATCATGATAATCAAAATATCCGATGCGATGACTTTCACCGGGTACGCGCTGACGATGTAGCTTCCGTTGCCGAGAGTGATGAACCCGTAGTATTCTTGTAGCAGGCATAATATGGTCCCTAATGCCAGACCGATCAATGCTCCGAATCCGGTAATCAGGTTACCTTCAAGCTTGAAAATCGAGATTATTTTTTCTTTGGTCATCCCTAGGGCTTGATAAATCCCGATGTCTTCTTTTTTGTCAATAATTAGCATCGATACGGAACCGATAATATTGAAGGAGGCGATTAACAGGATAAATAACAAGATCAGAAAGACGGCCAGTTTTTCCGATTTCATCATGGCATAGAAGGAACGGTTTAAGTCATATTTGTTCTCGATTTTGTATGTCGGTTGTATTTGGACGGATAGTTTTTCTTTTAATGATTCTATCTGATTGGGGTCTTTTAATTTTATCTCTATTTTGGAGATTTCTCCCGGAACCCCGAACAACTCCCTTGCTGTTTCTATTCCGGTGATCACGTATTTACCGTCAATATCTTGCTGTGCGGAGAATATCCCGAGCGGGTATATTTTCTGGCTGTTTAGTGCAGAGTTTGATGCGGAAGACGCTTTTCGATCTGGGTAGTAGAATGTAACGGGAGAGAGCGTTCCTAGTCTGATTTTTAAAGCAGCCGCAATGCCATAGCCCATGACGACGGCCGGTTTATCGTCTTTTTCGAGCGAGTAGATACCACTAACAATAGAAGGAAGTATATTCACGTGTTCGGCATAAGTCGAGTCTACCCCTTTCACGACCACCGGGATTAATTTATCTCCGAATTTCACAAGAGAATTTTCTTCCACGACGGGATCACAGGAAGAGATTTCCGGCATACGGGCCAGCTTATCAATTAAAATAGTGTCTGTCGTGATGAATTTCCCTTTTGCCGGGGAAATCGTGAGATCCGGGGTAAAGCTGTCGGTTGCTTCTGTGAGGAGTGTGTCGATTCCGTTGAACACGGAGAGTACGACAATAAGAGCCGTTGTGCCAATCGCTACACCGACCATACTAATGATGGAAATGATGTTTATGGCATTCTGTTTCTTTTTGGAAAACAGGTATCTCCGTGCAATGAATATCGACAGATTCATCGTGGATACAGGTTATTGTTTCAACAGGGAATCGATTTTATCTATGTAATCGAGACTGTCATCCACGAAAAATTTAAGCTCCGGAATGATTCGTGTCTGTTTGCCGATCTTTTTTCCGAGGATAAAACGGATACTTTTGTTTTTTTCTGCCAAGCTCTCCAGTACCTTTTCCGTCAGGTTCGAAGGGAAGATACTAAGGTAAACCCTAGCATATGACATATCCGGGCTAACTCGTACTGCTGTAACGGATAACATGGCACCTACGGTGAATTCTTTACACTCTTTCTGAAACATTTCACTGAGGTCTCGTTGGATTAAGCGACCAACCTTATTTTGTCTAATTGAGTCCATTCTGAAGAAAAATATTTTATACAATAAAATTTTTTACAAATATAGTGATTATAATTGATACTTTTATTATCTTTGCCCTCGCAAAACGGAAACGAGATGTAGCGCAGTTGGTAGCGCGCCACGTTCGGGACGTGGAGGCCGCTGGTTCAAGTCCAGTCATCTCGACCACAAAAACAAACGCTCTGTCTAACAGAGCGTTTGTTGTAAAAAGGAGACATGGTCTACGAAAAGGAGACAAAAAGTAGACATGAGCGAAAAATGACTGGATTTTTTACGTCGGGGGGCGTTAAAAAAGGTAAATGTCATGGAACGCGTAAAATTGATCACTCTTCCACAACTTAATGATTGTGGGGGTGATATAGAAAAAAGATGGTTCGTGTATTATTCCGTTAAAGATCCACGAACCGGGAAGATGAAACGCTTCAAATATTACAAAGGACTAAATAAGATTAAAGTTTCGAAAGCGAGGTACGCTAAAAGCGTGGAGATAATCAATGAACTTTCGGGGAAGTTGAAAAGCGGTTGGAATCCTTTCATTGATGATACTCAAGTTATTTACGCCGATCAATTGCGTTACAAGAATATCGAGGAGATATACGGTAAGATGCGGGCGTCAAACACGACTTTCCGCCTTTATTCAAACAAGTATCTTGAAACTCGTGAGCGGGCCAGCGAGGGGTCGTTGACAACTTACAGGTCTAAATTGCGTGTATTCTCCACGTGGATAGAGGCGAATTACGGGGAGGTGGATGTTTCTGCCGTGAATAACAAGGTTGTTTTGCGTTTCTTTTCCGAGTTCCTGATCGGGAAAAAGAAACTGGCAGATAAAACAATTCGTTGTTACAAGCAAATCATCAGTAACGTGTTTGATCACGTGGTGAACGAGGGGAAGATGATGTCAAACCCAGTTTACCATGTTCCTAAAGGATACGATAAAGATGAAGCACCGAGGCCAGTGGCTTCATTTGATATACAAAAGTTCCGGGACACGATCAGCAAGCGGGATCCGCAGTTATGGATGGCGATAGAGTTCGAGACGTATTGTTTTCTTCGGCCTGGCAAAGAATTGCGTTTGTTGAAGATCCGGGATATCGATTTCGCCCGTGGGTTGATCAACGTGGATCGGTTTCGTTCAAAGACCAACCGGGAGAGATTCGCGACAATTCCCGATCATTTCTTGCTCAAGATCCGGGAGGTCTATAACCTGCACAAGTATAACCGGGATTATTACGTGTTCGGTAAGGGGTACAAGCCGGGGCCCGAGTGTTTGGGGAAGAATAACCTGAAGAATCGTTTTAACTCGTTCCGGGAAATGTTGAACATGCCGAGCGAGTACAAGTTGTACTCGTGGAAGCATACCGGAAACTCGTTGGCGTTAGATAATAATATAAGTATGTACGCGCTGCGGGATCAGAACGGGCATAGTTCGGTTCAAGTCACGGAGATATACACGAAAAACAAGGTGGGGACGATTTCCAGGGAAATCAAGGATAAGTTTCCGGATCTCGATAATTTGTAAAAAGAACCCGTGGCGATCTGGCCACGGGTTTTTTCAAGCATGTACAGGTGTTCAATTAAAAAGCTCTTTTTTTTAACTGTACGGTACTCGGATTCTTTATAATATTATTTTGATTTATTCTTTTTCGTGGGTATCAAAAATTTTTGTTGCTTTCTCCCATTCTTTTGGGAAATGGAATTCATGGTCTTTAATCACTTCTAGTCCATTTATGTTCCCGTAGCGGTGGAAAATCTTTAGACAATTCCGGATGTCGTACAGGGTGTTTTTTACCAGTGTCATTTCTCCGCGTAGCTCGATATATTCTTCTGGCCGGGGGAAAATACCTCTTAACTTGTACATCTTGTTGGCGATATCTTTTTCTTTATCCTTGTATTCTTCTAGCATATTTACCAGTGATCCTAGGGAAATTTTCCCGTTAATCGTGTGCCTCGTTAAGTTAATCATGATTCCTCCTTTCCATTTTTAATTTGGTTATTCCTTTTCTCTCGCTAGCTACAGTTTTTTTCAGATCTTTTGCAACGTTTTGAATCTCTTCTGCTATATCTTCCAAGGCCATGGCTAGAGTGGATATCTCTTCGGGATTAAAACATGCGGGTTTGTTATTCACAATGTACCCGTTTAAACGTTGATGAATCCAAGATTTTGACTTCTTGAAATATTCATTCGCGATATAAGCGAACGAGATAATATTGCCAAGACGTTGTAAATTATGCATGACATTCACGTGAGAGGCAAGTTCTAACGTGGATACCATGCCTTTGCGTGCTGCTGCCTGTATTTCCTTTTTACGGGAATTGGGAAGATTGGCTAGTTCTTTTAACTGGGCTTCCAAATAGGCTTCTTTCTCTTCGGTCGTGGATAACGCTCCCATTTCATTCAAGATGTGATCCAGTTCCTTGTTGTCAAAAAATGTTGTTTTTTTCATGTGTCCTCCTTTCGTAATCTTTAAAATGTGTCCCCCGAAGGGGACACTGTTAATCCTTGGATTCGCGTAACTTGGAGAATTGATCAAGAATGGCATTGATTAATGTTTCTTTCTCTGTCTCCGTTAATCCCATTTCCTTCCAACCTTTCGTGTATATTAGAAAAAGATTTTCTAATATTGATAGGTGAAAAGTCGTGGGTTCGTTGCAACTTTCAATAATATCCAAGAACTCTTTTAAAGATTCCCTCATAAACTTAGTATTTGGGGTTAAACTTCACTACAAATATAATAAACTTTAGTTTATTGGCAAAGAAAAATGATTATTATTTTGAGTGGTGAAAATTGATATCCGGTTACATTATTTTCACGACCTAGTGACTTATAGCCTACCTTGATTGCAAAAAAAATTCACGCAATCAAGGACTACATTTAAATTATAAAGGTATCACATGTATTTGATATATAGGACTATTTGCGGTATGTGATGACGTGTTAAAGGCCTCTCTCTCCCTTCATATTTCCTGCGCCACGAGGCGAAAAGTTGTGTTGCTGGATAGGGCGGGGCTTTGGGGTTAACTTGCTGTCAAAACGGGAATTTCCCGTTTTGAATGGTGTCAACAACTTGACATTGATGTAATTAATTAGAAATAAACCGTATTTAAGTGCTAATTTATAATGATTCTAAAGTTGTGGCTTTATTACAGGCGATTTCCGCGAGGATCTCGCTATTTCATGACTGAAAAAAGTAAATTTTTTTTTTCGCGAGGTAGAACTATTTTAATTGATCTCATTCGAGATGTTTGTATTTAAGTGGCTGATATGTAGTGTATTGTATAAGAAAAATACTTGTATGTTCTTGATTTTCTGCGTATATTTGTAATACAGAAATCAAACACAATGTCTAACTAAAATTTAAAGATTATGACAACGAACAAAAAAGTAGAGAAATCAAAAGAGGAAACGAAAAATTTACTTCCGATGGAATTAATCCCCGAGAAAACTGAAATTGTTCCTCCCTTGAAAGAAGAGCCAAAAGAGGTGAATAAGGATGAAGAAATCGAAAGTTTGAAAAAACAACTTGAGGAGGCCAACAAGAAATTGCAGGAACCCGTGAACTTGGAAGAAAGAATCCAGTATTACCAACGGAAACAAGAATTAATCATGCAGTTGGATAGGCTTGTAAGCGAATCGGAACGTTTAAAAACGATCCAGGAAGAGATAGAAGAATGTATCGAGGATGATGAATTTGAATGTGAAAGTTACAAGTTAAGTCTTGGGAAACTATCGCAATATCGAAATGATACCGTGTTTTCAATGAATAACCCCGTTGTTATTGGTGATGTGATTAATTGTGTTTTGAACAGGATTAATGCCAAAATGGATAAGTTGAAAACTGAAATTGCTTGTTGATAAAAATGGGGAACGGCAGCCACCGTTCCCCGTACAGAAATCAAATTTTTAAAGCGTCTAACCAAAAAAATTCAATCATGAGCAAAGGTAAACAATTTAAGGAAACTAGAACGAAATTAATAGAACTTTCTAACGTGGCCAAGCAGATGCGACAGAAAGAAAGGCTTGATATGACAATTAATGAAATTCTATTGAAATTGATCTACAACACGAACGGGGCAACAGAGTTCAATACTTTCGCCCAGTGGAAAGAGCTAGGATATACCATTTTAAAAGGTTCTAAAGCGTTTGTTATTTGGGGGCAACCGAGAACGGGAAACGAAAATAAGGAAGAAACAGACACGAAACGGGGGGAGGGAGAAGATGACGAGTATAGTTTCTTTCCCGTGTGTTACTTGTTTTCCGATAAGCAAGTACGCAAGGTCGAGATTGCAGGAGTGGGAGCGGGCAAAGAAATCGTGTTAGAAACGAATCCCGATCATAGTATTGATGATATTTTGTAAGTCTTTATTATTCAAGTTTTAAATTTAGTGATATGTGTTATAGTGGAAAGTTAGCCATGAAAAGAGAGGCTTTAGTGGAGGCCTCGAAAGTGGCGAGATCGTTAAAATCATTAGAGGAAATTGACGGTACTATTAATTATGTCTTGCTGAACTACATATACGAAACGGGTGATGCTAACGAGTTCAAGACCTTTGCCGAGTGGAAGGTTGACGGGTACGGGGTGCGTAAAGGTGAAAAGGCGTTTATCGCGTGGGGAAAACCTCGGGAACGGGTGACGAAGGGAGGGAAAGAGTTAAAGTATTTCCCCGTGATACATTTGTTCTCCGATAAACAAGTGTACAGGATAAAATCGGGTAACATGATGGAATCCTCCATTACACGAGGGGATCGGGTTGGGGAGTTTAAAGTTTCTTACGTTCGTGACAAGGATATAAAGTATAAACATATCAATTCTCCCGGCCAAATGGCGGAAGTGTTTACAAGTGTGTGGGATCAAAATGAAATAGAATATCGTGAGAGTGTTTACGTGTTGGCATTGAATAATAATTGTGACGTGTTAGGTTACTCGAAACTTTTCGAGGGTGGAATAACTTCCACGGTTGTTGATGAAAGGATGATTTTTCAGTTTTTACTAGGAATGAACGCTACCGCTTTTGTCATTGCTCATAACCATCCAAGCGGAAAATTGCACCCGAGTAACGAGGATATAAAACTAACACGAAATATAAAGAAATGCGCTGATATTATGCGGATGGCGTTCGTGGATCATTTGATTATCACGGGGGACAAAGAATGTTATTATTCATTTTCGGATAACGGGCAAATGTAAAGATTCGAACAACTGCGGCGAAGTTCTCCTTGCGTGATAGGAAAAGGAGGGCTTCGCCGTGGCGGGACTACTTTTTAACTCTCAAATGCCGAGATAAAAAGTAGCAAAAATTTGGCTTCTGACGCTCTTTTTTAAGCGGGTGGTCTGTTGCTATAATAATAGTTCCAAGAACTCAATCTATTTTGATGAAACTTCTTTTCAAAATATTCAATTGCTCGCGAAGAAGTTGCATGCTTTTTTTGAAATTGGCGTATTTGTTTGCGATACGTATTTGTTCTTCTTTGTTAATTTTACCGTTAAGGATTGGAACTTCTATAATGATTGAATAGATGTCTTTTTTTATAGGTTTATTATTCCAATTAAAACCATATTGTTCACGAGCTTTTTGTAGGGCATATTCTAAGAACAGGTAATCATATTGTTCGTGCATGCCTTCATTAAGGTATAGTATGCCTGCATCTCCATTTATAGAAAATTTTCTTTTGGACATATAATTAACACTCCCAGCGTAATGTCCGTTAGTGGTAATTCGTAAACATTCCATTTCATAGTCGAATTTGTTAATAGAGCCGATGATTACCTTGTCTTTGGTTCCTGCAGAATAAACAGGATATTTCCCTTCATTTGTGCGACAATATTTTTCCGTGTATATTGATTTTCCTTTTTCAAACGTTGTGATGTCTCCAATTGATACATTAATTGTTTTGTAATTAGACGAAACAATTAATTTTTTATTTAGAATGTCCGTGATTTTTTTAATTAATATATTCTTGAGATTTGAATAAGTTTGGTACCTTGAAGAAATTCTATTCTGTTCATCAATATCAAATATACCATCTTGAGTGATGGGAATAGGAATGGTAATATCACCTATATTTGCTAGAGATGCACGATATTCATGAGAAAAACCAAGGCTTAGACCTCGTTCATATAATTTGTATGCGATGTAATCAGGGAGTATTTTGTCATTTAATATAAACATGTAACCACAATGATCAGTAGGGATGAATTTTGTTCCTGCGTTAAGAACTCTAGTATCCCATCGACTGCTGTCTATATTCCATAGCACGATTCGTGAATTGGATTGAATGATTCTCTCCGAATTCATGTATCCGAAAGGTTGGTCTAATCTGGCACTTATAACTGGTATCGTTCCGTGATTTTTTTCGTGTAATTGTTTCTTCGTGATGCGCTTTCCAATTGCCAGTTTAAAATATTCAGAATTATTCAATGATACATCTATTTTATTCATGTTTCATCTCTTTATATACTTCGGCCAATAAATCTTTAATTTCACCGATTTTATCAATAAAATCTTCTTCAGAAATTTCTGTAATGTCGTTTTCGATTCCTAATTTGGTTCGTTCTTCATCAGACCAATCTTTTTCGATCATCCAACTTTCGCCAGAAGTAAATCGCCTTATTGATTGTATTTTACATCTTTCGCTTGAAGCTATATAATCATTCGGGGAGGCCATAAATTGGCGGTAATGTATTGCCATGTCTTGAAGATCATTCTGTTTGCTTTCAAATCTTTTTGAGTCTCTTGTTTCTCCGATTTCTGAAATGATATACGTGAATACTGGAGTTGTTTGAAGTCCACTATTTTTTTCTTTTTTGGTTAAACTAAGAATATATGTTTGTTTGGGTGTTGCAAAAAATGTTCGACTAGGCAGGGCTATGATAGCGTTTATCGTGCAAAAATGTACGATTTTATCTCGAAGTTTCCTGTCGGATGTGCGATTCATTATACCATCTGGCAAAACCATAAGAGCTGAACCATTTTCTTTTAAAGAATTAATAACCCACGAAACGGCAAGGCCTTCAAGGCCATTTCCGCAATTAGAATATAAACTGGATAATCCCTCTTCTTTTATTTCGTTTTTTATAGTGCTTACTCCACTTGTAACATAAGGTGGGTTGGTTATAATGAGATTATATTTATTGGGTTCTGCAATCCCGAAGGTCCCCAAGTTGGTTTTTACTAAGTGAAATACGTTATTGAATACCTTTTCTGAGAATAATTTTGTGCATCCTTTGTGCTTGACAAGTAAGTCTGATAGGTAAATAAGCATATTAGCTTTTGCAAGAATGATCGTTCGTTGGTCATCTTTTTCGTCAGTCCCCTTGTCGTACCCTAAAATGGTGCATCGAGGATTAATAGAGCTGTTTATTGGCTCGTATTGTTTTTTGAATTTGTTATATTCATTTATGAATTCTAGAATAAATCCACCGACACCGCAGAATGGGTCTCCGATAACAGCATCTTCTGGTAAGTTATTGCCATTCGCCATTTTTACAATAGCTTTTACGACATTGCGAGGAGTAAAATATTGTCCAAGAGCCGATACTCCTGCCGATTGTCTAAGAAAACTTTCATATAGCCGTGTTTTGAAATTCCTATCTATATTTTTAAATGAACCAAACTTTTCCCCGTACTCGCTAAATTGTTTGAGGACGGTATAAAACAATGTGGATTGCGATAGATTGGGTTCTCCTTTTTCATTTACGAAAATGGTTCCGTTTATTATGGTTGTTTGGTCGTTGCCTTTTGGGAACATTTTTTTTATTTCTGGTCGTATTTGTGTTGCGTATCTTGTTAAGGCTTTGTCTTTGTCTTTTCCTGCATAAGAGAATAAGCTATCAAAGGAATAATCATCTTCAAGGATACTTAGGTCAGAAAGGAATTTGAATATGAAAATTTCTACTACGTTATATAAGCATTTCTCGGGTTCTTTGCCCGTGCTAATCCAAATTTTTTGCCAAACGTTCTTTGCAAGTTCTTGAGGATTAAGGATGACTTCTTTTTCTAAAGTTCCGGCTTTGTTTATATTTGTGAATTTTTCACATATATACGCAAGTTCATCCTTTTCTTCTTGACTCATGCAATTATCGGTAAGTTTACATATATCTAGAACGTAATAGAATGTTTCTCCATTATCTTTTGTTATTTCGTTTTTACTTTGAGTGTGGAACCAGTAGGAATTTTCTCCATCCGTGATACATACCACATTACATTTTAACTTATCTGCAAGTTTAAAGTACCAATCATAAATGGTTTTTCGTGCTTCTAGTAAATTGTTAATTTTACCTGTTTTTTTATATTCGACGAGGGCTATTACTGTATTTTTTTCGTGTAAGATTAATCCATCAGGTTTGTTTGTCTTTAAGGAACCGTAATTCTTATCAGGAAGTATTTCTGCCATTTTTAATTGGCCAACAGTAGTATCTCCCACTTTGATGTAGTGATAATCATTTGAAATATCGAAATCAAATGCACCTTGTTTGAGTGCCTCGCTGATAGAAGTGTTATACCGGTACATGGTGCTGTCGTGTTTTAGTTATAAATTCTATTTTCAAATTCCATGGTATAAGTAATATTCCTATAACGAGGGATTTTTTCGCTAAAATATAATTTAGTATCAGTGATTTAAAGAACTAAATAATCGTTATTCATGTACGAATACCATGATTGTTATTATGAATTTTATGATACAAATGTATCATAAAACAATAACAAAACAATAGAATTAATATTGAAATCAATAATAATATTTGTTATTCACGATGAAATTATAATTGTCTAAGGTAATTTAATAGGTTCATTTCCTTCTCGTTTTGAATCAACACGTCATTACTGATATACGCTTGCCTATTTCTTGGATCCGATAAGTACGTGTTCATTAACCTGAGTTCGTCCCGGAGACCTTGTACCGTTTCTAGGAGGCGTGTATCTTCCGTTGACGTTTGGTAAAAATTCGTCGTGTTTTGTACGGGTCCGGAGAGGCCTCCTGTCGCGTACATCGGTATCGAGGTCATCGTGGAGAAGTCCGGTAAAATGGGACGCAATTGTTCCGGGGAGAGGATTCCGGAGCGAACGAGTTCGAGTTGCTGAATGATCGGCCCCGTGATCGGGTCGTTGAGCATGTTATTGGGGGCAATCCATTCCCTGCCAGCTTCCCCGGCGATGTACACTCTAGCCCCATCCGTCATTCCTCCCTGGGCGTACTCGGGTAGAGGGTTGGCGATGATCGTGGCGAGCTGGGCGGCCCCGGTAGCAGCGGCAATGGCCGTTAATACCCCGGTGGAGATCCCGAAATCGAACTTGGGAACATCGGCCCAGATTCGCATGATGGCCGTGGCCGTGTTCGTGATTACCCCGGCGATGGCTTGTGCTTTCTCTCTTTTAGCTTGTTTCCGGGCAATCTCGGTCTTTTTCTTGTCAAGATCCGCATCAAGTTGGGCAACTTGAGCGTTGTATTTTTCTTGGCTGATTCGGCCGGAATCAAGTTGCTTGTTAAGGAGTTCCTTTTTCTTGTTGGTGTTTTTCTCGTAGTCTTGGAGTTCCTTTTTATCTCGGTTATTCTGAAACTCGTTGAATTGTCCCCAGATATTATTGAGTTGTCCGGCGAGATCTAGTGCCATGTTCATTTTCGCCTCGAACTCTTCCCACTCTTCTTCGGAAATGTTTAATACTTGCATCCCACGTGGATTTTGAACACCGTTCAGCTCTTGATCCATTTTTTCCTGGATTTGTTGGCGTATGGCATCCGTGTCAATGCCATGTTGCTGGGCGAGGGCTAGGAGATCCGAGTATCTTTTCTGTATTTCATTCTTTTGTTTCTCGGAGGAGGAACTTAAAGCGGCCTGTATTCTTTCTTCTGCCTCGATCGTTTCCGTGACACCTTTTTCGAGTTGTTTGTCGAGAATGAAGGAAATTTCTTGGTGATGAGCCTCGTAAAGTTCCGTGGCGTCCAGGTTATATTTTTGACATATGGATAATAGCTCTTGAAATTTGTTGTGAGCTGCCATGATCTCTTTCTCGTCTTCTTTCAAGGAAGAGATTTGTACTTGGTTGTTTATTTCTTGAATCTTTTTGGCGAGTTGTTCCTCGATTTCTTTTTTCTTTTTAGCTAATGCTTCCGCGGCTTGGAGTTTTTTGGCGTTTTCTTTTTCGGTCGCTTTATCTTCAGATTCCGTGGTATAATCCCTGTTTTTAATCGCCTCGTTAAGTGCTTTTTGAGTGTTGACGAGTTTCGTCTGGACTCGATAAAATTCTTCACTTTCACGAGTGGCGTTGTCGAGAGCTATTTTATACAGGTTTATTTTTTCTTCTAGCTGGGTGATCGTGGATGAACCGATCTTGTCCGCGCTACTCTCGGCGTTGAAAATGTTATCAAGTTGTTTTAAATCTTGCTCCATGGAGTTGATGGATTCTTGGATCTTGTTGATCCCGGGATCAAGTTCGGCGGCCGCTTCTTCTCCTTTCTTCCGGGCTGTTTCTTTTAACTTGTCAAATGTTCTTTCTATACCTTTTTGGGGAGCGAACGGGTTCTTGAATGTTGTTAGTGTTTTCCAAGTGATATCCCATGTCCCGACGGTTGTATTCTCTTTTTTTATATTTAGTTGTTTAGTTTTGTAAAGTTCTAGTTCGGCTTTGGCTGACTGGATTGCAAGGGCGATTTTTTCACGTAAATCGAGTTTCTCTTGTCGTGAAAGGGTGTTCAATCTTGATATTTGAGTGTTGTAACTTTTGTACTGTTCGGAGAGTTTTTCGTTGCTTGTTTTGAGGGTGTTCATGACTTCCGTTTTCTCTCGTTCGATTCGGATACTTTCCTCGTTGTTACGGTCGTAATAGGTAAGGGCACTCCGGAGGGCGGTGAATGCGATCGTGATGGCCCCGATGGGGTTGGCCACCATGGCACGGTTAAGCATGACGAATGCGGTTCTTGCTTTTAACAAGGCCGGGTGTAGACGTCCTTGCGTGATATTATACTGGTTTGTTTTTTCGGTTAGAAAAGCGGTGACAAGGGCGTTTTTTTGTTTGGCTACCATGTCAAGCAAGAGAGCTGCCCTGTTTTTAATAATCGCGGTGGAGGCAAGGAGCGTTTTCCCGGATAAGGCGAGGATTGCCGAGGCGAGAGGAACGATAATTTCTTTGTTTTCTTTGAATAACCCGGGAGCCTTGGTCAAGGCTTTTAAGAAATAAGTGAAAGTGTTGGTTCCTATCGTGATTGCCGGGGAAATCTTTTCCCCGACTTCGATCATTTGAAGTTTGAGTCGGTTCATCGCTTGGGCCCGTTCTGCCATCCTGTTGTTCGTGTTTTTTGCGGCCATCTCGATAGCTTTCTCTGATCCGGTCACGGCGTTCGTGTACCGGTTAATATCTTCTTTTGCTTGAATCAAGACCTCTGCCATTTTTGCGTGTTCAACCCCGAATATTGTCGCGGAGGATTCTCCCTTGGCTATTCTTGTTTCAAGTTCCTCTAGGGCTTGGTTTATATCAAAAGTCCCGGTTTTGAAACCGATTTGTTTCTCTTTTAATTTTAGTAAAACTTTGTCCAGGCTGTTACCGGCCATGCTGGCTTCTTTAAATTTGGGAGCGACCGCTTCTATTAGTCCAACAGCCTGGTTCGTTTGTATTCCCATTAAATAGGCCGTGGTACCGCACTTTTCAATCGCGTCGGAAAGGTATTGAATATCCCCGGCCCCGGCTTGAGATCCGGCTGCTAATTCGTTAATGATTCTTCTACTGTCAGAGGATTTCGCGTTAAACTGGTTCATCACGTTCGCTAGAGATGCAGCGGCGGGTTCCAGTTGCATTTTGGCGGCTTCTGAAAGGATGATTGCGTCTTCGGTGACAGCGGCGAGGGCTTCTTTATTTTTCAGGAGTTCCGGGCGTTGAGAACCCATTTTCGTGAAGGCATCGAGAATGTCTGTAGCGGATTGTTTGATATTTATCCCTTCCTTGGTCGTGGTTATTGACATTTCCTTGGCCTTGTTACTTAGCCATTCAAGGTTTTCCCCGGCAAGCCCGGTTAAAGCGGATAAGTTACTGAGGTTTTCTTCAAATTTTCCGGCTTCATCTCCACATTTTCTGAAACCTAACACGATACCGGTAAGGCCGGCGAGAAAGGAGGTGACCATTCCGAAATACGTGTTAAAACCGTTGGTTATTCCGGAAAGGGATAGCCAACGTGTGTGTGTTGTTTTTAGTGAGTCGTTGTGTTCTTGAATGATACCTTTTAATATTTTGATTTTTTTGGCATGGGCGATGTATTCGTCACTGCCAAGTTTTAGTCGGGCTTGCTCGTTCACGAGTTTCTGCATTTCGGCCTTGACTTCTTTTATACTGTTGGCAGCTTCTTTACCATTGATATACAGGTTTACCCGTTTGTTTGTCGTGTTACTTCTTGCCATGATTTCTTCATTTTACGGGCAATAGTACTTTATCGAAAACGGGAAAAAAAGGACAGGTTTTGAAGAAAGAACCCCGTTCGGGTGGAACGGGGTAGGTGTTTTCATCTTGTGATATTTTTAATTACGATATTCCAATCTGATTAGCAGTAATCATCTATGCAATCATCACCAGTCCATTCTTTTCCCTGAAAGAGTGTTATTGTCTTTAATGCGCCATTCTCCTCGAAAAAGGAACCTCCATTTTTATGAATATACTTATCGCCCAATATATATACATAGGTAATATACCATTGTTTTAGTCCCTCTGGATTATGGGTTGCGACACACAACTGTTTTCCATCATCTGATATAGCGAATTCTATGATGGTATTTGTACCATAGGTGTTGTTTGAAAATATTTTTCCTATTTCCAATGATGAATAATATTCCTCCAAAGATATTGTGTCTGTGGGACATAAGGGAAATTCCGTTGGCGTTTTCCAATATTCTTGCATGGCATTAGAAGTTAATGATTCCATTAATGAAGGCAACGCTATTTCTTCCTGTTGTTCACAAGCATGTGGCATCTGTGTAGACAATTGTGTCCAATCCTGACGAACACTATCGCCTTGTTTCACGGGCTGATACTCTTTGTATATCCATTCACCGATACCATTGCCTTGCGGAACACCTGTAAATTCTGTATCTTCTTGACTCCATCTTTCTAAATTGGCCTTACATTTGGCGGCTTCCTCTTCAGACACGGTGCGCATCCACTTGAAATTGGGGTCTGCAGAACTATCTCGTAGCAAGGCAGGATTTTCAAGAAACGCTGCTACGCTACCACATATATTGATAATTCTTCGGCGAGTTATCGGATTGTTCAATACGTTTTCAAGCTTCGTTACCCAATGGAGGTTTTCTGCTCTATTATTGCATCTGTTCGTGTCTTTATGGTCAACAACCATCCCTTCCGCTTTCTGATGTCCCCAAAAAGCGGATGCTACAACTTGATGGACACGAATGTTTGAAGCAAAAAACATATATCCATTGGCTTCATTCTTTTCGCCAAAAGTCCATTTGTTATCCAAAGGTCTTATTCGACAAGCTTTTTTAGGATGCCTCATAATAGCACCATTATCCCGTACAGAATATGTTTCTCCTTTATATTCGCAAGAAACTTCAACCTTGAAATTGTTTATGTCAATCATAACAGACTAATTAAGGTCAACAAAATCTATTTTCTTTCCTAAAACGGCAGCTATTTTAGACAAAATATCAAGCCCTACTGAATACTTTCCATTTTCAATACGGCTGAGATTAGCGGCATCAATGCCAGCAAGTCTTGCCAAGTCACGAGCTTCCATACCTCTGTCTTCACGTATCTGACGAATTCGCTCACCGATACGTGCTCGATCCTTATGGCGTGTACCAGTACTAATGCCTAAAATTCCACCACCAATGGCAAACTGTACAGATTCTCGCCAAATAGAATTTGTCATTTCCTCTTTATCATCGGAAAAGTTTTTGTCAAACAAGACTTCCAACCAATGAAGTTCGTGATCTTGGGTTTCTTTACTTGTGTATGCACCTATTTGGCACAAGACCGTGAAAACTTCTCCATCGGGAGCTATTACTTCGACCTCATTTCGGCTAATAATCTGGGCTGATGATTGTGTCGGAATTTCCAAAAAAGAATGTTGTCCTTTATCTGTCATAATCGTTTTTACCGTATTTTAAGTGTTGTCGCCACTTTTAATGGTTACTAAATACAGGTGCAAAGGTAATCGTAATTGGTAAATATGCCAATTGGTTTTAGCGCTTTCTGCATTTCCTTTATAAAAAATTACTTTTTAAGCCGAAATCAGTAACAAATGGAACTTCAACCAGCCTCTCTGTGATCTTTTCGGGAACAATTCACACATCAATAACAAAGCTAGCGTTGTTGCTCAGTCACTTACAGGGACAATACAACACATGGCAAGAAGTAATCCGGTTGTTTCCAGATCAAATATTAGAAAACTACTATACATTAATTTTTCTTGTTTTGATTTTGCGGGGGATAAAATAGTACTTTATCGAAAACGGGAAAAAAGGACAGGTTTTGAAGAAAGAACCCCGTTCGGGTGGAACGGGGTAGGTGT
>OGJI01000301.1_pt1 | contig 67634 bp, 61 predicted proteins | sample 1572031 | NCBI WGS metagenome assembly OGJI01 (sample SAMEA2582119, study PRJEB24529) | metagenome | biome: Human gut stool | place: China | collected 2011
GTTAGCAAAATTAATCATTTATTTTTTTGCTGACACAGTTTAAATTACATTCTCCTTTGGGAATTAGTGAAGTAACCCGCCCGCCGCATAAGGCGGCGGGCGGCGTTTTTTCCCTTTCCCCCTCATTGGGAAATAATTGTAACAAGCGAGACAATGATCATCCCGCTTGTTACGATCAATCTTTTTAATGTCCCTCAATTATTTCGTTTTTCATGCAATATGAGTAGACTTCTTCGGGTTGTTTTAGTGTTTTTAATACGTTACTTATCTCTTCTTTCAATTCACCTAGATTTTCTCTCTCAAAAGATTTTTTGCCGAGTAAATAATCTTGCGTAATCTTCGTGATAATTGCCAATTTAGCGTTAGTCAACCAAGAATTGGGAAAAGTCTTGTTCATTTCTTGCCTATTCTTGTCCCATGCTTTTTCTGGGACGGATAGTCCCGTCGGAAAAGAAAATAGCTTATTTTCAATTACGAACCGAAGAAAAATCAGTTCTTCCTCTTGTTGTACGCTTGATTTTTTAATAAAAAATTCTAGTTTTATCATGACCTTCTTTATTTGTCTGCTATATAAAGCAATGCTAATTTAGGAATATTACGCAGCTTTCTTGTCCTTTTTGGGTAATTTCTTCCTTTTTTTCAATTCTTTTTCAATCATGCTAGATTGTTCTTTTAACTTTTTTTGCCTCTTGTGGTAAACTTCGGTATATTTTTTCTCAATCTTTGTTACTTCCTCCGGAAAATGTTCTTTCGCGAAAGCGATAAAAAACTCAGAGGTGATTCCATTCCCGAATGCAGAATTAAAGTGCCTTGCCAAGTAATCCCGTTGGATCATCGCTTTCTGTTCCTCGCTTAACCCACGATCTAAAATTTCTTTCTTTTGCTTGTCACTTAAATAATACGTGGAATTGGGAATATCGAAATATTGGAAATGCTTAGACGCGAGAGCCTCAAGTAAAAAATAGTAAAAATACTTGTTTTCATCAACTGAAATAGCTTTTGTACTAGGGATTTCGTGTTGTTCAAATATCACTGCTTTCGTGTCTTTCACGGTATTTATGATTTTCAATTCTTGGTTACGTTTATCCTTTTCTGCAAGTGTGGTTAATTGCTTTTGTAGTTCTTCTGTTTCATTTTTTTTCGTGTGGAGTTGATATTGAAAATCAATATCCTTTTCTCCAATCACCGCAAATTTCGTGAGTTCTCCCCGTCCCTCTTTTTTCTTCAAATCATCCATTAAGTTCGTGTATTTCTGCATTTTCTTTTGATAATCTTCGATTACCTCTTCTTTTTCTTCTTCTGTTACACCTTCCGAAAATACGGGTTTTTGGGGTTCTTGAGGGTACAATTGACATTGTGCGTTATCTTGAATCTCGAACTCCTGTAATTTCAGCCTTTCAATTACTGTTTTATTGGTTGCCCGAACAAAGGAAGTACAAAGTACAACCAAAGGATCTGCTTGCTTGATTTTGATAGCTTTCGCAAGTAAATACGTGGCATTTTTTTCGTCCAGACAAGTTTTATTCATACACTTTCCGCATCGGTCGGAAAAAAGTGTAAAATTTGCCGCGTTTGAAACGCATTCCCGACATTCCTTTAAATCGAATTTGTATTGATCTAGTTGTGTCGTGTAGAAAGATTCAACACGTTTCTTTATTTCATCTTTACCTAACGATAGCCAATTATTATACGCATCTTTATCAAGGAAACGTGAATGAATGTCTTGCTGAATATCCGCGGAATAAGAGCAAAGTACTGACGCCACCCCGAAAGAAATTTCTTCCTTTTCCAATCTATTCACGATTTCGGGTATCAAGTTATTTAAACGTAGATGAGAACGTACATAACTCTCGCTTTTATTCACTCTTGCAATCAGTTCGTTAATATCACCCGTTAACTCGTCCAGTCGTTTTAGAGCCTTTGCCTCTTCCATAACGGAAATGTTTTCACGTTGAATATTTTCAATGAGGCATAACCTTTTTGCATCCTCCACGGTTAATTCCTTGATATAGGCGTCTATCGTTTCCCAACCTAGTAATAATGCAGCCCGATAGCGTCTTTCCCCGCAGATAATTTCAAATTTGTTTTTTCCCACAACACGAATTGTTAGTGGGTTAATTAATCCATCTATTTCCATGCTTTTGGCAAGTTCTTGAATACTTTTTTCCTCAAATTGTTCACGTACATTAAAACTATTCGGTTCAATTTCTACTAGTTTGATTTTTTCAAAATAATCTTGTGTCTTTTTCATGATGTAAAATTTTAAATGAATTAATAATATTGAATTAAGCGCAGCGATTACGAGAGTATAACCCGTTAGCGAGAGATAACGCCTTTCTCCTAGACACTTTTTTCATGTGTCCCCCTATGCAGGCATAACACGTTATAGCCTCTTTCATGTTCTCGATTTGCAGGTACGAGAATGGTACATTATAACAAATTAGATTTGTTCCCTTTTCAGAATACCCCCAAAGAAAATTGCCTTCAAAATTTCTAAGATCTTTTCGATCTTCATTAAAGTCCTTTTGCACGTTCATGTTTTCGTTTTTCACGCTTTCTCTCATCTTTCTTATAATACTTTTTTCCATACTATTTCTTTTTAAATTATAAATCACTTTTATTTAAAGAATACCCGCTCGCGTAAAATACTTTTTCATCTGTCATGTAGATTGCGATTTGTTCCCTGCTTAAACCATATAAATCACTGCTATCGTTACAGTCAAAGCATATACGCGCATCATATTTGTTGAGAAGATTTTTTAACTCCTTTAAAAATTCATCAATATTTTTCTCGTTGTCTTTCATAATATTTCTTTCATCGTTAAAATGGTTTATTATCCTCGGACCTCGCACCAAAGAAAAAATGAGTTTTCTTCTTGGATATTTCTATACATTCTAAAAACGGGAACGGGATATTCTTTTTCACTACTTCATTCTTTGTTAATAGTTCGTTTCCCACTAAATAGAATGGTTTTCCTCGTTGGCTGACACAACGGTCATGTACTGACTTTAATACCCTATAATATTTCATATGATTTGTTTGATTGCTTGAATAACTTCCTCCCAACTTGTGATCTTGAAATCGTGAGTGGTGACAATATCCCTTTTAATTCGATACTCAATATCGAAAATAGGTTTCTTTTTCCGTTTCCATTCCCCTTTATAAATTTTGATGTCGAACCAGTTCACGTGTCCCGAAAATTCATAAAATACGGTATATTTTCCCCGTGCTTGAATTTGGTTCAAAAGGGTAATTAGTTCCAAAAATCCCGTGTTATTTACCATCATAATAGTTTTAATAATCTGTGAGTTTACCTTTTATCTGTTTACAAGTATCTTCTAATTGTAATAACTCGGAGATAAAGAAGTCTGTCATTTCCTCGGTAGGGGTATAACTTTTCAGACGATTACACACTTCGCGAATCATGTTTTCTAAATTCGTGTTAGCATCCTCGTTGTTTTCTTTTTTATTCTTCTCTTTCATGATTCTATTTTTTTAATTGTTTGTTCATTAACCACTCGTCCCGTTCTTGCCTGCATTCCTCTAGCGTGGTTTTCACGCAAGAAAATAGTTCCCCGTCAACGTCCCTATAATCGTACTGATAGAAAGACTTCCGCGGATGATCGCGAAATGTAAATTCTTCGTATTGTTCCACTCCCTCGCCTTGGGTAGTGGATATTCCATTTTCTGTTAAACGTGTCATGTTATTTAGATTAAAAAGGTGATAACTAGAATTATAAATATTGTCACTATCAACAAGTAGAGTAAGCACCTCACGAGCCGGAAGACGAGCCGAACGATTAAAACGAATATAATCAGCCCAACCAATAACCCCGTGTTTGTGTTCATAAGGAGATACCCCCCGACGATCAGCAGAGCAAACATCCCCAAACATTCTATCTTAAAAAATCGTTTCATCTTATTGTACATGATTAGTTAGGGTTGAAGAGGCGGTTTTCCCCGCCACGATTAACAATTTCTGAATACAAACCCATCTATATAATCATAGTCACACATGAACAGGTCACGAGCAAACTTTTCGTAATCAAAATATGTTTTTGCAAATTCGGGTAACGTATAACAATCATCTACAAGTTCTACCGCGAAATCTTCTTCCGACGCGTATTGTCCGACATAATCGTCACTAAATTTCGTCACTAGATCGTCCAAATCCTCTTTATCTATATTGTAGACGTTATAATCTAACCATGCCATAAACGCCTCGGATTCGGTTTCTCCCATGTCTTCACTTTTATCCCGTAACCCGAAAAATTTCTCACTTAACCACGATTCCCCGATCAACGCGTCGGGTATATTTTCCCAATCTTGGAACATAAATTCGGGGTCTTCCTCGTCAGAATGTAAATCACCGCAAGCCTCTAAAAATTCTTCCTTATCGCTATACTCCGATAATTCCAGCCATTTCCCTTCAATACTTCCCTCGTTGTACTTGCTGTAAGTTCCCACGTAAATTTTTGCATCTTGTAAATTTTCCATAACGCTCATTTTTAAATTTTCGGGAATACCCCCGATGGTAACTCTCGCGTTCCGTTCTTGTCTACTTCGACTGAGGGAGGGAGCTTCGTTTTCTTTTTCCGTTTCCCTGTCCCCCGCTACTTGTCTACCCCTCCTTCGGTCGGTCGCTGTCGTTATGCTTTAAGGGTGTCGTGATCAGGGGCTTTAAAATTTTTTCAAAAAAAATACAACCTGAGTTCACGAGGTGTGGAGATTTTTTTTAGAAAACCGTAGGCGCAATTTTTGAATGCCAATGACACGAAACAACCTTTGCATAACCGATAGTGACTGCCCGAAGGAGGGACAGATAAACGAAAAGCGGGGACAATCACGGGGAACGGCAAAAAGTAAACGAATAAACAAATACCGCTCTACCCCCGCCGGGGGTGCCTCATATTCTCGCGAAACTTGTCTTGGGGATAGGAGCAAGATACCGTGTATCGCGGATAGCCCGGTCCGCGGTGTAGCGGATTCGCCAAAAAGAGATTAGAAAATAGTAGACGAATATGATAGAGTATGAAGAGATTGATAAATTGTATGAAATTTTTGATAACGAGGGAGCGTATTTCTTGGTTGAAGACTTAAATAAAAAGGCAAAGTCTGATCATAAAGCTTATTTATACACTATTTTACTAGGTGCTGCATAGGCATTCTTACTAGATATTATTGTGAACCCTATCATTAAATGGCGTAACCTGTCAGAAAAAGAGTTCATTTCCTGTTCGCACTGCTTCAATAAAAATCATAAGCAGGAAATATGTGTAACCCGGATGAAGTTGTACAACGATATTATGAATTGATTGAAGGATGGAAATGTGATCGGCTTAAATTACTTTTTAATGCAGAGGTGTCCCGCCTTATCAATAGCTACTTCTTGGGTGAAGATGTTTTTTATTTCATTTTTTCTCTTCTTCTTCTTTTTCCAAATCGTTTTTTCTTTTTCTATATATAAAACCTATCTCGTTTTCTTGTAGGTTAAAATTTTTCTTCCCATTGACTGATATTTTATATATCATGTACCCTCCGCCTGCTAGTATGATTAATGTAATTACCCAGTCACAAATTTTATATTCTGGACACATGTGGGATATCATACTTTGACAAAACACAAGAATCCAAAATCCTAAAACCGTCCATGCAGTATATTCACTTATTCTGGACACGGAAAAATGTCGTGTTTTCTGATAATATACGGTTTTATATATAGGACCAGAAACAAAATTTTCTAGGTAATCTATATGTTTTTCCCAATTTTCCTGCCAGCGTTTGCTTCCTTGTATAACTCGGCACCATGCGTAAGAAAATATTATTCCTAATACAATTACACATATATCGAGATATGAATTTTGAATTATTTTAGCATTTTCACTCGTTATTATTGCGGTGTAAGCAACAAACGTTGCTGCAATGAATCCCCAAAAATACAAGGATCTACTCCAAAACTTATCTATTTCATAATTCCGATTTTCCCATGCTTTTTCATAAGCCTTTTCCAATTTTTTTTCATCATAAATGTTATACTTTGAACCATTTATCTTCACTCCGAAACGCCAAAAATAGTCTTCATCTTTTTCTATTCGGGTATATTTTGAATTATCGTTGTTTGTATTTTCCTTTCCCATGTGATCTATTTTTTTATATTTTCCTTTTCAAAGGTATAATAATAATCTCTTTTTTACAATTCTAATCTTCGTGTGTAAATACTGTTAATTATCGGTTGTTTGTGGTTAATACGATAGAAAAGTGGAGTGAATTTTCTTTGAAGGTAAAAACTAAAATTCAACAATTTAACTTTATTATACAAGATGGGTTAATAAAAGGGGAAACAACAGAAGATAATTTGCAGTGCGAGGAAGAGAGAATCCATAAGGTCAATATTAATATTGTAGTGACATACTTTCAGGTTACGCAATCTTACCTTCTTCGATTGCAATATTCAGTAAATTATTAATCTATAGACAAATAGTATTAAATAATGCCTCGTGTTTTCCATAAATCTTGGTGTTGCCGCAAATAATTTGTATTTTTACGAAAAAATAACATCTATGGTAAGCATAGAGGAGAATATTTGGACTGCAATCAAAGCCAAAGGAAGAGGAAGTATCTTCTTTCCTTCTGATTTTACATCATACGGAGAAGTTAAGGCGGTGGGAAAAAGCCTTGAGCGATTGACTGTAAAAGGAAACATTGTCCGTTTGGCGAGAGGCATATACACATACCTTGAGGTTGATACTGTCTTGGGGCTTGGTGCATTGATGCCATCAATAGAACAGATTGCCGAAACTATAGCCCATAGGGATAAGGCACGTGTAGTGCCGACAGGCATTTATGCGATGAACAAGTTGGGTATATCTATCCAAGTACCTATGAACGTGGTTTATCTAATTAACGGCTTACCCCGTAAGATAAGCTTGGGAAATGGACGTTCAATACTGTTTAAATACACCACACCCAGAAATCTCGCATTTACTAATCCGCTTGCAATGCTTGTTACGTTTGCCCTAAAAGAGCTAGGCCGAGATAATGTAACTGACGATATAGCCAAGCAAATCAAGAATGTGCTACAGAAAGAGCAGAAAGAGAATATCTGGGCAGACGAAGCACTATGCCAGCATGGATAAGAACCTTTATAAGACAAGCGTATGAATAATTATTTCGAGCTATTCAGATTGCAACAGCAAATGGTGCTTACGCAAGTAGCCAACAAGACCGGCTTGCCTGTACAAGCTGTTGAAAAGGACTTGTGGGTAACTGTGGTACTACAAATGGTATTTATGTTACCCGTTGCCCAGCATTTTGTATTCAAAGGAGGCATGTCCCTAAGTAAGGTGTGGAAAGTGATACATCGCTTTTCTGAGGATATTGACTTAGCTATATACCCTTCCATTTGGGGCTTTAAAGGAGATTTGACGAAAAAGCAAATCAAGCGGTTGCGTAAAGCTTCGCCTATCTTTGTTAGAGATGAACTTTGTCTGTCGTTACAAGAGGCGGTTGCAGCAACCAGCATGGAGAGGTGGCTTCAAGTGGAAGCTGATTCTGATGGCGAGGGTGATGGAACATACCCAGAACCAAGAGTGATACACATCCGTTACAAATCCCTTTTTGATAAAGACTTACCTTATCTGCATTTGGAGGTAAAATTGGAGGGCGGTGCTCGCTCATTGCTCGAACCCACGGCAAAAGTAGCAATAACAAGCGTTTTAGAAGATGAATTACCTATAAGCACAACCATTAATCAGGTGAAGATACCTACAGCCTTAATCGAGAAAACTTTTCTTGAAAAAGCGTTCTTGTTGCATGAACTATTTTCTTCTCAATCTCAAAGAGGGGCTAGTCGCAAGTTTCGCCATCTATATGATTTAGCACAGATGATGAACACCGACATTGCAACACTGGCGATTGTTAATGATGAGCTATGGAATACTATACATCATCGTCGTGAATTGTACACGAGTATGGGTGGGGTAGATTATGCTCTTGACATACGTAGCCGCATAAGGCTGTCACCTTCCAATGAAGTCATTGAAAATTGGCGCAACAGCTATAAAGATATGCAATCATCCATGATATACAGTGAAAAACCAACATTTGATGATTTAATGAAAAAGATGGAGGAATTTGAAGGTAAATTTCATAATTATTGATATAATTTTAATCTATATTATAATGGACACTGAACAAAAAATAGATACAGCACAACAGGTTCTAAAAACTGGTGGCGATGTTATCAAGACGCGGGATGACCGCGAATTAATTCTTGTTACCAAAGATGGAAAGGTGCAGAATGCTGACGCTTGTAATTGGGCGCCTGATGACAGTGAAGTGAACAAGACCGTTTTTCGCTCACGTATAGAACCTTGGCTAACCTCACTTTTTCAGTCTGAGCATTTATCACTGCTTTGTGGCTCTGGTATAACAAATTCTATCAGTTTCTTAGCAGGTGCAAGTGGTGGCGCAACAATGGGAGCGACTACATTTACCAAGTATAAAGATGAAATTGAATTTGCAGCTGAGGCATCAGCGAAAGCTAGTGGTCGTGGAAATGGTAATATTGAAGACCAGATAAGAACAGCCAATGATTTGCTCCGAGGGTTGAAAATTTTGAAGAAAAATGACGAGGCTACGGAATTAGAGACGGAACTAAACTTAATCATTTCAGAATTTGCAAAGTCCATATTAAAGTCTGAAAATGGGATAGCAACTGCTGATGCAGATAAACGGGAGAGTGCTTATTCTGTACTAGTTAATTTCCTTCTCAGTTTTGCAAGTCGTACAGGAAATAGAGAAAGACTGAACATATTCACTACCAATTATGACCGTCTGATAGAAGTGGGAGCAGAGTTGGCTGGTGTTCACTTGATGGATAGGTTCGTAGGAACCATGATGCCTGTATTCCGCTCTTCAAGGCTCAATTTAGATATTCACTATAACCCACCAGGAATTAGGGGAGAACCTCGCTATCTGGAAGGTGTAGCACGCCTGACAAAACTTCACGGTTCAGTTGATTGGGTGCAGAATAGTGGAGAGATACGCCGTATAGGACTTCCATTTGGCGCAAATGAGATTGATCCTTATCTCAAAGCCCCAGGACTATATGGTGCAGATGCCTTAAAGCTAATGATTTATCCGAATTCTGCAAAAGATCGTGAAACAGCAGAATATCCATACGTGGAATTGTTCCGTGATTTCGCCGCTTCTATTTGTAGACCCAATAGCACTTTGGTTACTTATGGTTATGGATTTGGAGATGAGCATATAAATCGGGTTCTCCACGATATGCTTACTATACCTTCAACCCATTTGGTTGTTATTTCGTATGACGATCCAATAGGTCGCATTTTACAGTTTTATTATGATTCGGCACATTATGCGCAGATGTCTGTTTTGATAGGGAAAAACTTGGGAAACATTACCAATCTAGCCAATGACTACCTGCCTAAGTCAGCTATTGACAGAACCACTATTAGAATGGCAGAACTATTGCAGCATAGAATGGGTGCTTCAATGGTAACAACTATTACTTCTGCTACTACGGGAGAGAGTTCTGATTCATCTACTTCTTCTAAAGAATCCAAAATGTCATCATCTATAATTACAAAATAAAATGGTAAGCACGCCGATAGAGCATCTTGCTTCTCTTCGCATTGGAACGGTGGAATACATATCCCCGGACAGAATAGAAGTACAACTTGATATAGAATCACCTGACAGCGTTGCCCTAAATACAGGAACGCCACGGAACTTTCCGCGTATTAATAGTTATGTTATAATACCAGTTGATCTTGGCTTTGCTGTTGGACAGGTCTCATGGATAACTATTCAACGCTCTCCATATCCCAAACGTAGCGGTTTTCAGGACTTTGGATTGATTGATTTACCATTCCCTTTGAGGAAGATGGAACTTCAACCTGTAGGAACCCTTTGTGCTACCGAGGATGGTTATAAATTTAAGCGAGGACTGGAGACATTTCCTTCGGTTGGTGATATAGTAATTCTACCAATGGAGGAACAATTGAGGGCTATTATTGAGTCTGGTGAAAATCGTAGGGTATATATAGGCAATAGCCCGTTAGTTGGAAATGCTAAGGTGATGATTGATCCTGATAGATTATTTGGACGTCATCTTGCTGTACTTGGAAACACGGGAAGTGGTAAATCATGTTCTGTTGCTGGACTTATTCGATGGTCATTGGAAAGTGCTGGACAACAAAAAGTAAACGAGAATTCTTCTGTAAATAGTCGTTTTATTGTATTAGATCCCAATGGTGAGTACAGCAAAGCTTTTGTAGACAAGTGCGATGCGAATATTTATACTATTAATGTGGAAAATGGTGAGTGCAAGAAGCAGCTTGAAGTACCGTTATGGCTCTGGAATACTGACGAGTGGTGTGGATTTACAAAGGCATCACCTAAAACTCATAGAACAACAATTGTACATGCATTGAAGTCTGTAAGAAGTGGAAATGTGTTTGAAGAATTATCAAAACAAAGTGAATTAGCCAGTTTTGTCCGTACTATTATTGACACTATTAAAATCAATAAAACAGCAGGTAATCCATGGGGGAGATTTCCATTAGCGAAAAACTTTCACCAATCTGTTGAAAAGTGGGTAAGCGGAATAGAAAGTAACGAGGATTATTCTGACGAATTGAAGGAAGCAATACAAGCATTTAAAACAGAAGCAAAAGGATTGATAGATGCAAGAAACATCCAGCATCCTCATTATGATTATACAAAGGCGGAAGTTGATAGTTTGATAACACATTTGAAAGATGTGTATTTTAAGGCTGGAGGACGAGAAGAAGAGTTTTTGCCAATAGACGAGGATAGCCCTATTCCATTCACAGGAGAGAATTTTGTGCGATCTATTGAGGCCAATGCAGAAATCCTGAATACAACAGACTATATAGTAACCCTAATGCCACGTATCAAAACCTTGCTATCGGATGTACGAGTCAAGAAGGTTATTGATAATACTGAACTCGGTTTAAGCAAATGGTTGGATAACTATATAGGTGTCGACAATAAAGAGTCTCTAACAATAATCGACTTGTCCTTGCTTCCTTCGGATGTGACAAGTATCATTACGGCTGTTATAGCTCGCATGGTATTCGAAGCCCAGCAACGTTATCTTAAGTTGAATAAGCAATGCCTTCCAACCGTGTTGGTTATGGAAGAGGCCCATTATTTTGTAAAACGTTATAACGATGATGCAGAAAATACTGGACCAACTACTCAATGTTGCAAAGTGTTTGAGAAGATAGCCAGAGAAGGAAGGAAATTCGGATTAGGATTGGTTTTATCATCGCAAAGACCCTCTGAACTGTCTCCAACAGTATTATCACAATGCAATTCCTTCTTATTGCACCGTATATCTAATGACCGGGATCAAGAATTGGTTCACCGTTTGTTACCTGACAACATGAGAGGGATTCTTCGTGAAATGCCCTCACTACCTTCTCAATATGCTGTATTATTGGGGTGGGTGTCCGAATTGCCTATTATGGTAAAAATGCGTACATTACCCAAGTGTCAATGTCCTCAATCGGATGATCCTGATTTTTGGGATGTTTGGACAGGGAATAAAGAACGTAAAATTGATTGGTGCCAGATTGCCAACGAATGGCAAAATAAAGAAGGTACAATTACAAAGTTATAGAAAACCACGTATATCATAAATCTTAAATAATATTAATAAAGAATGAATTATAACGAAATAATAAATATATTACATTTATGTTTTAAACGAGGGAATAGTTGTATTCTCGGTAATAAAATTGTAAATATGAGAAATGTTTATTCGTGGATAATTCGTGTTTTATCATTGATCGCTATATATATGCTTGGGCGATACTTTTGGCAATTCGCTGGAAATGGGTGGTCAGATAATCCGATGGAGTGGGGTGCTTTTGGTTCGTACATGGGTGCGATCACGGGATTATTGGCTTTCGTGGGTGTGCTTGCCTCCATTCATAATGCCAACAAGAAAGCGGAGAAGGTTGAAAAGAATACAGAAGAATTAAGAAGAGAAACACAAGCTCGGGATGAACGGGATTTGTTTTTCAGGTTGATGGATGAACATCGACAAACACTTGATTCCTTGACTTTCCCGAATGAGAACAAGAAAGGGGTTGCAGCAATAGATGCCTATGTTGAAGATATTAATAAAGATTTTCAGCTTATCATTATTCTTACCTCTAGTTTAGGAAGAGAGAAGTTTCAAGAATGGGTTTCAAGCATAAGGTTTCGAGGAATAGGTAGAGAAGAAGCAACCTACAACTTGATGTATGAAGACTTAATAATAAATATATTGGAATGTATTTCAGCACTCCAAGTATTAACCGAATTGGGAAAGAGCGTGGATTTGACAAAATTGCATGATAATGATCCTGAAGTTAAGTATGGCACTTGTGAACAATGTTTCCCCAATACATATCATCTAATGAAGGTTATTGGAGAAGGTACTCTTGACACGGGAAGATTTGATTATTCAAAAATTCCTGACGCTCAAAATTTAGCTTTTGTGGCAAGAATGATATGGTGGCATAAGCTAGATGATTGGGGACGTTTCCGTGCATTAGAGTACACTGCTAGCGTGTTTTATAAAAAACACTTGGTACCAATAACTTATTACTTTAATAATTTGGGATATATAACTTATACTCTTAACAATTTTATCGAAACGAATAAAGATTATTACATGAAGTACTGGCGTTCCAAATTTTCCGCGGATGAGATTTACTTGTTACTCTTTTATTTGACGAGCGATAAATTAGACGTTGATATTTTACAAACAGTCATAGATTACAAATTATTTGATAACCTTGGAACTCGTGATCTTGTTGATCTCAAACAACAAAATTTTGATGGTGCTAGTTTCTCGTACAAATTAATGCAAACTATAATTCAAAAGAAAGAGAAAGAAGAAGGAAAAAAGGAAGAAAATTAAACATTCTTTGATAGGTTGGGGAAAAATTAGTTTTACAATATAATTTATCAAATCCTTTTTTGCAATACACCTATTTTTATTTACCATACCTTTGCTAAATAGGTTGGATATGTGAAGTATGGTGTAAACTTATAATTTATAGTATGAAAATAATACCTGTCTTGTTATGCCTCTGTGTATTACTTTTCTTTTCCTGCTCGAAAGAGAGTAAAAAGGAGGAGCCGGAAGTACTAGATGCCACGGGAACGGCATTCATGAAACTTGTCATGGAGCGGGAAACTTGGCAGAGTGAATGGGAGATTATCGAAGACCTAGGAATACCCCAGCCAAATGAAACACGACTACAAAAAGGCTATTATCTCTTGCCCGTGAAAGTAAAAAAAGACTCGTACTACGCTATTTTTTACCCGCTAGAGAACGAGGAAGACGAAACCGCTATCAAGTTAGGAAACCCGAAGTGTACAACAGAAACCTGCACTGAAAAAGAATTGTACAACCAGCAATTCGAGGTCAGTAAAAATGATTGGGAAGAAACTGAACCGCGGGTATTTGTAATAGAAATAAGAAATTGATCGGAAACAAGATATGACCTTTTTCAAGTATTTATTTTACAACTACTACAAATTCCTGCCGAGATTAGGCATAATAATGGTAGGTATGGACACTATCCGGATGATCGTGTTCCCTTTTTATTGTATTTCTCCGGGGGCGTGATGCTCATTGTTTTCTTTTTTGATGCAAAAATGCCGGGTGTTTCCATTTCTACCTTTATGCTTGTTGCCTTGTCGCTATATATTTTCCTCTATTACCATTTCCAGTACAAGGGAAAAGAAAGAAAACTATTGCAAGAATGTAAAATTCGTTTCGCGAAAGTATCTTCTATATGGGTATACAAAATTAATAGAAGGCCAAGAGAAAAGTTAGTGTTCGACTCACCGAAAAAAAGATTTTTCTTATTTTTGAAAAGAAAAGTTGCATTGGCGAGTTGACTCCACCCATATCATCTGGCGGTATAATAATTATGATTTTTCAGCCTAAGTATATATCTTTATAGCCGATATTTATTACAACAGATAAATGAAAAAAACTTTAGCCTATTATTGTGAACAGATAAATTGTGATGACGCTTGGGCCCAAACGTATAAACATTTTGTCCCTTTATTTATCCAAGAAGCGAAAACTAAAACACATTGGGAAGATTGGGATAAGGATGTGTTTAGGGAATTTTTTGAGCGTCCAAATGATCGATGTGTGTCTTCTCTACAGCAAGGCTATTTCTCTCATGATGAAAGGGGTGAATTGAAAAATCATTGGGACGAAATATATCCTTTATTAAAGGGAATAGCAGATAATCAGGACGTTCCTCAATGGGATGCGTATGATCAATTGGCGAATGTTATTCGGCGATATACAAAGAAAAATATGCGAGCTGCGACGTGTCGATTGGTTGCAGCCTTACAACCTCAATTGTTATGTACAATTGTTAAAGATGAAAGTTTATGTAGACTGTATAAATTAATGGGGAAATATGTGTCGGGAGAAATCCCTTTGTGTGAAGGATCTTTGTTCCATAAAAGCCATGTAATGTGTAGATTGTTTCAATCAAATCTTAAAGATGGTAATCCTATGGAGATTGCGACATATCCTTGGAAAATATTGCAACTATTTGAATCAATGGAAAATAAGAATAACAATATGGGTAACAATATTAAAGAGAAAAAGACTCTTCTTGAAAAAGTGCACAACCTTGTGTTTACCGGAGCTCCCGGAACTGGAAAAACTTATCTTGCAAAACAGATAGCCAAACAAATGATAGGGGTGGAAATGGATGACGCTTTGGATAAAAGCGAGCAGTTTGCCTTTGTGCAATTTCATCCATCATACGATTATACCGATTTTGTGGAGGGGTTGCGTCCTACACTTCCTGATGCATCGGGAAATATCGGTTTTGAATTGAAAAATGGTGTATTCAAGGAGTTTTGTGAAAAAGCTCGGAAAAATCTGGAAGATAGCCTAAAAGACAGTAAAACACTCTCTGTTGAGCAGCAGATAGAAGAGAAATATAAACGACTGATAGAGGCTATTCAAAATGGAGAAATCAATACTGTGGAACTAAAAACCCCGGGAAAGTATGCTATAATATTGGGACAGTCTGGGAGAAATAATATTCAATTTAAACGACCGAGTAACGGACGGATTAGTGAACATACAGTATCATTGTCTCGTCTTCAACAATTAGGAAATGAGTTCAAAACACAAGCCCAATTGGAGAGATTGGATAATCTTTCACAAAGTATTAGAGATGTTATAGGTGGCTGTAATGCGACATGGTATTGGGCAATTCTACACCATCTGTATAAAACATACGGGGATGTGACGGACAATGCAACAGCCAATAAGGTTGACCGGAAAAATTATGTGTTTGTCATTGATGAGATTAATCGAGGAGAGATCTCCAAAATATTTGGAGAATTGTTCTTTTCAATCGATCCGAGTTATCGTGGAGCAAAGAGTGCAGTCTATACTCAATATACCAATATGCATGAGACGGATGAGAAATTTTATGTGCCCGAGAATGTGTATATAATAGGAACGATGAATGATATCGACCGGAGTGTGGAGTGTTTTGATTTTGCCATGCGCCGCCGCTTTGTTTGGCAAGAGATTACGGCAGAAGAGAGTGCTGAGAATATGAATCTTCCCAAAGAGTGTAAGGCCAAGATGAAAAGTCTCAATGATAAAATATCAGGGATTGAGGGGCTTGGCTCTTCATATCACATCGGTGGAGCATATTTCCTTGATGAGGACGGAATGTCTATTAAAGATTTTGAGGAAACATGGAATCTACGGTTGGAGCCTCTGTTGCGTGAATATTTACGAGGTATGCCCAATGCGGATAACAACCTCAATGAATTGAGAAAAGCATATGAAAATGCTGTCAACAACTGATAATAACAAAGGGAGTTATCACGTTCCCGAGGAACATTGTGATAATCTACAGGCAATAGGTAACCGCAATGTCGGAACGTTGTGTCAAGAAAATCCGGACTTATTGATCTTTCCGCAGTCTCTGGGACTATATCATGATGATATTGCCAAGAATCCCATTTTTTGGTTGCAAGATGGGATATTGACCACTCGTAATATGATGGGATTTGTGGGAAAAGACGAGACGAGGTTGACGATATCTTCTCGGTTCTGTAAGGGCGATCAGCATGATTACTTTCTGCATTATATGTTGCAGAGAGTGTTTGCTATCAATATGTTTGATTTTGAGCAAACATCTAATAATGAGAGTATCTGGGATTTTTTGTTGTATCTTTTCCCCTATTATCTAAGGCAAGCTTATAGACAGGGGATATATAAAACTTATATAAGAACCGAATATAATGATACTCATGTTAAAGGACGTATTGATGTCAATCGGCACATTCGAATGAATTTTCCTTTTCGTGGGCAAATAGCATATTCTACGAGAGAGTATAGTGTTGATAATCCTATAATTCAGTTGATACGGCATACGGTTGAATACATATCGAATCATCCTTTTGGCAAAGGAGTGTTGACATCTGATGCAGAAACCCGCGATGTCGTCGATAAAATTCGTATGATGACTCAAACTACCTATAGGAAAAATGATCGTCAGCGAGTTATGGTGGCCAATCTGAAAAAGTTTTCTCATCCTTATTTCACTGCGTATATGATGTTGCAAAAGATTTGTATACAGATCTTGCGGCGAGATAAAATCAGTTTTGGGGAGAAAGAGAGTAAAATATATGGATTGCTTTTCGATGGGGCTTGGCTTTGGGAGGAATACCTAAATACGGTATTGAAACAAGATTTTGAGCATCCCGAGAATAAGACCGGAAAGCATCGACGTTATCTGTTTAATTGTGGAGTTAATCCTTTTCAGGCGATTTATCCTGATTTTATCAGTAAAGATTCGCCCACGATTGTGGGGGATGCCAAATATATGGCGTTGGAAGCGAAAGAATATAATGAGGACTCGGAGCGGGCAACAAGCGTGTATTATAAGACCATTACTTATATGTATCGATTTAATTCTATTTCAGGCTTCTTGTTGTTCCCTCATCCGCAAGGTGGATCTGATGCAATATACGAGATCAAAGAGACTGCTGGCAAATTACGCAAAATCGGACTATCAATACCTCAGAATGAGATAAGTTTTGCTGCATTTCAGACTTATATGAAAGCGCAAGAAGAATGGTTGCGCTCTACAATCATGCAATTATAAATTAAATGTTGCATCGAGGGATACAGACGGGTATTCTCATTGATTCTTTATACCTGATTGATTGGTTCTGTTGTCAGATTGTAAATAGTCTAATTCTGATGCGTTGAGCCACTAACTGAGCGATAAGAGCTCACAAATGAATTTTGTTGAGTTCCGAGTAGAAGCCTGCTGCTAAGAATCTGATTACATTCTGTAAAGAATGCGTGGATCTAGTGATTTGACGGCATGGTTCAATTCTTCATTTCACTATCTATGTTGAAATTTTGAAAAGGTCATCCTTCGTACACCTGTATATATAGGTATAAGCCCGACGGCTCCTTTACAATCGCTCACGGAACTTAACCAAAACATTCCTAAATCTTCTTGTAATTAATTTATTACGGTTATCCGTGTGTATTTCTCACTTATATTCGCGTAAGTGATGGAAAAGAACATTTTTAGACAACTTGAACTATACAAGTGTGACACGGAAAAACATTTCGTGTTACCGCTTGCAGAGGAAGGGATTCATGCCGGGTTCCCTTCCCCGGCACAGGATTACATGGAATTATCCATTGATCTGAACGAGGAATTAATTAAAAATCCTGCCTCCACTTTTTTCGGTCGGGTGATCGGGGATTGCATGGAAGGTGAACAAGTTTGCGAGGGGGATATTGTTATTGTCGATAAATCGTTGTTGCCTCCAGTGAGTGGGGATATGTGCGTGTGCTATTTAGAAGGGGAATTTACACTGCGAATTGTCGAGAAGCGAGAAGATGATAACAACGTGATCTGGCTCGTTCCCGCGAATGACAAATACGAACCTTTTCGCGTGACGGCAGAGAATGACTTTATTGTTTGGGGAGTTGTAACCGGAATAATCAAGCAACGAGGAAGAAAGCAAAGGAAATAAAGGAAACAAACCATGATCGCTCTTGTTGACTGCAATAACTTTTTCGCCTCCTGCGAGCGTGTATTCAATCCCGCGTTGCGGGACAAACCGATTGTCGTGCTTTCTAATAATGACGGGTGCGTGATCGCCCGGTCAAACGAGGCGAAAAAATTGGGTTTGAAAATGGGTGATCCATTCTTTAAGGTAAAAGAAATCCTAGAGCAAAACGATGTTCACGTGTTCTCGTCCAATTATACCCTATACGGGGATATGTCGAATCGTGTCATGAAGACGTTAGCCAGTTTTGTGAAGGATTTAGAAGTTTACAGCGTGGACGAGAGTTTCCTTGATCTTACCGGGTATGAGAAACATTATAATTTGACTGAATACGGTAAACAGATAGTGAACACGGTTACCCGTAACACGGGTATTCCGGTCAGTATGGGTATCGCAGAAACGAAAACGCTCGCTAAGGTCGCCAGTAAATTCGCAAAGAAGTACAAGAAATACGGGAACGTGTGTATTATAGACAGCGAGGAAAAGCGCGAGAAAGCGTTAAAATTATTTCCTATCGAGGACGTCTGGGGCGTGGGACGGCAGTATGTCAAACTACTGAATTATCACGGGGTGAAGACTGCTTATGATTTCACGCTAAAACCGGAAAGTTTTGTTCGCAAGCACATGAAAGTCTTCGGTGTAAGGACGTGGAAAGAGTTGAAAGGTATCCCGTGTTATGATCTGGAACAGCCGCGGGACAAGAAAAGCATTTGTACATCGAGAAGTTTCGGGGAAACGGTTTCGGATTACCTCACCCTGTCGGAAGCTGTCGCGAACTTTGCCGCCGCTTGTGGCCGCAAGTTGCGAGAGCAAAATTCCTGTGCGGGCATGATAACTGTCTTTATCCTGACCAATCGTTTCCGGGCAGACCTCCCGCAAGACTTCGAGAGTAAAACCATTTCTCTCCCCGTTGCCACAAACGCCAGTTCAGAACTTATAGCCGCAGCCTGCTCCATTCTTCAACAGATATATAAAAAAGGATACTTTTACAAGAAAGCGGGTTGCATCGTGTCTGCCATTGTTCCGGCAAACGAAGTGCAATTAAACCTGTGGGATGAAACCGATCGAATAAAATTACAACGCCTATACAACACGGTCGATCGAATAAATAAAAAGAATGGCACGAATAGCCTGAAAATAGCAATGCAGGGATATAACAAAAAATGGCAACTTAAAAGTGAACATATTTCAAGAAGATATACGACAAACATCAATGATATAATCCAAATACGTTAAATCTGGCGAAAATACATCATTCCATATCGTTTAAAATGACCTTTTGTAGCCGTTCTTGTGTCGTTTTTTATTTATAATAATTATAAATTGCCGAAATTGTTGATCAATTATTTTGGGATATATTTCCATCCAAAAACAGAATAAATTTGGAATAAATTACATCAAAATAAACCTGACAATAGTAAGTGGCAAGGTTAAATATCCGTGTATTTATTGACTTAACATTGTCCCAGCAAAAAATATGCTAGAAAAAACATTTGTAACATAAGCTAATAAGGATTGCTTTGGTAATTATTAAGAATACTTCTATTTAACAATAAGAAATCATTTGTGATTTATGTTCACTTCTTTTTTATGTCAAAAAATAATCCTACATTGCATATGTATATACATTCAGAGTGTTATTTTAATGCGCGCAATTTATTAATTGTTAAATTATGCGGTTATGAAAAAACTAATGCTATTATGCCTTGTGGCGGTTGGTACGATGTGCCTATCGTTCACTGCGTTTGCTCCAGCAGTGCAGGATTCAGTGAGTGGTCATGTTTATGATCAATCTGACAACTCTGCCATCGGTGGAATTGTGGTGGAAGAGATCGTTAATAACGTTGCAATATCCTCTGTGACCACGTTCCCAGACGGCTCTTTCTCGATTAAGGTAAAAAGTCAGAAACCAACTTTGCGTTTCTCTGACCCGGATTACCAGAGTTACTTTACACAAGAGCAAACCTTTAATTTAAGTCAGGATTGCAGTGATGTGAGTGTTTATATGCGTTCACAAAGTCAAGAATGACGTACGTTATCTGAAATTTTAACCGTAAATTTAGAGGTGTAATTAAAGCAAGTGCGGGGGAAAACATCTTTGAAGACTAAAGAGAGGGGGCAATTGTCCCCTCTTGTGTTTGATATAGATTCCTATTTGAATTTATCTTTCTTCAAGTACTTCGAGTTATCATCCGGGAAATTCTCGTCCGGCATAAAATCCTTCATTTTGCAGCCAAAAAGAATGGCAAGGGCGTTAAGGTGATTGAAATTATATTTATCCCTGCATTTCTCGCTCTCCACGTTACCGACAAACGAAATATCCAAATTTAATTCCGTCGATAATTGAGCCTGTGACATTCCGGCAGTTTCCCTGTATTGTCGTACTTTATTGATAATTGCTAATTCAACTTTCGTCTTCATGACTTTCTTAAAAAAAATAAAGGAAAGATTTTTTTGAAATTTTCATCCTCTGATATATCAGAGTGTTATTTTTGTATTACATTTGTATTAGGTTTATTATCCCACTCTTGAAAAGGATCGTGCGTAGCACGGGAAACATCATTTCCCAAGTGGAAGTCACGGGTCAATTTACTCGTGACGTGGATTAATAAATTTGAATATCCAAAACGCCCTCCGATCTCCTGGGGGGCGTTTCCATTTATATATATCAGGTAGTAGTTCTGACCGTAAATTGTAATGCCGGAACAGTTGATTATTTTTTCTTTGGTTTAGCTTGCTTTCCTGCCTTTTCCTGTTTTTTTCTTTCTCGTTCTTCTCGTTTCAAACGTCCTTTTTCCTCGGCGTCACGCATCATCTTTTCGTAACGAGTCTTTACTTTCGGGTGTTTATTCAAGTAATCCTCGATGCAGTCCGTTTCAAGGCTTGTCGCGGGAAAGAAATACGAGTAAGGCACGTTGAAATATTTCGCGATCTCGTTGAGGTGATTAAAGGTATATTTCGTGCTGGTGTAAAGTTTTTCAGCTCGTCCCACGTAAGAAATAGACAATTTAAGTTCTTGCGATAACTTCTTCTGTCCGACCTTGTTCGCGAGCCTTAACTCTCTAACTTTGTCGATGATAAATAATTCAATTTCGGTCTTAGTGATTTTACCTACTGTCTTTTTTGCCTCCATTTGAAATGAAAAATTGATGATAAAGGAAAGATTTGTCGTCAGAAATTAGGAATACTCATTAGGGTACCTTATATTTGTTCGCTGAAAGATATATTAGTCCCAAGTGCAGCAAGAGAGCATAAAAGGACAGACAAAATTGTCACACGGAAAATAAATCGGGTATGTCGCCCGTACTATGGCAACTAGAATTTTCAGAACGCTCCTAATCACCACAGGGGCGTTTCTTTTATATAGCGTTATAGAAATGATTATACTGAAATAATCATATTGAGATATACTGCTCTGTTAGATTATTTCACCCCGCGAAAGGGATTGCAGCGGGTACCGTGTACGAGCGGAAAGCCCGGTACGCGAAAGCGTATTCGCACAAAGAAGATCACACCTTCGCTTTATTTTTTCTTCTTCGTTTTGGCTTTTGCCTTTATCTTTCTCTCCTGTTCTTCTAACTTTTTTCGTGCTTTTTCTTCATAATTCTTCATCATTTTCTCGTAATTCGCTCTCAGTTTAGGATGTATATCTAAATACTCTTCGACACAATCCTTTTCAACGTGAGTTTCCGGGAAAAAATAGGAATAGGGAACGTTAAAGAATCTAGCAATTTCATTGAGGTGATTAAGATTATATTTTGCTTTATTGTAAGGATCTTCAGTCTGTCCCACGTAAGACTCTGACAATTTCAATTCTAAAGATAGCCTTTTTTGTCCGACATTTCTCGATTCTCTTAACTCTCTTACCTTGTTGATTGTATATAATTCAATCTCGGTCTTCTTGATTTCTCTTTGTTCCTTTTTAGCAGTCATTTCAAAATTATTTTAAAGATAAAGGAAAGATTTCCCGATATAAATTTGGTACAACCATAGTTGTATATTATATTTGCATTATTGAACCTCGCGGTGGGTTGCCCAGTTAGTCACGCTTACGTGTGCAAAACAATCAATTATTTATGGAGAGGCAGAAATGCCGGAAGGGAGATTACACCTATTAAACAGGTGTTTATATTGTTAATGTACTGAATATTAATCGAATAAAAGGAATAATTCCCTTTATTCACTTAACAAAACAATTATGAAACAGCAATCATTACCCTTGTCAAGAAACAAGCCACCTCCGTTGATTTATAGCGGATATTGTGGGATAAGCTCCCAAAGTGAGCATCGAAATAATTTCGCAATCGCGTTAATGTGATCGAAATTGTAAGCATTGTTAAACTTGGGGTTCTCGATTTTATGTATGAAACTTTGAGAAACCTTCAAGTGGTCTGCAATTTCTTCTTGCGAAATATCTAGTCTTTCCCGGTGTTCTTTTACTTTTTGTACTATATAAAATTCAATATCAGATTTCATGTTTATTAATTTTATTGTAAAGGAAAGATTTTAACAGATAGCTAAATAAACCTTATAAGGTTTATTTAAAGAGCGAAACAAAGAAAGTAGTAGTATCTCACGTCCTTGATACGGCGATAAAGATGCTTAATACTAATTAATAACCTAATTAAAACAAGCAAATGACAGAACATCACGAGATTATTAACGATGGAGAATTAAAACAATTCTTCTTGAACGAGGCGATTTTGCTTTGTCCTTCGGCTCGTTTGGAAACAACGGAGATGGAAAAATTATTGATTTTGTACGCGACCTTGAAGAGAATGACGAAACTCATGGGTTTGTTGAGTCATTGTAGTTTAGAAATGCATAGCGCGGAAGTATGTCAGGTGTTCGGGTACTATTTCGTGGAAAAAGAGGGAGAGAAGAAAAAGAAACACCAGATGAGCGTGCGGTTGAACGATTACAACCGTTTTTTAATTCAATTGACGAAATTAAAAGATCTCAACACGCACTTTTATTTCTACTATTCCTATCACTTGAAGGCATTGGAGAGAGTGTTAAAGAACACTTTCCCGGATGATTTCTCGGACGGGCAAATTAATGGACTTGAAGAATTAAAACTAGAGGTAAAGGAAAAATGAAACGGGAGTGTACTCAGCTTTCGACACTAAAAATACACTCCCTTATTAATTGACCACTTAATTAATCAATTAACAATCAAAGTTATGAAAAAAAATCTACGAAAGAAACAGTTGGAGCGTGTATTGCTCGGTAGGCGGATAACACGTTCTCCACGGTGGCTCTTGATTTTGCCTTTGTTGTGCTGCGTGTCCGTGCTGGCAAACGGCAATCCCGCGAGGGATAGCGTGAAGGTGAAAGAGTACCTTGTAAAAGGGCAGGTGACGGACGAGAAAGGATACACCATGCCGGGCGTAACGGTACTTCTGGATTCCACGAAAGTGGGTGTCATTACCGACGTGAACGGGAATTTCCAGTTAAAATTAGCCCGATCCGGTGGCGTGCTTGTTTTCTCGTTTATCGGTTATGAAACCGTGAAAGCCACGTTCAGGGCAGGACAACCGCTAAACGTGAGAATGAAAGAAAGTATCTCCAAGCTCGATGAGGTGACCGTGGTTGCTTACGGCACGCAAAGCAAAAGGGAGGTCGTGGGTGCCATGTCCGTGGTGAGGGGCGAGGATATACGAGATGTACCTTCCCCCTCTTTATCCAACTTGTTGCAGGGGCGAGTCGCGGGGATGAACGTGACGAACATGACGGGCGCGCCCGGTGGTGGTGGAACGGCATTGAATATCCGGGGGTATAACAGTTTCGACATAGAGGGAGAACAACGGTATAGCAATCCCCTGTGGGTGATTGACGGTGTACCGATGCAGGCTTTCACGTCCCCGCTGACAGGGACGAACACGCTGGCGGAAATAGACCCGAACGATATAGAGAGCGTGCAGGTGTTAAAGGATGCCGCTTCTGCCGCTATATACGGTTCACGCGCCGCGAACGGGGTAATCCTTGTCACCACGAAAAGCGGTAAACTGAATCAACGGGCGAAAATCAGCGTGAACGTGTCCCGTACTTTCTCGTTCAACCCCTCGTTACCGGATTTAACGGGAGGAAACGCGGAACGTCTTCTCCGGATGGAGGCGTTGCGAAATTTCGAGCAAGCCATTTTTGACCGTGAAACCAACACGTACAGGTATATCGGATCGAACGCCGAGGCGTACAGGGAACAAATGCACCATAATTATTTCTGGAATAAAGGTGACGGGGCGGGTATCGCCGCCTTTCAAGACAGCTTGAACCCGTTTTATAACAATAGCACGAACTTTTTTAAATACTATTTCAGGACGGCGAAGGTGCTAAACGCTAACTTGCAGTTATCGGGAGGGAGCGCGAATACAAGCTATAATATCGGCTTGGGTTATTACGATGAAGACGGGGTGCTGAGAAACACGGGCTTTAGTCGCGTGAACCTCTTGGGGAATATCTTCATCAAGCCGTTACCTAAATTTGAAAGTAACTTTCGCTTTTATCTGGCTCGAACGGGACGTAAACGAGCCTCTCGGCTCACGGCTTACACGGGCTTTACCTCCGGCGAAGAGTTGGAACAGATCCCCAACGAGTTGCTAACCATGTCAACCTTGCTGCCGGGAAAGGGGACGGTTGCTTTTGACGAAATGATCAAGCGGTTTAACACGATCAAGGAAAACAACGAGTCTTACCGTTTACGAACCTCGCTTGACTTGTCTTACGAGATACTAGAAGGGTTGAAATTGAAATCTTCCGTGTCGTTGGATTACACGCAACAAAATCAAAACTTGTTCATCCCGTCAGACCTTGACGAGTATAACGAGAGTTATTCATCGGGACAGGTCGAGCGAAATTTAATGCTTCTCAATGAAAATCTTTTAACCTATAAACAGACGTTCGCGGGGCAACATACCGTGGACGTGTTACTGGGCGTGTCCTTTCAAAAGGATGAAATGAACATGATCGGGGCGTGGGGAAAAGCGTCCCCTTCGGATTTGATACATTATATAAGCTGGTACGGGAATGTTTACGACGTGAACGACAACCGGACGCTAAAAGACGCGACGACCGGGCGTGAGGTTAGCACGATGGTCGGCGTGTTCGGGCGTGTGAATTACAATTACTTGCAACGGTATTTCCTGTCCGTCACCTTGCGACGGGACGCGAGTTCCAAGTTCGGGGAAAACGTGCGTTGGGGTACATTCCCCTCCTACGCCGTGGCTTGGATTTTTAGTGAAGAGAAGTTTTTAGACTGGAGCAGGGGCGTGCTGGATCACGGGAAATTAAGGGTATCTTACGGGACGTCGGGAAAACAATTCGATCAACCCTATATCGCGCAGGGGGTATTGGAACCGGGCGATCCTTACCTTGGAAACCCGACCATTCACCCGGATTTAATGCGAGGGTTAAGTAACCGCGAACTCACGTGGGAAGAAACTTCACAGTATGATTTCGGCTTGGATGTGGACATGTTCGATTCCCGCTTGAATGTCGTGCTTGATTATTATTATCGTTACACGGATAAATTACTGTACCCCGTTCAATTGCCCGGTAATTACTCCGCTTTCGCCCACCAGTGGCGCAACGCTTACGCGATTTCTAACGAGGGTATAGAACTGGAAGTGAAGTACGATGTTATCCGGAGGGAAAAATTAAGGTGGAATGTCGGGTTTAATATCGCCCGTAACTGGAACAGGCTAGAGAAAAGCGAGAACAGGCGGGATTTCCAAACGGAGAACAGCAACACGAATTTAAGCATCATCGGCAAGCCCCTGAACGGGATTTATGTTTTAAAAACGGGCAAAATATACGATTCAGACGAGGACGTGCCGGGCAGGTTTATTAACGGTAAATACTCGCCACTCGCGTCATCTTCAAGCGCGCAATATTACCGCGCGGGAGATAGAACAATACATGATATAAATGGTGACGGGGTTATAGATTCCAAGGATCGGGTGTACGCTGGTTCTCCCGTTCCGGTAGCGCAGGGTGGGATAACGTCCTCGCTAAACTGGAAAGGTTTCGATTTGAACGTGTTGTTTAACTTCGTGATTAACCGTCATATATTGAACGCGGCTAGGGGCGAGAGCGTGGGAACGGTGTTAGGTCTCTCCCCCGATGAAACCGTGCGTCCGGTGTTCTTGGATTTGGCAAACGTGACTTTCTGGAAAGAACCGGGGGATAAGGCTGATTTCCCGATGAATCGTTTAGAAACGGGATTAGGCTCTTTTAATTCTTACACGACAGCGAACGTCGAGAGCGTGAATTACTTGAAATTAAAAACGCTCGTTCTCGGGTACACCTTGCCTGAAGTTATCAGGAAAAAACTAAAATTGGGTATAAGGTTTTTCGTGTCGGGTGAGAATCTTTTCACGTGGACGAATTACACGGGGGCAGACCCGGAGAGCGTGGGATTGATCACGGGGGTGGATAATCTTGGAAATTACCCGTTAGCACGACGTGTCACTTTAGGTTTAACGCTTAATTTTTAATCACATGAAAAAATATTTATATCTATTGATCGGGGTGCTGTTTCTCTCGTCTTGTGAAGATTTCCTGACGGTCGAATCAGACACGGGGGTTACGGACTTGAATTACTGGAAGAACGCGAGTGATCTGGACGCCGCAAATTACGGGATGTACGAGACTTTCAGGTGGAATATCGGGCATAATATAACGGTAAAATACCGTGACCGGGGATTACCGTTTGACGTGATGGGGATATGGGCAAATCCCTCGAACAACGATCTTTCGCGATCTTGGACGCCCACGCACCCTTGTATCAACTGGAACACGGAATATTATATTATCAACGAGGCGAATCTAATACTGGATAATATTGACCGAGCCGACTTGACACCTGAACAGTACAATTTTTTCCGGGGGCAGGCTCTCGGTCTTCGGGCTTACGTGTATTTTTATTTGTTACAAAATTGGGGTGACGTACCTTTAATCGTTCATGCCGAAGACGTTGGGATGAAAGTGCGTACCCCTTGGCAAGAAGTGGCGGGGCAATGTATTTCAGACTTGAAAGAAGCGGCAAAGTTGTTGCCCGTGGCGAACGAGTTGAAAGATATTAAGGGTAATCTAGTAACGAGTAAACAGGCTGTATCTCGTGGTACTTGTCACGCGATCTTGGCTCACTTGTACGCTTGGAAAGCGGCGTTGAACGAGGAACCGGATTTGTTACGTTTGGCTATCTTGGAGTGTGATAGCGTGATTGCCGATAACAGTTACGCGCTTGCTAACACGATACATGATGTTTGCCAAGTTGTTCTAACCGGGAATAGTCGAGAAGGAATTTTAGAGTGTGATTTCAAGGACACGGAGTATGATAGTAACGGTTGGGCGGGTTATCTGGCAGGTTCTTGCCAGTGGTGGCCCGTTGTTCCCTTGACAACAGCATCCACGGCACGCAGGGGATTACTAATCAGTAATAATTCCGTGTATAAAATGTACCCGGACGAGAAAGACCGAAGACGGGAAGAGTATTTCTATAAACTGGATAGCATGGCGAAAGTATCGACTTCTATCACGAAAGGGAATGCCTACGTGTATAAATATCAAAGGATTATAAAGTACGATTCAGGTAATCAAGCGGGTAAAATTAAATCGTACGACGCCAACGAGATATTAATCCGGCTCGCTGATATTATATTATTACGGGCTGAATGTAAAGCACGAACGGGGGATTACGCCGGGGCGAGGGTTGATCTAAACCGTATCCGGAACCGGGCGGGAATGGTTGATTATGCCGGGACGGATGCCAGTTTACAGGACGAGATACAGGACGAGCGAGAGAGGGAATTGTTTATCGAGGGAAATGGAATCAGGTATTTTGATTGCGTGCGTAACGGGACGTTTCGTGAACGTTTAAAGGGAAAATTCAAGACCTTGACTGATAAGGACGTTGAAGACGGGGCTTTGTTCCTTCCTATCGGGAAAATCGCGTTTAATAATAATACCTTGATATTACAAACGCCTTACTGGAAACGAAATGGATATGCTTATTAATTAAAAAACTGAATTTATGAAGAATATATTAATATTGATCGGTTTGTTACTTGCAGTCTGTTCCTGTGACAATTATTTTCACGATAGCGGGTTAGCTGACGGAAAGCATGATTGCACGATGTGGGAATATTTAAACACGCAACCACAAGATTGGGATTCGACGGTACTCTTGATTGAACGGGCTGGATTGGTGGATCTGTTTGACGGAAAAGATCACGAACACCCGGAGATCACGTTTTTTGGCGTGACGGATTTATCCATCGAGCAATTTTTATTGAAAACGGTAGATGAAGAGGACGAGCCCTTGTACGCGAGGGTTGAAGACATTCCCGTTGACTTGTGCCGGGAAATGCTTCTCTCTCACGTCGTTCACGGAAAGATAATGAAAGAAGAATTTGATTACGAGATAAAGGGAACGCTCACGGGTGGAACGATGGTGACTACCTTATCGGGTGCGGAGTTGCGAGTGTACCGGACGAGATCAGAATACGGCGGGGTTCCCGACATCGGGGCGGAAGGTCTGTCTATTCACGCGATCGTCAGCGGGCAAATGGCAAGTGTCGCCTCCGCGAATATAGAAACGCGAAGCGGTGTTGTACACTCGTTGAGTTACACGTATCAATTTACCGAATTATAAAATAGTGATTATGAAAAAGTATATTATCTTTTTAGGCGTGATGGTCTGGATTTTCACGAATTGTCAAGATATCACGGTCGGTTACTTGGAAACAAGGGACGCGGTTTACGCTCCGGATTCGATGGTCGTTAAATCTGTTCTTGATCCGGTAGAAGATGAATTACAAATTAAATTCAAAATACCTTGGCAATCAACAAGTATCGAGGGTGTTTTGGGGACTGCTCCCGTCAAGTATTCCATTAAAAGCGTTGACAGTGAATACCCGGACGCCGCGAGTCAGTTCACGATGCAAGGGGCAGGGATTATAGAATTGCAACACGATCATACTGTGCCCCCGGGACGTTATGTATTTAACGTGTTGATTGAAAACGAAGGGTATAGTGTCGTGCTAGATTCGATCTATACCGTTATCGTGGAATAATTCCACTTGCTGGCTATGCAGGTGAAATTAGGAATAAAATTTGCAAAGATTGAAAATTTTGTGTTTCTTTGTAACTAGGAAAAGGTTTGGAGCCTTTTAAACGTTCTTAAAAGTATTAGCGTGCAGTTTGCATTTTGTGATCGAAAACTAGCAATTTTTGAAATGAATTGAGTTTTTACTTGATTCTGGGGCACAAGATGATTGTTGCAACGCTTGTGCTTCGGCTACGTATATGTATTATTTTAATATATACTGGTCGGGCACGGTGTTGCTCTTTCGTCCCCTGAGGCTTGCTAGTCCTCCGATGCGATTGAGTACCCGTGTTTGACCTTTGTCTATCCCGGTACTTAAATAGCAACCGGGTTTGTTTTTTTTCCCGGTTTGCACTAGAACAAGAGTTGCCGGTTCACTCGTGGTACAGGTTTTTTACTTCCCTGCCTCTGAATGTATATACACCCGGCACTCTTTTTTAAGACGTCTTTTTAGTGCAAGAGATTTGAACTTACATATTTGCAACCAGAAGAATCTCGTGATTGGAGGGGGCATAATCCCCTTCCAATTTTAAGGTAGCCGTAATCCCTATATAACATCAGTTTAACCCACGGCTACCTTTTCTTATTTTTTGAATTTCTCATACATGAAATCATTTAAGTTTTATTTCAATTGTTTGAAAGAGCCAATAGAATGGAGTATCTTTGTGGTATTCAACAGTAAAGATTTATTATATGGCAAATCTCTCGTTTAGTGAAAAACAACTGATAGAATCTGTTTTTGGAATGAGTGGTGGATACTTTCTCAATTTCTCGAATAGAGAGTTTGAAGAATTTATGCTAGATGTAACAGGATATAACGTGTATGAAAAATATCCTGGTTTATCAAAGGCTAAAACATTTAGAGAGTTTTATAAAAATGAAACAGAATCCTACGTGGGTAAAGCAATTGTCCTAGCTATAAATTACATGAGGGATAATGGTTTGGTAGAGGATAATATTAAAGATAAAACTGAAATATTATATAAGTTCGGGAAAAAATTATTAGGTAAGAAGAATGTTTACAATAAGCCTGAAGCCCAATCAGCGGAAATCAAGAACGTAACCGAAGTTGATTACGAAAGTCTGAATACTTCTTTGTTAGAAATTGAGAATATACCAAATCCTCAAGCTAAAGGGTACGCGTTTGAAAGATACCTTAATAAATTGTTTGGGGCATTTAATTTGAAACCTCATGCCTCGTATCGTACCGAATATGATCAAATAGACGGGAGTTTTATTCTTGATGGGAATACAATACTTGTTGAAGCAAAATACAGGTCGAATGTTATTCCTAAAGATGATTTAATATTATTTACTCAAAAGATAGAATCAAAATCTCATTTCCCTAAAGGTCTTTTCATTACATACTCTCAAGTAGGTAATAACGTGATTGAATACTTCAAGAATAAAAGTGCGAGGATAATTATTTTAACTGTTGAAGAATTATTCATGATGTGTAAGGATAAATATCCTTTACCTAAATTGCTGCAAGCTAAATTCAGAGTATTAGATGAACGAGGACTTATTTTCAAACATATAATGGAAATAATGTAATCATATTTTAGTTCGATTGGCTTTAAATGATCGCGAGTAAGAATACGATGGTGTGTGTGGTAAATTGTTGATTTTAAATATATTGAATGTGCTTTTGTAGAAGTTGTATTGAATAAGATCCCTTTACTTGAAGTAAATACGGGATTATAAGTGGAACTTTATCATTTGCAAGAGGTGTATTGAGAATGTCTAAAACTTGAGGTGCCAGTTTGACACCTCAAGTTTTAAGCTACCTAGATTTTAATTTTCTTCTTGAATAAATCCGATGCTTCTTCGTCCTCCTTTTTCTGGCATACTAAATAAGTGTGTTAGAGCTTGGTATATTTCACTAAACTGAACATCTGTACTTTCCTCCAGTTCTTCAATGCGCTCTAATAGCTCTTCATAGCCGAATGACATTTGGCGCATAAGGACGAAGGCTCGCATGATCGAAATGTTCACGTCTATTGCTGTTTGACTACGAAGGACGCTACTGAGCATAGCCACGCCTTGCTCAAGGAACGCAAGAGGCGGTGTAGGTGTATGCCGGATGTTTTCGGGGAACTTATCACAATTTGTGATAAGTCCCTGCCATTCATCTCGTGTAAGTTGAAAAGCAAAATCGCTAGGAAAACGAGATTGATTTCTTTTTACAGCTTGTTTTAAGGTTCTTGTTTCGACTTGATAAAGTTCTGCCAAATGAAAATCAAGCATAACCCGGCAACCTCTTATTTCAAAAATTTTATTCTGTATAATTTGTAAGTCCATGATGATATTTTTTATTCGTTGTTATTGATTTTGTAAATTAAATTCGTTCTCTATGCCTGTCATTTTCGCGTTCCACGCCGCGGCGTCTTTTCTTAGTTTCGAATTTACCACTTTCGCGTAAATTTGTGTCGTGACGGTATTCGTGTGCCCTAACATTTTAGAAACAGATTCCAGTGGTACACCTTCGGTTAGTGTTACGGTTGTCGCGAATGTATGTCGTGCCACGTGTGACGTGAGATTTTTATTTATACCACATAAAACGGCGATCTCTTTCAAATACGCGTTTGTTTTCTGGCAGCTACGTATGGGTAATAACTCGTTGCCCCGACGCTCGTTCTTGTATTTCTCGACAATCAAGTGAGGGATGGCACTAAATAAAATTTGCGCGTTCACGCTTGTTTTTCCCCGGTCTTTGTCGATCCAGTCGTTCTCGTCATTTTTTATTTCAAAATCATTTACCGTCAGTGATTTTAAGTCCCCGTACGCTAGTCCCGTGAAACACGCGAACACGAAAAAATCTCTAATCCTCTCCAAGCGGGCATGATAGAATTTTTTTTGCATGATCCGTTTCAGTTCATTCCACGTGAGGCAGGTAGGGTCGTGTTTGTCGTGTTTAAGTTTATGACGAACGAGTTTGTCGGCGACAAGATAACCGTTTCCCCAAGCGTCAGTCACTACTGTTTTCAATTTTTGCACGTATTTCTGCGCGGTATTATTACCACATTCATATGTAGTGCGGATAAACAAGTTGAATCGTCGGGCAAATGAGATATTTATTTCATCCAGATACATATCGTCTCGCTCGTACTTTTCTTTCATGTAATCTTTTAACCGATCTCGGGTTAATTCGTACCGCCCGTATGTTTCTGGTGTCAGATCGTTAATTTTGATTCTTTCATTCTGTTCTTTCAGGAATTGTTCAAAATATGTCAGGATGGAAACATTCTCTTTGCTTTGGATTTTCCCGTGAATGTAATCCCGAAGGTAAAGCGCATCAAATCGTGATCGCCTCTCTTTGATCGTTTTGTAGGCGTCGTTAATTCTCGTTTCTAGCTTTGAAAGCACGTTGTTGATTTCGATGCTAGATTTTGATTTGCCTTTAGCACGGTTTGTAGCTTGATCCCAGAGATTGGGATTAATTTTTAATTGAGTGGAAAAAGGTGCTTTCGAACCGTTGATGGAAATACGACAATAAATGAGTTTTACGCTCATTTCTTTCTTGTAATTTTTGAGGTAAAATAGGATGCTGAAAGTTTCTCTCATAACAAAATAATTTAGTTGAAAATACTTATAAAAAATTGTTTATGAGATAATTATGATTGCCAATTCATGACAGCTTTTTGCCAAAGAGTAACCTCATTCTAGCAAAAAATGCCGGGGTTACTTTTAAGTTACTTTCTCCACGTGCAAATGGGCATTATTCGGTCAAAAATTGGCGGGGATAAAAGAAAAAAGTCTTGTAAACCCGATGATTTACAAGACTTTGGCATTTTTTTGTCGCCTTTTGGCGTTTGTTCTGTGGGCGCTGAGGGATTCGAACCCCCGACCCTCTGGGTGTAAACCAGATGCTCTGAACCAGCTGAGCTAAGCGCCCGTATTGCTTGATTGCGGATGCAAATGTAGTGCAATTTTTGAACTCTGCAAAGGATTGATGGATTTTTTTTTGAAAAAAATGAAGTTATCGGTAAACTTGAAAATCATAAGATATTTTTTTAGAGAAATGCTTGTATTTTATAATTATAATGTGTTGTAAATCATGTTTTATAAATATTGCAAATATATTTATAAAAACAATCGATTTGATTTATATTGTAGCATATTCTATATTTGTATTAGAAAAATAAAGAGAAGTAACAATAAAAATCAAATAATATGAAAGCACTAAATTTAATCGGATTGGACAAAGAGAAGTCAAAAGAGTTGGTAAACCATTTGAATGACTTGTTGGCAAATTACCAGATTTTTTACCAGAATTTGAGAGGATTCCATTGGAACGTGAAAGGAAGTAACTTTTTCGAGTTACATGCCAAATTTGAAGAATACTATAATGATGCTATCGAGAAGGTAGACGAGATTGCTGAACGCGTGCTTACGTTGGAAGGAACCCCGTTACATTCGTATTCCGCTTACATGAAACAGGCTGAGATTAAAGAGGTAACGGAGGTTTCCGACGGGAATCGTTGCGTGAAGGAGATTGTGGGGAATTTGGGGATATTGATTCGTAAAGAACGTGAAATATTGGCTTTGGCCGCGGAAATCGGTGATGATGGAACTCAAGATATGATTAATCCTTACATTTCCGAGCAAGAAAAGAATTTATGGATGCTACGTGCATATTTAAGTGAATAAGTTTAAGTTTTAATTTGTACCTAGGAGCCGTGCTGTTATCAGCACGGTTTTTTATTTCGGCTATATCCCGATGAAGGGATTGTTTGGTGATTTATTATTGTTATATTTGCGATATATTGCGTAAAAATTAAATCATATTGTCATGTGGGGATATATTATTGCCGGAGTAGTGATTCTAGGAAACCTTGTGTTCTTTTTTTCTCGTAGGAGAAAAATCTCTATTCCACGGGAAAGTATGGAAAATATTATGGCAGAAAAGGTTATTGCCTCAGTTCCCGACATGATTTTCATGGTAGATAACCAGTTTAATATACAAAAAATTTATAATGCTGATCCTGTGAAACTTTCTTTACCGGTGGAGACATTGATTGGTAGGAATTTGAAGGATTGTGTTGATCCCTCGTTTGTAGACATCGTGATATCCAATTTGAGGGAAGCGTTGATTTCGGATAAAGTGTACGAGGTGGAGTATACCGTGTCTGTTCATGGTAAGATAACTTATTACGAGGGGCGGTTCAAGCGTGTACAAGAAAACTTGGTGGCTTGTTTTGAACGGGATATTACGGGACGAAAGAAGAACGAGGTTGCGATAAGACAGAATCAGCGATTGCTGAATGCGGTGCTGGACAATATGCCAATGCCTCTGATCATAAAAGATATAGATGATGATTTGAAGTATGTTTTCTGGAATAAACAGTGTGAGTTACAGGGTGGATATTCCCGAGAAGAAATTATCGGTAAAACTGATATAGAGGTATATGGAAAGGAACGAGGCGAGCATTACCGGGATGTCGATTTTAAAATTATTGAAGAAGGAAATTCTTATCAAGTGCAAGAAGTGTACGAGACTCCTGATGGCGGGAGACACGTTTCTATCGTGAATAAAAATGTGGTGTCTAATGATGTGCATCATTGGTTGCTGGCAACTCGCTGGGATATAACAGATCTTATTCGTATACAGGAACAACTTCAAGAGGTGAATCAGCAATTGCGGATGGCTTTCTCGGTTACGAACACGGTTCCGATGATCTGGGACTTGAAAGAAGACCTTATCCGGTTTAAATATTCCGAATTTAAGGTCGGGAATGAAAATTTTTATAAAGAACGGGATGGTCAGTCCTCGTTGGAGGCAGTTAATAACATGCATCCGGATGACCGGGAAATCATGTCCCGGCTTTTTGCGGATATAAGAAACGGGCTGATAGATAATTTGCACCGGGAGGTTCGTTATGATATTCGAGGGCTATACGAGGATTACTATGACTTGTATTTGACGATCGAGAAAAAGGATGTTGCGGGAAAACCTTTGCGGGTTGTCGGGACATTACGAAATATAACCGAGAGTAAGTTGTACGAGAAGACCTTGATGGAGGCGAAGCAAAATGTGGAGAAAATTCAGGAGATCAATCAGCTTATTCTTGATCACTCGAATAATGGATTGGTGTATCTTCGCCCGGATTACATGATTGAATGGGAGAACTTGGCCCGGTATTCCGAGCATCCGCTGGCCGGCAGGTACAAGGCCGGGTTGTGTTGCTACAAGAGTGTCATGCATCGGGATTCTCCTTGCCCGGGTTGCGTGATGCATAAGGCGTTAGAGACGGGAAAGCGGGAAATGAAGGAGGTTACTTTTGATGACGAGTTCACGGTAGAGATCACGGCCACGCCTGTTTATGATATAAAGAACGAGGGGCAGATTCGGGGTGTCGTGTTGAAATACGAGGATGTTTCCGAGCGTACCCGGGTTGCCAATGAATGGAAACGGGCGAAAGAAGCGGCGGAGATGTCCGATCGGTTAAAGTCAATCTTCCTGTCTAACATGAGTCACGAGATTCGTACCCCCTTGAATGCCATCGTGGGATTCAGTGAATTGCTCGTAAACACGGATGATCCGAAGGATAAAGAGGAGTACATGGCCATTATTAATCGAAATAATGAATTACTATTGCAGTTGATTAGTGATATTTTGGATTTATCAAAGATTGAGGCGGGAACGTTGGAATTTATTTATGATATGGTCGATATAAACGAGATGCTGCGGGGATTGGAAATGAGTTATCGCCAGAAGATTGCGGAGCATCCCGGTATTGATATTTCTTTCACTTCTCACATGGATGAATGTGTTGTTTACACGGAAAAGAATCGGGTGATGCAGGTGATTTCGAATTTTCTGAATAACGCGCTTAAATTTACCCGAGAGGGACATATCCATTTTGGTTATGAAGAGCAGGAAAATGGGTTGCGATTTTTCGTTTCAGACACGGGAAAAGGCATTCCGGTAGAAAAGCAAGGTGAAATCTTCAAACGTTTTGTCAAATTGGATAGTTTTACCAACGGAACGGGGTTGGGGTTGGCTATTTGCCAAACAATTGTCCGTAAACTGGGAGGAGAGATCGGGGTCCTTTCCGAGGAAGGCAAAGGAAGTACTTTTTGGTTTACCTTGCCTGTCAGACCGGGAAATTGTTAATAGCGACGTTTCCCAAATATCTCATGTGCTTTCTCGGCGTGATCGTTTGCGTTTAGAGACGACACGTCCTTCTGATCCTCGAACGGAAACAATATTACGACAATTGAAAGGAATGGGAAATGGCCTGTCTGCACCACGAAAAGCAAAGAAGATAGTTGTCTTAGGGGTAGATGTGAATTTCACAAAACGAGAGAGAGAACGTATTTTCCGTGAGTGAAATTACCAGTTGGCTTTTTGGGTAATCATGGGGCATGGAGGGAAACAGGAGTCAGAAAAATCCCGCTCAGAATTAAGGCATGTGGTTGTTGAGAAAAAAGAAGCTTGGGGCATCTTCGAGTATCTGGGATTCATTAGAAGAGCCTTATTTGCTTTTCACGATCTGGATGGACAAACGGGGGGATGATGTTTGTATCTTGTTAATGAACGTGTTGAAAGAGGTGGAAAAGTACCGGGATAAGCGGTTGGTAGAGAATTTTGTGGTGACGAGTGTCATGGAATACGTGAGAATATATGGTATGGAAAACACGGAAGGAATGGATCGAATTTTCCGTAAGAGGGTTCATCGAGTGGATTATGTTGCGGAATATCAGCGTGTGTATGATGCAAATAAGGTCTTGTTTAAGGGACAGCCTGCCGTACCGTTTACTTTTAAAGATATAACGGGGAAAAGTGAGCTTATCGGATTTGAAAGGAAAATACGTGTACATTGATGTATGGGCCACGTGGTGCGGGCCATGTAATGCCGAAATACCTCATCTGAAAAAGTTGGAAGAGGAATTTGAGGGGCGAAACATCTATTTTGTCAGTATTTCTTGTGATGATAGTCGGAATGCGTGGGAAAGATTTGTTCAAGTGAAACAGTTGGGAGGAATCCAGTTACACATGGGAGGCGACAAGAGTTTCATGGAGGCTATTCGTTGCAAGGGGATTCCTCGGTTCATGTTGATTGATCAATATGGTAAGTTTTTGAATGCCAATATGCCGCGGTCTTCTGATGGGAAAACATTGGAAATATTGAATGCTTTGCCCGGATTATAGATTAAATGCGTGTGCTTTATGAACCCGGACTTCCTCGTCTGCAGGAATGTCCGGGTTTTATTTGGGTGGAAATTCTTTTTCTTATACTTTTGGGTAAATTCTTATGACACGTTTATGATCACGAAAGAACAGGTTGAAATTTTTGTGACTCAAGCCCATCGGTATGGGGAGGATCGACTGATGCTTTGCAGTAGTGGTAATTTATCTTGGCGGGTGGGAGACAAGATGCTCGTTTCCGGAACAGGTTCGTGGCTACCGGTTTTGCCCCCGGAGAAAGTTGCCGTGTGTGATATCATTTCCGGGCAAGTGGAAAACGGGGTACGTCCTTCCATGGAAAGTGTTTTTCATTTGGGGATTTTCAGGAATCGTCCGGATGTGAATGTGGTGTTGCATTTTCAATCGGAATATGCCACGGTGGTGGCTTGCATGAAAAATAAACCGTTAGATTTTAACGTGACATTGGAAGTTCCTTACCATGTGGGCGAGGTTGCCGTGTTACCGTATTTTCGTCCCGGTTCACCAGAATTAGCGGAAGCGGTGATAGAGGCTATGCAAGAGCATGATGCAGTTTTGTTAAGTAATCACGGGCAAGTGGTATGTGGTCGAGACTTTGACGAAGTGCTTGAGCGGGCTCTCTTTTTCGAAATGGCTTGTCGGATTATCGTCCAGAGCCGGATGGATTATACAGTACTTTCCCAAAAAGAGGTAGAAGATTTGCGGAATAGCTTGGGATTAGCGAGAATTCCGTAAAAAGCCAAAAGAAACGGGCCTATGCGTTTGTGTGTAGTGAGTTAGGAGAGAGTTGGGTGATATTGTTTTTCATATTATTCTCGTGAGTGAACATGATTATTCGATTTTCTTACATAAATTTGTCCATACAATTTGAATGTACTCATGGATATTGAAGAGGATTTGATTTTAGCTCGTATAAAAAAACGCGATAAAGAGGCGTTTCGATACCTCTATGAGTATTATTTTGCCAAAATGGTTCTGTTTGCCGAGAGTTATTTGTATGATGAAGAGGAGGCAAGGGATTTAGTGCAGGACCTATTCTTCCATTTATGGAAGCATGCCGGAGCATTGCAAGTGGCCACTTCTGTGAAAGCTTATTTGTTCACTTCGGTGCGGAATCGTTGTTTGAATGTGATACGGGATCGGAAAATCAGGGATGAGCATAACAATAAATTGTTTGAGGCACAGCTTTTCTCCGGAACCGAAGACGTGATTATTGATGAGGACGTGCATCGACGCCTTCAAGAAGCTTTGAATTCGTTACCCGATAAGTGCCGGGAGATTATTTTATTGAAAGTGGTGGAGGGAAAGAAAAATAAAGAGATTGCCGAGCAATTAAATATTGCCGAAACAACGGTGAAAACTCAGGTACAACGAGCGTATCGTATGTTGCGTGAGAGATTGGTTCCCATTTTCTTACTCATTGAATATTTACAAGGAGGTTTCTAAAGATTTTTAAAGAAAATCATATTTCTTGTAGTCCGTTTTTCAAATGGATGTGTCTTGTATATGAATGATTAATTGAAAGTATTATGACAGATGATAAAAGGCACATAAATTGGGATCTGATTGTGAGACATCTCATGGATGTTGCTACAGGCGAAGAGAGGGAAGAGGTCGAGAGATGGCTGGCAGAAAATGAGGGTAATGGAGAATATTATCGTAAAGCAAAACGATATTTTGAAACCTATTACACGGGAAAAGAAACTCGTGTGGTGGATTGCAAGGGAGCGTGGAATGAATTTGTCGTTTATGCAGATAAATCTCGGGAAACACATATTTGGAGAGCGATTGTTAAATATGCGGCAATTCTGTTGTTTCCTCTATGCGTGGGATTCGGTTACTGGTTTCTGGAAAATGATGAATCCCAAACGACATTTGTCTCGGAGGACATATCCATTGAGCCGGGAACAACAAAGGCCGTGTTGGTGTTTAATTCCGGTCAACAAGTAAAATTAACGGATTCTATTGCTTTTGGACAAGCGATAGAAAAATTCAAACCTAGTGGTCAGATTGACGAAGCGGTAGAATATAATAAAATTATCGTACCTAGAGGTGGTGAGTATAACTTGGTTTTGGCGGATGGTACGAGCGTGATGATAAATTCCGATTCAAAATTAAATGTTCCGGATCGTTTCGAGGGAAAAGAACGACGTGTTCGTTTGGAGGGAGAGGCTTTGTTTCATGTGGCTCGAGATGTGGAACATCCTTTTATTGTTGAAACAGTTGGCGGAGATGTTACGGTTTTGGGAACCGTATTTAATGTAAATGCTTATTCGGATGAAGATTATGTGCAAACTACCTTGGTAGAAGGGAGTGTCGCTTTTCAAGGAAAAGGAATGGCTGATGCCAAGACGATTTCTCCTGGAGAACAGATTACCTATGATCTTCAGACAAATGGCATAAACGTGGAACGAGTGAATACAGATATATTCACGGCGTGGACCGAAGGGAAGTGGATCATTGAAGGAATGCGTTTGGATGAGATCATGAAACAATTGGCCCGGTGGTATGATATTACAGTATTTTATCAGAATCCAGAAGCTAAAGAGCTTGTATTTACTGGAGATTTGGAGAAGTATAATAAATGTAATGTTATCTTGGATATTATATCCTTGACAACAAATGTTGAATTTGAATTAAAAGAGAGAGTGATTATTGTGAAAATGAAATAACCGGAAGGTGTTGGGACCACCTATCCGGTCAATGTGTTAATAAAATATAGTAATCTTTACATTAACAAGACAAAAGTGGCGGGAGTGAACACGATTGACCAAATGTTGGAAGGACGTATTCCCGGTATGATTTTTATGCAGAATTCCGGACAGGTGGGTGCGGCTCCGAAATTAAGAATACGGGGAACTTCGACGGTTCTGGGAAACCGGGAACCTTTGTGGGTGCTGGACGGGGTCGTTTTGACCGATCCGGTGAACGTGGATCCCGCGCAAATCAATGACTTGGATTTCGTGAATCTGTTGGGAAATGCTATTTCGGGGTTGAATCCTAATGATATAGAACAGATTGACGTGTTGAAGGATGCTTCAGCAACGGCTCTTTACGGGGCAAAAGCAGGTAACGGGGTGATTGTAATCACGACGAAGAAAGGAAAGGCTGGTCCTCCCAGTGTGACTTATTCCGGGACGGGGTCTTTTACGCGGCGTCCGCGTTACAGTGACCGAGCTATATATCTGATGAATTCGAAGGAAAGGGTTGATGTCTCCCGTGAGTTGGTAGAGCGGGGAGTATATTATAACAATGTGGATAGTTGGGTCGGATACGAGGCTGTAGTACAAGATTATTACAATGGAGCGATTGATTATAAGGAGTATAACCGGTTGGTTTCGTATTACGAAACATTGAACACGGATTGGTTCGATATTGTTTGTCAAGATGTGTTTTCACATAGCCACACGTTGAGTTTGTCGGGCGGTTCTGCTAATATTCGTTATTATGCTTCTCTTGGGATGAGTGATGAAAATGGGGCAATAAAAGGGGAGAATAACAAGCGGTATTCGACGACATTGAATTTGACGGCTAATTACGAACGTTTTACGGCACGTTTCCAGCTTCAAGGCAATGTATCGAGTCGTAATTATAACCCTTCGGAATTAGGCGTCCTGGATTATGCTTATAATATGAGTCGTGCCGTTCCGGCTTTTAATCCCGATGGATCCCGTTATTTTTATCAACGGACGAGTGGCTCTATGCCGGTGTATAATTTTAACGTGTTGAATGAAATGGATAATTCCGGGGATAAAACCAAAGGAAGTGCGATTAATATGCAGGCACATATCGGTTATAGTGTTATTGACGATTTGAAATTGGAAGGAACATTATCTTATGCGGTAAGTAACACGAATCAGGAGATTTATTTCACGGAGGATACCTATTACGTGCACAAATTGCGTGCGGACCAGACGGAACGGAATGATATGTGTCCTGTCGGTGGTGAATTGCGTAAGAGTGATGTACGCAACACAAACTGGATGGCTCGGGTGCAAGCAAATTACACGAAGAACGTGGGAAACGAGGGTAAGCATAACGTGAGTGGTTCTGCCGGTTTGGAATTGAATTCTCAAAGATACGATGGTTTTAATATCACACGCCGGGGATATCATAGAGATCGGGGTAAATTGTTCTCTTCTGTTCCCCAGACTTATACGGGATATTATAATCAATTTATGGCAAGTGCGAATGCTTTGGGTGTTATCACGGAAAATTTGACGAATTCGGTAGCGTGGTATGCGATGGCCGGGTACGATTATGACAACCGCTATATGGTGAATTTACATATTCGAGGGGAAGCTTCTAATTTGTTCGGATCACGGGCGAATGATCGTATGATGCCGATTTGGGCGTTGTCAGGTCGTTGGAACATGAAGCAAGATATTTTGAAATCTGTTGATTGGGTGGATGACATGGCGTTGAGAGGGTCTTTCGGTTACCAGGGAAATATGTTGAGTAACCAGACTCCGAATATGATTATTCGGCAAGAGACTGATTATACTGGGAAATATGGCGAATTTCATTCGAAGGTAGCTCATTATCCGAATCCTGATTTAAGATGGGAAAAGACGGCGTCCACGAATTTGACATTAGATTTTTCGCTTTTGAAAAACAAAATTAACGGTTCGGTTTCTTGGTATTATAAGAAGACGCGAGATGCATTTTTGACTAAAACGATTTCTGAAATTAATGGAATCACGCAATACGTGGTAAATAGTGGAACACTTGTAAACAAGGGAATAGAGGTGAGTTTGAATTTTACTCCAATCAATCGTGTCGGGTTGGATGGCGGGAAGAGAGGGTTTGTTTGGCGTATTGATCCTCAGCTGGGACAAGTGTTGAACGAATTGGTGAATAATGCGATAAATAATCGAAATAACGTGTTGCGAGATGAGATTGAATATACCGATATGTTGACCGGTGACGTGGATATTGCCGGAGAACCTTTGAATACATTCTATTCATACCGCTTTAAAGGATTGAGTTCGGTAGACGGTTCTCCTATTTTTTACGGGGCGGAGGATGAATTGCAAGAGGAGTTGAGTAAAAAGTATAATAATATGGAGCGGGAAGATGTCTTTTTGGAAGTAATGGAAAGGTCGGGACGGCGTGAGCCTTATTTGCAGGGGGGAATCTCGAATTATTTGGGGTATCGGAATTTTGGTTTATCATTTAATCTGGCTTATAGTTTGGGTAATAAAATTCGTTTGCTGAAATTATGTACTGAATACGGGACAACCAATCCCCATCCGTCGAGTAATTTGCGGCGGGAGTTTGTAAATCGCTGGAGAAAACCGGGTGACGAGAATTATACCAATATTCCCGGATTGAATACTGTTGCGGGAACTCATTCTAATCCGTGGTGGAGTAGTGGCCCGAACTCGACACATAGAATTGCGTCTAATATTTACGAGATGTATGACAATTCGGATATCCGGGTGGTAAGTGGAAATTACTTGCGTCTATCGTCGCTTTCTTTCCGTTATAATGTGGATGATCGATTCTGCAAGAAATTAGGCCTTAAATCAGCTTATATCAATTTGACGGGAACGAACCTGTTCACGATAGCCCATAAAAAGTTACGGGGACAAGATCCTACTCAGTCTGGTTCGTCGCCGAGTGTAAATCTTTCGGTACGTCCGACTTACTCGTGTAATCTTAGTATCACTTTCTAAAATTTGAGCGATGAAAAAAAGAGTTTTATTTTATATATTCGGTGTACTTGCCTTTGGGCTTGGCTCTTGCGGTGATTTTTTGGAGGAATACTCGCAGAACCAGCGATATGCAACCACGGCGCAGGATTTGGATGAATTGCTTCGAGGTGAATGTTTTATGCAATCGTCGAACCCTAGTTCCAATACTCAGGAAACGATGGGTTTCAGTAGTGGACTTACCATGAATTACCCGTGGTTGCACGTGATGGATGATGATGCTGAAGAATTCGTGGAGGGGGGATCCCCTTATACTTCGAGTTACCCGCGTAATGTACTGGGTTCTTTTTATCATTGGGGGTCCGATCCGTTTTTGACTTTGGAGAATGACCAGTACAGGGATAATGATTGGGAACGGTTTTACAAGAGTATAGGAGTATTGAATTCCATTATTTATATGGCTGATGAATTCCGTTCGAAAGAGGAGGATATCGAATTGTTGAATCGGGTGGAAGGTGAAGCGCGTTTTCTTCGGGCTGGTTATTACTTCCTGTTGGTGAATATCTACGGAATGCCTTATAGCAAAGCTACTGCATCACGGGATGCCGGAGTTCCTTTAAAAATCACGGAGCATATAGAGGATAAATATTTTAGCCGTGGCTCGGTGGAAGCAGTGTATTCACAGATTGTTACGGATCTTAAACGTGCTACTGTTTGTTTGGAGGGTATTGTGCCTTCTTCGACATTACGGGTTGGGGAAGTTGCTGCCAATGCGCTGTTGTCGAGAGTGTATTTGTATATGGAAGAATATGAGGCATGTATTGCTGCGGCAGATGAGGCAATGGCGGGAGCTTATTTGGTGATGGATTTAAACAGTTGGACGGATGGGAAGAACGTGATTTCTTGGACATCGCCCGAAACGATTTTCACGCAAGGGGGGAATGCTGTTGTTTCAACATTCTTGAGTTCTTCGACTGATTGGAATAATCCGAATCCGGATTATACCTACCCGCAGCAAGCGTTTTCGTACCAAGTATCCGAGGATTTGTTGAGATGTTATAGTGATGGGGATTTACGCAGAACCGCTTTTTTCAAAAATTCTTTACACGCGGCTATTCCCGATAAGTATAAGACGTGGATGGATTATAATGATAATGATGAGATTGGGATGGATTTTTTGATTCGTTTGCCAGAAGTGATTTTGAATAAGGCAGAGGCTTTGGCGATGTTGACCCGGGATGGGGATGCGAAAACCGAGTTGGAAAAGTTACGTTCCAAACGATTCGCAGCAGCTCCATCGGTAACGGAAACGGGGGAGGCATTGATAGACTTTATCCGCGATGAACGTCGTCGGGAACTTTGTTTCGAGGGACATCGTTGGTTTGATTTGCGACGTTATGCCGTGAACAGTATTCACCCTCTTCCGGATAATTTCACTATCCGTCACCGGAATAATGCTTATGAAGCAAATTCACGGACTTGGTATGAAAACGGTTATTACGAGTTGAATGCTTACACGCGAGATCGTGCGGCTTGGATGATTCCGATTCCGAATTACGCTATTGAATTTAACCGGGGAGAGCTTCAGAACGAGATTCGCCCGAATAGAGAACTTCAAAGAGATTGATTATGAAAAAGAATAAATTCCTTTATATATTGTTTTTGTCCGTGTTGTTCGTGGCTTGTGACAAGGAAGATAATTTGACTCCTTCCAACCTTGGTAAAGATTGGTTCACGATTGAAAATTCGGATGATCCGGTGGATCGGGCGATTTATCAATTCTACGTGGAAACGGGGATTCCCGTGTTCTATAATGATACGATCGGGCAAGAAACCCGTGTGGATAACTGGGGGAATTCTTACACGCACTACGAAATCCTGCAGTTTAGCTCATCTGCCTTGGGAGGGACGGAAACTCCGAATCCATTTTCGTCTTATGAGTTGTGTCCGAGAGAATATGTTGTAGATGGACTTGAATTCCTGCGTGAAGAAATCGTGCCTGTTCTGCCTGAGAGTATTAAAATTCGCAGTTTCTTGTTGTTGAAATCTTTAACGCCCTATAATTCGGCAACAAGTAAAGAGGCTTTCAAAGGATTGAACACCGTGCTGATTTCCCGTGTTACCGAATTTAGGGACATGAGCGATGTGGAACGACAAAACATGAAAGGTGCAGTCCTGAATGCGGTTCTTGCCACGCCGGTTGCTGCTTATGCCGAAGAATTGGCAGCGTTCTATCAGACGACACGCAGTTGCTACACGGAAAATTTGTACGGTTGTGCTGGTTGGTATTTTTATAATCGATATGGGTTCTCCGATCCGAGGACTGTAGGTTTCTTGAAAGAGCCGAATCCTTATGATTATAGTAATATGCCCACAGAAACTCAAGATGTCGGTATGTATATCAGTGCGATATTCACTTCTACACCAGAAGAGTTCGAAACATTGTACGGAGCATTTGATGCCGTGATGACTAAGTATAGAATTATAGTGTCTGTATTAAAAGAAATAGGGGTGTCAATATAAGTTATTAATTTATTTATAGGGTGTTAATACTAATGGAAGAGAGTTTGACTCTCTTCCATCGGGAAATAATCGCTGTAATAAAAAAGAATGTTTTGTATTGTATAAAATGAACTGAAATGAAAAAATTTTTATTGATTTATGTCGGAATTTTGTATTCTGTACTGGCTTTCGGGCAGACAAACTTCCAGAAATTGACATTAAATGAAGCATGTGAAAAGGCGAAAGCGGAGGGAAAAATGGTTTTTGTTGATCTTTACACGTCATGGTGTGGTCCTTGTAAAGTGATGGCTGCCGATGTATTTCCAAATGTGCAGTTGGGCGAGTTTATGAACAAACATTTCGTGTGTGTGAAATATGACACTGGAGCGGAGGAAGATGGCAAAAACCTAGAGAAAAAGTTTAATGTTCAGGCATACCCGACATTCTTGTTGTTAAATACCAATCAAGGGTTAGAAAATCAAATTGTCGGTGCCACGATTGATCCGTTAGAGTTTAAAAAAATGGTGGAAGAGGCTATGTCTGCATCTATTGCCAGTTTGGGAAAACAGTACGGAGAGGGTAACCGGGAAGCTTCTTTCCTGACAAATTATTTACAGGAATTGTTGAAGGCCCAAATGATTAGAGAAGCACAAGAAGTCCGTGCGGAACTGTTTAAAGTGATTTCGGATGCGGAGAAGTCGAATAGAGAGTATTGGTACATTTATGATAATCAGATTTTGTCCCCGATTTGTTCGGAACCGATGGATTTTCTATTTGCACATTTCGACCAATTTCGTGAGAGTATGGGTGAAGAAAAAGTATTGGAGAGAATCTCGATGGCTTTTGAAATGAAGTTAAGGGATATGATTCGCGGTCGAGAAAAGATGGATGACTTGGATAAAGTGATCAAGCAAATGAAACCCCATCATTTTAATTCTCGAGCACGTCTTGACGTGTATGTATCTTTGGCGCAAGCGTTGCGTGCTGCTTGGGCAGATAACAAGAACAAGGAAAAAATAGAAAAAGTACTCGTGTTATGTGAAAAAGAATTCCCGAAAATTGATGGTGAGGATTTAGTTTGGTTTTATTTTCCAGTGACAATTTTTATCACGGGTTCTGGGACGGAGGAACAATATGCGCGAGTGGTAAAATTACACGAGTACATCTACGAACATACCGAGCATCGACCTTTGCAAATCGGACTGGGAAATATGCTTAATGCTAGAAATCAAAAACAGAATTAATGTTATAAGTAAAAGAAAATGAAAAAGTTATTGTTGGTATTCGTGGGACTCTTGTGTTCCTTGGTTATTTCCGCTCAAACAAACTTTCAGGAATTGTCATTAGAGAAAGCTCGTGAGCAAGCGAGAGCGGAGAACAAGCCTATATTTTTGGATTGTTATACCTCGTGGTGCGGACCGTGCAAGATGATGGCAAATGATGTCTTCACGCTTGAAGCTGCAGGAAATTATTTCAACAAGAACTTCGTTTGTGTGAAAATCGACATGGAGAAAGGTGAAGGTCCGGCTATCGGTAAACAGTACGAGGTCGATGCGTATCCTACCTTTTTAATTATTAATGCTGATGGTAAATTGATGCACAAACTTGTCGGGGCGATGCCTCTTGAAGAGTTAATAGAGAACGTCGAGTGTGGTTTAAAAGCGAATAGTATTGCCGAGTATGAAGCATTGTATCAGGCGGGGAAATTGGATAAAACGGAGCAAATGGCATACTGGAGATTGCTTTCTATTTCCGGTGAGGTGGTGAAGGCTCAAAACGTGGGCGATGATCTTTGGGGAAAGCTTTCAGAAAAGGATAAACTGAATTCGACTTATTGGCCATTGTTACGCTCACGGGCAACAACTATAGAGGGTGAGGAGATGAAGTTTGTTTGTGCGAACCGGGAGTATTTTGAAAAGGAAGTCGGAAAAGAAGAGGTAGGTAAATTGATCTATAATTCTTTTATAACCGAATTGAATATGATGATTGTATACCAGTTACCCGCGAAAAAATATGAAAAGGTTCCGACTATTAAGGATTTGCTTAAAAATAACGATGTTCCCCGTAAAGAGGCTCTTCTGAAGATCACCGAATTAGCTGAAGCCCGGGCAAATTATGACGAAAAGTCATATCTTGATATTCTTGATGCCAATTTGGATATATGGAATGATTCGGAAAAAAGAACGATATTTGAGGCTGCAAAATTATTTATCTCGCTTGCCAATGGTAAAGAACAGACGAGAAGGCTGGGGGAGATCGCTTTACGAGCTCACGAAACCGTGAAAGATGAGGTCGTTAAAGAGGGTATTATTAAAATAGGGCTCACTTCCAGAAGAATGTCGGGGAATGATGGCGTGTATTGGGAAGACTTGGGATCGCTGAAAGAAGTCTTGGATCGAGCTTCTCTCGAGGGGCGATATGTTTTCTTGTATTTCCACAACGACGGTCAAACTTCAAAGCTTATCAATGAAAAACTCTTCTCTAGCAAAGAGGTGGGTGACTACTTGAATAAGTTCTTTGTGAATTATAAAATACACGTTGGCGAGGGTGAAGGGGCTAATATAGCCAGAAGATATGGTGTCATTGTTCCCAATATGGTAGTTGTGCTTGATAAATACGGGGCTGTTCGTCACCGGGTGTCTAATCTCATGCAAGGTGATTTCATTAAACAGGTGAACGAAACTTTCGATGATAATAAAGCCGTTGGGGTACTTGAGATGAGGTATAACATGGGAGATCGCTCTCCCGAATTCATGTTGAAATATTTGATGGCGTTAGGTAAGTTGTCTAGTCCGAGAACTTCGCTTGTTGCCGTGGAATTGTTTGCGTTGCTTGATGACGAGCAGAGAACTTCTCCCGAGTTTTGGGTGTTGTATCATCCTCAATTCTCCATGATTACTTCAGATATGAAGAATTATTTGTTATCGAATATTCAGAAATTTCGTGAAAAGTTAGGTGCCGAGAAAGTGGATAAACTGGTTGGATTTCAAATTAATTCCGATCTTAACCAGGTTCTTTATAACGCAAAGGCAAGAACTTCTGTTGAAGATATAGATAGAATGATTCGATTCATTAAGCAAAGTAAATTACAGGATTCGGAACAATTAATTTGTTTGGCAAATGTTGTCAAACTGTTTAAGAATAAAGTTTGCAGCGTTAAGGAATACAAGAAAGCAAGCAAAGGTATGAAGCCGGAAGAGATCCCGTTCGCGGATTTATATGCGAATATTCTTGCGATGGAGCCGGGGAGAACGGAAGAGTGGAATGCGTGGGGAAAAGAGATTGTGGATTCTCTTACAGATCCTAAATATATACAATGGTATAAACAATTTCTTCAACTTTAAAGAATATTATTAATAATTTTTGTTGCAAGTTTAATTCATGGATACAAAACAGGACTTTTTAGTTCCTATTGTATGTCAGGCAAATTTTATAAGGAGTTCTATGAAAAATTCTGTGTGATAACATGATCACTACCTGATGAATACTTGAAATAATATTTTTATTAAACTATTAAAATACTTTATGAACCTTATTATATATAAGGTTCATATAAGGTTTCTATAAGGTATCTATAAGGTTTATAAAGGTAGTGATCCCGTAGTAATCATGTAGTAATTATCTTTTTAGTAATGAAGAGTTATTCTGAGGAGGTGTTCATCGATTTTCGTTGGTCAATGGGAACGGGTAATAAGATTCCCTATTTGAAAATGGCATGTAATCGATAGAAACTTTTGGGGGAGTTTTTATGTTTCTTTGAATTTGTGGCATATTTTGTTTTTTTTTGAATGAAAAATCATAGCTTTGCCATGAAGTAATGTGGGCAAACAATTATTAGAGAGACATGGGAATGTTACCAGATGAGTTTATAGACCAGATAAATAGAAAGCAAATGCCAGCTTTCCGTGAGTTATTTGGTACATTTTATCGTTATCTGGTATTATATGCTCTGCGTTACGTGAAGCAACAGGAAGTGGCGGAAGATGTTGTGCAGGAGGTTTTTATTGCTATTTGGGAGAGTGATAAAAAGTATAATTCATATCACGGGTTTCGGGCATTCTTGTATGATTCGGTCAAAAATCGTTGCTTGAATTATTTAAAACATCAAGAGGTTGAGCGGCGACATGCAGAGATTTTATTGTGGGAACAGGATGAAGAGGATGAGGATTACCGGTTGATGCGGGAAGAGATGTATCGGGCGTTACATCGGGCCGTGGATGAACTGCCGGAGCGTTGTCGTCAAGTGTTTAAATTGCATTTGCAGGGCGAAAAGAACGAGGAGATAGCTCAAATATTGGAACTTTCTGTAGAAACGGTAAAAACACAGAAAAAGAAGGCGATGTATTTTTTACGTGAGCGGTTAGGTAAGTCGTATTATTTGTTAATAATTCTGAATATCATTGATTTATAAGGTTGTGTGAATCTTTTTTGATTTTTTTTGAAAAAAAGATGAATTTAGGATACCCCGTTTTTGTATCATGGTTGTATATGGTGCAAAAATTATCAAATGGAGCATCAATATTCCGATAGAATTGTTCGCTTGTTACAGCTATACTTGCTTGGAGATATTACCGAGGAGGAACGGCAGGAATTAGAGGACTGGTGTGAAGAGGCGCCTCGAAATAGAAAATTATTTGAACAAATTTGCCAAGAGGATTTATTTTCGAAAGAACGATATGTTTATGAAAAGATCCATGATACAAAGGCTTTCTCTGTTTTTGAAAAACGTGTGAGGAAAGTCTCCTCGAGAAGTATTGGGAACTGGTGGAAATATGCAGCCGTGTTGTTATTCCCTATTTTAGTCGTGGGGTCGTGGAAGTTGATGCATGAAACAGAACAGGTTTCTATAGTAGCTTCGTCTGTTGCACCAATTCAGCCGGGATGTTCGCAAGCCGTGTTGGTTTTGGATGACGGGCGGAAGGTATTTTTGAAGGAAGAGGAAGAAGGGGTGATTTCGGAGGACAAGGAGATAACGGTTACCGGGGAAAAAGATCGTTTGGTATATACTTCTTCCGAGGGAAAAAATGTAGACGAGATCCGTTTCAACGAACTTGAGGTTCCTCGCGGTGGTGAGTATAAAGTAAGATTAGCGGATGGAACATTGGTGTATTTGAATTCGGCTACTAGAATGAAGTATCCTGTTAAATTTGATGAAAAAGAACGTAAAGTGTATTTGTCGGGAGAGGCTTATTTTGAGGTTGCCAAAGATCCCGAGCGTCCGTTTTTTGTAGAAATGGAAGGCGTGGAGGTGCGAGTGTACGGGACTTCTTTTAACGTGAATACTCACCAAGAAGGGAACATTCAAACCGTATTGGTCAAGGGAAGTATCGGGGTCAAGGTTTTGTCGTCAGGGATGGAGAGCATGATCAGGCCCGGGCAGATGGCCGAGTTTAAGCAAGGAAATACGAAGGTTGATGTGAAGGATGTAAATGTAGCCGTTTACACGGATTGGAAGGATGGCATTTTCCGTTTTGAAAATCAGAGATTGGAAGATATTCTTACCGTTTTGTCGAACTGGTATGATGTGGATGTTTTTTATCAAACAGCTTCCGTGAAAGAACTGCATTTCTCGGGGTATATGGAACGGTATAAAGATGTCAGTGTGATTTTGGAGGCGATTACCTTATCGACAGGGGTAACGTTTTCCATCCAAGGGAAGACGATTGTTGTATCAAAATAAAAACGGAAAGTATTTGGCGTACTTCCCGTTTGTAATTAAGGACAACAGAAACTATTTGGCGTAGTTTCTTGTTGAGGTATTAATAACTTTAAGTACAAATGTATGAAAAAAAACCGATTGTGCCATTCTTTTTTTAAAAGACCATGGCGTAAAATTTTAGTAATTATGAAACTGTTTTTTTTACTCACTTGTTGCTTTACGCTTTCGTTGTCTGCTAATAGTTTGGCGCAACAGGAACGCGTGAGCTTGAAAATGAAGAACGTGGGTGTAGAAAAGTTGTTCGATGAGGTTCAACGTCAAACGAAGCTTTATTTTTTGTTTAATATAGAGCAAGTAAAGCCTCTGGGGAAAATATCTTTGGACGTGAATAATGAAACCGTTGAGTCGGTGTTGATGTCTGTTTTCAAGGATTCAGGTTTGACGTACGTTTTTAACGGGAATATGATTGTCGTGCGACCTAGAGATGCCCAAGAGGATAAGGAAATAAAGAAGATCGTTATAACGGGAAAAGTTTCTGATACGAAAAAACAGCCTCTTCCCGGCGTGACTGTGCAGATGAAAGGGGTTGCTATCGGAACAGCAACGGGGCATGATGGAAAGTACTCGTTGACGATCCCGGGTGCACCGGAAAAATTCACGTTGGTGTATTCTTTCGTGGGTATGGTTACCCAGGAGATTACATATGCCGGGAAGGATACGATTAACGTGGTGATGAAGGAGGACGTGGAGACGTTGGAGGATGTGGTGGTGACCGGTTATATGAATATTCGTAATTCAAGTTTTACGGGTAACGCGGTAACAGTGAAGAAGGAGGATTTGTTGAAAGTTTCGAAAACGAATGTTATTAAGGCGTTACAAGCGTTTGACCCTTCTTTCCGTATTAAGGAAAACAATCGTTGGGGATCAGACCCTAATGCCTTACCCGAGGTGTATATCCGGGGAGAATCCGGTTTGGGAGTGAGGCAATTGGATGCTGATGCATTGTCGAAATCCAATTTGGTGGATAACCCGAATTTACCGACTTTTATTATGGATGGTTTCGAGGTGAGTGTCTCTAAGTTGTATGATATGGATCCGAACCGGATCGAATCGATTACCATTTTGAAAGACGCGACGGCAACCGCTTTGTACGGTTCGCGTGCGGCTAACGGGGTGGTGGTGATTACCACGGTCCCCCCCAAGGCCGGTAAATTGAATATTGATTACAGCTTCGTGGGGGATATTACTTTCCCGGACCTGTCGGATTATCATCTGTTGGATGCCAAGGGAAAATTGGAAACGGAGCGTTTGGCGGGATGTTATGATTTGGCTGTAGCTGATGACGGTTATACGGATCAGTATACTTTGGATAAAGAGTATAATCAAAAATTGGCAAATGTTACCAAAGGTGTGGATACCTATTGGTTGTCCAAGCCGTTGCAGACGGTGTTCAATCATACTCATAGTTTGTACGTGGACGGAGGTAACGAGAGCGTGCGTTTTGGCATTGAATTGCAATATGCCAATCAAGATGGTGTGATGAAGGGGTCGTTGCGTGATCGTATGGGAGCTGGCGTTTCCTTGTCATATAATTACAAAACATTTTTGATGAAAAATACGGTGACTTATCAACGTGTGCGTACGAAGGAGTCTCCATTCGGTAATTTTGCCGATTTCGCGAAACAATTGCCATACGATACCTATAAAGATGAGAATGGAGTGTATTATCCGACGATGAAATCTTGGGGACGAGGTTCTGAAAGTAATCGCGTGAATCCGATGTACGAACCGAGTTTGCATAATTTTGATAAAGGTGCTTCAGAGGAGTTTATTAATAATTTGTCCATTAATTGGAATATTATTGACGGGTTGTTATTGAAAGGTCAATTGAGTTTGACGAAGACGATGAATCATTCGAAACGTTTTTATGACCCCTTGTCGAAACAACGAGCTAATTTAAATCAATTGACTTTAGATGATAAGAATAGTAGTAATAATTTGAGTTTAGGTACATTGTATTTGAATAATGATGATAGTTTTAGTTTGGATATGAATGCCACCTTGTCTTATAATAAGGCTTTGAACGGTCACATGATCAATGCGTTAGCCGGTGTTTCTGTGAAAGAAGATAAATCCAAGGCGAATAATGCTACCTATATCGGCTTCCCTTCTGGAACTTTATCATCTCCGCAATACGCTAAAGAGATGCTTCAAAAGACCGGTTTCAGTGAAAGTACGAAACGTTTGGTGGGATTCTTGCTTTCTGTGAACTATTCATATCAAGACATCTATCTTTTGGATGCTTCTGTTCGATTTGACGGTTCTTCTACCTTCGGATCGGATCAACGTTTTGCTCCTTTCTGGTCATTCGGATTGGGAGTTAATTTACACAAGTACGACTTCATCCAATCGTTGGGATTTGTCAATCAGTTGAAAGTGCGTGCTTCTTACGGGCAGATTGGTAAGGCGAATTTCCCCGCGTATGCGGCTCGCTCCACGTATGATATCGTGACCGATGAGTGGTATAAAACCGGTATCAGTACTCGTTTGAAAGCCTTGGGTAATAAGAATTTGACTTGGGAAACGACGAACACGTTCGATATCGGGGCAGAATTGTCATTGTTCAATGATTTGTTGTACGTGAAAGGGGCTTATTATGACAAACGCACGATCGATTTGGTGAATGATGTGACGGTACCGACTTCTACGGGATTTAGTTCTTATCGCGATAACGTGGGTGAAATTTCAAACAAGGGGTATGAATTTGATGTACGCGTGGCTGCTTGCCAAACGAAAGATTGGTCTGTGATCTTTAACTTTAATTTGGCTCACAATAAGAATCGGATAGAGAAAATTTCTGAGAGCCTGCGTGCTTATAATGAACGAGTGCAAAAGATGTTTGAGGAAAATTTGATGTATAATGATCCGGATAGAGCTTTGCAAACTCAACCTTTCTTGCAATACGTGGAAGGAGGTTCGATGAATTCTATTTTTTGTGTCCCTTCGTTGGGTATTAATCCTGCCGATGGTCAAGAGGTATTCGTGAGTCGTAATGGACAATTGACAAAGGTATGGAATGCTTCCGATCAAGTTGCAGTGGGTACAACAGAACCCAATGCTCAAGGTACTTTCGGTTTTAATGTAGCTTATAAACAATTCAGTTTGTACACGAGTTTTATGTACGAGGGTGGAGGACAGCGTTATAACCAGACTTTGGTAGACAAGGTGGAAAACGTGAATGTCTACACGGACAACGTGGATGAGCGTGTATTGACCAATCGATGGACGAAACCGGGGGATAAGGCTAAATATAAAAGTTTGGTGGTAGGACGAGATGGGGTAGAAGATACGAAACCGACTTCTCGTTTCGTGCAAGACTATAATATGTTGTCGTGGAATTCGTTTGAGTTGGGATATGATTTGCCTTCCGGTATTACAAGTAAGTTAAATTTAGGAATGTTGCGTTTTAGCTTTAGTATGAATGATATTTTGCATCTTTCCACGGTGAAACAAGAGAGAGGAACCAGTTATCCTTTCGCTCGTACCGTGACGTTCTCGATAAAAGCTTCATTATAATGAAAAAATTAGAGATATGAAAAAAGTAAATATATTAATCTTGTTGATAGGAGGAGTGTTATTATCAGCATGTACCAGTTGGTTGGATGTTACTCCGGAGGATACGGTCGAAGAGGAGGACTTGTTTAAGGAATCTACCGGATTTCACAATGCTTTAAATGGAGTGTATCAGCAAATGGCGAGCACTTCTTTGTATGGTCGGGAATTGACTTACGGGTTGCTTGATGCCATGGGACAGGTGTATCAGCTTTATGGCGAAAATTATCATTATGGTGCCGGAATCAAGAGTTATCACTACTATTACCAGGGAACCCGGTTTGCTTATGATGCCAATGACGATATAAAGCGTGCTATTGAAAGTATTTGGTCGAAGGGTTATAACACGATAGCCAATTGTAACAACATTATTCGTAATATTGATGCTTTAAAAACGGGAGATTTTCGTGGGGGGGAGGCAGAACGACAAATGATCAAGGGAGAGGCTTTGGCGGCTCGAGCTTGGATGCATTTTGATTTATTACGTTTATTTGCCCCGGCATTGGTGGCTAATCCTGCCGGAATTTATATTCCTTACGTGACGGATTTCCCTTATTATGGAGGACAGAGTGCATTGAGCGTATTGGAGACATTGGAAAAAATAGAAGCCGATCTTTTGTTAGCAAAAGACATGATCATGGCTTATGATACTTTAAATGATGCTAATCGGCGAATATTAGGAGACCAGTATCGTTTTAGGATACATTCATTTGTTGCTAACACGGATGATGATTCTGAGATTATTCCTTTACCATTCTATCAGTATCGCGGTTATCGGATTAACGCGATGGCGGTGGCCGGTATGTTAGCTCGTTTGTACAGCTATTGGGGGGGGGAGAAGTTAGTGGAAGCGGCTAAAAATGCGCAGGAAGTGATAGATTTTGAATGGACAGATGGAAAGAAAGCTCTTTTTTATACGGAAAATGGTTGGGATAATCGCTTGGATTATGATCGGAAATGTTCGCAGGATTTAATTTTCTGTTTGTCATATCCTTTACTGCAAGAAGATTATAATGAGTATACCCTGTCGACGGGTAATGCTTGTTTGGCACTGGCGAAATATGATGAGGTTTGGAATTACGACCTTGCCGATGGCGGTGATTTCCGTTTAAAATTCATTAAAACGATAGATGATTGGTATACTGATCACATGCCCTTGAAGAATATTCGTCCGAATTCGAATAATGACTTGGTTCCTGTCATTGAGGATATGGTTCCGATGATGCGTTTGAGTGAAATGCATTTTATCTTGGCCGAGTATTATGCTTCGATCGGTGATTTCGGGCAAGCTGCGAATTACTTGAAGGACGTGCGTGTAGGAAGAAATTGTTTGGGAGATGTGGATTTGGGAATTGTTGACATGGAAACTTTTAAGGCTCGACTTTTAGGAGAGGTTAGACGTGAATTTTTCCAAGAGGGACAGACGTTCTTTTATTACAAGAAGTATGGAGAAAATTTAAGAAAAGGGATGATACCCGAATCTTTTGTTTTGCCGAAACCGGATAGTGAAAATATTAATTAAAGAGGAGGTGACTATGAAAAAACATATTATAGGAACATTGTTGTTGGGGGGATGGTGTCTGATGATGCTGACTCTACTGCAAAGTTGCGATAAACAGGAGGTATTTTCTTACGAGTCGGAGCATGCATTGTTTTTTGAGCGCTGGAAACAGGTGAGTTCGTCGGAGAGATATCGTTTGGATACGGTGAATTATTCCTTTTCTCACTATGTGGGGGTAGAGGATATCGAGCATCAGTTTAAAATAAATCTGATTGGTAATTTATTGGAAGAAGACGTGGAATATAAAGTAATTGTGGTGGATTCGTTGACCACGGCCACGGAAGACCAATATACGATCAAGAATCCTGTTTTCCGAAAAGGACGTTCTTCCGATTCGTTGTCTGTGGTAGTGCATAAAACTCCGGCATTGAAGGACAAATCAGTACATTTGACATTACGTTTGGTGGAAAATGAAAACTTCGGATTAGGATATATGGGCTATACGGATGTACGTATTCGTTTTAATGATATGCCAACGCAACCGACTTGGTGGACGAAAGAGGTGGAATTGGCATTTCTAGGTCCCTATTCTTATGAAAAGTTGGAAACGATTGTCGTGGCGAACGAAGGATTTACAACATTTGAAGGTTTGTCGCTTACTGAAAAACGTAAAATAGCTTTGAATACCAAGGAGTATATTAGTGAGCATGGAATCACGGAAAAGAATGGTGATCCCATGGAGATTCCTGTCTATTAACGTGTAATTTGATTAATTATGAAAAATATATATTGTATTTTATTGTTTACAGCTTTCATCCTGAATGCGTGTTATGATGATAAAGGAAATTACAATTATAAGGATATCAACGAAATCGAGATATCGTTTGAAGATGATGCTTTTTATACAAAAACATTTGGTGAAGTGTTGGAGTTGAATCCTGTCTTGAACTTTGATTTGAGTCAAGAAGGTGATCGATACACTTACTTGTGGAAGTTGAATGATGAAACAAGGGAGGGGTGGGATCAGCCAACGTTAAAATGGGAAATTGATGAGGTTGTAGACCGTGGAAAAATTTCTTTGGAAATAACAGACCATAAATATGGAGTTTCTTATTTGGGATATGCAACTTTGTCTGTGGTCGGAATTTATGAAAATGCTTGCTCTTGGATGATTTTGTCGGAAGTAGGGGGAAAATCACAATTGTCTTACTTTAATATGTTGGAGTATGATTCTGAGGTTGATACCATTATTTCATCGAGAATTACTTTGGATGTTTATGGGATGAATAATGATGGAGCTGAATTAGGATCAGGGCCGATCGCCTTGCAAGAGCATTTTAGAGAAGGTGTTGATTGGAATGAAAATATTATTGGCAATATCTGTGTTTTTCAAGAGAGTGGTGCGGTGGATCTAAGTGGCGTGGATTTTACAAAGGAAATTGATATGGCTGAGGCTTTTGACGGAGGTACATATCCGGCAGGAGTTATTCTTGGACCCGGGACTTTCATGGATTGGGTAGATATTGTGACAGATCAAGAAGGACGATTGTATTCCCGATTAAAATCGGTGAGTACAGTTTATAATACGGACTATTTTTTGCATACACCGTTATCTTGTACGGGGGAAACGGAGCCATTGAGAAATTGCACGGTGATTCCCGGATATTACAGATCGAATCGTACGGGGTATAACTTCGTCTATGATGGAGAGAATAAGCGATTGCTTTATGTGACGAATGGAGGAACTAATTGGGATTCCGATTTACAAGGAGCCGGTAGAGTGACTGCCTTACCGGCTTGTGGAGAGAATGATGATATCGATAAAATCATTCCTTTGAACGATATGAAGGGGTATGAATTGCTGAAAGCAACTATGTTTGGATTTGGATACCCGAATTATGGTGTCGCTTTGTTATTAAAAGAGGAGGCAACGGGAAAAATATTTTTACAACGTGTTAAAATTACGGGAAGTAATGCTAAGCCTAGAATTTTGGAAATTTTTAAAGATGAGGTGATAGGTCTGCCTGGAATTCCAACGGTTTCCGCATTACCATTAAATGGACCGGAGTATATGTTTTTTGCTGTTGATAAGAATGTTTATTGCTTGGATTTGAATAATATAACGAAACCGGTAACCCTTTACAAGAGTTTTGATGCCAATGTTGTGGCCATGAATGCCGAATCGGAAACATACTCGTGTGCTCACATGGCGGTCGGGTTGGAAAATGGAGAGTTTTATATATTAATGATTTACGGTGCTAAGAATCTTAGTGAAGAGGAAAAAGTGATCTATCCGAAACATGGGGCGGCTTATCCTGCAGAGGAACGCATGGGACGAATCGTGGATATTAAATATAAACAGTTGGATCATTGGAACTATTGATCGTTTCTAAATGACTGGTTTGACGTTTTTTGCAAACCTTGCAGGCATACAGAATGCCTGCAAGGAATAGCAATCCGTGTGTTGAAACTGTCGTTTGGACGAGTATCGAGAGTAAGTGAATCACAAATGAAAAATTATATGGGAAGTTCGATTGTATCAGTAAAAAATCTGTCACATCGCTACAGTGTGCAGTGGGCGATAAAAGATATTAGTTTTGATATTACTAAGAAAGGGGTCATGGGCTTGCTGGGATCTAATGGAGCCGGTAAGTCAACCACGATGAATATCATTTGCGGGGTATTGAATCAGACGGAGGGGGAAGTGTTTATTAATGGCATCAATTTGCGAGAGAATCCGGTGGAGGCGAAGCGGTACATCGGATTCTTACCTCAGCAACCGCCCTTGTACACGGATTTGACCGTGGAGGAGTATTTGCGGAATGCCGCACATTTGCGGTTGATGGAAAAGTCGGAAATAAATAAAGCTGTGGACGTGGCTTTGGCACGTTGTTCTATTTCTCATTTCCGGAATCGGTTGATCAAAAATTTATCCGGGGGATACCAACAACGGGTTGGTATTGCACAGGCTATCGTTCATAATCCAAGTTTCGTGGTGTTGGATGAACCGACGAATGGTTTGGATCCCAATCAGATTGTGGATATTCGGAATTTAATTCGGGAGATTGCGGAGGAACATTCCGTGTTGTTGTCCACTCATATTTTGTCGGAGGTACAGGCTATCTGTAATGACATCAAGATGATTGATAACGGGCATTTGGTGTTCTCCGGTTCGATGGAGGATTTTGATAATTATATTGCACCCGATAGTTTTATTATTGATTTGAATCATTCGCCGGGTAAGGAGGTTCTAGCCCGGTTGGCTCCGAATAAAGGGATTGAGGAATTGTCGGAAAGACGTTTCCGGATATTTTTTGATGAAGATAATAGTATCACGGAGAAGTATATCGAGGAGAGCGTGGCGAATGATTGGGATTTGAAGGAGCTTTTAGTTGAGAGATGTAGTTTGGATCGGATTTTTGCACAATTATCCGGAAAAGTAAGAAAATAGTGTGGATATGAAAATGGATAAAAATATAAGACAGACGCTGAGGGTGGCTAAAATAGAGCTTAGTTCTATGTTTTACTCTCCGGTGGCATGGTTGGTTCTGGTTATTTTCGCCTTGTTGATCGGGTATGATTACGCGAGTGTTTTTGATGATCAAATGCGCGGGAAGTCTTTGGGTAATAATTTATGGAGCGTGTCGTCGGCTATTTATAACAGTTGGATGACGGGTATCCTGAAACCGATATTACGAAATCTTTACTTGTATATTCCGTTGATAACGATGGGGTTGATGAGTAGGGAATACCAATCGGGTTCGATCAAGTTGTTGTATTCTTCACCGATCAAAAATTCTTCGATTATTTTTGGGAAGTATATCGCCATGATGTGTTATGGCGCGGCTTTGATGAGTATTATCGGGTTGAACGTATTCTTTTCGTGGTTGACGGTTGAGAACTTTCAGTTGCCGATGCTTTTGGTGGGGATGCTGGGTATTTATTTGCTGATTTTGGCTTATTCGGCTATCGGCTTGTTTATGTCGACGCTTACGGGCTATCAGGTGGTGGCTGCTGTGGGAACGTTGGCGGTGTTGGCGGTGCTGAATTTTATCGGTGAAGTGGGTCAAAGTATTGATTTCGTTCGGGATATCACTTTTTGGTTATCTATTTACGGGCGTTCGACGTCTTTTATCGATGGTTTGTTACCCAGTGCTGACGTGTTGTACTTTTTGATTGTCATCGGATTATTCCTTGCTCTTTCGATTTTCAAGCTGAATACGGAGAAGAAAATCATGTCTTTGCATGTCAAAGTGTTGAAGTATAGTATGATTGTTGTTTTCGCATTGTTGTTGGGGTATTTTACTTCTCTTCCGCAGGCGAAGTTTTATTATGACGGGACGTACACGAAGAGTAATACTTTAGCCCCGGAAAGCCAGGATGTGATTAAGAATTTGGAGGGACCGCTTACGATCACGACCTATGTGAATATTTTAGCCCCGGATTATTTTTCCGGTCTGCCTTTTAACCGGAATTATGACGTGGCCCGCTACGAGAAATATCTCCGTTTTAAGCCGGAGATTAAGATGAAATACGTGTATTATTATCATAAAGCGACTAATCCGGAACTGGATGCTCGTTACCCGGATTTGAGCGATGAAGAGCGGGCAAAAGAACTTTGCAAGATTAGTGACTTGAACTTTAAGAATTTTAAATCCCCAGAGGAGATCGAGAAAATGATTGACCTGAGGGGAGAGGATTATCAGTTCGTGCGCGTTGTCGAGCAGGAAAACGGGAGGAGAGAGGTTTTACGGTTATTTAATGATAACGAACGTCACCCGCGGGAAAGGGAGGTTTCTGCCACGTTGAAGCGTTTTATCGCGAATGCTCCTATGATTGCTTTTTCGACTGGTTACGGGTCTCGCAGTATTAATAATTACGGAGGGCGAGGTTTTTATTTGTTCGCTAAGGACTTGTGGTTTCGCCATTCGTTGTTGAATCAAGGTTTTGATACGCGGGAGATCGATTTGGACCGGGAGAAGGTAACAGACGATATTTCTGTACTTGTTATTTCGGATTTAAAGGATTCTTTGTCTAGCGGTGCGATGGCTAATGTGAAGGATTTTATTGACCGGGGTGGTAATATGGTAATTTTGGGTGAATACGGTAGAAGCGAGAATATGAACCGTTTGACGGATTTGTTGGGAGTTAAGTTTTCTGATGGGGTGCTTGCAAGACCGAATGAGTTGGGATCGCCCGTGGTGTTGAGAACTTCTTACACGAATGAAGCTGCGGAGCGACATTCAACGTTTGCCACGATGCGTGATTGGGGATACGGGGTTTCCGTGCCTACCGGGGTTGCGCTGGATTATTCACGGGTGAAGGATTTTGAGGTGTATCCGGTATTACAGACGGGGGACGATGCTTGGATCGAGTATGAAACCAAGGATTTGGTTGACGGGGAGTTCGTTTGTAACCCGGAAGCCGGGGAGAAAAAAGGGGTTTACACGACTTTGGTGAATTTGAGCCGTAAGGTTGGGGATAAAGAGCAGCGTATTGTTATTTCGGGAGATAGTGATTTTATCACGAATGAGGAATTCGCTCTTTCCCGTCCTGGAATGGAGGTGAATAATTTTGAGATTATTACCGGTTCTTTCCGTTGGCTTTCGAATGATGTTTTCCCGATTAATACCGATCGGATCGGGGCAATTGACAATGATATCAATTTGTCAGGAGGTTGGCGTGGTCCCGTAAAATTCTTCTTTATGATTCTTTTCCCGGTGCTCCTCGCGGGTGCAGGTATTTCGATCATATATCGCAGACAACGTAAGTAGTATAGAATTAAATTTAAGAGTATGTCAAATAAAATAGTGGAAGTTAGACATCTGTCTCATAGATATAGTGTGGATTGGGCTATTCGGGATATTAATATTGAAATAGTGGAGAAAGGTGTATTCGGGTTGCTTGGATCAAACGGTGCAGGTAAGTCGACCACCATGAATATTATATGTAACGTGTTGACGCAAACGGAGGGGGATGTTTTTATCAACGGGATTAATTTGAGGGAGAACCCGATCGAGGCGAAGAGGTTCATCGGTTTCTTGCCGCAAAAGGCTCCGCTTCACACGGAGATGACGGTTGACGAGTATTTGTATCATTGTGCGGATATCCGGTTGATGCCAAAGAAGGAGATTCCCCAGGCTATCGAGCGGGCGAAGGAGAAATGTGGTATAACGCATTTCAGCAAGCGGCAGATACGGAATCTTTCGGGAGGGTACCAACAACGCGTAGGGATCGCGCAAGCTATTATACACAATCCTTTGTTTGTTATTCTTGATGAACCGACAAACGGGTTGGATCCAAACCAGATTGCGGAGGTGCGGCATTTGATCCGGGATATCGCGAAGGATCGTGCCGTGTTGATTTCGACGCATATTTTGCCCGAGGTGCAGGCGGTTTGTGATTATATCATGATGATCGAGCATGGGCAGAAGGTGTTTGAGGGTACGATTAATGCTTTTAACACGTATATGTCTCCCAGTGTTTTGATGACGATCATGCATAATGCCCCGAAGACGGAGGAATTGTTGAAGATCGAGGGCGTGGAGAGAGTGGAACGATTGACGAATACCCGGATAAGGTTGCACTTCAAGGGGGATGATTCTATCGTGGGTCGTGTGATAAAACAGGCTGTCGCTCATCAATGGCATTTACGTGAAATTTCTTTGGAGAAGGAGTCTCTGGATAAGGTGTTTGCTAAGTTGTCCGGGAAGGAAGCGTAGAGTGGATTATGTATTATTTTAAAAGATTACAAGAATGAGAACAATTATACGAATTACAAAATCAGAACTTCGGATTCTATTTTTTTCTCCTATAGCGTGGCTTATTTTGATCGTTTTTAGCTTTCAGGTAGGCATGGCTTATAGCGAGGCTCTCGAATTGCAACTTAGAAATCAAGAGTTGGGGTACCGGATGTATGCGGTTACGTCTTCTTTGTTTGATGGGTATTCGGGAATATTTACCCGGTTGTTGAGCGATTTGTACCTTTATATCCCGTTGTTCACGATGGGGTTGATGAGTCGGGAGTTGAGTAGCGGTTCGATAAAGTTGCTGTATTCATCGCCGGTATCTAATTTCCAGATTATCATGGGTAAGTATATGGCAGTGGTGGCTTACGCGTTGCTGTTGTGTGCGATTTTATTGGGACCGGTGGTAAGTACTTATTTTTCTATTCAAGCGCCGGATGTCCCGATGATGTTGACGGGGATTCTTGGGGTATTCTTGACGATATTGGCATACGGGGCGATCGGGTTGTTTATGTCTACCATCACGAAATATCAGGTGGTGGCGGTTGTGGGTACGTTGGCGATACTCGCTATATTGAATTTTATAGGTGGGGTCGGACAGGAGTATGATTTCGTCCGGGATATCACTTATTGGCTCTCTATTTCGGGGCGTGCGATGGTGTTTATCAACGGGATGATCAGCACGAAGGATACGTTGTATTTTATTTTGGTGATCTTTATGTTCTTGGGGCTTTCCGTGATCAAACTTCAAGGGGAGCGGTTGAAGCTGTCGAAGTATAATACTTCATTGAAGTATGGTGTCGTGTTGTTGGTTGCCTTGTCGTTGGGGTATATATCGTCATTGCCGGGATTTATCGCTTATTACGATTCTACTGCGACGAAGGTGAATACGCTCACGGAGGAAAGCCAGGAGATCCTTAAAAAGCTGAAAGGAGATTTGACGATCACGACGTACGTGAATTATCTGGATGAGACGTACGACCGGGGGGCTCCTCGCAATCGTATCGATGATATCTCCCAGTTTGAACAATATTTGCGTTTTAAACCGGAGACGAAGTTGAATTACGTGTATTATTACGCCAAAGGTTTTTTGCCTTACGCGAGGGCGGCTTATGATACGATGACGCTGGAGCAGATCGTTGCGGATAAATGTAGGTATTCGGGGTATGATCCGAAACGGTTCTTGCCTTTGGATGAAGTATTGAAAATGGATGATATTTCGGGTGAAGACGGTCGTTTCGCCCGGGTGATTACGGCGGCTAACGGGAAGAAGGCAATCTTACGTATTTATAAAGACAATCAGGTGTATCCATTTGAAGCTCAGATTTCCACGGCATTGAAAACATTGCTTCAAGAAGCTCCGACGGTTGGATTCGTTACCGGGCATAAGGAGCGAGGCGGGATGGATATGGGAGAGAAGGGATACGGTTCTTTTGCTTCGAACAGGACTTTCCGTTATTCATTGATTAATAGCGGGTATGGAATACGTGAAATATCGTTGGAGGAACCCGTGGCGGATGATATCGATATAATGGTGTTGGCCGATATGAGGAGTGATTTTACGGAAGAGGAATTCCGCAATTTTGATGCTTATCTGGCTCGCGGGGGTAATTTGTTTATCTTGGGAGAGCCTAAACGCCAGCAGTATATGAATCCCGTGATCGAGCGATTGGGTTTACGTTTTGCGGATGGTGTTATCGTGTCGCCTTCCGAGGTGCATTTGGATGATATTATCGCGGCGAATATAAAAGAAGGTGCGGCTAAAGTGTCTGAGAATTATATCCGGTTTTTTCGTAGAGGGTATTCAATTATCACGCCTTCGGCTTGTGCCGTGGAGGTGATTGACTCGACGAAAGGCTTTAAGATTACAGAGGTGTTGGCTAGTGCAGGAAAAGGTTCCTGGATTGAGAAGGAAACAACCGATTTTATAAACGAGAAGTCGGTGTTGAATCCTGCCGTGGGGGAAGTGGAGAAGTCTAATTCTATCATGTTGTACCTGACACGTCCCGTAAATAATAAGGAACAGCGCGTGTTTGTTATTGGAGATGCGGATTGTATTAGCACGTTGGAGTTGTCCCAGGAGAGGGCGGGATTTCGTAGCTCAAATTTCACATTGATCACGGAGACTTTCCGCAACATGTCATACGAAGAGTTCCCTGTTGATGCGGCTCGCATTAATCCTCCTGATGATCAGGTGTTAGTGGGGCCTAGTGTGGTTACCGGGATAAAAGTGGTTCTTATGTGGATTATTCCGCTGTTGTTGATGGCCGGTTGTATTATTATTTTAATTAGTAGAAAGAGAAGATAGTTATTTTTGATCGTAGTGTTTTGGCCTTGAAGAATGGTTTGTCCTAAGTTTATAGTTAAGGATGATGTTCTTCAAGGCTTTTTGTTGACTATCTGTTTTAGATAGTCTAAATATAATTTGTATTTTTGTCTGCGATGTGCCGATAAAAAGATGGAGAAACTGACAAATAGGGTAAGCAAACAAGAAGGATTCGAGGATATTTATAAAGAATATGCGAAACCGCTGTTCTTGTATGCCCTTAGTTTTCTGGTTTCGGAGGAAGAGGCGGAGGATGTTATTCAGGAGGTGTTTATTAATTTTTGGAAGGACGATATATACCGGCAAATTAAGGATGAAGTAACGAAAACTTACCTGTTCCGGTCGGTAAAAAACAACTGTTTAAATCGACTGAAAAAGAAGGATGTGCTGCGAGATCGATTGGATTTGCTTCGGGAAGATGTTGTGGAGGAGGAGATGATGACATGGAATGACGAGTTGATTCAAGAGGTGGAGACTGAAATAGCTGAAATGCCCGAGCAGACCCGGGTGATTATTCAAAGCGTGTTCTTTCGGGAGATGAAGTATCAGGAGGTGGCAGATCAGTTGGGTATATCTATAAATACGGTGAAGACGTTGTTGAAGAACGGTATGCGACATCTTCGGGAACGTTTTGTCGGTCGGATGGATTTATTTCTTGTAATTGCTTTAATGAAGTAATTTGTTGATTCAATATTTGTCGTAACACGAGAGATGAGGCATCTGTTCTTTATGGGCGAGCTACCCTTTCTCTTGATCAGGAACATAATAACTACATTTATTTTTTCAAAAAAAGTCTTTTTGATTCACCCGATTTTCTTTTTTGTTGTCTATACGGGAAAGATGGTAAATTATAGAGACATGGAATGATGAAATAGATGAATGGGTTGATCGATACGTTCGGGGAGATCTTGCCGGCGAAGATAGGGCGGCACTGATGAAGTGGCTAGAAGCTTCACCGGAACATATCAAGCAGTTTCGAAAGATACTTCAAGCGGAAATGCGAGTATCTGCCGCAGGCAAATGGCGACGGTTAGACCAAATGCAGGAACGGGTGTGGGAGCGTATAGGCCCGGCTTTGGTGGATCGTAAAAGGAGGTTGTATTTATGGGAATTGATATCGAAAAAGGTGAAGGACCTACAATAAAGAAAATATACGGAATTGAAGGTATTCCGGATTATCTTTTTTTGGATGGAGATGGTAATTTAATATATCGCTTTGGGGGTGCAATGCCTTTGGAAGAGTTTATGGAAGGATCTAAATCTGCAGTGGAAGCAGCTGGGGATGAAAATAACATACATCGTTTGAAGTTGCGTTATGAGCAAGAGAAAAAGAACGAGGCATTTTTGAAATTATACTTGTAGAGATTGAAAGAATGCGAATCAAAGGATCGTTTTGAAGTTTTCGAACAGTATTTGAAAGTTCAGAAGAGTATCCGTCCTTCCAGTAAAGAAATGGCAGAGTTATTGAAAGATAATGCCAATCTTTTGGTTTATGGGGGAGAAGCTGAGCGTATAATCCGAGAATATGAAAAATGCGAGGAATGGCGGCAATACGTGCGTAAAGATGTGCGGGAAGTATTTCAATCATTTCCTCGTTTGATGTATTGGCATGCTTATCCTTATGCAGTGCAAAAAAAGAATTTAAAAATCTATGAAGAGGCAGTTGTTAAGGCAAGGCAGGATGGGTGGAATGTGCAAGAAGGAGAAAAGGAAGAACATATTATCCGATTTTATAATGAAACCGGTATGGGGGGAAGAGTATAAAGCTGCTATAGAGAAAAAAATCGATGCTTTCTTTCAGAATTTGGATTTAAAGAAAATACAATTAGGGCATGTGGAAGCTGTGAAAATCAGAACTGCAGAACCGCATCGGAAAATTGTTTCTTTTGCTGAAAGTTATACGGAAAGCATGATTGCAACTATCGGGGATTATATGAAATATGTAACGGAAGATTCCGAAAAGCAAAATGTATTACGTTGGGCAAGACAAACCAAAGAGATCCTCCCGAACCGCTTGGAAAACATAAATTTTTATGCTGATATACTCTATCTTTGGGGAGATAAGCAGGAAGCGATAAAATTGAAAGAAGAAGCTTGTCGTTTGGCTAAAGATGATGAGTTGGGACAGAAAATCAAGGCAGAATTAAGAAAAATGGAGAATGTAATTTAAACTGTGTCAGCAAAAAAATAAATGATTAATTTTGCTAAC
>OGJI01000343.1_pt1 | contig 61978 bp, 53 predicted proteins | sample 1572031 | NCBI WGS metagenome assembly OGJI01 (sample SAMEA2582119, study PRJEB24529) | metagenome | biome: Human gut stool | place: China | collected 2011
TCTGATGTTGAAGCTTTATGCAAAAATATAACGATTAAATAATATACAATGAATCAATGGACTATAAAGCATATTAAACAGAATCCTTCCTTACCCGGACTATATGTTCTGACAAGTAAGACAGAAATGGCACGCAAAGGCGAAGACGTTACTCCATTTCTGAATGCCTATCAGGAAACTTTTGCCTCTCTCTATCCGGAGCACCCTTATAGTCAGCAAATGCAAATGCTCATTAAAAACGGACAACCGGAAATTGGAAAACCATATGTCGATTTCTCAGCTCCTGACCTAGATGGAAACAAAGTACAAATATCAAAATATATTCAGGGAAAGGTAGCGTTAATTGATTTATGGGCATCTTGGTGCGGTCCATGTCGTATAAACTCCAAGCAAGTTATTCCCATATATGAAAAATATAAGAATAAGGGATTCACTGTCATCGGTGTGGCACGTGAACAAGGAAGTGATGCCCGCATGAAAGAAGCTATCAAAAAAGATGGCTATCCCTGGTTAAATCTTATTGAGCTCAATGACACCAATCAGATATGGACGAAATACCGGATACCAAATGCTGCCGGAGGTACTTTTCTTGTGAATGCTGAGGGAATCATTCTTGCTATAAATCCCACAGTTGAAGAAATAGAAAGTATTCTTCAAAAGGAACTTTTAACTCCTTAAACATTTATGAGAAGAATATCTCCCCTCACACTACTTTTCTTTCTTGTGTCATGCAACAGTGCGGCACAAGAACAAGTAGTATCAGGAGCATCTGACACCATTCCTTCTGCTAAAGTCACATTATTATTTGTCGGTGACTTGATGCAACACAATGCACAACTTGAAGCTGCGCGTACAAGTCAGGGGACTCATGATTACTCTCTTTGTTTCTCTCTTGTGAAAGAGCAGATAAGTAGAGCAGACATCGCTATTGGAAATCTTGAAGTCACCCTCGGCGGAAAGCCATATGCAGGCTATCCTGCTTTTTCGGCACCAGATGAGTTTTTATATGCTATTCGAGATGCTGGATTCGACATACTATTAACTGCAAACAATCATTGTCTGGATCGCGGAAAGAAGGGGCTGGAACGTACTATCCTGATGTTGGATTCTTTACATATTCCATATATAGGCACTTATCGGAATAAAGAGGAACGTTGTCAACACTATCCCCTGCTTATTCATAAAAACGGATTTCGTATCGTCTTTCTCAATTATACTTATGACACAAACGGGGTCAAGCCCACCTCTCCCAATATAGTGAACTATATAGATAAGAAAATCATGCAACAGGACATTGATACCGCGCGGACATGGCAGCCCGATGCTATCATTGCCTGCATGCATTGGGGAAACGAATACCAGTCACTCCCCAGCCGGGAACAGCGGCAGTTGGCAGATTGGTTATTGGAACAAGGAGTAACGCATATCATCGGCTCACACCCCCATGTCATACAGCCAATGGAGTTACGTACCGATACTCTTACCGGAACGCAACATGCCATAGTCTATTCTTTAGGGAATTTCATATCTAATATGAGTAAGGTAAATACTGACGGTGGTCTCGTATTTACATTAGAGTTGGAAAAAGACACAGTTACTCCATCTATTCCCAATATTCGCACCCGCCATTGCGGATATAATTTAGTATGGACGGCACGTCCTACTCTCACCAAAGAAAAGAATTATATCATCTATCCAACTGATTCCACATCAGTTTCAAAGCTCCCGGAAGCTGCACGTAACCATCTGAATATCTTCGTCAAAAACTCCCGAAAGCTCCTCCAACAGCACAATGTAGGAATTAAGGAGAATAAAAAATAATGCAGATTTCAATAAAATATTCCGCCAAATATTTGCAGTATCAAAGATAATACCTATCTTTGCACCGCGTTTGAGAAATGACGCAAACATGGTGACTGTAGTTCAGTTGGTTAGAGCGTCAGATTGTGGTTCTGAATGTCGTGGGTTCGAGTCCCATCAGTCACCCCAAAAGAAAGAGGAATTTCAGTAATGATTTTCCTTTTTTTTGCTATATATCAGTTTTTTTTAGAGGATTATTTTCTCCGATACTGCTGCGGAGATGTCCCTGTCTGTTTCCTGAAAAACGTACCGAAGTAGGAAGCATTAGGAAAGTTGAAGTAATCAGATATTTCCTGTATGCTCTTCTGCGTGTTCTTAAGCAATGAAATGCTTTTGCGGATAATGGCTTTGAACACCAGCTCCTGCACCGTATATCCACAAATCGACTTGGACAGTACAGAGAGATACTTAGGCGACAAACAAAGTTTATCTGCATAAAACTCCACGCCACGCTGCTCCATGTAATGCATTTCAATCAACTGAATCAACCGTATGAAAATATCGTGCTTATGTCCTACCGAGGCTCTTTGAGTGATAAGTTTACGATTATAAATGGAGCAAAGCCGATACGTCAATCCCAACAATAACAACTTCTGTTCATAGTGATTGAATGTATTTTCCTCTATCCGTAAAGTGTTGTCCAGAAGAGACATATATTTCAGGACTTCATTCTCTTCACCTGTGCTCCATACGTAACACGGCTCCGTAGCAAGTTGCGAATAAAGATGCATGGAAGTCACACAATTGCCTATAATATCACGTATCGGCTCTGTCTGGTAGACAAGAATAAATACTTCCGCATCTTCCGACTGACGGCATACCTGAAAGACAGAACCACCGGGGATAAAAAGAGTTTCATTCGCTTTGGCCGAAAAATCCTTCTGATTCAGAGTAAACATAAAACTTCCCTGACGGCAAACCACCAACCCCACTCCATTCACTTGAAACGGTTTCTTCAGTGACTCAGGGAAATCACGAAGCATACCTTCCGAACTACAAACATCCTTTCCACTTAACAATGCATGGTTAAGACGAGACAAACGTTCCTGATGAGTATCCATAATATCACAAGCTATATTGAAAAACAGTGCTAAGTTACTAATTTCCGCTTAGGATAAGGAATAATCAATACAAATATCATACAAATAAGGCAGCCGTATATAGTCCAGCCCGCCATTTCCTTTACGGCAGATAGGGTAGCCTGCACCTGAATCCGCCCTTTGGTAGACATTGCCGCCATATTGATCGCGTCCTCCTTGCTCTTTCCCTGATATTGCATGCCTTGAACAGTCTGGATAAACGAAGCGGAAGCCTCGGGATGAAGCATATCCACATTTTGCGCATAACGGGTGACATAATGTTGCCGACGTTCCTGCAATATATTCGAGTAAAGAGCGCCTCCGATGCCGGGTCCCAACACCATACGCACGGTAAGCATGACGCAAATCCAGGTAGAAAGGTACTTATAGGGCATGCGTTGCGTGGCATAAGCAGCCGTCAAGGCATAAAGGAACATCATACCCGTGGCACGAATAATGACCGGATACTTCATCCGCTCGTATAATCCGGCACTCTGCACTTCGAAGTACATGAATACTGCCGACAATCCGAGAAACAGGAAACCGGCTGCAAACAGATACTTGAAATGCACTCCCTTGGAACCCAATATCATAGAAGAGATAGCACCAATCGCATAACCTGCCACACACCAGTTGCCCAATGTCGCATTCTGGTAATTATCCAGTTTCATTCCGATGCCCGTAAACACATTGACAAACATGGCACTCGAATTGAATATCATCAGTAACAGATAAAGCAAAATGCCCATACGAATGGTACGTAACTTAAAGACATCCAACAGGAAGTAATGTGAATGGCGGTTCTTCTCCATATAGAAAAAGATACAGGCAGATACAGCCGCAACCAATGTAGCAGTGCGGATGGACGCATCATCATACCAATCCAGGACCTTGCCATAAACCAGCACATAAGTGATGCACACCAATGTAATGCAGAACACCGCCACATTGCCGAACTGCCTGAAGTTGATAGGAAAACGGCGCGTAGCAAACTTATGATAAGGCATTGTGATAAAGATAACCAAAATGGAAAGCAACACAGTACCCATCATAAAATAATACACATACTGCCATTCATACTCAAAAGCCAGCCATGCCGTTAGCGATGTGCCCAATTGCCCTAAAATCATAAAGAACAAGTAAATACCCGGTTGGCTGACGCATCGGTCAATATCCAGTTTGTTCCAACCCTTATCATCATCAGGTTCCAGTCCCGGAGTGATGTTACGGGTAGCTTCCATTCCGGCAGCGTACTTGATAAGCGTAAACAGATTGACCATCATCAACACCATCCGCAGGAAGCCCATGAGCAGACTGCAAAGCGCCAGAATAAATATACTGTCCGTCTCCGCACAGATATAGCTAAAGACATACATGAGCGAGAACCCCGCCAGACACATCATCTTCTCCCGGCGGATACACATCAAGCGATACAGGAAAGGAGCGAAAGCCGCCATTCCGATGGAAGTGACGAAATTAGTGAACTGAATATGCTCGGAGATGATGCCCAGTCCACTCATCATCTCGGTGCTGTTGACAGAGTAAACGCCACCCACCGTAAGGATGGGGATAAAGAGCAACAACATGATGATGATGCCTACCGGTTTAGGCACCCAGTTGTAGAAGGGATAGTTTTTAGGGTACGAGGGCATGGCGTCAGAGTTTAGCTTTCACAACTACCATCATACCTGCCGCCAGTTTCCCATTATCTTCTTTGGAGAGATTGGTGAAATCAATACGAACCGGTATGCGCTGTTGTATCTTCACAAAGTTTCCGGCAGAATTATCGGTGGGAACCAACGAATATTTAGAACCCGTAGCCCCCGAAATAGCCGTAACAGTTCCTGTGAATTCTCTGTCGCTGATGGCATCCACCGTGATAGCCACCTCCTGCCCAAGATGCAGATTCTCAATCTGGGTTTCTTTATAATTGGCAACAATCCACTTCTGCGTATCGGGCAAGATGTAAGTAATGGTCTGCCCTGCCGAGATGAATTGACCTTCCTCCAGAGCACGGCGTCCCAACTTTCCGTCGCAAGGGGCTACGACCACTGTATAAGACAGGTTCAGCTTAGCCATTTCCAAGGCAGCCGTTGCCCGTTGGATGGCAGCCTCGGTACTCTCACGGCGATGAGACACTTCGTTCACTCCCGAGAGAGCCGCCTTCCGTTGACGCTTCACAGCTTCCAGTTTCTTGTGTGTGGCTTCATATTCTGTTTCTATCTGCTCCAACTGAATGGGAGTTGCAGCATTCCGTTTCACCAGATTTTCATAACGCTGGCGGTCTTTCTCCAGTTTGGCCAAACGGATTTCTATTTCAGAGATGGAAGCATCATAGACGGATGCGGTGGTTTGCGTAGTCTGCAAGGTGGCTCCAATGACGGTGGCACCTGCCTGTGCATCCTTCAGGGCGGCTTCGGCTTCCATAACGCGGATTTTATATTCACGGTCGTCCAATACAAGCAAGGTGTCTCCCTTGCGAACTTCCTGGTGTTCGGTGAAATAAATCTTCCTGATATAACCCGAGGCACGCAGATTGACAGGAGATATATACTGTTCTATTTGGGCATCGTTGCTGGTTTCGGTCTGCTTGTAATCCAGGAAGAGACAGACCACCTGTATGACTCCCCAAATCATGACACCTATTCCCAACAGGCTGATTACGACTTGCCAACGGCGTAATTTTCTCAACTTCTTTGCTTTCTCCTGATGCGTACTGGATGCGCTATTGTTTTCTACTGTTTCCATATTCGGATGTTATTGATTAACTTGTTATTTGACTAATGATTCTATTTGCCCGGTCAGTTTCAGCAACATAAGGTTGGTCACCCGATAGTTGTAGTGGGCGCTGATGTAGTTGTTCTGGGCTTCGCTCATCCGCATTTCGTCTTGCAGCACTTCGGTCATCGAGGTGATGCCTTCGCGGTATCGGTCCATAGTGACGGTATACACATCTTCGGCGAGCAAATAATTATCTTTCTGCTTTTTGAAATTCCGCTGGTTGTTCATCAGGTCGTTGGTGGCATTCAGGTATTGGGTCTGCAAATTCTTGCGGGTGTTCTCCTGTGCCAGTTTGATGTTTTCGATATCAATGACGGCCTTACGGGTTTTATAGCGTTTGTCCAGACCATCGAAAATGGGGACACGCAACGAGAGGCCCAGGCCATAGGAACGGTACCAATGCCCGGAAGGACCGGAATGAAACCAATGGTAAGCCTTATCGGTGTAAGCGGAAAACATCCAGTTGCCCGTCAGATTCAGGGAGGGGATGTATCCGTAACCAATCATCTTCTTTTGCTGCTCGGCCAGTTGCCGTTGCGATTGCAGCAGTTGGAGTTCATATAAGTTCTCCGAAAGTCCGGTCAATGCTACGGGGGTGATGGTTTCGGTATTCACCGGCACTAAGGCTATTTGTTTTTCTGCGGGATAATCGATGATGTATTTCAGCAGGTTCAGTTGCTGTTCCAGCATGGCCTGTGCATTGTCATACTGTACTTTCAGGTTTTCGAGATTGATGTTCACCCGTTTCACATCGACTTCCATTGCCATTCCGTTGTCATAGAAGGCCTGCGTGATGTTCTGCAATTCTTCAAGACGGGTGATATTGGCTTTTATCAGTGCGATTTGCTCGGCGGTGACCTGCCCCAGATAATACATTTTGCAGACTTGCAGGATGAGGTCTTCCCTCGCCTTTTCGTAGGTGAGGCGGTTCATCTCGTCCATCGTCCGCGCAATGGAGATGCTGGTGTAGAGGGTTTGGTTATAGAGTGGCATTTGGAGCTGTAATCCTGCGTTGGCACTGTATTGCAGGGTATGAGTCACATTGTAGGGATTGCCGTAAGCTGAGCCGTCGGTAACGGAGACAGGCGGGTCGATGTTATCATTATAATTGGCAAAACCATTGATTTGGGGCAACAATCGTGCCCGGTTCTCGGAGATGCCATACCTTCCCTTTTGTATCTCTTTCCGTTTACTTTGCAGGGACAGGTTGTTCTCGATGCCTATCTTCAGACAGTCTTCCAATGCCAGGGTATCTTGTGCGCCTGCACTCGCAACGGGCAGGCAGAAAAAGGAAAAAATGAACAGTAACCTTCTCATAACAATTATTTGATATTTGGAAGCAAAGTTAGCGGGTTAGTGCAAAAAGATGCTGTCTATATATCGACTGTTTATGTTCACATTTTCCCTTTTTATAGGGAGATGTTAGTTCACATAATAACAGAGGGCTAAATTATCATGCATAATGCAAGCTAATCAAGAACATCTACTTATGTAAAAAAAGGTAAATGCAGGAAACCATAAAAACGTTTCAATTGTTACTTTAAAGATAGCATGACAGCATGTATAACTAAAATAAATGATTATGGAAACAAACAAAAAACTAATCGCAGTCGTAGAAATTGGTGGTGACAAAGCAGTTCAATTCTGGGCAAGAGCCGACGACCTGGCACAGCAATACAATGAAAAGTCAACGGATATAGTTTATACAGTGGTGAAACTTCCCGACTCTGATAACCTGTTCCGCTTCTTTGCCGCTTCAAAAGAAGAAATGACGCAGGAAACTTTGCTGGAATGCAGCCGTGAGTTTCTGGATGAATTGCTGACACTGGTTCCCAGCGAATGTGTCAGGATAAAGATTGCGGAAGGTAAAGAAGAATAAAAAGAAGTACACCGGACACAGGTGGGACGAAGGATTGGGGGCACAGAAAGAGAGCAAATAGAAATACATTCACTATCTTTGCAATCGTTTTTGTAAACCCAACCCTATATAAAATGAAATTACTCTGGCTCGACCTGAACAGTTCATACGCCCACTCCTCACTGGCACTCCCCGCACTGCATGCACAGATAGCCGACGACGAAGCCATCGAATGGGACATCGTATCCGCCACCATCAACGAGAATGTGGGCATGGTAGCGGGCGAAGTCTACCGCCGCCGTCCCGACCTGCTTGCCGCCACCGTCTGGTTATTCAATCACGAGCAACTGTTGCACATCATTTCAAGAGTAAAAGCCCTGCTACCCCAATGCTGCATCGTATTGGGCGGACCGGAATTCTTGGGAGACAACGAATTCTTCCTGCGCAGTAATCCGTTTGTCAGTTGCGTGTTCAGGGGAGAAGGCGAAGAAGTGTTCCCGCAATGGATAACCCACCGCAACAATCCGTCGGAATGGAAGAATATCCCCGGACTCTGCTACCTTGACTCCCACGGAAATTACATCAACAACGGCATCGCCCGCGTGCTGGACTTCCATCACCTCGTTCCCCCCGAGAAAAGCCGTTTCTTCAACTGGAGCAAACCTTTCGTGCAATTGGAAACCACACGGGGCTGCTTCAACACCTGCGCCTTCTGCGTCAGCGGTGGAGAAAAACCCGTGCGCACCCTGTCTATCGAGGCAATCCGCGAACGGCTGCAAATCATCCACCGACACGGAATAAAGAACGTGCGTGTGCTCGACCGTACTTTCAATTATAATACCCGCCGGGCAAAGGATCTGCTGGAACTGTTCCTTGAATTCGCCCCCGATATACGTTTCCACCTGGAAATGCACCCTGCCCTACTTTCCGAAGAGCTGAAAGAGGAGTTAAAGCGTCTGCCCGAAGGGTTGCTACACTTGGAAGCCGGCATACAAAGCCTGCGCGAGCCGGTGCTTGTGCAAAGCCGACGGATGGGCCGACTGTCGGATGCGCTGGAAGGACTGAAATTCCTGTGTGCCCTCCCCAACATGGAAACGCATGCCGACCTGATTGCCGGGCTCCCGCTCTATCAACTTTCGGAGATATTCGAGGACATCCGCGTATTGGCGGAATATGGCGCCGGAGAAATACAACTGGAGTCCCTGAAACTGCTTCCCGGCACGGAAATGCGCCGCAGGGCGGAAGAACTGGGCATACAATATTCCCCGTTCCCACCCTACGAGGTGCTGCAAACCCGCGAAATCAATGTGGATGAACTGCAAACCGCACGGCAACTTTCGCGCCTGCTGGATGGATTTTATAATGCTCCCGCCTGGCAGGGTATCACCCGAAGACTGATTCTGGATAACGAAACGTTCCTACATGATTTTCTGGAACATCTGATACGGATAGGATTGATAGACCAGCCGATGAGTCTGGAAAAACGGGGCCTCATCCTGTATGAGTTCTGCAAGCGGCATTATCCCGAATATCAGTCGGAAGCAAGCATCGCCTGGATAGAAGCGGGCATGTCGCTGAAGAAGCTCCCGGCAGAACGGGTAAAGACCAAGCGGCAGGTTCCTCCCGGACATTGGGAAGTGCTGTATGGGGAATACAGGGAGAACCTCCGGCTTTGTTTCCTGCCGATCGGCGAGGAAGAAAACCGGGGATATTGGTTCGGCTTTGAGTCAGAGATACAAAAAATAGAGCCTGTGTTCAAGGCAAGAAATTAATTTATCGTATGAGGCTGAAATACTACCTTTGCCATGCACAGGTTACGGATTAGTTATGCTATCTTTGCGACTTGGCATACAATCATTGGCATTGATTGTAGGAATCATTGGCATTGATTGTGGCAATCATTGGCATTGATTATAGGAATCATTGGCAATGATTGTATACCCAAGATATAGATATGCCCTGTTTAGTCAGGGCCTCAGGGTAGTTGAATCATAAAGGAAGGAGAACTTAATATGCCTTTTTACAAGAAACAGAAATTGAATGGAAAGTGGTATCCGAGAGCAGTGACCAAAGGTCATCCTGCTACAACGGATGATGTGGCAAAACGACTGTCGCTTATGTCAACGGTAAGTCCGGGAGACACGTATGCGGTGCTCGTGAATCTGGGTGAAGTTTTGGCAAACCTGATGAGTGCAGGCCGGTCGGTACGGCTGAAAGGCGTAGGAACATTCTACCTCTCCTGTCAGTCATCGAGCCAGGGCGTAGACACGCCCGAAGAAGTAAGTTCGCAGCAAATCACTGATGTAAAGGTATGCTTTATCCCCGAATATAGCCGTCAGCAAAATGGCCAAGTAATCCAACGAACCCTCATCGACCCACATCTGGAATGGATAGACTTAGACGAAATAGCGGGCAATGGCAAGAAATAATCCCTTTACAGAAATCAAACAAGACAATCTCCCAACCCCACCATATGGAAAACCAAATCATTGAAAAAGCCGATTTCACCATCGACGAACTGGAACCCAACTACTACGAATGTACCTTCGACAAATGCAACTTCTCCGGCCAAAGCATCGGCAGAGTTATCTTTGAGAGATGCACCTTCAAAGAATGCAACCTGTCACTGGTGAAAGCCAGCAACACCTCCTGGCTGGACGTCCTCTTCACCGACTGCAAGATGACAGGCATCAACTTCACCCTCAGCAACCGCTTCGGCCTGTCCGTAGAGTTCCGCAACTGCCTCCTCTCCTATGCCCTCTTCACCGAGATGAAGCTGAAAGGTACCCGTTTCACACGTTGCGACCTGCAAAATGCCGACTTCATGGAGACACAACTCCCCGAAGCCAAGTTCACCGAGTGCGACCTCTGCTACGCCTCCTTCCACCACACCAACCTGGAAAAAGCCGATTTCAGCACCGCCCGCAACTATGCCCTGAACCCTGCCGCCAACCGCCTGAAGAAAGCCCGGTTCTCCCGCTACGGGCTGGAAGGACTGCTGACGGGATTAGGAATAGAGGTTGTCGACTAACGCCTCATTGTGTAATTGAGGAGTGGGTGCCGTAGCGCAAGGCAATGTAACCCAAAACGCAGTGCCTGCACCCACTTCCGAAGTCACCCCAATGGTTCCGCCCATGCTCTCTGCTATAGACTTACAAATGGGCAACCCTAACCCAACTCCTTGCGCAAAAGAGTCCACTTTCTCGAAACGGTCGAAAACCACTGGAAGTTTATCCTGCGGAATACCGCAGCCTGTATCTTTCACACTAATCTTGACACCCCCATCTACCATGCTGTACGCTATATCGATATGGCCGCTTTGGGTGTTTTTCAGAGCGTTCGACAGGAAGTTGCTCAGTATCCGTTTGACATACTGAGCGTCAAGTTCCACCATATAATCCTGTTCCGGTTTATCCACACGGACATCCAACTTTCCGTCGGCCTTCATCCTGCACTCGGCGGCACTTTCCACAACGAGGTCCGACAGGCAGAACCATGCAGGATACAGTTTAAAGTCTCCTGCCTCCAACTTCGAAAGCTCCAGAACATCATCCACCACCTTCAACAAGAGGGTATTGTTATGCTGTATCAACTGGTTATATTCCTTTTTCTCCTCCATATCCTCCGTCATAGTCAGTATACTTGAGAAACCAACAATAGAATTCAACGGAGTACGTATCTCGTGACTCATATTGGCAAGAAAGGCAGACTTCAACCTGTTGGCTTCTTCCGCTTTCTCTTTCGCTTCCCGTAAGTCCTGCTCCAATGCCTTTCTTTTATCAATCATCAGAGTTCCCCCCACCAGGACAACCGGTTCGCCGTTTTCATCATACTGATATACGGCGCCGTAAATTTCTCTCCACGAAAGAGTACCGTCTTCATTCCGAAGCTGAAATTCCTCATCAAAAAAGTCCGTTTCCTTTCGATTCAGCCTGTCCAATGCCCGATAGATGTTCTCCCTGTATTCCGGCAGGATAAGCAGCAGATGTTCGTCAGCATCAACTACTCTATCCGTTGCACCTTCATTGTCTCTTTTCCAGGTGATCTCTTTACGCCGCAAATCCCATGTCCAAAGTTTCATACCGGTAGCTTTCAGCAGCAAGCGATGCTGAAGATCCAGTTGTTCCAACTGGCACCGCTTTTCTGTTGCTTCCGTGACGTCCACGGCCGCACTAATCAGCCAGCGGGGCTCGCCCTTGTAGTACAACAACTGCTTATACATACTCAATACATGTTCGCACCCATCAGCCAATATCAGATGCTGAAAGGTGTTTGATTGGCCGGAACGTATCGTTTCCCGGTCTGTCTGTTGAAAGGCAGAACAAATTTCGGGAGGCAGAACACTTGCATTTTTCCCGATCAGGTCGTCCTGAGAGACACTATATAAATCTTCAGATTTCTTGTTCCAAAAGAGATAGTTACAGTTATCCTTGATGTCCTTCACTGTAGTCGGAATAGGAAGATTATTCAGCAACTCCCGCATCAGGAAATTGTCTTCCTTCATTTCTTCCCACTCTTTTACTGATATGCCATGAAGTTTATACAATCGGAAATAATAGACTGCCGCTACAATTGAAACAACAAAAACAATTTGAATGGCTAGACACAATATAGACATTGTATATACAGATTTTTTGTCGTTATTATTTTGCAAAGGAATAAAATATCGCAAAAATAACTGATATACAGTTTGTCATACATGTAAAGAATTGTCCTCAAGTATATTAAAAAAAGTAATATATCACTGATATACAGAATATTATTTTTTCAATTCCTTCTCTGCATTCTTAAATTCGGAAGGAGTCATTCCCGTCCTTGCCTTGAACAATTGGTGGAAAGTAGGCATACTATTGATGCCTGACGCTTCGGCAATGGCACGTAATGTATATTCAGGATGTTCCTTCAATAAATGCATGGCATAATTCAAGCGGAGGTCATTGAGATATCCGTTCAAATTGGTGTCCGTATTCTCTTTTATCATCCGGGCAAAACGGGTATTGTTCATCTTGACCATCCGGGCAAGTTCTTCTCTCGATATGTCGGCGGACAGATACAGGTTATCCCGTTTGATAATATAATCCAGTTTGCCGAAAATCATCTTATTCATCTGGGCTTCCTCTTCGTTACCATCGGATGCTTCCGGTTCTGTCTGCCCGGTTTCCGGGAAAGGCTGGCCTTCCGACATTCTCTCGGCATCAGCCTGCAGGCGGTTCATCTCCGTCTGCATGGACATCTGCTCGTTGATGCGCTGCACCAGCACTTGGTTCTTACACTTGATTTTGCGGTTTTGCAGCCACATGCGCCACAGGAAGAACAGTGATAACAAGGAAACACAGAAGATGAAGACTAATGTAATGGTGCGTATGGTTAGTTGGAAAGCCTGTTCCGCAATGCGGGCTTCCTTCTCATTCACTTCGTAAAGGTTGTCCAGTTCCAATGCGGCATTGGTTTTATCACGCCGATAGATGCTGTCCGTTATGGACAGGATGGAAGCACGCAACGCGGCGACTTTCTCATAGTCTTTCAGGGCAAGATAGGCGTCTATCTCCCGTTGCAGAACACCGACGTACTGGGTATTCAAGGTATCTTGCTGACGCATCAGCTCCTTGAAGTCGCGGCAATGGTCTATTACAGCCTGATATTGTTTGGTGACAAACAGATAAGGGGTGGCATCGCGCTTACCGGCAGGAGTGTTATAGACATGGGTAGACTGGTATTTTTTATGGTACTCTTTCCCACGTTCCACATCTCCCAGCAAATGGCAGATGCGGGACAATTTGGAATAGACATATCCGTATTGCTGGTCGAGGAAAGCCTCACGCACTTCCGGATTGCCTTTCATCCCATCCAGCAACTTCTCACGCTGCAAACCTACCTGCAAGGCGTCTTTCAGCCGGTTATCATTAATCAGGTATCCCATCTTTACCCCATAGAAGTAGGAGAGCATCGACTTGCTCAGTTTATCTTTCCTGCCATCCAACAGGGCAATTGCCTTGTCGAAAAGCTCATACCCTTCCTCTTTCAATGACAGCATCCATTTGTTCTCGCCCATACAGAAGAGTAACTTGCATTCTGACTGCGGGTCGTCGAGCCTGCGTGCCAGTTCCAGTCCTTCAACCGCATAACGGTTGCTTTCTTTATAGTCACTCAGGGTATGGGAGAGGTCGGCCAGGATTATGGTCATCTTCAACACATGGTCAGGGTTGTTCCCGGAGATAGAATCGTGCACATAGGCCCGGCGGGCATAGTGGAATGCCGATTTATCCTGATACAGGTATGAGTAGACCATGCTACGCAAATCATCCACCATGTATATGGGCAACGCTTGCTTTGTTTCAGCTTCATCCAGCAGTTGCAACGCGCGTTCCGGTTCATCCATATAGATGTCCGTGATATACTGTTCCGTATATATATCCTTTGTTTCTTTATCTCCGCTTGCCAAGGCAGATGCTGACAGAAAGCCTAACAAGAGGAGACATATATAGAAATGTCTCATACGCTCAATCGTCTGTGTCTATTTTCTTATGGACTGCGCAGTCGGCGCAAATCCCCTTGATTACATAATTAATTCCCGTCTGCATGAATCCCTCCGGAAGCGAGACTGACGGGGCGTGCACACTCCGGATGCAATAGGTTTTATGGCAACGCTCGCAATAGAAGTGCATGTGCTGGTCTTCCACCGTACACATACAGCAGTCTTCGCAAACGGCATACTTCAATGAACCGCTTCCGTCGTCCACACCATGTATCAGGTGATGGGAAAGAAACAGGGTCAGTGTCCGGAAAATAGTGGATTTATCAACCGTATCGAGTTTATCTTCCAAATCTGCCATGGACACAGCCCGCCTCATCTCCATCATGGTGCGGAGAATCAACAGCCTCATCGCTGTAGGTTTGATATCCCGAAGGGACAATTTATGTAGATATACGTCTTTCATACTACTCAGAACTTCTTGCCTAATATGCGAACCGAATTGAGAACAACCAGCAAAGCTACCCCGACATCGGCAAACACCGCCGCCCAAAGCGTGGCAAAGCCGAAAGCACCCGCAAGCAAAACCAATATTTTCACGGTGATGGCACCGATAATATTTTGCATCACAATCCGTCTTGTGGCCCGTCCGATGGAAATGGCTGTTGCCACCCGCGACGGTTGGTCGGTCTGGATAACTACATCTGCACTTTCGATAGCGGCATCCGAACCCAGCCCTCCCATCGCAATCCCCACATCACTGAGAGCCAGTACGGGAGCGTCATTCATGCCATCGCCCACAAAGGCTACGGACACGTCCGGGGCAGAATTGAGCTGTTCCAGATGGACGGCTTTATCTTCGGGAAGCAAGTCACCGTAAGCCTTGTCAATGCCCAATTCTGCGGCAAAGATATCAACAATCTCCTGTTTATCACCAGATAACATTTGAATATTATCTATTTTTAAAGCCTTTATTTTTTTTATAGCATCCATGGCATCCTCCTTCAAAGTGTCCGAAAGCAGCAGGCAACCGGCATACTGCCCGTCGATGGCACAGACAACGACAGTGGCCACACAGTCCGTAAGTTCTTCGGGTACAGTTATCTTGCGGTCCTTCAACAGGCGGATGTTGCCGACAAGGACTTTGCGGGGGCCTACTTCGGCTTCCAGACCATAACCTGCCAGTTCATTCAATGTAGTTACTTCCAGAGGTTCTACACCCCGTTCGGCTGCGAAGCGGGCAACGGCTTGTGCCACAGGATGGGTGCTCTTCTTTTCTACAGACAGCACCAGGCGCAGCAATTCATCTTCCGTAAGCCCTGCCGCCTGCATGGACGTCACACGGAAACTGCCGGTGGTCAGCGTGCCTGTTTTGTCGAAGACGATGGCATTTACGCGGGTGATGGCATCCAGATAATTGCTTCCCTTAAACAGGATACCCATGCGGGATGCCGCCCCTATTCCTCCGAAATAGCCCAACGGGATACTTATAATCAGTGCGCACGGGCAGGATATTACGAGAAATACCAAGCCACGATAGAGCCAATCGTTGAACACATAGTCGAAGCCCGGATGCACCGCCGCAACAAGTGCGGGAAGGGCTACTATCAGGACAGCCAGAAGCACGACTATCGGTGTATAGATGCGGGCGAACCGCCGGATAAACAGTTCGGCAGGCGCTTTGCGCTCTGCTGCGTCCTGCACAAGGTTAAGGATGCGTGCCAGCGTGCTGTGGTCGTAAGGTTTCGTCACCAGTATGCGCACTGCCTGTCCGCTGACAATCATACCGGCAAGGACATCACCACCTGCGGATACATTGCGGGGCATGCTCTCTCCGGTCAGCGCCGAAGTATCGAAAACGGCCTGCGGGTTTTGCAGAGTTCCGTCCAGAGGAACACGCTCGCCGGGTTTTACTTCAATGGTTTCTCCCACATTGACGTCACGGGGAGAGACTGTGCGGAGCGTGTTTTCACGATATACATCCACCCGTTCGGGGCGCACATCGAGCAGGCCACGGATATTGCGGGTAGCCTGGTTCACGGCTTTATCCTGCAACATCTCTCCCAAGGTATAGAGTAGCATCACGGCAAGCGCTTCCGGATATTCTCCGATATAGAATGCTCCGAGGGAAGCTAAGGCCATCAGGGAGAATTCATTGAACCAGTCTTTCCGCAAGATGCCCTCCCATGCTTCGCGCATCACAGGAAGTCCCACGGGCAGGAAGCCCAACAAGAACCAACAAAATTCAACCACCGGATGGCTGAATCCTACCCATTCCTGATGCTGGAAGATGATACCCGTGATAAGGAATATACCTGATAGCACCGGAGCTCCTATCTTACGGATTATAGATTGCTCTTTCTCTTTGCTCTGCGGAGAAGTATGTGTATGTGCACAACAACACTGACATTTTGTTTCCATAATCTTAATCTTATTATTTTGTCCGGTACAAAGGTAAGGGATGGGGAGTGCAACCGGGTTGCAAAGGTGATACAGGAATTCATAGGTCTCTTCATCCGGGTATAGATGAATTCAATCAAATACATACTCATATAGCTCAAATTTCATAAGTTCTATGAACTTCGTGTAATATGTTTATTATAGCTAATGAAGTACGATTTCAATCGCACAGCGTAACCTTTTTCCAAAAACATTGTTACCTTTGCAGAAGTAGCATCATACTAAACAATAAGGAGGTAGAATTATGACAACATTAGAACTTGAAGCCGATAAAGCTCGCCTGGCATACGCCATACTGAGTATTGATAACGCCTCATTGTTAGCGGAAGTAAAGAAAAAGCTTGGCGATCTATTGACCATAAACGGTCCTGCGGTTAAAAGCAAACCCAGACATACACGCCCTATTTCCAAAGAAGTGCAGGATATGGTGATAGGAGAGCTTCCCGCAGATATGGATATAGAGAAAGAGTCTGATAAAATGTGGGAGGATTTGGCCAAATGAAGGTGTTTCTTGATACAAACATTATAATGGATTTCTGCGCAAGACGTCTTCCTTTTTTTGAGAATGCGTCGCTTATCATTGATATGGGATATCGGAAAGAACTGGTACTGGTTGTTTCTTCCTTGACGTTTATTAATGTAGCATATATACTTCGGAAAGCATATCCTCAGGATTTGGTAATGCAGAAATTAGCCAACTTAGCAAAAATATGTACTGTATCTCCAATAGATGAAGAAGTAATATTGACGGGTATTAGAATGAAAGCAAAGGATTTTGAAAATTCCGTGCAATATTTATCGGCATTGAGATGTGGTGCAGAAGTTATTATTACTCGTGATGCCGAGGGCTTTAAAGAATTTCCAATTCCTTCACAAACACCGGACGAATTTCTGAAATTGATGGTTTAGAAGATTGTATATTTCCAATGATAGAGATATTTGCCCGGCTGACAATCTCACTGAGTTTTCCGTTTCCTGAAGCGAGACTATCAATTCTTCCCTGTGGAAGAATGATAATAAACTCGTTGTTTTAACCATTCATAGATTGTAGATGTTCCATTTCTTATGATTTTGTTTTGCACCTTCAAAGATACGAAAAGAAACCATAAAGTTCCAGCAGATACATATAGATATTTTCTTATCTTTGCATGATACAGAACCAGTATGAAAGAAGAAATCCTCTATCAGAAAATAGCAAAGACAATTGCCCGGCAGATAAAAACAGGCATAGGGAAACCGGGGGAGAAACTGCCTTCTTAGCGTACTATCAGCAATGAACATGGTGTAAGTTTAAATACCGCCATTCAGGCGTATTATGAATTAGAAAAGAACGGATTTATCACTTCACGCCCTAAATCGGGATATATCGTTAGTTATAAACCGATACGTTTATCTGTCCCGGCAACTCCCCCCCCGGCCAGGTCAGTGGGAAAAGAAGAAGAGGGCTTAATTACAGTGGATGCCAATGGAGACAGCGACATATCTGTTGAAGACTTTGCCGTAGCCATGGTGGATGAACTGGAACAGGAAAAACATCATAAGGAACGGTTTACCATAGGATATTAAAAAAATAGAGTGTAACGAAGAATCTTTTTACTTAAATAAAAAAAGATTCTTCGTTACACTCTATTTTTCCGTATCTTTGCAACACTAACAAACACTTGGTACTATGTTCAAGGAAAATATGATTGCCCCCTGCGGACTTAATTGCGGCATCTGCCACGAAACCTTACGAAAAGAGAATCCCTGCACCGGTTGTCTGGGTCCCAACGAAACAAAATCCGACTATTGCGCCAATCACTGTAAAATCTCCGTTTGCGATATTCGCCAAACACTACCCGACCGCTTTTGCGACCAGTGCCCACAATTCCCTTGTAGCGAAATGACGGATAAAGAAATCTGGTATGCCAACACTTATCCCATGGTGGAGTCGCTGATGGGAAATTTAGCCCTCATACGAAAAGAAGGTATGGAAAAGTTCCTGCAATTGGAAGCAGAACGGTGGGGATGCACGTGCGGAGGAACTATTTGTGTTCACACAGGCATCTGTTCCGGTTGCGGAAAGGAGTATACCATCAGAAAACACAAAGAATAGCTGTTCCTGACCGGACAGCCACTCTATGCTCTATTACCTGAAGTGACATAAACACAACGTGTTATTCCGCATTCTTCTTCAACCAATCCACCCTGCGCATATCAGGCAGATGCTTCACCTTAAAATTCTCAAACTTAACCTTAAATCCATCTCCGTCCGGGCAGGCTGCCATCACCCCCACCTTAACGGGAATATTGTCTTGTAACCATGCATTGCGCATCATTATATACGTCTTATCATCAAAGGAATAGAAGATTTCAACCGCATCCAGACGACGGACTGCCTTAATCCAGATATATGGAACCGGCTTATCCAGAGTAATCACACTCCAATCACTTGTCTTATGAGTGACTACTGTACTCAGATTAAACTTTCCGTCCACAAACTCTATACCTGCTTTGATATAGTTCTCATGGTCGATGCGGAGCATTAGTCCCGCCTGGTCGAAACGCTCTTTATAATCACCTGTTATCTTCACCTTCGCCTCGAACTCGCCACCATAAACCGAATAATAGAAAGGAGCGTCATCTACCGTAAAACCATAATGGGAGATGCGCCAGTAATCGCTTTGCGGAGTGACAAACATCGAAAGGGTTTTATCTTTTATCTCCCACTGTTCGGGTTCATTAAACCATTGCATTTTCTCTAACGTCTGCGCAAAAGAAGTTTGCGCCACAACAGCCATCAACAGGCCAAAAAGTAATTTCTTCATTTTCCGTGTTATTTTAATTAATCGTTATTCTTATATCTGACGAACCACCCGGCAAGGATTACCGACAGCCAGCACATTGGCAGGAATACTCTTTGTAACCACACTTCCGGCACCAATAATCGTATTATCACCAATCGTCACTCCCGGCAACACACAGACCTGGGCACCAATCCACACATTATTTCCGATAGTGATAGGATAAGCATATTCAAGCCCTTGGATTCTCTGTTCCGCATCCAAGGCATGTCCGGCAGTATAGAAACCACAATTCGGAGCCACAAAAACATTATCGCCAAATGTAACTTTAGCTCCATCCAGAATGACGCAATTCACATTCGAATAGAAGTTCTCCCCTATTTCGATATTATATCCGTAATCACAATAAAACGGCTGTTCTATCAGGAAAGATTTTCCGGTCTTACCAAACAGTCGGCGGATAATGCTCTCCCGTTCCTTCTTCTGTGAAGGGCGCAAGCTATTCAGTTCATAACATACTTCTTTGCAAGCTTCCCTCTCCGACACAAGCTCTATATCATTATTGGCATCATACAATTTCCCGGCTTTCGCTTTTGCTTTTTCACTCTCCATAATTTATTGCACCTAAATAAATAACCATTAGTTTTCATTACCTTTGCAAAGGTAAAGGCTTACAGATAAGTCGGCAATACTGATTAATAACCATTTTTCCATCTCCATACCGTATGGACATCGTAAATAAACTGAAAAAAGAGCTACTGAAACAAGCGTTCACCGAAGAACAGAAACAGACGGAACGCCTGAATGAGTGCAAACATATAGCTTCCATATATGCACAAACCGAAAATGCCATAGCGGTGTTGAGCGATATGAAAGCCAATATTAGTTATATTTATTACGGCGGAGTAGCCGAGAAACTGGGACTGGCAGAACGAAATACCGCCAAGACCATTCAGTCGATATGGGAAGAAGAAATATTCAGTCACATCCATCCGGACGACTTACAAGAAAAGCATTTGCAAGAACTCCGCTTCTTCCACTTTCTGAAAAGTGTTCCGGAAAAGAAACGTCCGGACTACTACCTTATACACAATATGCGCATGCGCGATCATTCAGGCAGGTATGTACACATCTTGCACAGGATGTTTTATATAGCGAGCCACTCAAACGGAAGTGTATGGTTATCCTTATGCCTTTACAACTTTTCAATGGATACATCGTTAAGTTGCACCATTCTTAACTCGGCAGACGGGCAAACCCTCGAACTGGAAAAGCAGAATTGCAACGACCTGTTGTCAGAGCGGGAAAAAGAAATCCTGCAATTGATAAATAAGGGAAAAATGAGTAAGGACATTGCCCAGACATTATCCATTAGTATAAACACCGTAAACCGGCACCGGCAAAATATCCTGGAGAAACTTCAGGTAAACAATTCTATTGAAGCTTGCCGGATTGCTAAAGAATTGCACTTGTTATGATAAAAGAAGTAAAACCGGGATTAATATTAACTCACTAAAGTACATTTATGAAAGCAAAATTATTTTTAAGCTGTATAGCGCTGGCAATCTTGTTCAGTGCATGCAATACCACCAACCGCACCCCGAAACAGAAGATAGAACAACAAATAGATTCCCTTCTGAAAGATAAGAAAGCTACGGTAGGCGTTGCCGTACTCGCCAATGATGAGACTGTAGCCGTTTATAATAACCAAATCCATTTCCCCCTGTTAAGCATCTTCAAGTTTCATGTGGGACTGGCTGTTCTGGATAAGATGGATAAAGGGCATATTGCTTTAGATAGTCTTATTGAAGTGAAGTCTTCTCAACTGACGCCCAACACATACAGTCCGTTAAGAGATAAATTTCCCGATCAGAATATTACAATTTCTCTCGGAGAGTTGCTAAAATACACCATTTCGAAAAGCGATAACAATACATGTGATATCCTTATAGAATATGTCGGCGGTATAGAGCAAGTAAATGAGTATGTGAAATCATTAGGAATAAAAGATTGTAATCTTGCGGCAACAGAAACCCTCATGCATACCTCCGGAGATGCTTATCTGAACTGGAGTACTCCGGAAGAAGTAGTCAGATTATTGAATATAGCCGACAAGCAACCCTTATTTGGAACTCAATACAAAGACTTCCTTCAAGCAATCATGCAGGAAACTTCTACCGGCAAAGATAAGCTGAAAGGCCAGTTACCCGCTGACGTAATCGTAGGTCATAAGACAGGTTCTTCCGACCGGACTCCGGAAGGGATAAAGATCGCTGATAATGATGCAGGCTTTGTTATCCTGCCCAACGGACAGAAATATTATATAGCTGTCTTCGTCATGGAGTCGCAGGAAACCGATGCAGATAATGCAGCTATCATCGCCAGTATATCCCAAATTGTATATGATACTTTAAACTCAGATATCCAATGAACAAGAACACTGATCCCCACTGGCTCGAATGGGCCAAGGAATTACAATTCATAGCTCAGGCAGGACTGACCTACTCCCGCGATCCCTTCGACATCGAGCGTTTTGAACGTATCCGGGAAATATCGGCAGAGATCATGAGCCATCAAAGCGATCTGCCGGTAGAGAAGGTAAAAGAATTATTCTGCAATGAAACCGGTTTCCAAACACCTAAACTGGATACCCGTGCCGCCATCTTTAAAGACGGGAAAATACTCCTGGTAAAGGAAAAAGCCGGTGTATGGTCTATGCCCGGTGGCTGGGTAGACGTCAACCAAAGCATCAAAACCAATACAGAGAAAGAAGTTAAAGAAGAAGCCGGACTGGATGTAAAGGCCGTACGCCTGATTGCTTTGCAGGATAGAAACCTGCACAACGTGCCTCCTTATGCATACAATGTCTGCAAAGCCTTTGTTCTTTGCGAAGTAACAGGCGGAAGTTTTCAGAGTAATATAGAGACTACCGAAAGCAGGTATTTCTCTTTGGACGAAATACCTGCATTGGCCGAAGAAAAGAACAGCAAAGAACAGATAGCCATGTGTTTCGCCGCCTATCAGGATGAAAACTGGAAGGTGCTATTCGACTAAAACGACAACCCGTAAAAAGTAAAGATATGAAGAAAGAAACCACTCCTCTCCGCCTGATTTATCCGCAATGGCAAGGCGGAATTATAGATCACTGGATGCCGGATATTCCGGCAGAAGACTCTTCCAGAGGTTATTATTTAGGTGCCCAGTTACTGAACCTGCTGGCTCCGGACAGCAATCAGAAAACCGTGGAAGTTCCGGTATCTGCTTGGGAATGGGTGACGAAGAGATTATGAACTTACTGCCCGGTAAGTTTGACGCTTCCAAAGCATTAATCGTAGGACTGCGTTCATGGGACAAAGGCATGCAGGAACGACAAAAGGAACTGAGCATAAAAGGTCTGGCACCGAAAGAAACAGCGGACAACAGTTCCGCCATTATGGAATGGCTGAAAAATACCGGAGCTTCCAAGGTTGTCATCCACTTTGACCTGGACGTGATAGATCCTGCCGACATGATAGCAGGTGTCGGCGTAGAACCGGACGGTATGAAGACCGAGGAAGTAGTCCGCGTGATTAACGACATTGCTTCCGAATATGACTTGGTAGGATTGACCATAGCCGAACCAATGCCACGTATCGCTATTAAAATCAGAAATATGCTGAACCAGTTGCCTTTATTAAAAGAGTAAGAAAAGAGAAACTCCGGGTTACCGCTGCTGCTTATGACGGTTATGGATATGCCAAACGGGAAATCCTGAAAGACACGCTTGCCCTAAGGTTCACAAACGCTTCCATTGAGTTACTTTCCGTGGCTGGTAGGCATTCTGCTCTCCTATTGTGTACTGACTCAACTGGTAAAGAACTGGTATATCAGAAAGTTTTCGGGTTGGTTATAAAAGAATGCCCTGCTTTTCTTCTTTGTCAGACGATACTGGCGGATGAAGAAAGCCGGGCTATTAGTATCAACAAAACTACAGTGTCATTATTCAGAAAAAGACTCGTCGCATACTTCGGTGACTTGTTCATAAGGAATACATCCATAGCTGCGGTCGTCCAGATAACGCAATGCTACATACGGTACGTCTGCCCCGGAAACATACATTTGCAATATAGATATGACCTCCGCCATACGCGAAGTGAATGAGCCATTTCGTTCATTATAAACCTTCACCCACACACGGTCTCCTCTTTTGATGGAAAGTTCTATATTCTTCATAAACAGTATAATTAATGCGTTTATTGGAATTACTTGCATAGTAACGGCAAACTACCATTTGATGCAGACCGGAAAGGCGTTTTCAGACGGTATCATTTTATGGTAAAAAGAAGATTTCCTGATAATAAGGTACGTAAAGAAGCATTCCACTTTCAAAGGATAAAGCGGAAACACGATTCCTTTTGCCTGCTGGGGGAAAAAATCGAAAGCTGTATGTATCAGGGACTAATTTTAATATTGTTTTTGCTGTCCGATATAAGATTTATTCATATTTTGTTAGGGTTTGTTTGCTTTTCTGTCAAAAAAGACGCAACTTTGTAGCTGCTATTTGCCGTTACTATGCAAGTAATTTCACCTCAACGAAGTGCCATACAGCATATTAAATCTGCCATCTTTCTTCTTTTTACTTTTCTTCACCAAGGAAATCACTTGCCTGTTTATTCTATCTATCACCTCCGCATCAAACGGTTTCAGATAAGTCATCGTCACCCGAATGGACGAGTGCCCCAACGACTGGCTTATCAGTCCCACAGGTACACCACTATGATAAGCAAGTGTAGCCCATGTATGGCGTGCGGTGTACGAACTTACGGAAACACCAGGCAATAACTGTTTCATCAACCGCGCCAACTCCCGGTTGAAATGCCGTAATGTTTCTTGATAACGGTGGTGATGTTCCTCCATGAACAAGCCACCATGCAGCAACGGGAACAGATATTCCGAATCCGTCTTATCCCTGTACTTCTGCAACAGCCTCATCGCATCGGGCGGCACATCCACCACCATCAGTTTCCCCGTCTTGTGCCGACGGTAAGTGATGCGCCTATTTCTTAAATCCGACTTCCGCAAGTGTGCCAGATCAATGAACGGCATACCACGCAACATGAACATCAGCAAGAAGTAGGTAAGCACTTGCTGTTGACGCAGTGTCAGCACACTAAAGTCTGTATTCCTGAGCTGCTCCATCTGCTCTGCCGTCAGCGCCCTCTTGGTACGCGACTCCACTTTCGTATAAACATCCTTGAACAGCACCGGATTGTACCCCTCTATGCCCGGTGACATCCAGCGATTGTATACCGCCTGCAACGTACGCATGTAAGTGGAGATCGTGTTCGGACTGGACTGTTGTCCAGCCAGCCAGTCCTCATACTCTTTCAGCCTCTCAGGGGTAAAAATCTCCTGCATGGACAGGGAAGCAGTGGTATTTTTCGGATATCTTTCCTCTGCACAAAACTTCTCATAGGAACGCAGCGTGCAAGCATAAACATGCATTGCCGGGAACTTTCCTTCCCGCTTCAGCATCCCGATAACTTCCGGCATGTAGAGCCGTAAGTCATCTTTCGCATTTTTTCTTTCTACATTCATAAAGCATTGATTTTAATTACATGATTCAAAAAACTGCTTGTACCACAGAACGTACGTGCAGTAGTAATGTTTATGAGCGCCAAAGATAAAGCTAAAGGAATCCGGCAAGAGAATATTTATAAATTATACGAATCAGGTATTGAATTTGATTTATCACGGAAAAGAAAGAGTTAATTCAACCCCTGATTCTCATAAATTGTGAAATAGTAGTAATTCTTTCCCTCCCCGTTGAACTAATGCCTTGTACACTCTGTTCTCTGACCAAAATAGAACATTAATTTAGTTTTTAACCATTAAACCTGTTTAATTATGACATGTAAAGATTCTCACTTTTTGATTGGCCTTGGAATAGGTTCAATCTTTGGAGCACTGGCTTATGGCTTTGCCCGCAGTGCAAGAGCAAAAAAAATGAAAGCAGAAGTATTCGATGCTCTGCACAGAATTGAAGGACATACCGAATGCCTGATTGAATCTGCTAAAGAAAAGGCATTGTATGCCGGAGAAAAAGTCGCTGACAGAGTGGCCAATGAAACATCTGTCATTGCCGAAAAGGCTAATGATATCAAAGGCAAAGTGCACTCTATGGCTGATGAAGCTAAGAAGTAATCAATCTGTTCATTATCGCAAAACAGAGGGAGGCGGGATATCATACCTACACTCTCTCTGTTTTTCATTATATACTTGTGATTGAATGGGCCTCACTCACCAACGAAGCCGGATAATCGCAGATTTCCAATATCTTAATTGCATTATGCTCGGTCGCAACTCCGCGTTTCAGCTTGTAATCGAAAGACAGGATACCATCTTTCACCGACTCGCTGAAATAGTATAATTCGTATTCATTTTCCAGCATATCGGCCAGTTCCAGATCGTGCGTAGATACAAATACCAGATTATCACTTTTCACCAGCCAGGAAAGCACAGCTTTCGAAATCGCTATCCGCTCCTTGGTATTGGTTCCTCTAAACAATTCATCGAGCAGGAAGAGATGATTCCCATGACCGCTTTCATCTACGAAATCTTTGATAGTCGTCACTTCCTGCATAAAGTAACTCTTATTTTCCATTAGGTTATCTCCCTGGTGAATGGAAGACAGAAGAGAAATTCCGGTATTTATCTCAAAGACTTCCGCGAAACAGGTATGAAGTGTTTTCGCTGCCAACAGATTCACTCCTATCGTACGCATGAAACAGGTCTTACCTGCCATATTCGAACCGGTTATCAATGCCGATTTCTCATGAAGCACCATATCGTTCGGAATACAGTTTTCTATCAGAGGATGATACACTGCCTGTGTACGCAATCGCTCCCCTGCCCTGTTATCTCCCGGCAGACAGTAATAAGGTAGCTCCTCCCTCAAGATGGCAACAGACAAAATAGAATCCAGAAAACCGATGAAGCGGTAAACATTGTGGATAGCCGTCGCCTTCTCCTTCAACAGATGAAAAGTTCTGCCTACCGCATACGCCTCGTGGAGAAAGAATACCCGGATTAATTCCGCTACCATATAAAACATAATAGCCATGTCGTTATCCAGACTGAGGTTGAAACGGAAATAAGAGATATACTTCTTCAGACCTTCCACAGCTTTCAAGTCAGTCGTGATAGAAGGATTTACAGAGATAAATTCCTTATTCTGCGCCAGCTTTCCCGCCTGTCTTATCATCTTCAGAAGGTGAGGTATGGAGAAAAAGTATCTCTGGATTTTTGCCTTATTACGATAGTGCAACACTGCATTTGCCACGAATGAAAAGACAAATAAAGTAAGAAACACTCCCGAATGAGTGAGCAGCATCAGAGCCAGAAACAGCAAAGGCAGAAACCGGCAGATATTAATAAGAGCCATCTCCTTGGCACCAATTCCTGTATTATCATTTTCCAGAATGGATACGATGGAATAAGCATCCGGTTTATCCAGTTCTTTCAGTGTATTGCTTAAAAGAGTACGCAACCCCGTATGAGTTGCCAATGAAGACAGAAGTGCTTCCTGCTTTTCCATGCCGGAGGTTTTATCCGATAGCAGAAGATAATACAAATACTGCCTGCCTATGCTGGAATGACAATAATCTATTTCGGCAAACAGGTCATCCAGATTCAGGTCGTCAATGCTGTTAGCAGATAAACCGGTTTCGCCTTCGGCATTCCTATAAAGGAAATAGTTCGCAATTTCGGACATGGTATATTCTTTATTGTTCAGTAACTGTTTTGTGTATTTATTCAGCCTCTTCCGTATCAAGGCAGAAAGGATGTCCTGCCGGATCAAACATCGTTCGTGAAGTCCTGAAGTACTGTTCATCTGCCTGCCGGGCTCCCAACTGAATGGCATAAACCACAGCCTCCTCCAGATTTTCCACATAGAAATCAAGATGAAGCATTTGTCCCTGCTTACCTTCTTTCCAAGGCCATACAGGTGGCTGGTACTCTTCAATCTCCTGAAACGCCATCACCATACCGGATGGAGAAGTGATAGCCGCCCAACCATTCGCACGCTGATGTGTCAGCTCCCACCCCAGCAGTTTACTGTAAAACTCTGCTAAAACTCCTGCATCTTTACAGTCAACCACTATATTCATCTTATAGACTAAAGATTTCACATTTGATGTCATAAAGCCCTGTTTTATAATCAATTTATTGAGTAAACAACGGGAGATCCGGACTTCTACATCCGAACCTCCCTATTCTATACTCCTATCTACAAATACAAGTTTTACTTTATCCGCAATGGAAATACTTATTAACCAGTTTCAGCATTTCCTCCTGATTGTCACGTACTTCACTACGTAAAGTACGATCTTCATAGGAACGCAATTTACTGATAATTCCATCGACCATTGCAGAACTAAATACATGATACTGTTCGAAAATAGCACGCTGTTTTTCCAGGCAATCGGCAGAAGCGGCACAGCTATCAGGGAGTTGAGCCAATTGTTTCAGTTTATCCTCATTTTCCTTCTTATGAATATTCACATTCACATAGGTCTTTTCCGCAATCTCCAAAGCATTTTCAATTTCAAAACCATGACGGCATGCTACGGCCAATCCGGCTATCAGTTGGTACAAATCGGCAGAACCGTCCGGAGAGCGCATTTCCACAGTTTGTTTCTGTGTAGTATCATAGTGGCTGGGAGCTTCCAATGGATTAGCCAGCATACACATATCTGTCTTTGCCGACCATCCAAGCGGAACACGTACCAATACGGAACGGTTACGGTCACCCCAGCAAATATTTGTCGGAGCTTCCTGATGCGGCACCAAACGGAAATAAGAAGTAGGATTCGTATTACCAAAAGCTGTAATGGAAGGTGCAAGCTCCATCATTCCCGCAATAGCTTTACGGGCAGTTTCAGAAAGTACGCCATCTTTCAACATCTGGTTTTGACCGTCTTTCATAATACGCATATGGATATGCAATCCTGAACCGGCCTTTCCAGCAGTAATTTTCGGAGCAAACGTAATGTCATACCCATATTGATAGGCCAGATTACGGATAACCCATTTCGCAATCATCAACTGATCGGCAGCCAGGTCGGCACGTACCGGTAAGAATTCAATTTCATTTTGCTCATAGATTTTACCGTCAAGCGTGAAGTTACCTACCTCGGAATGCCCGTATTTGATCTGTCCGCCCGCCTTTGCAATATGCAGCATACAGTCGGTACGGAAATCATTGAACTTGGCATAAGGAGCAGATTCATGATAGCCACGTTGATCAGTGGCAGGGAACAGTCCACTATCTTCTGATATCACATAATATTCCAATTCGCCCATAGCCTGGAATTCCATTCCGGTTACATCAGTAAAGGCTTTGCAAGCTTTACGCAACGTATATTCCGGTGAGCTTTCCAGAAGTTCGCCATCTTTATTGAAGTAAGAGCAAAGCATGGAAAGTGTTGTGGTTTCAGCAAAAGGATCAATAAAGGCTGTGCAAAAACGCGGCACTACATACAAGTCGCTACTGCCCGCTTCAATAAATGGGAAAAGGCTTGATCCGTCTACACGCTCACCACAAGTCAGTATGGCATCAAGATAAGCAGCGTCGTTAATGACAAAATTCAATGTTTTCAGTCGCCCGTCTGCAGCGGGATACATGAAGTTCACCATGCGAATATCGTTCTCCTTGATATAAGAAATAATGTCTGCTTTCGTAAATTCGGAAGCCGGTTTTTGAAGAGCAGCCACCAGTTGGTTGGCACTCATCGATAGTTCATGATTCATACGTTGGTTGTTTTTTAAGTTATTGTATGGTTAACAATGTGTTGTCATGCAATGATTCCCCACAAAGATAATATTTTATAATAACTTCAATATATATGATACTCAAAAAAAGAAATAGAATGAAGGTTTGGCAAAAGGTGATGAGATAAACTATTTGTATATCCGGGTTGTTATAATAAGAAAAGTTATAGGGAATAGTAACCCGGGCTACTATTCCTTTTTTCCGTCATATCCCCACTTTACATAAATAGCACCCCAGGCAAACCCTGCCCCAAATGCAGTAAAGATGAGGTTATCGCCTTTCTTTAGCTTATCTTCAAAATCCCAGATACAAAGCGGAAGTGTGGCAGCACTCGTATTACCATAACGCTCGATATTAACCATCACTTTCTCGGTTGGAATCTCCAAGCGTTGCGTTACAGCAGTGATAATGCGCTGGTTGGCCTGGTGTGGAATTACCCAGTCAATATCGTCTTTACTTAAATGGTTTCTTTCAATGACAGCTTCACAAGCATTAGCCATATTGGCTACGGCATATTTAAAAACCGTACGCCCTTCCTGATAAATGTAATGCATATGATTTTCCAGCGTATAATACGAAGGAGTACATACAGAACCACCTGCTTTAATATGTAGGAAAGGCAGTCCCTTACCATCTGTTCTCAGCACTGAATCCATTACACCTAAATCTTCCGTAGTAGGTTCCAGCATAAAGGCTGCCGCACCATCACCGAAAATGGGACAAGTGGCACGATCCGTATAATTTATGATTGAAGACATTTTCTCAGCTCCTACTACGATAATCTTCTTGTAGTTTCCCGAGCGAATAAAGTTTGCTCCCGTCTCCAGTGCATACAGGAAACCGCTGCAAACCGCCTGTACATCGAAAGCAAAAGCACGTTTCAATCCCAGTCGCTCACACAGAATGGAGGCTGTAGAAGGTAAACGATAGTCAGGAGTGGTAGTAGCTACAATCACCAGATCAATTTCATCCGGTTGAGAATTCGTACGTTGCATTAACTGTTTGGCAGCCTTGCGGGCCATATACGAAGTTCCCAGTCCCTCTTCATGCAAAATACGTCTTTCCTTTATGCCTATACGTCCCATAATCCATTCATCGGTGGTATCGACCATTTTGGAAATCTCATCATTGGTCAGGATATAATCGGGTACATATCCTCCGACTCCTGTAATTACTGCGTTTATTTTCTCCATAAACTCTACCTAGTTTAGTAAATTCTGATTATAGGGACAATTATATATAAGTGATACTTAAGAAAATGCGGGCGCAAATATACAGAAAAGACTATGAATTCCAAGAATTGGCCAAAAACACTTTGGTCTTTTACCAATGAAAAGGAATAATTGACCAAAATTTCGTTGAATATTATTTCTTAATCCAAATATTAACGATTTCTGAGATAAACATTTGATGTTTGGAAGGTTCGTTTTTATAAGCTTCTTCCATAATTTTTGATTTATAAGGTTCGGTCAGGTTGGCATAGTCCAACTCTTGAACAAACATTTTTTTGCACTCAATAATCATTCGTGCTTCTTCAAAGCTCATTAATCCTAAAGGAGTTTCCAGAGAAGTAAGTCCGGCCTCTTTCACCTTATCCGTATTCCTTCCTGACATTGTACCGCATATACGCAGGGCATTGCGATATTTTTCATTAAAGAAGCTGAGGGTGAAACTCTCATGCTGTTGGAGGAATTGATAAGTATAGCGGGTATCGCGTATAAAAATAAAGGTAGAAGGACGTTCCCAAATGTATCCCATACCACCCCAACTGGCAGTCATTGTATTGAAAGAGTTTTCATTGCCTGCCGTTACAAGCATCCACTCTTTACCAATCAGCTGAATCACATTGTCGGGCAAATCGGAGGCTTCAAGTTTATCGTAACGAGATTGCCAATCAGTAGAGGTTACACCACTTTCGGAGGATTCGGAAGTTTGATCATTTACCTTCTTATCACTGGGATTCGTGCAAGATGCAAGGAATAAGAAAAGACTGATTACTGGTAATAAAATAGTTGTTTTCATTGATATAGGATAATTAAGTTATGAATCATTTAGTGTGCTCAAAGATAATCAATTTACTGAAAAGCCTTCTCTACTTTAGGAAGTGTTTGTTCAATAAGAAGTTTATTCATAAATTCACTTGGACTCATGTTATGACACCTCTTAAAGTTCCGAACAAAAGTACCAGTGGTTGCATAACCACACTGCTCCGGCAAATCTTTAAGGGCAATTGAAGGATTTTCTCTCATCAGTTGTTCGGCATGCTGAATACGGAAATTATTCAGCCAAACACTGAAGCCTTTATCACAGAATCTATTGATGCTAACCGATAAATAAGAACGATTCGTATTCAGTACATCAGCCAATGTCTCTATCGTAAGGTCACTTTTAAGGAAGTATTGTTCATCACGAACTTTATGTAAGGCTTGCCAGAATAAAAGTTCATATTGATCCATAGATACAGAATGTGATTCAGACGCATCCCCTTCATCGCATTTCTTAATCATTCCTTGAAGTCTATAATTTACGGCACCTTGTTTCTTCAACTTACGGTACATAGATATGGACTTGAATGTAGCTGCTACAGAAATTACTAATAGAAAAATACAGATTGCAGCCACATGTGTATTTACTCTATTGGCATCTTCACTCTCATTTAATTCATGTTTCAATTCCTGAATCTTTAAACGCTCTGCATAATTCTTTTTATCGTTCTTTGCCTTAAATTCCAAATACGTTTGCAAAACAGAATCTCGTCGAGCTAATAAATCAAGAGCTTTTTCATATTGCTTAGTTTCACGGCAGAAAGAACTGAAATTGGTAAGAGCTTTTATTTGGAGCTCCATCCGAACGGGCGTTTTAACCCTCTCTTTCATTAAAGGTTCAACAATCATATAATATTGACTTGCTTGTTGAATCTTACCTTTTTTCCACAATAAATCAGCAAACAAATAACAAGGAGATAAAAAACAATTAGGCAAGATGGCTTCTCTACCTTGTTTTTGATAGTTCTTCGCTTTCTCTTTATAAGATTTCATAGCCCTATCCAAAAACACAAAAGCGGAATCTTCCTGTCCTTCTGGAATATAGGTTTCAGCCATCATACAGTTTAGAACAATCTTATCACCTCTTTCTGATAACAACCTTGCAGCTAAGTAAATACGTGCACTATCAGGCTTATTAAGCTCCATATAACTTTTTACAACTTCATTCTGCATTGAAGGATTAAACGCTATTTCCGGTTTTATTTTGTTATAATATTCCAATGATTCCGAATAATACCCTGCTCCACATAAATATTTTATCAACATAATACCAGAGACTTGTTGTAATTCTATGGATTTATGTTCTAATGCCAACTGGTATGCCTCCTTGTATAGTGGTAATGCATTTTCATAATCTTCCAACATTATAAAATGATTCGCTATAGTTAGAAGGCACTTGCCCACATCTTCCGGTCTATCAGCCTCACGATACTGTTTTAATAATTTATACCAAATAGGAAGAAATTCATCTTGATTCCCCCGTTCGTTAAGCAATAACGCTTTCATTTCATTCACTTGCCATTCTTCCTTCTGTGAAAGTGAATGATTGGCTTCTAACATTTCTATCCATTTAAGCCCCTCTAAATAAGCACCTGAAACTCCAAATCTATCCAAATTACTATAAATCGTCACTAATTGAAGTAAAATTTTCTTTCTATTTCCACCAGAACTTAAAGGTAAAACCTCTATTAAAAGTCGTTTCTGTTTTTGTATTCCATCTATCTCTTCTTCGTTTCTATACGATATTTTAATTATAGATGCTATTCTATCCTGATCTGACATTTTTTTGACCTCAGATAATAAAGAATCAAAAGAAACTGATAATATCGGCATCTTTGATAATTCTTCATCCAAAACTTCTCTTTTACCTGAATTAGAACAAGCACTGCATAAGAACAGAAAAAGAAATAGATAGAAACTCTTCACTTGGTATAACTATCTAAAGGTTATAGCCCTGAATGCACAAGCACTAGCACAATCTTCACACTCACTACAGTATCTTTCTTCTTTCATCTTAACCTTCTCATTTTCAATGTAAAGAAGTCCCAAACTGCAAGCATCCACACACTCACCACATCCCGTACATTTGTCAATGTAAATAATCCATCTACCGACAGGTCCCGAACCTAAATTCCGGCCATCCAAATTTTCTTTCTTTTCCATAACTTTGTTGTTTTTGAGTTAGTCGCTTCAAAACTACGGAATCTATTTAGAAGAACAATCCTATTTGTAAAGAAATATTTTCCTTATTTGAATTAAAAAGATTTTTAGAAGCATTTTCATATCCCACCGTCAATCGGGCAAACCAAGTAAAAGAAGCTGTATAAGTATAAGTTAGAGATAAATGCAATGCCCATCTGGGCTCTGTTAAGTAATTGTACTCCTGTTCCAATCGATCCATATTCTGCCATAATTTGATTGCGGGCGTATTCTGTCCTGATTGCAGCTGTTTTTCAGCTATCATAGTTCCACCTCCTTTACCGTACTCTGCCCCAATAGCTAAATCAATTCGGGCATTAGATAATAAGAAATTCCGAGTAAATGTAGAATATGCAGTAAAACGGCGTACAGTTTGCGTATATTCAGCCGGATAAAAAAGCAATTGACTTTTTGTCTGCTTAAAGTCAATTCCCGACACGATAGAATAACGACTATTCCACTCATTATAAAGTCGATAGTAACCATAAGTCAGCCCATATTCATTAATACGGAAAGTAGAACGGAGAACCTTCCCCGAAGAATGCCATGTACCCATGTTCTCTTCCTGCTGCTGCAAAAGATCATAACTATCCGACTTGTCAAACAAAACTTTCCAACTCCATTCATGGCAATTCAATGGAGAAACTAATGAGCCTATACCTTTATAATCCAGCTTCCAGCCATCTGTCTCACCTTCTTTCTTGTTTTGTATACGGTCACTTACTATATTTTGTCTGACAAGGTTCCCTCCTATCTGTTGAAATAGCCGGAAGCGTCCATAAACTCCCTCTTCTTGTAAGAATCCTCCGAACTCCTGTGCAGAATAATACCATTTTATATTTTCTCCTTTAGGCAAAGTTTTAAAGCACCCTAACGGATAAGAAACAAAGAAAGGATATGTCGTATGAGTACCTATATTCTGATAATCCACCGTTTCTTTACGATTGCCATAAAATATGGAAGCACCCAAACGGTGACTTCCACACTCATAACCAACTCCGGGAGTTATTTTCCACTCCATCCACTGGTTTTCATTCCGGGGATCTGTATCCTTGGCATTCAGGTCAACTAAATAATCGAACCTCGAACCAATCAGCCAACGCAAAGAAACGGGTAATGAAAATGCACCGGACAGTTGATATTGTTCCGAACGTTGATCGCCACTCACTGAGTCACAAAGATTTATTCCACGCCAGCAGTCACCGGTCATCCCATTCCAGTTCACCTCTTGCTTCCGGTTATTCACATATCCTATTTTTCCATATAAAGAGACATTACCTATAGTCTGGTAGGATTCACCAAACACCGCATACTTATTGGATGAAGCGGGCAAACTGACATTACCAAAGTTTCCATCTTCAAACCTATACCCCACTTCCGCCACAGAGAACGAGCGGAAACGGTTGAATGACATTCCTACCGGATTAGCTCCTGTCAGCCAATTATTCTGCTGATAAATCTCTTGCATAGAATAGATATGTAATGAATCAGACTGCGCATATATGGGAATCGCCGACAGAAGCCATAAAATAAATAATGTACTCCGCATAGTTGCTTGCTTATTTTTTCAAAGACGGTTTGGATACGATAAAGTCCTCCGCCGCATTGTTCGTATCCTGATAAATGAAACGCCCGTTGGTTGATGCTGCACTTTTACGTATCAACGATTTCCCGGAATAATCTCCTTCCGGAATATACACAGGTTCATGGTTCAGTTCATCAGGCACACGCTTATTGGCAAGCTTGGCTTCATTTTCCACGCACTCCGCACAATCAATCACCCACTCTTTCGGAATCATCAAATAGAATTTAGTCTTATTAGAAGCTTGGGGCCTGTTTTCCCTGTTCAATGGATTATTTACATATTCCTCCGCACTAATACCTTCAAATCCAAATATCATGAATGTGGGGCCAACTACCGGAAATGAATACATCCATGCAGTCGAGTTAAGATTTAAAAGCAGATTTAATGGTTTCACACCGGGTGCTATGTTCTGTTTGCTCAAACTTACATGCCAGAATCCCCAGTCAACTTTAGATAAATCAACTGAATTGGCATGCTGATATTCGCCTCCGGTATGATCTACAGCATTCGTTGCAATGGTAGTTTCTGCTCCGGGCAATAAAGGATACTCCTTACCGCTACCCGGAAATTGCCAAGTCATATCAGCAACGGGAATCCGTTTCATATCCGTATATTTCACCCAGGGAGATACAATACCTGGCATCGGATCCACCAAAGCCAGACACAATCCATCCAGATATACAGTCTCATCAGAGTTATTATAGAGTGTAACATATTGATCTGCCTGATAATCTGCTCCCAACTCTCCTTTACAACCCACATAATAAATCTCTTTAATGACCAATGCGTTTATTTTAGAGCGCGCCAGTTGCAACTGAACTTTCATCACTTCTTCACCCTGTTCAGGCAATAACGACAAAGATTCCAATCTTCCACTGAAAATAATTCCGGAAGCAGATTGATAATGTACGGCAACTGTATAATATCCATATTCCACATTAAACAAAGCTACTCCATCAGAAGAACATGAAGAGGTATAAACCGTACCTTGATCCTTATTTGTCAATACCACCTCCATCTCTTCGAAAGGCAAGGTCACTTCATCCGTAGAAGAAAGTAGTTGAACACTCACAGAGCATGAAGAACGATTCTCATCCCCGGTACAAGCACATAGGAATAACACGAAGAAAAACAATACATAATATTTCATTCTCATTCAATATCTAAAATTTAATACAAATACTAATTTAAAAGCGGATACTAATTTCTGCACCATAATATAAATCCGGATTCACAACTGCATATTTCTGTATACTCTGCCGATATCGTTTCGGATTGGATTGCAGCAGATTATTAGCACAAAAAGCAACCGAAACATGACGTCCTATCTCTTTAGTAACCCGAAGATTCAATAAGAAATAAGGTTTATACGAGTCCGTCAGAAAAGCGGTAGTTGTATTCGCCCTGATCACTAAATCAGCAAAACATTCATCCGTCGCCATGTCCGGCGTGAAAGGATGTTGGTTTCCCTCTCCATCTATATAATAAACCGGATTCAAGCACTTCTGATTATTACTATCCGTGTACATAGGATTATTAAACCGACTCTCCATTCCCCGCTGTTGTTTATCCATCCACACCGCCTGAAGCGTTAGGCTTGTGATCAAACCGATTCTGGGAATTTGAGTAACACACTGAAACCGGCTATTCAATTGCTGCCAGATTTGAGTATTCGCAACAGAAGGCCCTGTTTCGTAAATACCTACATAAGGGTAAGCTTTTCCATTCACTTCTATCTGGGGATGCAAGGTAGAAAGTGCCGTATTCTTTTCGCATACATCCAGATATCCGCCACTTATGTAAAATGAAGAACGCAGTGCCTTTGAATGAATCGGACCAATGGTATATTCAATACCTTGTTTTTCCTGTTTTATACCATTCTGGGGTGATAAATAGGTAGCAAACGTAGTATTCAAAGTATATGGAAGAAGTTCACCATCATTCATGACACCCTCATCCGTCAATTCCGGTTGTTCTCCTTTACTGATCAAAGGGGAATAGCGGCGATAGGAAAAAGGTTCGGCAAGTTGAGAGGTACAATAGCCATTTTTGAGATGTTCCTTAAACCATACCACATCCGCAGTAACACCTCCTATCCGGAAATTCACCCCTATTTCAAACTTCTGATTAACAGGCAAACGCAAGTCGGAGTTAAAATTACGGTCAGTTATAAATGTATGCATGACGGTCAGACGCTGATTATTCTCAGCATCATTGTACGTAAAACAATTCATATCCGTATACGATTTATCGGGATACAAATAAGTAAGTACAGGCATCTTATGCATCAATCCCCACCCCAGACGTACACTGAAACGACTTAGAAAAACATCATCCGTCCTATCAATAAATATCTGGGAAAGATTGATACGCGGATCAACAGAAGAGTTCCGTTGTAGACGCTTAGTCGGCAACTGAGTAAAACGCACCCCCGCCTGCACTTCGGTCCGCATCTTCCCATAACGGAGAATAAAGTGATTTTCAGCAAAAGCAGAATACTTATATAATAAAGGTATATCCCGATAAGACCTTGTCCGCACTCTGAGCATTTCCAAGGGAGGACCAAGAGGATCGAAACTGATTCCTTTTCCACGATTCCCTTCCACCTCAGCATGAAGCCCCAGTTGAAAATGGTTACTGATATTCTCACCCATCGTTTTTCTGTGATTGGCAGTCAACGATACATCTCCGCTCAACGGCTTGCCTTCAACGGATAACTGAGAGAAATAATGGGGAGGCAGGAACACTCCGGCATGTTCACCTGCCTGCGCGGTATAGGTAGTGACTTGCTGTGTTCCCGAATAATATGTACTGGATTCATTCTTCTGGCTCCCATACGTAAACCCTAGCTGATATTCAAGATTGGAAATCCAGGAACGATTCAATTTCCACTGTCCATTAGCAGAAAAGGATATGTTTTGATCCTGATATTTCCGAAATTCACCATCCACCGTATTCTGCCCTCTTTTATCATTGTCCTTCATCCAATAACCACGCATATTAAGACGCAAAGTAGCAGACCGGAAATCCTTCGCATAAGCCGCTTGGATTCCAAATCTTTGAAAAGATTCCTCAAAGACTTGAGGCGATTGATTTGAAAGTGCATAATCTGCTCCTAAATAGAGAGTTCCCCCATTATTACTGATCGCAATGCCCTTCCCCACAGAAGCAAGTTTCTCCGTAGCTGTCAGACGAATACCGATGGTAAGAGGTTGTATCCCGGCTTTCGACTTGACCAGAACAACCCCACTGGTCACATCTCCATAACGTGCCGAAGGAACACCACGTATCACCTCGACCGACTCCACAGAAGATGGAGACAAGGAACGCACGTCGAAACCGGATAACACCGTGCTATTAAAAAGGCTGCCCCTACCTTCAAGTCCCATTTGCTGCATATTGGCATTATTATTCATGCGGAGTCCATCCACCTCTATGGCTGTCCCTAAAGCATTAGTCGTATTTTCAGAAGTTGCACTGCGGATGGTAAAGGCAGCCGGAGCATTCAGATCCGGATTGCGTACAAGAACACCGGGTAGTAATTGAGATAAAACAGAAAGATCAGTAGCCTGTATATGACGAATAGCATCCTGCCCAATGACAGAACGGGTTCCCGGAGCATCTGATTGAGTAGCAGTAACAATCACCTCCTGTAACCGGATGTTGCGAAGAGTATCTATAGCCTGCATTTCAGTCTGTCCATATACCACCAGCGAACAAACCCAAAAAGCAATTAATATATAGCCCCTGTAACAATTATTCATTTGTACAACCCAAGATGGTAATTTACATACCTAACGAGCGTTATATAGTAACCCTCAGATTAGGGGGCAAAGGAAACAATTTTCTACCAACATTTCATTACCAAACTTTAAAAAAATGCAGAATAAAATCACTCTTTTCGGACTTTTGTGTGTACATTTGCAAGCAACAGAACAACAATATCATGCCATTTTTCATATTAAAGACATTACTTATTTGTACTTTTCTGCTGACTTGGGCTGTACTAGGTCTTGCTTCTATCTCTCTGATTTGGAGAAACAAGCATAAAAAGGATTTGGCCATATTATTAGCACCAATCCTACTAATATACTGGGGGTTAACGTCGTATAGCACATTATACGAAAATTTCTTCCTGCTCCAAAGAACATCCCTCTTACCCACCCTATACTGTTGGGGACTGACTTTTCTCCCTCCTTTACTCTATTTCTTTATCCGCTTCCGTATTACCGGAATATTTCCCCAAAAGTCACAATGGTGGAAACATATGTTACCTTCGATGGTCTTATCGTGTTGTTACATATTGATGTCAGTTTTAAGTCCGGTGGCAGATCGCTTAACTTACAGTTGGGCTGAAATTCTATCATCGTTCCCAGCTTGGTGGACACTTTTCCGTTTAACGTGTATAATAACAGGGATCACACAGACTTTCATTTACGTATTACTCTTGCGAAATATGAATGAAACAGACTGTATATTCCTAAAATCAGCTTCCGATATTCAAAGAAAAAGCATCCTAATATCAGGGTTCTTCTTCATGTTCTTACTGAATATGTTCACTTCTTCATATATCTGCAATCTTTTATACAACCTTTGTATTGGCATATTAAGTGGATATATCTTTTATAATTCTCTCTTACACCAATTCGTAAAACAAAAGCTCAAGTTACGTATTTATCGGGAAACATCGTCCCAGTTCCCTGTGAATAACCTAAATCAACAACTAGAAAGCAAATCAGAAAAAGAAGTCGTAGAAAAAGAGGTGCTCATAAATGGCAAGAAGAACTCCAAAGTATACTTGACTCCTCAAAAGATTGATGAAATAAACCAACTATTACAAACACCGGAATTCATTTATGATCAAAAAATAAAATTGGAGCAGTTTGCTCAAAGAGTGGCAGTCAATTCCACCTATTTAAATAGATATTTCAATCAAGAATATGGATGTAGTTTCCTTCAATACCTTACGTCACTTCGCATCGAAAAAGCAGAAATGCTGCTAAGAGATTCGAATGCAGAAATAGAAGACATCTGTTATAATACAGGTTTCAACAGCCCTTCTGCATTTCACAAAGCTTTTAAAAACCGATATGGTTGCTCTCCCTCGGAATGGAGAAGAAGATGTCTCACTTAAAAGTTGAATCGCAGTCAATCCGTATCAGAACGATGCATTTATTTATTTCACATTAGGAATTATTCTACTGAAGACCAGAGATATATCTCTTTATCCTTAGGAACAGTCGAGTGTTGACCTAGGTTAACAAGCCTATCAACCTTGGTTGACGAACCGATTAACCTTGGTTGATAGGCTTGTTAGCCAAGGTCATCCCCAAACAAGACTTATTGGAAAACTCAACACACACAGGGCAAGAGACAAATGATCCCTTGTTTGTTTTCTAATCACTGTTGAAGCTTTTACCGCAAAACATATGGATAAATCTTGTTTAGCACACACTTCATATCATCAAAAAAAGGTTGAAATCGTAAAAACAGAAAGATTCATTCTGAATAAATATTCTGAATTTCAGCCACTTAAAATTATTATTTTAGTTTACTGATTTTAGCATTTAGATTTCCCAACTTCCAGCTATTTTTGCCTGTGTTCATCTGAGGGAACAATAATATAAACCAACGGATATTTCCGGATAATTGTTATGAAGGAATGGTTGCATTAGCCATTTTATAAAACAGCTAAAAACAAACTGAAAATCAATATACAATAATCAACAAATACAATATTAATTTTTATTCTTATGAAAAATGAAAAAATAGACATGAGTAGGGAAACGGATACTTTCCGTGTCTCCCAAGAAGGAATGTATATTATTACAGGTACCAATTCAAGACATGGAATAACAGTATCTGCCGGAGTACGTGCAACAATTGTTCTACAAGATGCTAACTTATGTGATCTGGAAAACATGGGTGTTGCATTCCATATTGCGGAAGACTGTCATATCACGGTGATTCTTGAAGGAAACAATATGCTACACAGTGGCCGTGAAATGGCTGCAATCCAATCAAGAAAGAATTCCATCCTGATTATTAAAGGTGATGGGAAATTAATTGCGTACGGTGGAGAAGGTGCAGCTGGTATAGGATGCGGATATGCTACCGAATGTGGTGACATTATTATCGAAAGTGGAACGATAGAAGCCTATGCGGGTTATCAGTACGAGACTTCCTGGCGCGCGGGATCTGCAGGAATAGGCGGTGCCGGTCAATATGCAGGTCGAAAAAGCAAATGTGGAAACATAACTATTACAGGAGGAAAAATCATGGCTAAATGCGACAAAGGAAACTGGGATATTGGTCCGGGCGATGAAGGAACTTGTGGCAGTGTAAAAGTAGATAAGAATGCAATAGCTCCCGGAGTGCGTGTATATGGTTCTCATTTAGGTACAGAACAATACAGAGATTTGAAACACATACCTATATCCAATGCAGGATTGGTCATTCTCTTCCCATTTCTACCAATGCTTTTTATGAGACTTAATATGTTAAGCCAAGATCGCAGGGATTTCAATAGTAACGAATCAAAAGTACGAGCTATATTCATTTTACAACACCTCATGGCAAGTGAAGATAGGGAGTATGATGAAAAAGATCTGTTCCTCAACCGTTTGTTAATAAATTATCCCTTCAACGAGCCACTCCCTAAAAGAATGGAACTAAATCAAGATGAACTTAACACAATAGATTCTCTATTGGAAGCAGCAAAGACAAACTGGGAAAAAATGAGGAATACCTCAATGAGAGGTTTTCAAGAAGCTTTTTTGAGAAGAGCAGGATTTATAGAAAAGACTGAAAGGGAATGGGTTCTAACTGTAGAAGAACGTGCATTCGATATATTATTGGATAGCATTCCTTGGTCATACAAACTTGTACGGTTACCATGGATGGAAAATATACTTAAGGTTAACTGGAGATAAACTCCTGCTCTGACAACAGTTCAGAAATTCACTTTTACATTTAAATAATCAGTATAGAAGACCTTTATCTTCTATACTGATTAAAAATTTTATGCAATCGTTATTGAAGAATCCAAATAAACATCCTGAATGGTATTCAATAATTGAACACCCTCTTCCATTGGCTTTTGGAATGCTTTCCGTCCACTGATCAATCCCATTCCACCGGCACGTTTATTGATAACCGCTGTAACAACAGCATCACGCAAATCCGATTCTCCATGAGATTCACCACCGGAATTAATCAAACCGACACGCCCCATATAACCATTAGCAACCTGGTAGCGACAAAGATCGATAGGATGTGAAGTTGCGAGTTCAGAATACATTCTTTCATCCGTTTTACCAAAATGGATAGCCGTGAATCCACCATTATTGGAAGGAAGTTTTTGCTTTACAATATCAGCCTTGATGGTCACTCCAATGTGGTTAGCCTGTCCGGTAAGGTCGGCTGCCGCATGATAATCAGTGCCATCTTTCTTAAAATCATTGTTTCTGAGATAACACCAGAGAATGGTTGCCATACCTAACTCATGAGCATATTCAAAAGCTTGTGATATCTCAATAATCTGACGACGACTTTGCTCCGAACCGAAATAGATAGTAGCACCAACAGCTACCGCACCCATATTCCATGCTTCTTTTACGGTTCCAAACATCACCTGATCATAAGAGTTTGGATAAGTAAGCAGTTCATTATGGTTCAGTTTTACAACGAAAGGTATCTTATGGGCATATTTACGGGCAACAGCCCCTAATATACCAAATGTGGATGCAACTGCATTACAACCTCCTTCGATTGCCAGTTTCACTATATTTTCAGGATCAAAATAGATCGGATTAGGAGCAAATGATGCTCCGGCTGTATGTTCTATATCCTGGTCGACCGGCAGAATGGATACATACCCGGTATTCGCCAAGCGTCCATGCCCGTACAAAGCCTGCAAGCTATTGAGGGTACGTACATTTCTGTCAGAGTCCACCCAGATTTTATCAATCGCATCAGGTCCAGGAACATGAATTAATTTCTTATCTATTGTCTTACACGTATGGTTCAGGTAATATTCTGCCTGTTGTCCCAACAAATCAACTGTTTTACTCATAATATATTCGTTTTTAATTTAGAATCATACTAAATAAACAGTTTCCCTTTGTCGATTGTTTATTAGTCTTCCGGGAAAGCCATAAGCATAATATGAATTATCGGTGATATTTTCCTTTATCTTTTACCAGTATCACCTTTAACTGCGGATCGAAGAGCATCTCGCGTCCTACGGAAGACAACAAAAGTTGTAACTGACTGCTACGATGTTCCCAAGTCAATAGATCTATGGAACGGTTCAGACTTTCTTTTATCTCAGTATACCAACATCCGGGAAAGGACAGAGCACTCACAACCTTTCTATCTACAATTTCCTGCAAGCCCTTAATAAAGCACTTCTGTTCTTTTCTGCTTAAATTATCCGGATCATCATAAGGTATATAATATGAAGTATAGTAACCATTTTGAGTAAAGACTTCCAAAGCTTTCCAATTTTGTCCTTCTATAATCAACCGTTCTTTCTTTATCTGAAAATATTCCATTAACTTATTCAAACTTGAAAGTGCCGTTATTCTATTCTCAAGGGTCAGATTCTTTATATCCAGCCAGATTTTATCCGGATAACGGCCTATCTCCCGGAATCCCATAAAAAAGATACACATCAATGTCAATACGATTCCCACCACAAGATGAATTGTTTTCATAATCAGTTTCGATAAAAAAATATTTGAAATAAGTTTTTATATCCCTGTTTGGGTAATGATATTGCCTGTTTGTAATGACAAATATAAGATTTTTATTCAGATAAAAGAATAGAAATAGACGAATCGCTTGTTTCATGCCTTAAAAATGGTACTTTAATCTGCAATTTATCTAATTACAAATACCATTAGCTGCCATAGCTTTACAACAAAAATAAATTTAAGAATATCCTTGGAACATCTTTGAGTATTCTCATTATCTCAAAATATGATTGTTATGTTATTGCACCACTCCTTTATGTCACTTATAGTTTAGAACGAAATATAGAGCAAGATCTACAGTATAAGTTCCTCTAATGAAAACATATTAAATAACCTTCTATTAACCATCTTTCAACATCCAGCTATTTATATGATTTTTTCCTTCATCATTTTTTGCTATTAAACTTTCCGAAACGCAAATGTTATTAGCCTGCTCATGAAATAAAGTTCATTCATTTTGGTGTATATTTAACCAATATTTTATAATTTTGCAGATGTATTTTTGAATCTTCTGCGAGAAATATGAAAATATCTTTAAACATTAGACAAATTTTTCTTTTTACTGTTCTTTTCATCAGTAGTTCCGTAAGCAGGTGCCAAGTTTATAAGTACATAGGACTGGAAAACGGCTTGAGCAACCAGAAAATATATTATATCCAAAAAGACCGAAGGGGATATATGTGGTTTCTAACCCAGGAAGGGGTAGACCGCTATGACGGAAAATATATCAAGCATTACAATTTTTCAGACGATAGTATAAAGCTAGACTCACGAATTGCTTTGAACTGGCTCTATATGGACAGCGGGAATATATTATGGGTAATCGGTCAGAAAGGTCGTATTTTCAGATATGATTCACAGCATGATAAATTCAAACTGGCCTACATACATCCGGAACTGATCAGAAATAAGCCACAGGCATTTCTAAATTACGGTTATCTGGACAAGAACGACCGCATATGGCTATGTTATAAAGATAGTATTACCTGGTATGATATCCGTACCGGAACGACTTTGCATATGCCTACACCAGTCAACGGTGAAATAACTGCCATTGAACAGACGGATAGCAACCATTTCTTTATCGGTACAGGAAATGGCCTGTTTCATGCCGGGATAGAAAAGGGGAAACTAAATATAATGCCTGATAAAATGGTAGAAGGTATCGGCACATCAGTACATGAACTCTACTACCATGCTGTTTCAAAACAACTGTTTGTGGGAAACTATAAAGAGGGAATACTTATATATGACGTAGGAAAAACAGGAAAAATCATCCCTTGTCAATCACCCAACAATGTAGAGATAAACCGGATCGTTGCTTTGAATGCCCATGAACTTCTAGTAGCCACAGGTGGAAAAGGTGTATATAAACTAGATATGAATACATGCATGAGTGAACCCTATATAACTGCTGATTATAATAGTTATAACGGGATGAACGGAAACAATATCAATGATATTTATGTGGATGAGGAGGAACGCATCTGGCTTGCCAATTATCCTACCGGTATTACCATCCGTAACAACCGCTATGGAAGTTACGACCTGATAAGGCATTCCCTTGGCAACAGTCTTTCATTGGTGAACGATCAGGTTCATGATGTATTGGAAGATAGTGACGGTGACCTCTGGTTTGCAACCAGCAACGGTATCAGTCTTTATCAGACCGATACAAAAGAATGGCACTCGTTCCTCAGTTCCTTTGATCCGGTACCGGATGATGAGAATCACATCTTTTTGGCACTATGTGAAGCCTCTCCCGGAGTGATATGGGCCGGCGGTTTTATGTCAGGCATTTGCAAGATAGAAAAGAGGAAAGGGTTTAAGATTAGCCATCTTTCTCCTGCTGCTATTGCAGGAGTACGTCCTGACCAATATATATTTGACATTAAGAAAGATTCGGGCGGTGATATCTGGTCCGGCGGATATCATCATTTAAAGCGCATCAATCTTGAGACAAAAAGTGTGCGTCTATATCCGGGAGTAAACTCTATCACTACCATTCAGGAAAAGGACACCCGGCAGATGTGGATTGGTACAAGAATGGGGCTCTACCAGCTTGACAAGGAATCGGGAGTTTATCAGTATGTTGACCTGCCCATTGAATCTCCCTATATATGCGCTCTGTTCCAGAGAGATGACGGCATCCTATATATCGGTACCCGTGGAGCTGGACTGCTTGTATATAACATTAATAAAAAGAAGTTCATCCATCAGTACCGTACAGACAATTGTGCGTTGATTTCCGACAATATCCATACAATTCTTCCACGTCAGGACGAGAGTCTCCTTATGGGTACGGAAAACGGAATTACTATTTATTCACCTAGAAAACACTCCTTCCGCAATTGGACGCGGGAACAAGGATTGATGAGTGTCAATTTCAATACCGGCTCTGCTACAACCTATAGCAATAATACACTTGTTTTTGGTGGAAATGACGGGGCTGTCAGATTTCCGATAGACATACAGATACCAGAGCCACATTACTCACGTCTATTACTACGCGATTTTATGATAGCCTATCATCCCGTTTATCCGGGCGATGACGGTTCTCCGTTGGAAAAGGATATTGACGAGACCGACCGACTGGAACTGGCCTACGGACAAAACTCCTTTTCTCTTGATGTAGTTTCCATTAATTATGATTATCCTTCCAACATTCTTTATTCATGGAAGATTGACGGTTTTCATAAAGAGTGGAGCCGTCCGAGCCTGGACAATCGAATTGTTGTAAGGAATCTGCCTCCCGGCAGTTATACATTACAGATTCGTGCCATATCCAATGAGGAAAAGTACAAGACCTATGAAACAAGGAGCATTCAGATTGTCATAACGCCTCCGGCATGGGCCAGTGTATGGGCCATGGCTGGATATGCAATCCTACTGGTGTTGGTTATGGTTATCATATTCCGTATCATCATACTGCACAGACAGAAGAAGGTTTCGGATGAAAAAACACGATTCTTCATTAATACGGCCCATGATATACGTACTCCGCTTACATTAATAAAAGCTCCGCTGGAGGAAGTCATAGAAAACCGTATGGTGAAGGAACAGGCATTGCCGCATATAAATATGGCTCTAAAAAATGTGAATGCATTGCTTCAGCTGGCGACCAACCTGATAAATTTCGAACGGGTAGACGTCTACTCTTCCACCCTTTATGTTTCTGAATATGAATTGAATTCCTATATGGATAATGTTTGTGCTACTTTCCGCAAATATGCCGAGATGAAACATGTCAGGTTTGTTTACGAAAGCAATTTTGATTATCTGAATGTGTGGTTTGACAGTGACAAGATGGGATCTATTCTGAAGAATATTCTGTCAAATGCATTAAAGTATACACCTGAAGGTGGCAGCGTACGCATTTATGCCTGTGAGGAAGGAAACTCCTGGAGCATCGAAGTGAAAGATACCGGAATCGGCATTCCCTCATGCGAACAGAAGAAATTGTTTAGGAATTGTTTCCGGGGTAGTAATGTCATTAACTTGAAAGTGACAGGTAGCGGAATCGGTCTGATGCTGGTATACAAACTGGTCAAATTACATAAAGGCAGGATTCATATTCAAAGTACTGAGCATGAAGGCACTTGCGTGCAGGTAACTTTCCCGAAAGGGAACAGCCACCTACATAAAGCAAAATTCATCTCTCCCAAGATACCGAATGAATGTTCGGAGACTATCGTATCTGGTGGCACTCCAGGGTTACTATCCATGGAAATATCCCAAGTAAACGGCTCTCTACAACGTATTTTGATAGTAGAGGACAATGATGATTTGCGCAATTATCTTATTGATATGTTCAAAACGGGTTATAATGTCCAGTCCTGTCCGAATGGAAAGGAGGCACTTGTCATAGTACGGGAGTTTGACCCGGATCTCGTCATATCCGATATAATGATGCCCGAAATGGGTGGAGATGAACTCTGCTCAGTTATAAAAGGTGATCTTGAAATATCTCATATTCCGGTCATTTTGCTGACTGCACTGGGAGATGAAAAAAATATGCTTGAAGGACTGGAAATCGGAGCGGATGCCTACATCACCAAACCTTTCAGTGTGGGGATACTCAAGGCAACGGTCAAAAACATACTTGCAAATCGTGCTTTGCTCCGTCAGGTTTATAACAGCATTGAAGATAGAGAACAGACTCTTCCAGTCAATTGCACCAATACCTTGGATTGGAAATTCATAGCCTCTGTCAAGGAATGCATAGAGAATAACATGGGAAATTCGGACTTCAATGTAGACATGCTCAGTAGTCAGCATCACATGAGCCGTACAAGTTTCTTCAACAAATTAAAGGCATTGACCGGTTACGCTCCAGCTGATTATATCCGGATGATACGTTTGCAACATGCCGCACAATTGCTAAAACAAGGCGAACATACAGTAACAGAGATTGCTGACATGGTTGGATTCTCGGATGCAAAATACTTCCGAGAAGTATTTAAGAAATATTACAATGTAAGTCCAAGCAAATTTAATACAAAATCAGAAAACTGATGGTCAATAAAGTTGATTACTCAACTGTTGAGCAGCTGACAAGAAAGGCATTAACTACCGAAGAGAATCATCGTAATAGCCGGAAAAAGATTCCAACTATTACGATGATAAAGAACGACGTTACCAGCATCTTTTTAGACACTGTAATAAATATCTGATCACAGTTTATTACAACAATAGGTTCTTTATCACTCACCCATTGCTTGAAATAAAAAATACATTTCAGAGCACGCACTCAATGTTTAAATTAATACAATATATTATAGAGTTCGTATCATTGATGAAAAAGTCCTCAAAGATCATTTTTTAAAGAATGCTTTGATATGCTTATGCTATACATCAAAAATAAAAAATCCCTGTAAAACATAATTTACAGGGATTTTTTATTTTGCAATTCTTTCCAGCGGAGAGACAGGGTTCTGAACCTTTTCTCTCCAAGTCCTTTATATACAAGGTTATAACAATGTCAATTTTTCTTTTAGTAATGTTTTAGTAACCGAAGTTTGTCTGATTCAATCCCACATCGTCTTTATGATGTCCGCTCATCTTAACATTTACTGCACAAAGATAGTATAAATCATTCATTTATCAAAATAATCCTGCATTAAATTTGCAAATTCACTTTTTTATAGTAGATTTGCATAAACAGATTCAATATGATAGAAAGAATATTAAGAACCAGACTATTGGAGTTAACGAAAAAGTATCCGATTGTTACCCTTACAGGACCACGACAATCAGGTAAATCGACGTTACTAAAAACTTCATTTCCGGAGTATAAATACGTATCATTAGAAGATCCGGATATGAGATTATTCGCAGCCGAAGATCCTAGAGGCTTTCTTACTACGTATCCTGATAAAACAATTATTGATGAGGTGCAAAGAGTGCCATCTATATTTTCCTATATTCAGACTCATACCGATAAAGAGAATAGAGAAGGAATGTACCTGCTTGCGGGCTCTCACAACTTTCTTTTAATGGAGAGTATCAATCAATCACTTGCAGGTAGAACAGCAATTCTTCGGTTATTACCTTTTTCTCATCTTGAAATGAAAGAAGGTAACATACTTCCCCCTACTGTGAACGAAGAGATTTTCAAAGGTGCGTATCCTCGTCTTTACGACAAAGACATTACCCCTACCGACTACTATCCATTCTACATCCAGACATACGTAGAACGTGATGTACGTTTGATGCGAAATATTGGAGACCTAAGTAAATTCATTCGTTTTCTGAAATTATGTGCAGGACGTATTGGACAACTCCTCAATATTTCATCGTTGGCCAATGAATGTGGAGTATCCGTAACCACAGCAACCTCATGGATTTCTATTTTGGAGGCAAGTTATATCTGTTATTTATTAAAACCTGATCATAACAACTATGCTAAACGCTTAGTAAAAGCTCCAAAGCTCTACTTCTATGACACAGGATTAGCATGTTCACTGCTTGACATAAGAAACGCCGACCAAATAGCTACTCATTTCCTCCGTGGAGGGTTATTTGAAAACCTTGTGATTAATGAATTTATCAAGGAAGCATATAATAAAGGAAAAGAACCCAACCTTTCATTTTGGAGGGATAGTACAGGCAATGAGGTTGATTTATTGCGTACAGAAGAAGGCAAACAATATGCCTATGAAATTAAATCAGGAGCCACATACTCTTCTGACTTTTTCAAGGGTATCTCTAAATGGGCAAAGCTATCAGGTGCAACACCTGAGCAATGTTTCGCCATATATAATGGTGATAAGAATATGAAAACTTCGCAAGGAGAAGTTGTTTCTTGGAAAATATATAATTGCCTATGAAAGCTAATTTTATAAATATATTGCGTAAAGTTACAGGAACATCTATACAAAAAGATATATCTAGCAATATTGTAAGCACGAATCAATACTCATTGACTCCAGAAATTATTCCTAAAAAGGAAAGAGGCAAGAATAATCCTGCATATTATCCAGTTAAAGATATCGGAGCGTGCATCTTGAAATGTACTGTCATTAATGTATATAATAGGACTGATTCTATTTGAAAATATATTTTCATGTGGGGCTATTGCAAATTTAATACCCTCTGATATTTAGTACCTCAATTAGAGTGATATATATACTTTTTTTGTATTTTTGCAGAAACAGATATTGGGAAATAAATATGAGTGAACCTGTACCAGATTTTTTATTCTCTGCTAAAGGACAAATGTACGGCTATCTATACCAGATAGATAGAGCATTATTATGGCTTAGCAGGTGTCCCGATGATTCTATTGTTTCAATCGAAACAGATGACGATATAGTAGTTAGACTCGAAAACGGAGACAGTATAGAAACAATATATGAGCAAGATAAGGCCAGCGTAAAGAAGAGATATCCCTTTACCAATACCAACGTCAATCTTTGGAAAACGCTGTCAAACTGGCTTACTTTAATAGAAACTCAACGAATAAACGTTGAGAACTCCAGGTTTCTACTTGCTACAAATATCCCCAATAAATCAAGCTGCATAGTTAAAACCATTTCTGCCTATAATGTGGATGAAGCCACTTATGAGAAAGTATATTGCGATCTATTGAAGATTGCCAATACAACGAAAAGCACTTCATTGAAGCCTTATGCAGAAAAATTTATCCAATCTGATAAGTCCATTGTAATGTCTCTTTTGCGGAGAATTGAGTTGTGCGAATGTCCCAATAGCTACGACAGAAAAACATTTTTAGAACAGATTATCCGAGGATTACATTTAAACGATGGAGAAACACCACATTACGAGATTCTAAAAATGTTATATGGCTGGATTGTCAATACTTGTATGGAATTATGGTTAAGCGGAGGAAATGCCTGTTTTGACCCTAAAACTCTTTGGAGTAAAAGAGATTTTTTGAAACAGCAATTCGCCCAAAAGCCATTTATAGAAAAGGCGGCGAATCTAATTCCCGTATCACAAATAGACCAAGATAATGAGAAAAGCAGCCTATTTGTAAAACAGTTGGATTTAATTTTAGCTCAGGACGATGTGAAATTAAAAGCCATACAAGACTTCTTACGAGCTAAACGAGAAAAACATAATTACGCTCTCAATGCAAATCTAACAAAACAGCACTTGGATGAATATGAGGATGGTTTGAAAGAAAATTGGTGGCAAAACTACTCAAAACACAGAAGATTGAATAAAGGAGAACCGGCAGATGTCGGTTACGCAATTTATTCTGAAACAATCCAGTACAAAGGTCGGCTTGCAGGGATAGAACCGATTTACTTTTATTTAAGCAATGGAACTTACCATGAATTGGCTAACAAACGTTTTATCGGTTGGCATCCTGATTGGGAAGACTTAACGAAGTAGAGTATGAAACAGAATATTGAAATAAATGAGTTTATAATATTGCAGAATCCCGTTATCGGTAGCCATATTCTACATGAGTTTTCTAAGCGATATTATTCGGAGAAAAAAGAAGGAATTAAATTGCCATTTCTTTTTATCGTATTACCCATAGTATTTTCAAAAGAATATTCCAATGATATTTCAATAAGGAAGTTCAAAATCGGAAGCATGTTGAAATCATTGAATAATGAAAATTTATATTGGGATACTTTACAACAGAGGATGTCTGATTTTTCAGATATTACATTTCAATCAATAAATATTGCTTTTGCAGCATCACTTCTACTCTACGATAACCAAAATGCTCGTATCGTTCCCAATAATTCTAAATCTTTTAAGCCGACAGATAAACGGGATTACGATAAGATGATAAAAACAGCACATCGGTTAGGTTATTGGTTCGGGTTGCTTAAAGACGAAGAAATTTGCTCATATCTAAACATATCTTTTTAACAATGGACTTCAAAATCAGCAAGATTATATTATGGCCTAAAAATACAAAAATGGCGATACGAGTAATCCCGTTTAAAGAGGATTTCGTAAATGTTATTTCGGGCGATAATGCGAGAGGAAAATCTACAGTAATATCAATCATTGACTATTGTTTAGCAAGTAGTAAATGTAGTATTCCTATCGGATTAATTCGAAATTTCACCCGTTGGTTTGGGATTATTGTTTCATACGGAGAAGAAGAAATACTTTTGGCGCGGGAAGAACCAGGCGTCGAAGTAGTATCGAACAATATGTATATTCAACGTGGAAAAAAGATTGCGATTCCGGAGCAAATAGAGGAAGAAAATTCCAATTACAGAGATATAATAAATGAGCTCAATAAACTGGCTCAATTAGCCAGGTTTGATTTAGGAGATAAGGGTGTTTCGCAGCCTGCCAGCATTAGAGATTTAATCTCATTAAATTTTCAGCCCCAACATTTAGTTGCCAATCCGTATGCTCTTTTTTATAAGGCAGATACTTATCAAAATAGAGAAAAATTAATCACTATCTTTCCTTATATATTAGGAATTTTAGATGACGAACTGCTTGGGCTTAAAGAAGAATTAAAAGATTTAAAGAGCAGAGAAAAAGCATTAGGTCGAGAATTAGAGCAAAGAAAGGACATCGCTAACAATTGGCTAAGTGAAGTCAAAAGCTATTATGCTATTGCGTTTGAATTTGGGTTAATTGATGGCGACTTAAACGATAGCAGTAGTTGGTCGCCCAAAGATTATATAATTCGTCTTAGACAAGCCTTATCGCGAATAGATAAGAATGTTATCCCTTTGATTAAAGTGGGAGCATCTACCAAAATAAGCCAGAGGCTTGCCGAGTTGGATGAAAAAGAATTTCAGGTAGCGGCTCAAATACAAGAAAAGAAGGAGAAGTTGTATCTTATTCAAAGTATAAAAACAAGTAATAAGGATTACGGGAATGATATCTTGGTACAAAACAGTCGTCTGGAAGCAGTGAGTTGGCTAAAATCAAATATTAATAATAAGCATCATTGCCCTTTCTGTGGAAGTAAAAGCACTTCAGCAAAGGAATATGTCGATAATTACTATACCCTTAGCAATGAATTAAGTAATTTATCCAGGAGAGTTGCTGATAGCCACAGAGTATTCAACAAGGAGATAACTACCATAAATTCAGACTTGAATAAACTGGAAATGCAAATTAATGAAATTAGGACAGAGAAACAAATCCTATCGCAAGAGAATGAAGAATATCAGAAACAACACCAGGTATTAAATTCAATATTCAGATTTGGTGGAAAGCTTGAAGAATCGCTAAAGAATTATGATAAAATTTCTGAAAATGGCGATTTGGAGAAGGAGTTGGAAAAGATTAAGAAAAGGATATCCGAAATTAACAAGCTATTAAATCAAGATGTTTTAGACAGAAAGCAGAAAAATATCTTAAATCAAATAAGTGCGAGTATTAAACATTATGCTAAAATATTTGAGGCAGAGTACTGCGATGATGATATTCAGCTAAACATAGAAAATTTGACGTTGAAATTTGTGTCTGGGAATCGTGAAGATTTTTTATGGGAAATTGGGAGCGGTCACAATTTTATGTCCTATCATATTTCGACAATATTGGCTATCCATGAATATTTGCTAACATTAGCAGATAAAAACAAAGTGCCGACCTTTATCATTTTCGACCAACCTTCACAGGTATATTTTCCTGAATTAAAAAAAGAAGAATTGACAGAGGACGAAGCTGTTCTCAAAGTAAAACGCATATTCAAAGTTCTATCTGAATTTAAAAATCGCACAAATTCTAAAGTTCAAACCATTATTATAGAACATGCTGGAGAAAACTCTTGGAGTGAATATTCCGAAAATGTTAAACTGATAAGAAATTGGCATGGAGATTCGGATGATAACGCTTTAATCCCTAAACAATGGATTGATGCAGGAGTTTAACGCCATAAGCCGCCACGCCCTGAAAACATACTTCGGGGCGTTTTTATCTTCTTGCTATTGGTTTCGGTAGTCAGCCCTATCTAATTTTCAAGCATGAGGATATAGACCGCCAACATCTGCATATCGTTTCTACTCGTGTCCGTAGCGATGGAACGTTGATTAACGACAAGAACAATTATGAGAAAAGCCGAAAAATTACCGACGATCTGGAAAGGAAGTACGGCTTTCATCCGAAAGATAAGAAGCAGGGCGAGGTATGGCAATTTTCGCCGATGGATGTTTCGCGCGGCGACCTGAAAAAGCAAGTCGCCAACGTGATTAAACCACTGGCGATCATGTATCGCTTCCAATCGCTCGGTGAGTATCGGGCGTTATTGTCGTTATATAATATTAGACTGGAGAAAGTCGAGAGGAATAATCAAGGCAACAAATACACAGGGCTGGTGTATTTAGCGATACCGACGACAATCGTGTCAGTAAACCGCTCAAATCTTTTTTATTCGGGAAATCCTATAGTATCGAGGCGTTGGAGCAAACAATGAAACAACCGGGCAAAGAAATCAAAGTCGGAGGACAAGTAGCAAAGACAAAGGTGCTTGTTTCTGCATCACTGACAGGCTCCCGCACGGGTGGCGAGTTTCGAGCGGACTTGCAAAAGAAAGGTATTGATTTGGTACTGTGTTATGGTAACGGAAGCCGTTTATTTGGTGCTACGTCCATCGACCACAATAGTCGCACGGTACTGAACGGTTCCGCGCTGGACAAGGAATTTTCAGCTAACGCGCTTGCTGCACGATTCGCAAATTTTTCGCAGGGCAAGAATCATCTCGAGGATCTGCAACCTGTTTCGTTCATATCCGTGAAAGAAACATTACACCCATCCGTACAGTATGAGCCGGAGAACAAAAAATATGCAATGGTCAAAGCATATTCGAGGGATGATTCGCCCGTCGGCAGTTTGCTTTCGGTGCTGATGCTGGATCCAGAACAGCGCGATGACAACCAGCAAATGCCGAAAAAGAAGAAGAAGAAAAAACGGAGGTATGGGAGGCAGATGTAGTGAAAACAATCACCCAAACCTTACATATGGATTCATACATGTCATTTTCCAAAGTTTATCTTTTTCGTCGTAATCAAAATAGATTCCACTTAGATCGTTGACTTCAGAAAAGTCTATATCAGAACCATCTCCTATTTTGTTTGCGACACTAAAATCTGGACTTAATAAATACTGCTCGTTATTAATCAATCTTGCTATTAACCTCTTAGTTCGTTCATGCACCTTTCCATAAGTAAAATTAGGCACTTTCTTAATTTTAGAAAATTCTCTCTTTGAGAATCTTACCAATAACTCAATCCATGATGCAGCATTTCCGGATACTTGCGCTTTGTAATAATCTGCATGAGTTATCAAATCTTGTTTATATGTTTTAATGCTCTTTTCCCAAAGGTCATCTTCATATAAGTTTGCAATTTCAAGGGCAGAAGACCTTGATCGAATACCTGCCTGATAAATTTTGACCGATTTTAGATTGGGTAAACCCAACTCTACAAGAATTGCCAATTCTTCAATTACATCAGATTCATCAATTAAATTTCTGTTTTTCATTTTTTTTGAAATTCCATTGAGAATCCAAGGCAGATTAAAAGAATAATAATTTGTTATTATCCCGATAGCGTTATCATGTTGTGCAATATCAGACATTGCGGTTCCGTTTAACCACTTTTGGCGTATCTCTTTGGAATCAGTACTTTCTATTGAACTTTCTTTTAACACATTAATATCATTAATCGTATTCTCAATGCTTTCAAGAAGTGAAATTCGGTCTTCCAGCGTTTTATCTCCGATTATATAGTTTCGAACATAGTCAATAACTTCATCTATCCTTTCTTCTATTTGTAAATCAGAATTTATTGGGATTCCAGAAGATACAACGTTTTCCCAACGGTCTTTTTCTTCTCCTACTTTCTTCGTTATTCCTATAATTCTGGCTTTTACAAACCTTACAACTTCCTCACCAGTTATGTCTTCATAATATTGAGTTTGCAAATATGCTAAAGACTTGGTAAAGTAATCATCAACCCATTCTAATGTATTTCCTTCCGGATTATTAGAATTATGTAACGACAATAAACCATCATCGATCCAATCAAGATAGTTATTGATCTCATCGGATTGATCCCCAATTTCAGAAATACGGTTATCTGCAAGCAAACTAATTAAGGTGTCGAATGATACCCCATTGTAGGACGATAAGTTCTTCAAAGCTCTTATCAGCCTTAAACAACCACTTTCTGCTTTATCAATATTGTCTTTATCCAAATAATCTAAGATATTGCTTCTTTCCCAATCTATTTTCCTTTTATCTTTTCCTGCAACATCATGTGCTACTAAAATTTTCCCTTCATGATCTACAAATGCACGTCCGGCTCTACCAGCAATATTCCAGAAATCTCTTTTAGTTATCGGTTCTCTTGATTGATATAATGTAGAAAATATTACGGTTGATACGCCAAGATTTACTCCCTGCCCTAATGTTGAAGTTGCAATAATTACTCTGGGTTTTTCACTTCTCATTAATCGTTCCAACGGAAGTCGGACATCCGAGAGCAAATCTGAGTTGTGGCAAAAAATCCCTATTTCAGCAAATTTGAGCCATTCGGAATCCTCTCCATAAGATTCAATACAAGCCAATTTAAAGGCTTTCCAATTGGTTTTGCTTTTAAATCTAAATTTACCATCTTCAACTCGAATACATTTTTCATACTCTCTTGCTATGGTAAATACAGACTTTTTAATTCCAACAAATATTAAGACGGGGCCAAAATTCTTTAGTTTGTATGCGGTAGTAGCAACAGCTTGATTCTTGTTTTCCGGGAAATAATGAGTAACTCTTTGTCGTGGTTTTTTAGGCAATTCCTCTCGCACAACAAAATTAGGATTAAACGAGTTCCTTTCCGTATCACTACTTCTCCAATTTAGATTAACAGAAATCCCGTTCCACTCCATTATCCCAATCCTTTCATCAGAAGGCCGCCAGTTCTCTTTATACACATTATCGGAAGAACCTGTAAGCCATTCGGACAAATCTTCGGCATTTGGTAAAACTGCAGACAAAAGTAAAAATTTGCCACCATTAACACCAACATGGTATCTTAGTTCTTCGTAAAACATTTCATTGACAATAAGCCTCTTGTTTGCTCCAAGTAAATGTCCTTCATCTACAATCACTAATTTGATACATGAAAGAATGTCTTTGCTACTTCTTAACAATGCTTTGGCCTTTTCCGGTGTTGCTACAATTACCGAGGATTCATCTATAATCTTCTCATCAAGTTTGCTGAATAAACTACCTCCATATAAGTGCGATACTGAAACATCAAGATTGCTAAAAATCTCATCAAGTGAATTTTCTATCTCATAAGCTAACGATCTGAAAGGTGCTATAAAAAGAATTTTTGCGTCAGGTTCATTTACAAGACAGTTTAGAATTGCAATTTCGCCAATTCTCGTTTTGCCGCTACTTGTTGGAATACTGACTATACTTCCGTTTGCCTCATTATTTAAAACTTTTGGCAAAGAATTTCTTTGGGTAAGAAATAACTCCGTGATACTGCCTTTTTTATATACTAATGATTGTATATATTTTAATGGAAATTTATCTTTGGTATTGAAATGATGATCCAATACATACCATAATGAAGATTCTTTGAATCCCTCTATAATAAGAAGTAGTAGCCGAATAACCCACCAAATATCAGGCTCTCCTCTGATCTCAGCTATTTCTTGAAGGTCTATAAGATTTCTTTTTGCAATTTCCAAAAACTCACTGTTTCCAGTGTGATAAAATTGAACATAATAATTTAGGGATTTTGCAATTATTATCTCATAAATTCTAATGGCATTATCTTCTTCAAAATGTTCAGCCAGATATTCATCATCATAATCATAATCCGTGATAATTAGCTCTATATCAGTCAGTAGTTGGTCGAAATTTCTATTGAGAAATAGAGAAATCAATGAAGATATTACGGTGTCGCTTTTAAGTTTACTTATAAGTATGAATGACTTAGAATATTGAAAACAAACATAATAGGAAAGAGCGGAAATCAGGCAAAATAATTTTTTATTTTTTGTTTCTACATTGACCGATCCGTGTATGTATTCAAGAATTGATGCCCCTTTCTCTAAAGAATGAGCGGCCTTTATGTAGTTACTATTTTCAAAATAATTGCATCCAATATTTAGATATTTAAAAGCAAGAATATTTAGTTGTTTGTCCTTAATGGTATATCGAGGAAAATTCTGTTGGGATTCTTGCGTATTATACAGGATATATCTTGCATTAGCTTGCGCAATTAAGTTTTGCAGGGTGGAATCTGATTCTAATACCCGATAGCTCTCTTCTATATGTTCTATATTCATAATAATTCGGGATTAGAAATTAATTCTTCTGCTTTTTCAAATACGGATTCAATAAACCTTTCCGGATCATCAATACCAACTGAAATGAACACTAAATTGGAGTTGTCACTATTTAGATGCCTTTCAACCACTCGCGAAGCATCAGTATTGCTCAATAATAAGCCGGCATAAATCAAATCACCTTTGTCCTTTACATCTTGTACAATATAATCATCTAATTTCCTTGCAAGAGGTTCGTTTGTTTTTGCGATTTCCTCTACTAAAAATGTGTATGACAAAGGCAGGGTATCTTTACTCAAAGAATTAGTAACATCTTCGATAACAGTCTTTGACGGGATTTTTCGAAATTTAGATTCTCCTAAATATATTTTTATTTTTTCATTCCCGTTTTCCTCGAATAAATCAACCATTAATGTGTCGTCCCCTTTTATTGCCTGATCAACATTCGGATTGTACTTTAATTTAAAGACTTTAATAAACTCTTTATTTTGCGTTGTTTGAATGTAATCAGTTAAAAGAATTTCGGTCGCATTGCCTTTTTTAACCTTGTCTGCAATTGGTAATTTTCGATGTTGTTCCGCATATTTTGCATAACCTAAATTTCCATACTTTTCTTTCAGTCTATCTATTCTAAATTGCGTATAATGGTGGCTAATAATTTTTCTTGCCATCCATTCAATCAGATCGTTATCTACAGAAGTAGCTTCTGTCAACTCCCTGTGACATTTTGTGTCAGAATCAGGTAAATCATTTGATGCAAGCCATTTTCCAAATGGATGTTCAGTATTTGGATGTTTGCCTATTAGTCGTTCTTGCTTTGACATTGCTTCATGCTTAAATTATTTAAAATGGCAATTCATCGTATTTAGGATTTGCCATTTTCCCTTTCTGATCCAACCTTTCCCACAAATGATTCAGAATAATCCTTTTTTGTTCCGGCGATGATACTTTTACAAGTTTAACAAAATCCCCCAATACATATACAGGGAATTGTTTCTCGGAAAAATAATTATAACCACCATCAACAAAAGGGGATATTATCTTTGAGGTATTTTGTATGTATTCTTCTAAAATAGAATTCTGATAGCATATTTCGAGTTTTCTAATTATCTCATCTATATCCGTTTCATATTTTGCATCATCGTAAATCTTTGATGAAATGCTGGATAAGTAGTTTGCAAATCTTCTATATACCTCTAATTGTTCAGATTCAAAATCATAACTGGAAGCCTTTATTTCAGTCATTAATCTATATATCCCCATAAATGAATCTACCCTGTTATTGGGGTTCTTTGAACACATTTTATCTAAAATGTTATTGTATTTGAAAGTCTTAATTTGATGGTCAGTTACCAACCCCCTAAAAAGCTGCCCTATAAAATATACTTCTGTGCTAAAGGAATATTCTTTGTAGTCGTTAGGTCTATCATACATTCCAGCTAAACTTAAACTGTTTTCTTCTTGGCTTTCCTCTATATCTGTTCTTTTTCCGAATCCAAAATCAATAACTTTTAGCACTCCACTTGGTGTTATCAAAATATTGGATGGTTTAATATCACGGTGTAGTATGCCTGCGCTGTGTATATGGATAAAAGCATCTATAATTTGCTCAAATAGATTATCTATCATATTGGGGTTTTCGGCAATATACTTATCAATCTTTTTGCCCTCAATATATTCCATGATTATATAGCCAGTATTTTGCTCTGGGTACATATAATAACTAAATACTCGGACTATGTTTCTGTGATTAAGAAGGTATAAAATCTTTATCTCCTTTTTGAAATATTCAAAAAAATCTTTTCCATCCACAAAAGGGGAAGGAGCATATTTTTTACAAGCAAAAACCTCATCTATCATTTCATCCTTCAATAAGCGGACATCGCCTATTGCTCCCATGCCTGCATTGCCTACTAAAACATAATCTTTTTGCCTAATAAAAGGAATTATTTTCTTTTCCATAATAGCTAAAATCAAATATGACGCAAAGATACGATTTAATTCTTGCTAAAACATCATTTATATAACTTGATTCTCAACACACAACACCACTCACTGCCATTCCTCGCAAATATAGCTTCGGGGAGGTCTTGTATTCTTTTTGATACCATAATGGGCAACCACTATGGTAAAACCATGATTTGTAGTGTACTGAATAAGTTTACACTTTAAACTTATGCAAAGTATGCATAAAGAACTGTCTCGCTCCGAATGTCTTCTGTTATTAGAAGCTTATTTGTCTTATAATTTTTCAAAATCCTCCTTTGAACGAGAAAATAATCTTTCAAAGGGTTGGGTTAATCTTCATCTTGCTATCTTTGACACGGATAATTATTTTTTTTTGTATCTGTCTGAATGACAGAGCTAAGTGGATGAGTAGAAAATTGTTGGTAACGATTTAGCGACAATGTAACTTCAGTGAAGTTCTGTGCTTTGCATTTCGTCAAATAACTCTTTGTGCAAAGGTAGCGCAAAAAATGAATATAGCAAGAGAAGTTTTGCAAAAATCTGAAGATTAAATCATTACTCTTTTTATAGGTATAAAAGGTCTTATCTAAATCCGAATACGGTTACCCAATAAATAGGGCAACCGTATTCAGATAATAGCATAGCCATAGAACAATCCCCTGTCAGCAGTGTGAAGTGCACCCCAAAAGTTAGACATAAAACTTTAGGGGTGCATTTTTTATGTATAGACATCACAGTTTTGAAGAGAAACTAAAGATTGTGACCAAAATTCAGCATGGTATTCCTCTTGGTCGATTAGCCTTTGAATATAACTTAGACCGAAAAATGGTCCGCGAGTGGTTACGCAAGTACGAATTATATGGTGAATCCGGTTTACAGAAACAAGGTAATGTAAAAGCGACGTATGAAATAAAACGAGAAGCAGCCTTGTTGTTTTTGGAGAAAGGTCTACCTTTGTCGGATATTGTATTGCGCTATGGCGTTAGCCGGGCACAATTAAGAAAATGGATAAAACTTTATAGTAATGGAGTTTTAGCTCAATCGGTATACAGAGGACGACCACTAAAGGATATGGGACGATCAAAGAAAAAAGAACCTGTTTCAGAATTAGATAAGCTGCAAGCAGAGAATGCTCGTCTGAAAGCAGAATTGGCACTATTAAAAAAAGTCAGAGCTTTAGTAGAGGAAAGAGAAACCCGCGAACGCATGAGTGGGCGGAAGCCATCGAAGTACTAAGGCTTGAACATAATGTTGCAGTTTTATTGGATTGCAAGCAGATGGCTCGTTCTGTATTTTATTATCACCGCAAACGATTGATTATTGAAGATAAATACAAATGCGAAAAAGAAGAAATTAAACGTATATATCATTTGCACAAAGGTCGATATGGCTATCGGCGGATAACTGCTGAAATGCGAAACTTAGGTTATAAGATAAATCACAAGACAGTTCAAAAGCTAATGGGTATACTGGATTTAAAATGCATGATCAGGAAGGTACGTTATCGCTTGGAAAATCCAGTGTAAGCTGCCCCCTAAAACCAAGCGATTCTGCCCCCTTGTGC
>OGJI01000369.1_pt1 | contig 60124 bp, 38 predicted proteins | sample 1572031 | NCBI WGS metagenome assembly OGJI01 (sample SAMEA2582119, study PRJEB24529) | metagenome | biome: Human gut stool | place: China | collected 2011
TTGGCGATACCTAAAGATAGATAAACTAGCAATCTCCACACTTCTTTTTTATATTAATTACTCTTGGGGGATTGGGGTAAATAATATCTAGCTATATGAAAACAGCACAGGATATTTTCGAAGTCAAATTTTCTTGGAAAGGAATTGAAAAATTGAAAGAAGTCCAACAAAAATTCAATACTTTATTAGAAACAGAACAATGGAAACTCAATTCTATTGAAAAGTTCTATAAAAAAGAGGAACAAGTAATAGAACATTCGTTAAAACAACTTTCAACTCCAAATTCAATATTTCAATTCCAAATTGGAAATGAAAATTATCCTGTCAAAAAATTTGAGGGGATAAAAGAATTATTACTACAAATGATTCAATGTAAGGATATTGAAGATTTAGAAATTCATGATATAAACCTAAAGGGAATTAAAGAAGAGTTTAGTGATTTTCTACATGAATTATCTCTTACTTACGATAAAGAAGAATGGCATACTTTAAAATAATAAAAAGCAATATTATTCACAATATCAATTATTTATAAATTTAATACCATGAAAAAGATTTTTACATTATTAGTTATGGTAGCTTTAGCTACCTGTTGGGTGTCATGTTCCGATGATGATGATAATGATGACAATGCTAATTGGCAAGAAATTAAAGCAACTTTGGAAATTGCTGACCCTACAAAGGCAAGCGATTTTTATTGTTATACATCCTCTGGATCAAATAATAATGCTTGCGAAACAATAATAGATTGGGGTGACGGAACAATAGATGAAAACAAGAACACTCATTATTACTCACACAAAGGAACTTATTATGTAATCATAAAAGTAAAAGGGCTAAAAAAATTTACATCAAGTACTCAAATCTCTGTAATAGACCTAAGCGAAATTACAGAACTAACGGACTTAAGTTTGGGTTATAGTAGCCTAAATTCATTAGATTTAAGCAAAAATGTGAAACTAATAACATTATCTTGCTACAATAGTTCAATAAATTCAATAAATTTAAAAAGTAATACAGAATTAAATGAATTATCTGTACAGAACAATAAACAATTAACTTCATTAGATTTAAGTAATAACACTAAATTGACTCGCTTATCTTGTAGAAATAATCAACTTACGTCCTTGGATTTAAGTAAAAATATTAAATTAACGTCATTAGATTGTGCTAGTAATCAACTAGGTTCATTAGACTTGACAAAAAATGTAGAATTAACATCTTTAAGCTGTTCTATCAACAAACTAACTTCTTTGGATTTAAGTAAAAATACAAAATTAACATCATTAAATTGTGCTATCAATCAACTAGGTTCATTAGATTTAACTAAAAATACAGAATTAATAAGGTTAGAGTGTGAAGAGAATCCATTCACACAAGAAACAGTCAATGCTCTTTTAAACAGTTTACCTATGGGACAATATTATAACGGAGTACCTCAGTCTATTCTTTTTATAAGCGATAAGTGGGACACATCCATCGCAGAAGAAAAAGGTTGGAGAGTTGAACAAAGATAGCATAACACGATCAACCTCGATCCCGATACTAACAATATCGGGATTTTTTATAAAACCACTCTCCCACTCCATTTCTAACAAAACCATTCAATAAAACGCAAAAAACAAGAACTATCACCACCACAAACTAAATCTCTATCACCTACACTTCAAATAATGATATATCATTTTATATAAAATTCAAATTCACCTACACACATCAAGAAGATATTAGATAATTTATAAAATGAAGACTTATGAACAACACTAGCTAAATTTCGACTACCTACACTTCGATCTGTTATTATATAGAAAATAAATATCTTCGAAGTGTTGAGGATAAGATAATCAGTAGAATATCATTTTTACTTGTTATCTTATGAATTTCATTAGAAATTTTTCTTTACATTAGAAAGAAAATACCTTGTCACTTAAAACACTCCCCTCATGAATACAAGTTAAATAAAAGCAATAGAATTTATTTAGTTTATTACTGATAGATTCTAAAAACAGAGGCAAAAGTCAATGCCTCTCTTCATAATAACATTCTTATATAGAGATAAATAAAATAATATTCACAATCTTGGTTACTTTTTAGTTTAACTAAAACCATTCTCTGAGTTAAACCACGAGTTAAACCAGAGCAAAAATAGGCTCAATTTCCATCGAAAAAATAGCCCAAAATGAGTGCTAATTTAATGTGCTGATATAGAGAATCAGTGGACAAGCTGCTAGAAAAATTGGAAGAAGATGATGACGTAACCAACGTTTATCACAACATTAAAGAATAATTTTCTTGCAGATTAAAAAATATTGTTGCATATTTGCACCCGCAAAACGGTTAAAACCTCTTGCAACAAGGAAGACTTCGTAGCTCAGCTGGTAGAGCAATTGACTCTTAATCAATGGGCCGTGGGTTCGAGTCCCACCGAGGTCACAAAAGAAAGCCACTTACGAGAGTAATGGCTTTCTTTTTTGGGGTAAAATTGGGGTGATTTTGAATAAATGTTTCAATAGAGACGTTAATAGTTAACAATCTTTACCATGGAAATTAATCCCAAGTATGAACCAAAGTAAAAGTTCCACCAGGGAAGTCTGATGGTAGAGAAATAACAATATTAGGATCATCTCCCCACTCGACAACACTTTTGTCACCTCTATTTAAAACCAACGGTTTAAATTCATAAGTTTTACCCTTTAATAAATAGACAGAGGCAGAATGATAATTTTCTTGATTTGCGTCTTCTAATAATGGAATACTATTTGCCGGAGTCCAATTTCCAAGTTCTGCTCCATCACCAGTGATTGCAACATATTGTCCAAATGATACTTGTTTGCGAATCCAAATAGTGACTAATACACTCGGTAGTGCTTTTGATTCTAAATTATTTATATGAGTTTCAGAATTAGTTTCGAACATTGGATTTGAGTCTTCTTGCGAACAAGAAGAAATAAACATACATATGATAATTACCATACATAAGTAAATAATATTACACGTATTTTTTATAATTCATTTTGTTAATGGTTAATAATTCATACCCATAATACAAGATATATAATTTTAAATAACGTCTCTACAAAACAAAGGTATGGAATATTTCATTCCCCGTGTTTTCTTTTTTCATTTATTTCATAAATTAATACACATCAACTAACCATCATTTAAATTAATCAAATTTGCCTCATGTTTCAATGGGAAAGTAGTATATATTCAAGTTCAAAGTTATCTTCATTTTCACCAAATCATGCAGAATTCCTTGTAAAACAATCATTAACATTCGTTTTCACATAAAGAAGGTATGCCCAACAAGTCGTAACATCGCTTCCCGCAACAACGAATAGTTATTATATATTAATAAACATACTTATAATCAATACCATAACTTACATATTGTCGTTATATATTCGTTATCCTTTCGTTAAAAAAGGCTTCTATAAGAACGAAGGGATAACGAAGGTGGATGGGAGGGATGATGGTAGGATATAAGCTTTGGTAGGGAGAAAGACAAAACTAGGAGAAATCCTAGGGAGAACCTAGGGAAATAATCCCCCTTATTCGAAGTTCATTCGAAGCTTATTCGTAGCTCAAACATCACGGAATGACTAAGCTCTGAGTAAACATCAAATGATCTCTGAGGGAGTGAGATTATTTGGGTTAGATTACTACTTTATTTGGGTTGGATTAGAGTAATGACACGAACATTCAAATTTCGTCATTTTTCCTTCTCACTTTTCCTTTCTTCTCCTTTTCTTCTCTTTTTTTCCGTCCTTTTTCCTCCGCATCCTTTATCATCTTTTCATTCCTAGCTTTCAATTTCGGATGCAATTCCAAATACTGATTAATTGTATCAATCTCTACATTAGGCGATGGCAGAAAATCCGCAATAGAACAGTTGAAAATTTTTGATAATTCATTCAAATGATTCAAATTATACTTCTCTCTAAGCTTATAATTTTCAGCTCTATTAACATACGAACTACCTAATCTTAATTCCATTGAGAGTTTCCTTTGACTCATTTTTGCTGCTTTTCTAAATTCTTTGACCTTATTGATAACGAAAAGTTCAATTTCCGTTTTCTTTATATCCTCTTTTACATCCTGCATTGCTACCATTTCAAAATTATTTTAGTGTTAAAGGAAAGTTTTTTGATGAATTATTTTGTAAAGACATATCCCTACAATATATTTGCATTATTGAATTACGTAAAGAGGTCATCCGGTTAATCACGTTCGTAAGTGTAAAAACAAACGAAAATTTCATGGAGAGGCAGAAATGCCAGAAGGGAAGTTATGCCTTTTAAAAGGTATCTATATTGTCAATATTGTGAATAATAGAGGAATAAAATGTATATATTCTTTAACCATTTAACGAAACAATTATGAAACAGAAAATATTACCCTTGTTTAGAAATAAGCCTCATCAGATTATAGCGGATATTCTAAAGATACTCCCCAATAGAGCATCTAAATAACCTTACAATGCAAAATGCATATAACCGAATTTAAAATTTCCGATTATATAAAATAAGAAAAAACAGGAGTGCATTCTGGCTTCAGACACTAAGAATACACTCCATCACGTTAATTAATTCACATTCCTAATTAATCAACAATCAAAATTATGAAAAAAAATCCACAAACAAAAACGAGGCAAAAAAGAGTACTCGTACCAGTGAAAACAAAATCACCCCGAAAACGAAAGGGATGGGGACTTATCGTATTACCATTTTTGTGTTGTTTACCCTTGTTGTCGAACGCTAACCCCACAAGGCATCACACGGGAATGAACGAACTTTTCATGTCAGAAGATCCAGTAAATGACACGCAAAAAGAAACCATCGTCATCCGAGGGATCGTGAAAGACAAAGAAGGTACTCCTTTACCGGGGGTTACGATCTTGATTAAAGGTTCAACCGTCGGTGTATCCACGGATGTGAAAGGTGAATACGTGATAAACGTAGAAAAACGGGATTCTCTAATCCTATCATTCTCGTTCGTGGGAATGAAGACGAAAGAAGTAAAGTGGACCGGACAACAAACATTGAATGTAGTATTGGAAGAAGAGGTAAGCGAAGTAGAAGAGGTTGTCGTTATCGGTTACGGAACAACAACCAAAAAAGATTTGACCGGATCAGTGGCAAGTTTTGACTCCCGAATTATCGAGGAATCGACAGCAACAAGCGTGGCCCACATGATGCAAGGCCAAATTCCTGGCTTGAGTATTTTAGCAGGAGACGGAGCTCCCGGTAGTCCTGCCCGGTTAGAAATTCGGGGAGTCCCATCATTAAGCGGGGCCACCTCTCCTTTAATCGTGGTGGATAACGTCCCGATGACAAGTGATTTTGACATCAACGAATTAAACCCGGATGATATTCAGAGTATCGACATACTGAAAGGAGCCTCTTCCGCAGCCATTTATGGTTCAAGAGCCGCAGCCGGGGTCATCATGATTATGACGAAAGGCGGTAGACGAGACCAAAAACCGGTAATCAATTACAGCTATGATTATAGCACAACGAGCCTCGTTTCCGATGTAAACACGTTAACCACGGACGAGTTCAAAATGCTAGTCATGGAGGCCGTTCGCAATGGAGCAAAAGCAGAAGGGTATGACGATATTACCAAATACTCCAAATACGCAACATTTGCCGCATCGGATTTCTTTGGAGAGGCAAATACCCCGTGGATGAAATATATCATGCGGGACGGTTCCAAACAGCAACATAAAGTCTCCATCCGAGGGGGCGGTAGTTCCTTCGGATATAACGCCTCTTTGGGATACACGAACGAGCTGGGACAAGTGAAAGGAACGAATTATGAAAGATATACATATGACATCGGTTTCAACGCCGATATTAATAAATGGATCCGAGCTACCGTGAAAGTTTCCGGAACAATATCCGACAGATTAAGCAATAATGCAGGTCTATCTACCGCAGCGAAAGCCCGTCCTGATATTAAAGCTTATAATGACGATGGTTCCCTGTATTTACATTCATATCTCTATTCCGGACGTACCTATTATGTCGTAAATCCGATTATCGAAATGGAAGAAAATACCACGGAGAGCGAGGACCACAATGTACGCCTCACGGGAAATCTGGAATTTCGAATTTTACCCGAACTGAACCTGATCACCCAATACACTTACCAAACCCGAAAGGGGGAGCGTTACGCTTATCAATCCAGCCGCACGCAGGCAGGTAGCGGGTACTGGGGAGATCAAAAAGGCTACGGGAGAAAAACACATAGCAAGACCGATAGTAAAGAACTCGAGATACGCTTATCATACATGAAAGATTTCGGTGAGAATCACAAATTAACCGCCATGCTGGCAAGTAATTATAATGACGAAGAACAGGAGTATTACACGCTATCCATGACTGATTTCCCGGATGACTACGTGCAGAATGCAATATGGCAAGGAGCTAACCCCTATAAATACGGGGCGGTAAACGGTAGTGCCAGCGGGTCTGTACTACTATCTTTCGTGGGAAGAATCGAGTATAAATTCATGGACCGTTACCTAGTGACCGGGACAATACGTTCAGATGGTTCATCCAAGTTCTCCCCGAAATACAGATGGGGTACTTTTCCGTCATTCGCCGCAGCATGGATCGTTTCTGAAGAAAATTTCTTGAAAAATTCCCAATGGCTATCTTTCCTAAAAATCCGTGCCGGATGGGGGAAAACAGGTAATGGCTGGGTCGGTGAATACGGGTGGAGGACCTTGTATTCCTCAACCGATTATCAGAATATGCCGGCAACAATACCGAGCCAGATCGGGAATAATGAATTGAAATGGGAGTCGACCAAACAATATGATCTAGGGTTAGACTTCGGCTTTTTGAAGAACCAGAGAATAAGAGGTTCTTTAGGTTTCTACAAGAAAACCACGAAAGGCCTGTTATATCCTTTCACCATGGCATTGAGTACCGGAATGGGATCTACCAGCGTGAACTTCGCCAACATCGAAAACAAGGGGATAGAATTTGACATTTCAGCCACAATTATTCAGAACAAGGATTGGAACTGGTCTTTGGGTTTCAATATTGGGAAGAATAAGAACAAAATTACCGGGCTTGACGCAGAATACATCTCTGCTCCCGGACAAACCTACCTAAGCAACACGGTTATTCGGGAAGGAGAATCACTAGGATTGATCTATGGGTTTGAAACCGACGGGGTGTTCCGTTCCCAGGCAGAAATTGACTACTACGAATCACTAAACCCGGACTATCAATATCAAGAGCAGTATTCTTACCGAAAAACCATTCCCGGAGACTTAAAATTTGTCGATCAAGACGGTGATGGGCGAGTAAATAAAGTATATGGAAATCATGAGGATAAAATCGTGTTAGGATGTTCTCGCCCCGACTTTGAAGGTGGATTCAATACACGTTTAAGCTGGAAAGGCTTCACCTTAAGCGTACAGGGAACATTCAGTTACGGGGCACAAAAGGCATGGACGGCAGAGGCCAATCAATTCTGTTTTGCCTCCACGGGTACGGCGAACGTGCTGGACGTCGCTCTGAAACGCTGGACCCCGGAGAATCCGGATAGCAATTACCCATGCGTGCGATTGGATTTCTACAACAATGATTTCACAGACTTCTCCGTCTATAATGCCTCGTACCTTAAGATACAAAATGTCAACCTAGAATACAAGTTTCCCAAATACATCGTGGACAAGACAAAGATATTCGGAAACATCAGCGTCTTCGCCTCCGCAAATAACGTGTGTACCTTCACCTCCTATCCCGGCCCTTCTCCCGAATCATGGAGCAGTGATGCTATCCAAGGGGCTTCCGTAGACACGGAGGCTTATCCCAAAACCAGAACATTCAATTTCGGAGTGAAAGTAACCATTAAATGATTTAATTATGAACAAGATATTTTTATGTAGTTTATTGTTTCTCTTTGCAATAACGGGATGTGACAACATGTTCGACGATGAACTTCCTCCACATGATTTAGTTGGAGAAAATGCAATCACGAACGAGACATCCGCAGAAACGGCGTTAAATGGCATCTTCTCGAATTTACAGGGTTACGGGACGATGAGCGCATATTACATCTGCGACAACGAGTACCGCACGGGATTACTAACCGGAACTTACCGAGGTACATTCGAAACAGATGGTTTGTTAGGTTTCAAATTGACCGAAGAATATTCATACGTTGCTGATCCATGGGAATTAGCTTATAAAATGGTAAACGCTGCAAATAATTTCATCTATTACGTGGACAAATTATCCGAGAACCTGTTTGGCGAGAACCGGAAAACAGAAATGTTGGCAGAAGCCAAGTTCGCCCGTGCATTCGGGCATGCATTTCTACTAAGGAGATACGGGTATTTCTGGGATATAAACAGCCCTCTCGGTCCGATTATTCGTCTAGAACCTTCATCCATCTCGAATAATAGCATGGGACGTAGTTCTGTAAAAGAGAGCTATGAAAAAATATTCGAGGACCTAGATTACGCGATACAGTACGGTCCCCGGTTTTATTCTAAATACCGTTCCTGTGCTACAACAGCAAAAGCTTTTAAAGCGGATATTTTAATGAATCGAGGAGAAGAAGGAGACTACGCGGAAGCGATTCGATTGGCAAATGAAGTGATCGCCAGTGATGAGTTCGGATTGGAAGATAAATATGAAGATATTTTTACCAATGGGTACTCTTCAAAAGAATTGATGTTTACAAGGCATATCAAGACCCCACCCAGTATGGATGATAACGTGGGGAGCCTGTTCAAAATGTTCGGTGGTGCAACCTATAAACCGACAGAGATGTATTTCGAGATTCTGTCCCAAGACGATAAACGTTATGAAGCAACTTTCGATTCCATGATGCTCGGCAACGGAACGGCTGCACGAAAAACACAGGTGTGGAAGAAGCATTACGTCACATCCGGCGATTGTCCGATGTATTATATGCGTGTGGCCCAGATGTACCTGATCAAAGCAGAGGCGATGGCTCGCACGAATGCTTCCATAAAAGATTGTCTGGACGTGCTGAATGTCCTACGCCTTCGTTCCGGTAACACGACTTTTAATGCGGCCGATTACAGTTCCCTGTCAGACGTACTGGAAGAAATATTCCGAGAGAATGTACGGGAGATCGGAATGGAAAACGGGGCTATATTCTATCTCGCCGTGAGATATACCGAGGGCGGTCATCGGAAGTTGAAAGACATGAACCCAAACTTTGAACATGACGATCAATTATGTTTCCCTATCCCGAAAGCCGAATTGGAACATAATTTCATAGTAGAACAAAAACCTTTATAATACTAGACAACATGATGAAAATGAATATATTGAAAAACGGATTTCAGGCATTAATTATTATGTCTCTGATGGTTGCCTGCTCACTCGGCGACGTGTTGGAACCCTCAGATGGAGTGAGTATGGCGTTAATGGAAACGGTCGATACGGTGGTAGCCCTACCGGGAGACACGATAAGTTTCAAATTTATTGCGTCAACCAACGGGGCAGCCTTACGTCGCATTGAAATCGTAGAGAAAAGCCATGATTTCAATGAATTGAAGGATTCTATCCGGTTCGCTTTAGTGGATGAAACACTGGAACTGACGGTAGACGAAGAGGGGTATTTATCCCGTCCCGTTTCCTCCGTGATGATGATTTATCCTGTTATCGTACCCAATGACAAAACAATCGTGGGCGAAGTACTTAGCATGGCCTTCAAAGCGTATAATGACAAAGGAAAATCCGGAAGTATAAAATCCTCGTTCAAGATCGTAAACTATGTTCGGAACACGAGCTGGTTATGGTTGTATAAACTTGCTGGTAAAACCCAAGGAAGTATGTTTTTTAATCCCGCAAAATACAAGGTCTATTCCAATAGCAGTTTCGGGACTCACAAGGACGAAATAGACGTGGCCGCTTACACGGCAAGCGATGGGAAACACTATTTTCTGAATCCAGCCCACAAGGAAACACAGGCCTTGTACGTGGCAGATGGGATGGATTATGATGCATCAACCATGAGAACAACAAAGTTCATTCCATTGGATAATGTCAATTTTGACCTTGTCGGGGATACGGAACTGGAACAAATGGACTTCTCGAAAGCCGTGGATAAAGTCGAAGTAACAACCGGAAGTGTCATCGGTTTCGAGAACCAAGACGGGCGACGGGGAATCCTGAACGTGAAAATATCATCTTCCATTTACCCGACGATCCAGTGTAAATTTCAAGCGGTAGCTAAAAAACAAGAATGATTTTAACTCCCAAATATCATGAAGAACATATTTATAATCATTATTTTAACGTTCTGTCCTCTCGCCAGTTTATTCGCACAAGACAAGTACGAAATATTCAGAAAGGAGATGTTTCTTATCGAGAAACAAGAGAATGAATATCGAAAAGTAATTTGGGGTGAAAACGATTTTTCCCAAGACTACAAAGACAGCGTTTATAAAAAACATCAAGTACTGGTGAAAGAAAAAGTCGAGTTTGCCAAGAACACCATCCGAGAGAATAGAGATGACGAACGATTCCTGAAAGTATTGGATATTTATGTACGCAATTTCTTATCCCTGGATGAATTTGAAGCGGAGTTGAAAATGTTTTCATTTCAGGTACAAAAAACAGAAGCTTGTCAACGTTATTTCGAGTTTATCAAGTATGCAAGGATCAATACTCCCGGCAAACAATGTATTGATTTCGAGATGAAAGGACATGATGGGAAAACAATAAAGTTCTCGGATGTATATAAAAAGCATAAACTTGTTCTCATCGATTTTTGGGCCTCCTGGTGTGGCGCTTGTCGGGCAACAATGCCCTCCATTAAAAAGATGTATGAAGTCTATCATGAAAAAGGCGTCGAAGTAGTCAGCGTGTCGCTAGACGACAATAAAGAGGCGTGGGAAAAAGCTTATAAAGAAGAAAACATTCCTTGGATAGACGGTAGTAATCTGTTAGGATGGAAAGATCCTGTCACTCTATGGTACGCCATTCGGGGAATACCACACAAGGTGTTAGTGGATCAGCATGGGATCATCATCGATAGTGGATTTTATCAATTAGGCAGCTTGGAACAGAAAATAGACGAATATCTTCATTCGCATAAAAATTGATACTTAAAGGGGCTGTCCCAAAAGTAAATAGACAGCCTTTTTTCCTTATTTTAGAAGGTTGTTCAAAAAGTGCTTAGATGCAAGACTCTGATTTACAAAGACGAGGAAGCGTACTAAAGTACGTGACCGAATCTTTGGGAAGCAGGAACGCAGCAGATGAGTACTTTTTGGACACCTTCTTTTTACTCGTTCAGTTTATATTCCACCTCGATAATACAGACGACAGTCCATTACGACATTCTTACTTTCGGAGCCTGCAGCTCTAATTCATTCGCTTCATCTACCTTTCCTAACACTCTCAATATACGAGCTTTCACTTTCATGTATTCAGACTTGTAATAACCAGAAGGAGCTGATTCCATCAATTTATCCAACCAAGCATTTGCCTCGTTCATGAATGTTTCATTTCCACAAGTTTCAACATGACGCAAAAAGTTTCGAATAAAGTCCAACTTATCCTGCGGGGTATAGAAAATACCGTATTGGAGGGAGTGATACATTTCGTCCAACATACCACGAATGTCTCCTGTTTTCAAATAAGCCGCAGCATAGAGGGATGCCACATACTGGGGGACTTTGGGCAGGGGTTGAGTAAAAATGTAAGCAAGCAGTTCGTCATAGCGTTGCTGATTGAATACACCCTTATCAGGCGTCCACCAAACGAAACTAGATACGGCACTTTTCAAAGTGTAATCAATAAAAATATCAATGGTGTCGCGGGAAACAACATGAGAGAAATAGTAGCGTTTTGCAGCCACTTTTTTCAATATCGGAGAAAGAGGGTCTGAAAGATTTCGAATAATAATATCCCATGTTTCTCGAGTATAAAACTCGGCATCGGAAAGCCTATTGATATACTCCGTGACCACCTCTTTTTGCAACTGTGGGCGATATGCTTTGAACAATACATCAATGTACTGTTTCACGAAAGCACGGTCACGCTCACCAGCATCATAACGCCTTTGGAAGTCAAGTAAAGTTTGTTCGCCTTTCAACGCTTTTTCTCCATTTCGGATTAATTCGTGCGCCTGCTGGTTGCCCACCACACAATGTTTCAACATCCCGTCTTTATCCACATACAACAAAGTTGGAAAAGCGGCAACGCCATATTTCCGAGCCAATTCCGGACCTTCACCTTTTTCCATATCAATTTGGAAACAGATAAAGTTTGCGTTATAGAAATCCGCTACACTGTCTTGTGTGAAAATGTTTTTCGCCAACATTTTACAAGGGCCACACCAAGAGGTGTAACAGTCAACAAATATCATTTTCTTCTCTTTTTTTGCCATCTTTAGCATTTGCTCCCAATTTCCTTCCCGGAACTCGATGGAGCGGTTCTGCGCCCCTGTCTTCCCGAAGAGACAGAGACTGCAGACCAATAATATATATTGAATTATTTTCATTATTGTATTGTACTAATTTCGTTCACGATATATAACATCTTTCACAACACCGAATCCATCGTAGGAACGGTAAACAGAGGCATTCTGCGAAGAGGTCGCAGGTAATTCCAACATCCGGACATGACCTTTCAAAGCATTATCACCAATAGTTTCCTTACTACCGACAATTAAACGGTATTGCATTTCTCCACTACCTGCCGGTTTCGAATAATCTCCCATTACAAATATATTGAACTTCAACATGGTTATTTGCTCTCCTGAAAACTGATTAACAATTTCGCCACTCTCCATCTTGATGGGTAATAAACGACATGCTTTCGAATTAATGTTATAGCAATATATTTTGTTATCAACCGCATAATACAAATCGTAATCACGCGGATGTACGGCAAAAGCTGTTGCACGTTCGATCTCTGGAGCATTTAGTTGGTAATAATGCCCATCCACTTGAGCAACGTAATTATAATTACCAACCTCTATTCCATATAACCAAAGCTTTCCGGCACCATCCTTTAATATTGTGTATGTTTCCCCTCTACTACCATGCATCGTGTTAGATAAATGAACAAAACTTTTGCCCGTAGTAAAGGAAAATACTTTTTCCTCTGCCGACGGCTTTTGCACCTTATTCATATCACTCGTGACCTGTACAAAACGTTGATTTGTCACGTCATACAAAATTGCCGTACCACCATAAGTGTTATAATAAATACCTGACATTCCTATTGCCGGAGCAACATCAAAATAATCCGTCTCTCCATCGAGTTTATTTAAACGCATCCCGTATATTGCTCCAATTATTGTTCCTTTTCCATACACGCCATCCTTGCCTATACAAAGGCGACAATCTCCATAAGTTCCAACCATACAGGTAGGAACAAAACCATCACGCCACTCTGCAAACTCATACCTCAAATCGTTTTCATAATCATAGCTGAAATCATCGTCATCCAATTTTGCTTGTGCTTCTTCGGCAAGGAAATAGACGGGACGAGGCGCAGACATTCCTCCTAACAAATGAAGCGACTTCGGTCCCTTAAATTCCCGCAACGGACTATCAGCCCAAAGGTTTCTGATTATTTCTTCTTCAGGTGTAGAAGTCGAAATCATGTCCAAACGTGAAAATCCCTCTGAATCCTCTGACAAAATCAACCAACCTTCATAGGTGGCAGAGGTCACTTGTAAATCAAATCCTTGACGCCAAGTGACTCCCGATGTTTTATCTTCCACCAGCAAATAAACGGTGTATTTTGCTTCCGGTAGTTGCACGAAATATTTCAAGTCTAACCGATTACTGTCCAAATCAAAAGTTGTCGCACCATCCACCGAACCGGATTTCACTACCGCTTGCCATTTAAGCGAATAATTATTTAAATCTTTTCCCTCTAAAGAACCTTCTATCACAGGGGTTACCCGCACAGTATCTACCAGACGATAGGCATATTGCATTTCTTCTGGGAAACCGGAAAAGGTCACTTGATTAATTTCCGAATAATCATAATTCCCCAAATCCCTGTAGCAGCTGGCGAATGATAGTACACCAAGCACGAACAAGAGAGCATATTTCAATTTTTCCATCATATTCCTATTTTTTTATTGATACAAAAAGTCTCCCATTCTCATCTCCTTATCTCCATCCATTATTGGGTGTTCATCCAAATAGGCTTTCATGTAATTGGCGATGTAGCTTATACGTCCGAATCCCATATAAGAAGTGGAGAGGAAAGAAGTACGCGGGATTTCCATAACCGTACAAATAGTCTCGAACTTGAGAGGAGAAAAAGTCCCAAAGTAATACTCATTCCAAGTGTTGGGAGCTTCTTTCATCACGTTATTGAACAGAATACGGTGTGTAGTCTTCGAATAGACAACTGCCGAACCGCTCGTAAGCACATCATCCTGATAGTACAAATAAAAGTCATCATTTTCCACTAATTCTAAAATCACTTCCTTATCCGATTCGTCATTCGGGCGTTTCACCACAACGGGCACCACACAAGAAGTTGTTCCACTCGGCACTTCATAGCGTTCAGCTAAAGTTTCATAATCTTCTCCCACCATGGCATTCTTTTCTACTAACTTCACTTCCACATAACGGCTCACACCTTCTTCCACATCACCCATCACGGCAATCTCTACCGATACCGTATCCACATCCTCATCCAGATAGGCAAAGGAAACTACTGTAGAATCTACCTCCATATTTATGTATGCGACATTTTGTCCAGACCAAGTGTCGATCTTTTGTTCACAACCTACCAAGCTTAACAAGCAAGTCAAGGCCAAACATAATAATATAGTCTTATTCATAATACATTACGTTTTAAGTCATCTAAAATCCGTTTCACTTTGCGGCAAAGGCAAAACATATTTAGTATCGTTCATATTCACATTACCACCAGAGAACGCTGAAAGGATACTTGAAGCATTCATCCGTTTGTAATAGAAAAACAACTGCCCTTCTCCCCAAAATTCCTTTTGATATTCGTTCAGCAATGTACTCTCCAACTGGGAAACGGAAGTCAACAATTCGACGCCACGATTGTCCAGTACAAGATTGATACTTGCCAATGCATCGGTTTCATTTTCGGCTGTCTCAGCAATGATATAATACATCTCCGACATCCGAATCATCGGTAGTAAATCAGCGTAATAGGCATCGGTTTCCAAATCAGAATATTTATAGAAACATCTATTGGTATGTCCTGATGCTACTTTCCAATTAGACTCATAACGCCAATCATTCAACGCTAGTGTACCGAAAATATTTTCCAAATAGGTAGAAGGGGTAAGCCACATTTGGTCATCTTTCAAATCCGGAGTGAAATAATCGGTAAAGATTTTATTACGGTTCGGATATTGTAAAGCAAATACCAATTCAGAAGAGAATATCCTATCAGGTTTCTGACCATCGGTCACTTGCGATTTTGTGGTAAAGGGGAAATATTGTTCCTGCACTGCCACAACTTCACGAGCTGCCGCCAAGGCTTCGCTAAACATTTCCGCATACAAATACACTCGTGCCTGAAGAGCTTTCACCGCATAATAGTTTAGACGAAATGTTCGATAATGCCAAAAATTCTCTTCTTCCGTAGACCCTTCCTCCAATAGCGGGCCCTGTTCAATAACAGGATCATTAGCTAGACGCCTTTCAGCTTCCTTTAAATCATCAATAACATATTCCAATACTTTCGAAGCTGACAACAGATCCGTACCGGACAATACAAATTCTTTGTTATAAGGAATGGCACGTCCTTCTTTGTTGGTTTTGTAGACAGGACCAAACAAGCGTAACAAATCGAAATGCAACATGGCACGTAACGCATAAGCCTCACCTGTAATCCAATTATATTGATCACCCGTGAACAAATTCTTTTTCTCATCGGCATTTTTCAATAATGTATTCACGTTGGCAATCAAAGCATATCCTTTTTCCCAAATACCGGCAAAATTAGATTTCGAGTAATCGGTCGTGTAATCAAATTGTCCCAAACTATTCAAGTTCTGCATAGTACCATAATTGGCAAATTTATAACGCTGCGCTAATACTTCCACAGTACCTGTCAACAGATCTCCTCCATACAGACTGGAGCTACACAATTCGACATACACACCATTCAACCCTTGACGGAATCCTTCTTCTGAAGTAAACATTTGTTCCTCCGCCACTTGATCCACCGGTTGTACATCCAACCAATCTGTACATCCAGTAAGCGACCACAAAGCGATACCCAAAACACCGATTTTAATATATTTATCAAACTTCATAATCATCCGATTTTAAAAAGTTACAGATACTGATGCCGATACCATACGTGCAAAAGGATATTCAATACCCCGTTCCTCTTTCACACTTGATATTCGGAACACATCATTCATATTCACCTGCAAACGCAAGGCTGAAAATCCGGCTTTCTCAATCCATTCTTTTGGAAAATCATAACCGGCTGAAAAAGACTCACCTTTCAGGAAATTAGAACGCTGCACAAAACGCGAAGACATTTGTGTTGTTTCAGTTAGAGAGATTCCCTTGAAGCGGGCGTGTTGTCCGGGCTTTTCCCAACGGTCATACAATGCACGCTTATCTTGGTTGTATTTCAAGTTATCTTCAGAAATATTTTCCACTTTGGTATACAATGCCTCGTTGAAGACATCACCTCCCAAACTATAGCGTAGATGTGCAGAGAAGGAAAATCCCTTATAATACAGCGTAGTACCAATAACTCCTTCCAAATCAGGTTCTGTATCTCCTACCTGAACCTCATCTTTTGTCTCATATGTATAAGTATATGTACCGTCTTTTTTCAAGAATACTTCTTTACCATTCGCCGGGTCGATTCCCAAAGAACGTACTGCCCATAAGGCTGTAGGACTACCTCCATCGTAATAACGCACCAAGCTTGTATTTTCATTTTGCGCATTAAATTGACTCAAGCTATTGCCTATATTCCGGTATTCAGACTTTTGGTGACGGAAATTCAAACTCAGATTCCAATTGATACCTTCCTCCGGGCGGTAAATTGGTGAATATTTAACTGTAGCACTGTACCCCGTGTTCCATTGCTCACCGATATTTGTGGCTATCGTTTTTGTACCAACTGAGGAGGGCAAACTGATTACTGCCAACAAAGGGTCAGTTCTTTTCTGATAATAGTCGAAGTTTATATTGAAACGATTCCTCAATAAAGCAATATCAGCACCCACATTCATATCTAACGTTTTTTGCCATTTCAAGTCAGGATTACCAAATGCATCTACCAACAAACTTGTTCCAAAGTTATTAGAGTTCCAATTATTAAAAGAATACGTAGTATACGATTGATAAGCATCAAAATTCTGATTACCAGGATTACCAATTGATGCCCTCACTTTCAATAAAGTCATCCATTCGGCATTTTTCAAGAAGTTTTCGTTATGAATATTCCATGCCACCCCTACCGACCACGTTTCGGTATAACGTTTATTACTCCCAAAAACCGAAGCACCATCTAAACGAATATTTGCATCAAACAAATAGCGGTTGTCGAAAGCATACCCCATATTCAAATACCAACTGTTGGAGCGGGTGACCGTTTCCGTGTAATCCGGTTTACCGCCATTCGGAAAACTGGTGGCAAAAGACGGACGGGTAAAATCACCAACAGGAAAACCCACTGCCTCGAAAGCCTCTGTCTTCAACTCAGACGAACGGAAGTTAGCACCTAATACAGCATTTAATTGATGTACGTCATTAAACAATTTACCATAAGTCACAGTTAACTCCCCGTCATAGATCCAAGTATCGTAATCCGTCGATTTATAACTTCCCCGTTGGGTTCGTGCCACTTCATCGAAAGAAGTATGCTCGGGGGACAGAAAATACTCAGCTTTTTCTGATTTTTTCTCCAAACTGATACGTCCCCGCACCATCACTTCTTCCACCGGGCGGTATTCTGCATTAAATTTATTGATAAAACTCGTGCCTTTTTGACGATCATAACTGTTCAAACTTGCATTATACAAGGGATTCTCAACCGTATAGTGCTGTTGATTAACAGTATAATATTCTTCTAAATAACGGGTAACATTACCATTTTCGTCATACTTTTCAAAATAAGGATTTGCTTTTGCATACTCTGAAAAACTTACCGTCGGATTTTCTTTTTTCGTATAATCAAATGACATCTTGTTGAAAAAACGGAATTTCCCTTTTCGATAATTCAAATCAAAATTCATACCGATAACGTCGTTTCCCGAATTTTTCATCACTCCATCTGTTCCATTATAGGTAACACCCAAACCATAACGTACAGCATTGTCACCTCCTTCTGCATAAATATTGTGTTTATGCACCAATGCTACTCGTAACGGCTCACTTAACCAATAAGTATTAACACCTCTTGCCACATTCGCACGATGAAGATTATACAAACTATCCAAAAATAATTGTTCTTGGGCATCATATGTATAATCCGATTTGTAGAAACCAGCTTTCTGTTCAAATTCCAATTTCTCACGTGCATTCATCAAATTATAATCCGACAAATCGGGGATAGACAAAGAAAAATTACCATTGTATGACACTCGGAATGTTCCTGGTTCCGGCTGCTTGGTCTCAATTACAACAACACCATTTGCAGCTTTCGAACCATACAAAGCCGTAGATGCAGCATCTTTCAATATTGTTACAGATTGCACACGGTCCATATTCAAATTTACCACTGTTTGCAAATCAGTCTCGAAACCATCAAGGATAAACAACGGCTGATTCGGATCGGTATCATATTGTTCTTTCAATCCTACAACACTACTTTTACCACGAATTTCGATATCCGGTAAACGATTAGGGTCAGAACCGTAATCGTTATTCTCCATAATCACGAAAGAAGGATCTAGTGTCTTTAAACTCTGAATCAGGTTTTGCGTTCCAACCATCTTCAACTCTTCTTTCTTGAATGTAGCAGTGGAACCTGTAAAACTCTCTTTTTTACGCTGGAAAATACCTGTCACGACCACCTCATCCATCTCACTCACCTCATCTTCCAGCGTGATGTTAAGTTCTGATTGACCAGCCCATTTCACTTCCTTCGTTTTCATTCCCACAAACGAAAATATCAGAGTAACAGTATCCTGTTTTAGAATATTCATGGAATAATTTCCATCCATATCGGTCGCAGTCCCCACACTTGTCCCTTTAATCATAACTGTCACCCCAGGTAAAACGCCACCTTTTGAATCTTTCACCACTCCTTTAAGAACCACGCTTTCCTTCTTCTCCGGTTCATTATTAACCTTCTTGACAGAGATCAGGATTGTCTGATCTTCAATCTCATATTGTAAAGATGTATTTCGTAAACACAACTTTAACACCTCATCTACCGAGGCTCCATTTACTTTCAAACTCACATTTTTTACCCCCTGTACATCCTGTTTATTATACAAAATATAATACCCAGATTGTGCATGTAACTCTTTTAACACCTGTTCCAAGCTTACATCTTGAACCTCCATCTTAATTTGTTTCTGACTATAAGTCGGCATTGCAAACGCAAACACCGGCAACAACACCATAAGCATAACAAGTTTCATCACTAGCATTTTTTTTCCACGCCATCGCCATGGATGGAGAATTAATTCATCTTTTTTCATACATTTGTTTAGTTTTTACTTAATACTCGCATCAAATGCCAATCCGAGGCGAGTTTTAAAATTACAACAGTCCGGTAAGTCCTTAAAACTTAGCGGACTTCTTTTATTACAATCTTTTTACCTTCTATCAAATAATCAATATTTTGAGTTTTTTTCAACATATCCAATATCGTAGAAATATTCTCGTATTTCCGAATTACCCCGTAAAATACTTTTTCTTTCAATTCCGGTGTCTCAATAATAATATCCACATCATACCAACGGGCCAATTTATTCATAATCGTAACCATATCTTCCTCGTCAAACATGAAAAGTTTATCTTTCCATCCGATATAATTCTCAACATTTACTTCCCGCATAGTTATCTTTCCACTATTTTTATCCATTTCCGCTTGATGTCCCGGCGTCAGCAAAACAGTTTTATCAGATTGATCCAATACTACTCGTACACTACCCGAAACCAAAGTTGTCTGCACTTTAGATTCATCCCCATAAGCCATCACGTTAAATGAAGTTCCTAAAACACGCACACACTGTCCTCCCCCATGTACTTCAAAAGGCTTATCGGAATGAGAAACTTCAAAATAAGCCTCTCCCTCAAGATATACCTCTCGTTTTTCCCCGATAAAACTAACCGGATATCGTAAACGGGTATCAGAATTTAACCATACCCGAGAACCGTCGGATAAGATCAGTTGATATTCGCCTCCCCGGGGGATAATAATGGTGTTATATTCCAGTGTAGATGGGTTACCCGAGTGATTTTGTTTATAAGCAAGACGATTGGAATCATTCGTTACTACAGTTCCTTCCAATTGTAATTGCCCTAGATTTTTCCCTAGACCCAATTCCACTTTCCGCCCGTCAGCCATCTCCAGCACGGCACATTCTTTACCAGGAATAATATCTGTAGCTAACGGAGATATTTCTTTTTTCTCCACCATGAATAAAAATACACTTCCGGCAATAAGTGGTATTAATAAAATTGCAGCAATTTGTTTTATACGCCGAATAAGACGAGTACGCTTTCCCTGTTTGCTTACCGAAAACATCACTCGTTCTTTCAATGCTTCTAATGAATAATTTTCATACTCTTGCAACCTCCCCGTCAAATAATCCCGCTCTACCAGCCGTTCATAGAATAGTTGATGCTCGTCATTCTCATGGATCCACTCCTCCAACATCTTTTCCTCCTCTTGCCGAATAGTACCATTCAGCCGAGCTGCAATCCATGAGGCTATTTTCAAATTATTATCATCATGCATATCCTGTCATTTTACATTCTGCACAAAGAACGACCACCCTTCTCAAAAAGATGACAAGAATCAGATTTTTTTTGAAAAAAAAATTCAATTAAATAAATCCATCATTCCCAAAAGCACCAAAAGAGTACCCATGCTAAAGCGTTTTTTTAATACAATCATAGCTCTCTGTTTCTGAGTCCGAACCGTATTGATCGATATAGATAACGAATCTGCTATTTCCTGATTACTTAATCCTTCTAATCCTAATCGGAATACTCGTCTACATTCTGGAGGTAATTCGTCAATTGCCCGATAAATTTCCCCAAGCACCTCTTCCTCAATCATTTTCTCATCCAAAGAATCTTCACTTAATTCTTGAATTAACGCCGCTTCATGTTTATGAACAACCTGCTCATGCTTTAATAAATCCAAACATTTATTACGAGCCGTCTGGTAAAGAAAAACCCGAATCGGAAGTAAGGACATAAAATCTTGACGTCTCTCCCACAGGGTTACGAAACTTTCCTGCACAATATCTTCAGAGAAAGTACTATTTTTAAGAATTGAATTACAATAAAAATAAAGAGATTTCCCATATGTATCCAAGAAAAAAGCAAAGGCATATTCATCACCATCCTGTAATCGCCTTACAAGGTAGTCCACATTGTGCCTAAACTTTCTATATCGCATCTCCTTATCCATCAAACACTCAATTTCTAATCATGAATAAAACAAAGATGAGAAAAAAAATCATATAAAAAAAGATTGTTCAAAATGAACACAGACAAAAACAAGACAATAAAACATTATGAATCAAGACTATTCCCATATCATCAATAACAAACGATTTCTCCTAAATATACAATTTAGGCACTAGTGAAATACGTTTAACAAATTAACACGTCGGCTTTCTCTTTATCGGGAGTTTCGGGAAAAGCTTCCTAAAACGTACTAAATAAGTCGTGACGTTACTTCCAGCGACAATAATCGTCACGGCAAAAACAATCATCATGATCCCACACCCCACTCTCACGGTGAAGGGCTCTCCAAAAATCGTCACCCCAAAGAATACCGCTGTCAAGGGTTCCAAAGCCCCTAAAATAGCCGTCGGGGTAGAACCGATATACTGGATAGCTTGAGTGGTGCAAAGAAATGATATAGCAGTCGGGAACACGGCTAAGGCAACTAGATTACCCCACAGATACCACGTATCAACCACGTGTAAACTAGCACCAAAATCAACACGAACCAAAAACAAAGACAACCCGAAAACTAAAACATAAAATGTCAGTTTCAGTGTCGCAATTTCCCGCAACAAGGGACGATTTACAGCAACAATATAAATGGCATATGACAAAGCAGAAGCGATAACCAGCATTACTCCTGTCAGACTCAGCACCGAACCATCCTCACCTTTATAAAGCAAAGCAATTCCCCCCAAGGCCAGCATTATACACAAAATCGTTTGTAACGTCAGCTTCTCTTTAAAAAGAAAAGCCATGATCAACGCCACCATGATCGGATAAACGAATAACAAGGTCGACGCAATTCCAGCCGCCATGTAATTATAACTTTGGAACAAGGTAAGAGACGAAAGAGCAACTAATAATCCCATGATAATTAACGGAAATATTTCTTTTCGCTTCAATTTAAAATCTCTTCCCCGCAGCTTAATCATCATCCCCAACACCGGAATAGCAAATAAATATCTGAAAAAAAGAACTGAATCCGGATTCATACCCGCCTCGTACAGGGGAAGAGCAAACAAGGGATTCATCCCGTAAGTTGCCGCAGCAACGATCCCCAACAGGTATCCTTTAGCTTTTACATTCATAACCGTAAATGATTACATTAAATTGGCAACAAAGATATAGTTTTGTTTGTCATCATGAATGATCATTCTGTTCAAATTATTTTCTTATCACACGTTATATTGAAGAAACAGATTACTACTTTTAACAAAAAAACACTATCTTTAGACTCTAAAACCTCAAACTACATATCAAAATGAAAAAACTATTCTCCACGATTATCTGTTGTCTAATCTGTTCCACGGCATTCATGCAAGTGAAACCGGAATGGCAAGACGAGACCATACCTTTTGTCGGAAAAGAATATCCCCGGACGGCCTTCATGACCTATAGTGATGTGAATAAAGCCCGGAGCAACGATTTCAATACTTCCACCGATTATAAATCCCTCAATGGGAAATGGAAATTCAACTGGGTTTCCTCCTACAAAAAACGCCCGGTAAACTTTTATAAAACAAATTTTGACGATTCGACATGGGAAGAGATTGATGTCCCTGCAAACTGGGAAGTAAACGGTTACGGAAATGCACTCTACACGAATCATCCTTACGAATTCTGTCCCCGTAACCCGCAACCGCCTCTTTTGCCGGAAGAAAACCCTGTGGGATCTTATCGGAAATATATCGAGATTCCCGAACAATGGAATGGGAAAGAGATATTCCTGCATATCGGTGCGGTAAAATCAGGATGCTACCTGTACGTAAACGGCACCAAGGTTGGGTACAGTGAGGACTCCAAAGATGCCGTAGAATATAACATTACCCACTACCTAAAACCGGGACGTAACCTCATCGCTTTAGAAGTATATAGATGGTCAACGGGAAGCTACCTGGAATGTCAGGACTTTTGGAGAATCAGCGGAATCGAACGAGACGTTTACTTATTCGCACAATTACCCTTGCATCTTCGGGATTTCTCAATCCGTCAAGATCTGGACAGCACGTACAAGAACGGACTTTTCGGACTAGATTTATTCATGGAAAACACCAATCCCCGGCAACCGGGACAGGTCACCGTGTTCTATCAACTGGAAAACACCTCGGGAACACGAGTGGCAGAAGGGACACAAACCATTAAAATAGATTCTGCAACAACGGTTCATTTCGAGGCGAAAATTCCACAAGTTGCCCCGTGGACGGCAGAAACTCCAAACTTGTACCAATTATTTATCCGGATCGAACAACCGGGGAAAACCACCGAAGTCATTCCTTTCCGGGTTGGTTTCCGAAAACTGGAAATCCGGGGTAACCAATTCCTAGTAAACGGTCGTGCCGTACTGATTAAGGGCGTGAATTACCACGAACACGACGAGCACACGGGCCACGTTCTCAGTGAGGCGCACATGCGTAAAGATTTCGAAAACATGAAACGTCACAATATTAACGCCATACGCTGTTGCCATTATCCCCAACAAAGACGCTTTTACGAACTTTGTGATGAATACGGATTTTACGTATGCAATGAAGCGAACATAGAATCCCACGGTATGGGATACGATCTTCGCAAGGGAAGAACGTTAGGAAATAATCCGAACTGGCTGAATGCCCACATGGACCGGACCATGAATATGTACGAAACCGGGAAAAATTATCCCTGTATTACATTCTGGTCCTTAGGAAATGAAGCCGGGAACGGGTATAATTTTTACATAACTTATAACTGGCTAAAATCCAAGGACACGACACGTCCCGTACAGTACGAGAGAGCCCTGCTTGAATGGAACACGGACATCTACTGTCCGCAATACCCGGGTGCAAACACGCTGGAAAAATGGGGTAACACCCAAACAGACCGCCCTTACATTATGTCAGAATACGCCCATGCCATGGGAAACAGCACCGGAAATTTCATGGATCTCTGGGATGCAATCTATCGCTACCCCAATTTACAAGGCGGGTTCATCTGGGATTGGATTGACCAAGGCATCCTTGTGAAAGACGAAACGGGAACCCCGTTCTGGGCTTATGGTGGAGATTTCGGAGAAAACTCCCCGTCAGACGGGAATTTTTTGTGTAACGGAGTGGTTGGTCCCGACCGGGAACCGCATCCCGGTTTAACCGAGATAAAAAAAGCCTACCAGTACGTGTGGTTTCAGCCCGTTGACCTAAGAAAAGGAATCATCCGAGTAGAAAATCGATACGATTTCACGAACTTGAATCAATACACGATCGAGTACACGATACAGGCAAACACGGAAACCGTGCAGTCCGGAATCCTTCCCACGCAGCATCTCGCCCCCGGGACAAACAAACAACTCACGATTCCACTCAGAAACGTAAAGAATAAACCCGGAACAGAGTATTTCCTAAATCTCTACGTGAAGTCCAAACAAGCGAATCTCTCCGTCCCAGCCGGCTACATCGTGGCCTCGGAACAATTCAGATTACCGGATTACACCCCGGCACCCGTGTTCCATCCTACCCCCGAAAAAACGCTGACCATGGAAGAAAACGGACCGGACATTCATATATCCGGCTCGAATATCGACTTCGTATTCAACAAGCAAAAAGGATACGTGACGTCCTACCGGACCAATGGCGTTCAATATATTGCTGAAGATTTCGGGTTCCAACCCAACTTCTGGCGAGGTCCCACGGATAACGACTATGGTAACGGGATGCCGAATCGGCAACAAGGCTGGAAACAGGCAAGCAAAAATTTCAAGATTGCCGGAATCAGAACCTCTACTTCCGTAACAAACACGAACCTGACCATCACGTACAGACTTCAGGAAACCAACAGCAAATATCACGTGTCCTACACGTTATACCCATCAGGCATGATCCTCGTGGCCTGTCACCTAGAAACTCAACCGGATGCGCCAGAACTTCCCCGAATCGGGGTACGTTTCAGGGTTCCCACGGACGTGAATCAACTGGAGTATTTCGGGCGGGGACCCGAGGAAAACTATTGTGACCGAAATAACGGAACACTTATCGGGTACTACAAAAGCACTGCCGAGCAACAATACGTTCCCTATGTACGCCCACAAGAAAACGGCCACAAAACAGAAACCTGCTGGCTGGCTCTCACGGATAAAAACGGGGAGGGCCTCCTGTTCATTGCCGACTCGAACTTCATGGAGTTTAACGTTTCCCGGAACCGGATAGAAGACTTCGACTCCGAAGAATCCAACCGCCCGTATCAATGGCAAAACTTCACGAAAGACGAATCCCATGACCCGCTCATGGCGAAAAACCGAAAACCCAAACAAACGCATATCAACGACATCTTCCCTCGTAATTTCGTGGAAGTATGCATAGATCACCGCATGATGGGAGTTGCCGGGGACGATAGCTGGGGATCTCAACCTTACCCCAAATACAAGCTCCCAACAAACAAAGATTACCACTGGAGTTTCACCATCCTACCGATCAAAAACAACATGGAGATCAGCGAAAAACTAGGTTATCAATATCTACCCTAGAAGAAAGAGTGTCAAAAGTTCGTAAAGTCCCTAGACATTACGAACTTTTGACACATTCTCCTCACACGATTCTCATGATCTGCAACCAGAAAAATAGACCTCCCAGACGGCTTTTTAATCGATAAATAGCCTCCCTTTTACAAGCTCGCACGTCTTTTTCCGGAAGAGAAAGAATTTCTGCAATTTCCTTGTTATTCTTACCTTGAAAGTATAACCAAAATATCTCCCTGCAATCTTCAGGTAATTCCGTAATAGCTAAATATAACTCTTGATAAATATCTTCCCGTACCAAATTATAACCCTTTCGTCCAAATGATCACGGACAAATATAAAACATTCTTTCCAACAAACAAAACCCTATATAGTGGATAAAATTTATAGACCAATAAAGAATGTGAAGTTAATCCTAGAACGGGAAAAAGTTGAAAAAAATTAAGAGGGATCATCAAAATTTGATCATCCCCCAAATCAATAATCTCTACTGAAAATTATTTAATATTTATCCAATTCATTTAACGCAAAAGCATAAGCGCCAAAAGCAATAGCCTTGCTTGTTCCCAATTTGGTCGTGATCACTCCCATTCTCTTCACCGGATCGTACTCAATCGTTTCCGTCGTCCCCGGAACTAAAATTTGTCTAGAGGTTGGAGCTAAGAATGCAGTTAGTCCCGCCGGGTCATCCAAAAAAAAGGCTTTCATTTCCATTCGGTCTGCTGGTGCACCCTCGTACATTGCTACCGTTCCGTTTAGCTCACGAATAACCGATGGCATCAAGTATTTATGGGCAGCAACAATACCTCCGCCAAGAACAACGATACCATCCACGACAGCGTTTATTGAAGCGATCGCCTCACCAAGCACTTCTCCAGCGTGCTCGAATGTTGTGCGAGCAGAAGCCTGATCTCCTTCTAAAGTACCCTCTGCAATATCGAAAATATCTTTTGGCGTTAATTTGCGAGGATCACCAGAAAGACGAGCATATTCACGTTTGATAGCCCGGATAGAGATACCCTCTTCCACACTATAAACGGGTTCTCGTTTATCACGCAACACCCAAACTTCCGCAGCCGATCCATTGTCTCCAAGAAAAAGCTCCCCGTCACGAACCACTCCACCTCCGAAACCGGTCCCTAGCGTGATCCCAATTAGATTTTTATAAACCTTACTCTTACCTGCATTCCCGAGCATACGGTTTACCTCTGGTAAAGCTCCCGCCAATGCCTCTCCGTAGGCAAACAAATCACCATCATTATTAATAAAAACCGGTATTCCGAATACATTCTTCAAAAAGGCACCAAGTGCCACACCACCACGAAAAGCTGGCAAGTTATTCAAGTCTCCAATTATCCCATTCACGTAATCAGCCGGACCAGGAAAGGCAAAACTGATAGCCACCGGATTATCCGGCAATTTCAACTTGATCGCCGAGAAACCTGTCACCAAAGTCTCCAGACATTTTTCAAGGTTATCCCCATTCGAAGGTAACACAATAGGTTCAACTATCTCTTCATTAGACTGGATTGCAGAAAACACAAAGTTCGTTCCCCCAGCATCCAACGTCATCACGATTCTTTTATCAAACTGATACATGACAAATTTATTAGTTCAAAAATCACGAGTTTAGAATTATCTCTCTGTCTTTATTCCCACAGAACAATACAAGAGGTAGAGCAAACAACCAAGGATCACCACCAGCGAACCGACCTGTGTACCGATCAAGTCCGTGCAATAACCCATCAGTGGAGGAATTACCGCTCCTCCAAAAATTCCTGTTACCATTAAGCCAGAGATCTCATTCGCTTTCCTCGGCTGAGCCTGAATTGCCATCGAGAAGAGCAACGAAAATATACTCGAACACGTGAATCCGATCAAAGCAATCGACACAAGGATCGGATATTGACCCGACACAAAAAACAAAACGACTAGTGCAGCAATTGCCACTAGGACGTTCACCCGAAAATACTTGCTACCTGACACCCGTGCTAGGAGAAACGTCCCCACAAAAGCACCAATCGTTCGGAAGGCAAAATAAACACTCGATCCGATACCAGCCTCAGCAATATCAAAGCCACAACGTTCCAGCAATAACTTCGGAGCCACTGTATTCACTCCTACATCAACACCCACAACGAAAACGATCCCGAGGAAAAGCAACAAAATCGTCCGGTCTTTCAACAAACAGAATGTTGCTCCCCATGAAGAGGTCAACTGTCCCGAGGTTTCTTCCGGAATCGGCACAAACAATAACCAACACATCGAAAGCAAGGTCAATAAAGCAAATACCGGGAAAAGATACTGCCAATTACCTAGCATTGTCGCTGCAAATGCAGCTATAAAAGGGCCACAGAAAGATGACACCGCTTTCAACACCTGACCTGCCGTCAACGAGCTCGCCAGAACATTACCTTTCACCACATTCGTTAACAAAGGATTTAATGATACCTGCAAAATCGTATTACCAATACCCAACAGGGCAAAAGCTAGTAAGCACGTGTAAAGATCGTAATGAACAAAAGGAATAATCATACCAACCAGCGTCACCAACATACTCGCCAAAACCGTTTTCTTACGCCCAAACCAATTCATAAACATTGCGGCAGGAACTGCAAGCAACAAAAACCATAAAAAAACCATCGAAGGAAGAAAACCGGCAATAGTCTCGCTCAATCCAAAATCTGACTTCACGTAACTCGTCGATATACCCACTACGTCACAGAAACCCATGATAAAAAAACCGAACAACACGGGCAACAAGGCCTTAACACTCGTAGAATTTTCTTTCATAATTCGTTATAATTCAAAAAATGATTTTATTGTCATTTACATTTTTTCTCAGAGATGGAAGGAGGGACTGCATCATCTGAGATGCCACGTTTGTAATTCGGACGAGCACTCATCACAAAATGTAAATCCATCCCGTCTTTTATATCATTATAGGTAATATACGATTTGTTATATTTCTCTCCATTTAAATAAATCTCTTTCACATATACATTCTTCTTCGACCAATTCTTAGTTGTCACCCGAATATGTTTACCATTACTCATACACATATCTACCGCCGGTAACCCCGGAGATCCCAAATTATATACATTACTTGATGGGGCAGTGGGATAAAATCCCATTGTATTAAAAATATACCAAGCAGACATCTGACCACAATCATCATTTCCACTTAAAGATCCCGGTGTATTCCCATAAAATGTATCCATAATATAACGTAACTTCTCCTGACACTTCCATGGTTGCTTCAAATAATTGTAAAAATACAATATTTGATGACAAGGCTCATTTCCGTGCCAATAAGCACCAATACGCCCTTGAATATCATGAGCACCCGGAATATCATCGGCCATCTTCGTCACAAACATAGAATCCAAACGTACTCGCAATAACTCTTCCCCTGCCTCATTAATATACCCCTGAACATCATGAGGCACATACCAAGTGTACTGTAAAGTAAACCCTTCTGTAATATCCCCCCAGCCATTTACAGACCCTGGGCCCTGATAAGCTATCGGAGAAAATGGCGAACGCCAATTCCCCTGACTATCACGCCCACGCATATACTTTGTTTCCGGGTCTATCAGATTTTTATATGACAAAGCACGTTTCATAAAAAAATGATAATCATCCATTTTTCCCAATTTTTCCGCAACCCGAGCAATACAATAATCATCATAAGCGTATTCAAGACTCTTAGATACAGATTCCTTTTCTTTGTCAAAAGGAACCCATCCCAACTGAGTATACTCCGGCAAACAATCATAATTAGGGTTTGTAGCCGTTGTTTTCATTGCCTCGTAAGCTCGTTCATAATCAAACCCTTGCACATCTTTCATGATAGCATCAGCTATTAGCGACACAGCGTGATAACCAATCATACACCAAGTCTCATTCCCGTAAAATGACCAAATAGGCAACATATGTTCCACACTCTTATCATAGTGTACCAACATCGAATTAATAATGTCCGCATTAATATCCCGCTGTACCAAATTAAACAAAGGATGTAACGCACGATAAGTATCCCACAAAGAAAATACGGTATAATTAGTAAAACCCTTCGCTTCCCCAATATTTTTATCCAACTCCCGGAACCGCCCATCAGCATCCTGGAATATAAAAGGATGTAAGAAAGTGTGATACACAGACGTATAAAACGTTTCTTTCTGTTCTTGAGAACCTTCAATTACAAATTTTGATAATTGATCTTCCCACAATTTTTCTCCCTCCACCTTCAAGGTTGCAAAATTCTTCCCTTCTAACTCTCGTATATTGTTTACTGCCCCTTGAGTACTAACACTAGAAATAGCCACTTTTATCGTAACAGTCTCCCCTTCACAAGTCGGAAATTGCATCCAAAAACGCAAGTCAGCCCCCCAAGCTTCCAAATGACTCCGGAAACGTTTTGTATTATAAACCACGGGAATTGTATCCTGCATAATCCCAAAATTCTCGAAAGGACGGGAAAATACTGCCGTAAAATACACGTGACGCTCTGGTCCCCATCCTTTCACAAGCTTATAGCCCGTTAAGGTGGAATCATTCTCCACCCGAATATTGCTCCACGGGCAACTCTGCCACAAAGTATGATTCAAATCCAACAATATAAAAGAACTATCAGAAGCCGGATAAGTGAACTGTAACATTCCACTTCGAACCCCAGAGGTCATCTCTGCTTTTACCCCATAATCCAGTAATTCGACCCCATAATAATTCGGACTTGCCCACTCCCGTTCATGGCTATAACGAGAACGATAACCCGCATCCGGATTCTCATGTGTTCCCGGGGTGAAATAAATTTTTCCTGTTCCGGGCATAAACAAAAAGTCTCCTAAATCCGGGATACCCGTTCCACTCAAATGTGTCAAACTAAAACCTAACAGAGTCGTATGATCATACTTGTACCCGGCCGCTGCATCATAATAATCAAAATCTGTATCCGGACTTATCTGGATCCCACCAAAAGGAATTTGCGAACCGGGATAAATATTCCCGTACCCGGAAGTCCCAACCAAAGGTCGCACGTAAGAAATTAAAGGTTGTTCTTGAGCATTTACCGATCGAAATGCCAATAAAACTAAAACAATAACAATATACTTCATTGTTCAACATTTAACGGTTATTATTCTCATCTGACGTCATGGAATAAGGTTTCTGATCATTGGTAAACACCCGTTTTTTATTCGGACTACTACACATCTCGAAATAGATTTCCCCTCCATTACAAATATCCCGGTGCGTCAAATATGCTTTATCATACTCTTTACCATTCAATTTCACAGATTTCACGTAACGATTTTTGTCACTTACTTTTGGAGCCTTAATAACCAAATCTTTACCATTTTCAAGATGTATTACCATTTCCTTAAAATAAGGTGCTCCAAAAACATATTGGTCTGATCCCGGACAAACCGGATAGAAGCCCATAGCCGAGAAAATATACCAAGCCGACATTTGGCCGCAATCATCGTTCCCGCAAAGCCCGTCAATATTATTCCGGTACATCCGATCCATGATCTCCCGTAAGCGGTACTGCGTTTTCCAAGGTTGTGAAGTCCACATATACAAATACGGAATATGTTGGCTTGGCTCATTACCGTGTCCATAATTTCCCATCAATCCCTCTTGAGTAATATCTTCCGTTTTCTCGTAATATTTAGCAGGCAAATCCATGGTAAACAAAGAATCCAAACGCTCTATAAAACGCTTATCTCCTCCCATAAAAATTTTCACCCCGTTCACATCCTGAGGAACATAGAAAGAATAATTCCAAGAATTACCTTCTATGAATCCCTGCCCATGAGTATCCAACACATCAAAATTCGCTTTCCATTTTCCTACTGAATCTTTCGGACGAATAAATCCCAAATCCTCATCTACCAAATATTTATAAGCAGCCGCTCTTTTCAGATACTTGTCTGCAACCTCTTGTTTACCCATCAACCGGGCCATATTATATATCGTCCAATCATCATAACCATATTCAAGCGTTACGGAAGCAGAATTACCACTCTTATTCATCGGCACGTATCCCAACTCCATATATTCCTTCAAGCCATCCAAATAAGGGATCGTCGAATTGCTCATCACGGCTTCCAAAGCCAATTTTTCATCCATCTCTATTCCTTTCACATAAGCATCTGCCACCACGGAAACACCATGATACCCGATCATACACCAGTTTTCGTTAGCCATATGCGACCAAATCGGTAAAGCCCCGTGTACACTCTGTTGATAATGTTTCAAAAAAGAAGCAATGATATCTTTACTACGTGACGGATAAAACAAATTAAACAAAGGATGTAATGCCCGATAAGTATCCCATACCGAGAAAACCGTGTAATTTATAAAATCATCGGCATGGTGGATCTCATGATCCAACCCACGATAAGCCCCATCATGATCCATGTAAAGTGAAGGATTAATCATCGTGTGGTAAAGCGAAGAATAAATATTACATGTCTGATCATAATCCCCCTCTACCTCCACAACACTTAACGCATTCTCCCACTTTTGTTCTGCCAAGTCACGCAATTGCTCAAAAGACCTCCCTGCTGTTTCCACGCGAAGATTATTCAACGCCCCACTAGCTCTCACCGGAGAAAGTGCCACTTTTACCTCTAATGGCACTCCATCCGACAAGTCAAAATCAAAATAGGCCACAACATTACGTCCTCCGATTTCCGGAAAATCCCGGTAAATATTAAATTTCCGCCACATACCGTTATAAGCCATCGGCTTCATCTCCTGATACCCATAACCCTTGATCGGTTTAGAAAAAGTTATCGCAAAATATGTATAATTTACCCTTGCCCAACCATTGGTAATTCGATAACCTGTCAATAATGTATCATTCTCCACCCGCAAATTAGCCCACAACACTTTACCGTCATAGTTATAAATGCCATGTTTCAGATCTAACAATATGTGTCCTTCACCTTTCGGGAAAGTATACTTATGCACCCCTACACGTTCGGTTGCCGTCAACTCTGCTTTTACATCATAATCTTCCAACACGACAGAATAGTATCCCGGAGACGCTTTTTCCGTGTCATGAGTGAAACGAGAACGATAACCACTATCCGGATCCTCTGCTGTACCGGGATTAAACTTCACGTCACCCGTTATCGGCATTATCAGAATATCTCCCAAATCAGAATGCCCGGTACCATTAAAATGAGTATGACTAAATCCCACGATAGAACTATCACGATGTTGATAACCGGCACAATACTCGTAAGCCCGAGGCTGATACGTCCCATTCACATTATGCGGCACCGTATCCGTATCCGGACTTAACTGCACCAATCCATGAGGGACACAAGCTCCCGGGAAAGTATGTCCCATACCATTCGTCCCGATCATTGGATCCACGTAGTTGATCTTTTTCTGTCCGATTGCCGACAACCCGCACATCAATAATACCACGATAAGTAACTTCCTATTCATCTGTCAAAATTTTCAATTTTGCTTATTATTATTCTTGTAAAAGTCCAAACAAAGCTTGATTATCTTTTTCGTTTCACAATCTTCCATTTGCACATACAATTTTTCACCCACAGCAATCCAGCGTTCCTTATCCTCCGGGGTTCCTTCTTTCATGATACGATCATAAAAATGAATATAGGGAACTTCCAACGCTTTAATCTTGAAAAATTCATTCTCGCAAACAAATACTAAAGAAGTCAAATTCTTCATCTCGCCCCGTGCAATCTTCACATAAGACTGCAGGTCTCCGTTATTAGGTAATTTTAGAGCATCAATTTCACGTCCTAGAGCTTTCAATTGTCGCTCGGTCATGATTTCTTCTTTCTTGAATATTCTCATCAAACGTTCCATATATCGTTTTTCCACCTCTTTAGAAACTTCCTCTTTGCCTATTGACTTGCAAAAATATGTATAATTTTTCAATAAATACTTCTCAATATTAGATCCTGCAGGAGACAAATTCTGATTTGTAAAAAGAAACCAATAGTCTTTGCTCATTTTTTCTTTATCACTCAATTGGTCCATCAATTCTCCGGCAACAACAGTCTCCAACGGATCATAAAAACGAATCAAAGTCTTCAGATATTTCAGCAGAAACTCTTTACCACGCTCTCCAGCTTGATAGCTCGCCTCCATTGCACCGGAGGCTTTGGAGGCATCAAAAGCCTCCTCTACACCCCGAATAATTCCATCAGCATCACGTCCGCCTACCAATTTATGAACAAGCGTTCCATCCGTACGCAAGACCAGAAAAGTAGGATAAGCTCGCACTCCAAAGCGTTTACCCAATTCAGGCCCTTCCCCCTTTTCCATGTCATATTTCACACAAACAAATTTCGAATTAAAATAATCTCCAACCTTCTCTTGAGGAAAAATATGTTCTGTCATGTTCCGACAAGGACCACACCAAGAAGTATAACAATCCACAAACACCAGCTTATTCTCTGCCTGGGCTTTATCCAATGCCTCCTTAAAGCTCAAATGCTCAAAATTCACTCCATCCTGGGTAAATCCCACTATCCCCCAGCACAATAATATCACGAAAAGAAATATCTTTCTCATCACTATCAACTTTACAATCATTTTACAATTATAGCAACGCTCTCCAACTCATATTCTTCACTTTCGTCAATCCTTTCCAAACTGCCTTCGGATCTGATTTTAACTCTACTTTATCCGGATTATTTCCCACATAATATTTTCGTAAAGAACCACCCTCTATTGCACTATATGTCGCAATATACAAAGCATCTTTCATAGGTTCCATGGTCAAATCAAACTTCAACATGGTAATCTCATCCGTTGTTTCCAAAGGGATCATATCCACACGCTCATTACCTATATCATAATTATAAGCATACAACGTGTTATTCTTCACGTAAAATAACACAGAACGAGTAGACGAGAAAGCGTAAAAATCAGCACTTAATACATCAGTTGCTACACTTGAAGAAATTCGATAACAATTCTTTGCTTCCAAATTATTCACATAGAATTTATAAATAAAAGCATTCGTTCCATCCCCCATAAGAGCAAACGAATTTCCATCAGAAACCCATGCCTTTGCTTCATTCCAAGTATTCTCTCCATAGATCAACTTACGCCCTGTTTCCTTTTGATCCCAAACAAATGCGTCCGAAATCTTCGGTACAATCGTATCGGAATAAGGATTCAAATACCCCTCAACCTTATAGAAACGATCAGTTTCTTCTGAATACCATATAAACTTTTTTAACGATTGAATACTATAAAAAAGATACTTGCTTGCAGGAATATACTTACTCAAGTCATCCTGTAAACAATTCAACGGGAAAGAATAAGTCCCATATGTTAGCATGTTCAGACCCGTATAGAACAAATAGCCATTATTACAAACAACGATTCTATTACCTTCAACTTTACCATTAATATCCCTTTGCTCTGGAGCGATTGCAATAGGCATCATCGGTTCGCCATAATCCTCTAATAAAAAATTCTGGAACACGTCCGATTCAGTCCCTTGTAACGTCTGCCGATCCAAATAATATGATCCGGATTCAGAAAGCACCCATACTTGTCTATATTCTTCCCCTTGATTTCCTGTATGGAAAAAAGAAATAGGCCCTTTGAGGGCTGGTAATCCACTAGTTGCCAATACATTTTTAATTACCACGGTATCTAAACCTGACATAGAAATCATTTGCGCATCAGCATAACCATTCACATCCTCTCCTATCAACATGATTCCCCGGGAATAAGGAGTTCCTACTATTACCGTAAATTTTTTCTTCCAATGCACATCTGTTTTTTTATCCCAAATTTTTAAATACAAATCATACGTATTAGGTGCCAAAGAGATAAAATAATTTAACACACGCTCCGTAGAAATTGTATCTTTTTGATTACTCGTATTTATAGGAGATATTATCCACGCATACTGAAAACGACTTGCGTCTGTTTTATCTCCTGTCGACATTTCAACAAGAGCATCTATTTTCAAGGTATCGATATTTAATAAAACGTTATATGTCGTATTAACATCTCCAAATGTTATCTCATTTATATCATGATAATCATAATTACCCTTGTCATCATAACATGAAACTACACTTAAAAGTATAATTCCCAACCATATATATATAAATTGTTTCATCGTTTCTATATTTTATCACAATCAAACTTCTTATTTATTCCCTTCCGGATAGGAACCTTGCCCATATACACACCCCTTCACCCACATCAACTGTCCATTATCCTCTAATATAGGACTACCATCGTGATAGGCTTTATTCAACACTTCTGAAAATTTCCTTGAAATAACCGTCTGTTGCAAATAAGTTATCTTTTTGTCATTTTGGAAATCGTCATAAGTATATCCAAAGTATTGACATATTAGATTCAATTTCTTAGGCGTAAAAGTTCCAAATTCAAAAGCAGACCATTGTTTCGGTTTAGGCATAATATCAGTCATACAAATTTTATGCATCGTCGCATCGAAAGAATCATAAACCACACTACCATTTGTGAATTTGTCCATCTTATCAAACTCATCAAAAGTCAATGAGAAATAATCATTTGCAACCAGCTTCAACCCTAAAGTCACCGTATCTGTTTTCATTTCAGGTTGACGATAAAGTAAAACAGGAATATAAGCGTAACTACTATTTGCTTCCACAACATATTCATCCGCTAATGCTCGATAATGAACTCCTTCTCTTGCTGTCGTACTATCCGGGTTTACCACAACTTTAAAAGGACGCGGGTAATCTTTTTCCTCTCCGGTAATCATCACTTTAATCTTAACGGTCAACGTATCTTCTAAAATATTCCCGAATTCTGCCAAAGAATAAGGCATATAAGGCCAATCCTTTTCCGAACCCCATGAATGACCATCTTGCACGGCAAAATAAATGGCTTCCTCTCCCTTGTATGACATCAAATCCCGCTCACAGGCGACACAAGAGAAAAACAGTATCCATATATATATCAATCTTTTCATAATCCATCGTTTTTAATTCAATCTCATATTAATCTCACTATCCGGAAGTGGCACAACATAATTATTCATGTTCATATTTATCGTCTGACTTTCCGAATCTTTTTCCCATTTCCCATTCGGAATTTTTTGCATAGCTTTACGCTTGTAAAAGAAAAACATTTGGCCTTCGCCCAAAAACTCCCGACGACACTCTTTCGTAATTTCATCCATTAAAGTAGTTTCCGTCGCGGTAGAACTGGGACAATTTCGGTTGTTTCGTACCTTATCCAAATACCCCTTTGCCATTTCAAAATTACCAGAACATTCGGCAGCCAATAAATAGATTTCACTCAAACGAATTAAAGGCACCATTTTGTTGAACTTGCTCGCATTACCCCCTGATACATCTTCGTATTTCCGGTGATAATTAATTTCTGTTCCCGCATTACTATATTTTGCCCAGATTGCATAGCGATAATCATTCTCGGAAGCATAAAAAGAATATTCCCTTCCCATCTCCAAACGCCTGGAACTAAAAGTATATATTTGATCTACGGTCGGAATAAACAATTTGTCTTGTATCTCCGTTCCCCGGTAAGAATCATAAAGAGAAAATATCACTTCTGTGGAAAACACCCGATCAGGCACAGAAGGATCAACGGCTGCAGAATGTTCCACGAAAGGAAAAATCTCAGCTCCCTCTACTTGTACTTCCCTCAAAATTTCTTCTGCAACAATCAAAGCATTCCTTCCATCATGTCCCCATGCATACGCCCGGGCTAACAAAGCTTTCACTGCATAATAGTTCATCCTATATTGACGATAATACAAAGAATTATCTCCCCCATCATTATTTGATTCGTTACGCACACCTTCCGTTAAAATTGGATCTACACTCTTCAACAAATCCAAAGCCACTTTCAAATCCTCGATCACAAAATTCAGAATCTCTTCAGCAGAAAGTAAGGGAGAAATTTCCGAATCGGAATTCGTCACGTACGGGATACTTTTTTCCGTTTTAGAAGCATCATCATAAACAGGACCGAACAAACGCAACATATCCAGATGTAACATGGCTCTCAAAGCAATTGCCTCACCTTTGTACAAACCGTAATAAACATCAGACAACACCTCTCTTTTAGCATCACATTTCTCGATAATTATATTACAATTCACAATCAAAGCATAAGCCTTCTCCCAAGCACTTTGGAAAATTGCCTTTATTTCATCCTCCTCGTAACGATAGGCTCCCACCATCGAATTCATATCACTACCGCTACCATAAGTATAATACTGCGCCATAAAATCAATTATCCCAGCACTTAAAGTCCGCCCATAAAGAGCCCGATCAGTCAACCCGACATACACCCCGTTAATCGCTTTCTCGAATCCCTGCCTATCTTCAAAAAGCATACCTTCAGACAGACGATCGGATGGTTTTATATCAATCCATGAACTGCAAGAACAAAAAGCCAACAAACACAAAAGCCAGCAATGTTTTATTTTCGTTTTCATATCTTTATCTATTAATTATTTACATCTAGAAAGTCACTCCTAATGAAAATGATACAGAACGGGCGAAAGGATAGCTCAATCCTCGTTCATTCTTCACCGTAGAAACACGGAAAATATCATTCATGTAAGCTCTAAACGACATGGAAGAAGCCCCAATACGACTTAACCACTTTCCCGTACTCTCGTATCCCAACGAAATAGATTCCCCGGACAACACGTTATTATCTTCCACAAAACGAGAAGAAATCGGCGTTACTTCACTATCAGCAATCGACTTGAATTTTGCCTTATCTCCGGGTTGTTTCCAACGATCGTATAAAGCTCGCTTATCTAAATTTTCCCATTTCTTCACACTGGAAAGATTCTCTACTTTATCATAAAGTGTCTGCATAAAAATCTGTCCACCTAAACGATAACGCAAATTAATGGAAGCTGAAAATCCCTTGTAATAGAAAGATGTACCGATCACTCCCTCTACATCCGGATCACTATTTCCAACAACCATCTCATCATCATAATCATGCACGAAAGTTTGTTTACCTTCCTTCGTCAAGAAAATTTCCCGACCGGTTGCCGGATCAATTCCGCAAGACCTCACGGCCCACAAATCGGAAGGACTCCCCCCGTCATAATAGCGGGTTAAATTACGATTACGGTTATCCAGATTGTATTTGGTCAAAACATCACTAACATTCCGGTATTCCGAAGTTTGGTGACGCATATTCGCATTCACGGACCAAAACATATCATCTCTACGTATAATAGAATAATTCAACGTCACGTTTACACCTTGTGTGATTTGCTTACCCACATTGCGAGGAATCGTCGTCGCACCCGTAGAAGAAGGAGTTCCGATATGTACTAACAATGGATCGGTCTTCTTATTAAAGTAATCAAAGTTCACTCTTAAACGATTGTCAACAATAACGAGATCAAAACCGATATTACGATCCAGCGTCTTTTGCCATTCTAATCCCCGATTTCCCAAGTTGGAAACGATTGCACTAGAACCGAAAATATTCATATTATTCGTGTTATAGCTATAGACTCGGGTAGAAATATAATCATTAAAATTCTGATTTCCAGGATTACCAATAGAAGCACGCAATTTGAGTAAGCTAATACCCGATACACTTTCAAAGAAAGCCTCATTGTGAATATTCCACCCCAATCCAACAGACCAAGTATTCGTGAATTGTTTATCTGACCCGAACACGGAAGAACCATCTGCCCGGTAATTTAAATCCAATAAATAACGATCATCATAAGAATAACCGAAATTCAAATAATAACTCAACGCACGATTCTTGGAATCCATATAAGTTGCCTTTCCGTCCTCTTGATAACCCAAAGCAAAGGCCGGATTAGAAAACTCATCATCGATAAAACCTTGCACCTTATACCCGCTTTTATCCGAACCGTTTTGGCTTAAACGCATACCACCAACAGTGTTGATCATGTGTTTCTCGTTAATCAACTTCCCGTAAGTCACACTAAAATCCCCATCGTAATTCAGAACTTTAGTATTTGTCTCCTCGTAACTTCCCCGATCAGCATTATCACTCTTGGAAGCAAATTCCGTGTTAAACGGTGATCTGAACTTTTTCATCTGTTCATTCGATTTTGTCAATCCGAATCGTCCTCGAATCCTCAACTCGTCTATTACCCTCCAATCTACTTCAAAATTATTCGTGAAACCCGTTGATTCCGTTTCATCAAAATTAGTCTGTCTCATATCAAATAACGGACTATAATAAGTAGTAGAATAATTAGAGAACAATACCTTTTTCAACTCCCCATTTTCATCATATTTACGAAAATAAGGATTCGCTTTAGCAAATTCAGAAAACGCCACCGGTTCCCGGTCAGCTTTTGAATAATCAATATTCAGATTATTCGTGAAAGACAATCTTCCTTTCCGATAAATTAAACGAATATTCCCATTCATCACCTCTCGATCGGAGCCTTTCATAACTCCTTGTGTATTACCGTAACTTACCCCAACACCGTAACGAAAAACGTCATCACCTCCCTCGATAGAAAGAGTATGTCTATGAGTTACTGCAAAACGTAATGGCTCATTCATCCAATAAGTATCAACCCCTCTGGCAACCTCTTTCATCAAATCATTATAGATCTGCTCCTGTTCCTCATCTAAGATATTACCATTATCATCTATTAAACGATAACACCCGGCCAAACGTTCAAATGTCAACTTCTCGTAAGAATTCATCAAATTATAATCTGACAAATCAGCAAAAGAAAGTTGCATATTCCCGTTATACGTTAATCTTAAGGAACCCGCTTGCGGTAATTTCGTCTCAACCACCACCACCCCATTAGCCGCTTTAGAACCATAAATAGCCGTAGCCGCAGCGTCTTTTAATATCGTGATACTCTGCACCCGATCCATACTCAAATCACTAATTGTCTGTAATGTTGTTTCGAAACCATCCAAAATAAACAATGGTTGATTCGGGTCAGTCTCATACTCATCCGTCAATCCCACGATACTACTCTTTCCACGAATTTCAATATCAGGCAAATGATTCGGATCTGAACCAAATTCATTATTTTCCATAATAGCAAAGGCCGGATCCAAAGTTTTCAAACTTTGTAACACACTCTGATTACCAACCATTTTCAGATCTTTAGAGTTAAATGTCGTTGAAGATCCTGTGAAACTTTCTTTCTTACGAGTGTAAATACCCGTGATAACCACTTCATCCACTACCTTTACATTTTCCTTAAGTACCACGTTTATCGTATCCTGACCCGCATATTTTACTTCCATTGTTTCCATCCCGACAAAAGAAAATAAGATGGCTAAATCTTTCACTTCTGGAAGTTTCAATACATATCTCCCGTCAGCATCCGTGGCTGTACCGATTGTTAAACCTTTCACAACAACCGTAACACCTGGCATAGGCTGCTTTTTCTCATCGGTAACCTGACCGGTAATTTTAATTTCTTTTTTCTGTTGGGACATAACAAGCTTACGAACAATAACAATCTTATCTACAATCTCGTAGCCAAACCCATTCTGACATAATACTTGATCTAAAATTTGTTTCAAGGTTACATCTTTCAATTCTACGTTTTTCACTTTAGAATTTCCCAAACTCTCTCTACGATACACAAACTCGTAATCCGTATTCGCTTTCAAGTATTCCAAAACATTTTCAAGCATCTCGTCACGGAATACCACATCCATTTTTTGTTCTTGCGAGTAACTCATGGCACTTACAGAAGTAAATGCAACAAGCAAAATAAAAACTTTCAATGTCATAACTAACAGAATTTTTCGCAATCTTCTCACAAGAAGACTACAAGTCATACTCTTTTTTTTCATACATTTGTAAAGTATTACATTAAACATTCATCTGCGACCAACAGATGTTTGATAAAGGGGGAATCGACCAAATTCCCCTTTTTTATTTATTGATAAACAGTTACTATTTGATTTTTCACGTTAAACTTTACCTCACCCGTTTTCTCCAATATATTCAATACCGACTCGAAAGAAGCATAACGAGGAATCTTTCCTTTAAATGTAGCCTCTTTCAAAGACATATTTTGATAAAAAACCGTGAAATCATACCAACGAGCCAGTTTCGACATGATCTCCTCCAAGGTGTGATTCTCCAACACGAACATCCCGTTCCTCCAACTTATTACCTCCGCCACGTTAACTTTCCGAGTGTACATTTTTTCGTCATTTACCACGGATTGCATCCCCGGATCAAGAATCACGGTCTGCCCATCAGTATCCACTTTCACTTTCCCACTGACCAAAGTGGTATACGTGTTTTTCTCTTCCGGATAGGCATCCACGTTAAATTCAGTTCCCAACACCTCCACAGTTTGTTTCTCCACGACAACCCGGAAAGGTCTCGTCTCATCTCTCGTCACTTCAAAATATCCCTCACCCTCTAACTCCACTTCCCGTTTATCACTTCCAAAAGTAACCGGATATTTCAATTTAGAATCAGCATTCAACCAAACCCTAGTTCCATCAGACAAAATCAAGTCAAATTCGGAACCCTTAGGGACTTCGATGGTATTATAGGCTAATTGCATATGTTGCGGGAAACCTAAATCTTCTGCCGAATAGGACAACGTTGATTCCCCGGCTTTCTTTACTAAAACTCCAGCCTCTTCAAAATTCCCCTTCAAACTATCCAACAACATTGTCGTCCCATTATCTAACCTTAACACGGGACGCTGTGGTTTCATCAAAGCAATTGCAACCTGTTCCTTTACAGTTTTTTCTGTTTCTCTATCGAACAAATATAAGCTACTCAACACGACCATAACAAATACTGCCGCCACACTTCCCCAACGTAGAACCCGTAATCTCAACTTCTTCTTACGTTGGAACTGTACTCGCTTTTCCATATCCAACAATGCCTTTCGACGGCCTATTCTTTGGTAACTTTTAAAACTGGCCTCTAGAAATTCTCCATCTTGCCAACGATCATACAACAACTTATTTTCCGAAGAAGCTTCTCTCCATTCTTCCAATTCCCGAAGTTCCTTCTCGGAAAGTTGTCCGACCCGCTGTCGGGCAAGTAATCCGGCTATTCGAAACCATTTTTCACTCCCACACATCATCATACGGTTATTTTTTTAAATTTCCCCTATAACGCAACACCCCTCAAAAGGGGCAATAAAAAATTGAAGTTTTTTCAAAATAATTTCTACAAGCCTGAAAATAAGAACAAAAATAAAGAAGGCTCTAGTTTTTTGCGCAAGAAATCTAAGGCACTCGCCTTGTATTTTTTCACCGAACTATCGGATAAACCCAGTTTTTCCGCAATCTCCACATTCTTTAACCCTTCCATAAAGCTCATTTCAAAAACAATTTTTGCTTTCTCCGGCAACTCCTCGATGGCACTATACAACAATGTCTGAGCCTCTTGATCAATGACCGAATTGGCAAAACAAGATGCATCCTCTAACTCCCGGACGTATCGCTCCCGGGCTGAATTTTTCCGGTGAATACTGATGATATCATTTTTGATCGCCATATAAAGAAAAGCCTTGAACGTGTACACGGAATCAAACTTATTCCTTCTTTCCCAAGCACTAAAAATGGCATTTTGCACACAATCCTCTGCTAGAAACTCGCTTTCCTCTCCCAAATACTTGATGGCATACAAGATTAATCCCGGATAAACATTCCGGTACAGTAAATCCAGCTTCCCTTTCTGAAAATCAATTAATATCTGGGCATTCCAATTCACTCGTCAAGTTTTACCGTGTAAACTTACATAAAAATATTCGATTTCTCACATCACTTCTATAAAGAGAAACAAGAATAGTAATTGGAGTAATATTTATTGACTGATTATTTTGTAACTTACAAAACAATCAGTCGCATCATTTTCATTTAAACCAATCCCGTTTCAACCATGCCTCGAATAAAGGATCCTGAAACGTAATTTCATTACCTTGCAAATCAATCACTTCCCGTTCCATGAGAGCCTGCTTTATTCTAACCACGTTTCCAGAAGTACCAATCCGATAAGCCTGTAATGTTTGTTTTGAACTTAATTGTTTCTCCCCTGCTATTAGTGCCTTCAAAAAACCAAGTTGGGCATTACTAAACGTTTCCATACTATTCAGAAAAAGTAAACTTAACTGATCAATCAATCCATTATACGCCTCCTTAACAATAGATGGCACCACTAATTTCTCTGTCCTAAGCCACACCTGTTGAGCTAGTTGCTGTACATAATACGGATGATTGTCCACCAATTCCACCAATAATTGAACTTCATCCCGTTCAATGACCTTATTAGCCATCTGAAATTTTTGCCGGATAAACGGGATCCATTCTTCCGTTTCTATTTTTTGAAGAAACATTAAGTCCCCAAATTTATAAAAGGGCATAGAAACATTCGCAAACACATCCATCAGCATGTGCCGCTTACTACCAAACAAACAATAAGCGACATGTGAATGCCGCTGCCAATGTGCCCTTAACTTCTTTTGAAACACCAAAGAATTCCCGAAATTAGCCACGTTCTGAAATTCATCAATACAAATAATTAAACGAATATTTTTAGATACAGCCAAAGCCTCTGCCAAGTCTAAAATATCATCCGGATTACGTTTCAATTCCTCCAAACCAATCCCAAAGGATAATTCACTCTCCACATCAGCCGTAAAAGAAATCCGGGGAATCAAGCGAGCAAGGAAGTTTTTGGCATTTACCGCTATTTCTTCCCACTTAGAAGATACTGATGTTAAAACTTCTTTCGCTAGTAACGTATAAAACTCTTCCTCTTCCCTCACATTAAAAAGATCAATCATGCATAATTTCACATTTTCTTCAGACATTAAGAGTTGTTTAGCTGCATGTATCACTAACGATGATTTTCCCCAACGACGAGGAGAAATAATAATCGTGTTTGTCAAACTTCTGAAATTCTGTAGCAAACGTTCTGTTTCCACTCGTCGATCAGTGAAATTTTGATCTGTAGCTATTTTCCCAAAAACAAAAGGCGTTTCCATATCTCTTTATTCGTTTATTCCAGAACAAATATAACTGATTAATTTGTAAGTTACAAAATAGTCAGTTCAAAAAAAAAAATGCAATATGAATAAACGATTTAGCTGAATAACTCACGACAAATATCTCCCACCCGGGAAACAAATCTTACTTTTATATGTGCAGGGACTTTTGTCAGCGCTTTCTTGTTTCCCGCCGGAACAAATATTTGCTGGAAACCGAGTTTTTCAGCCTCTAGTACCCGTTGCTCGATACGACTCACGGCACGAATCTCTCCCGATAAACCGACTTCCCCGGCAAACACGGTATTCGTGGGGATCGGGGCATCTATATTTGAAGAAAGAACCGCCATCACAACCCCTAAATCCAAAGCCGGGTCACTTACCCGTATTCCTCCGGCAATATTCAAGAACACATCCTTCGCTGCCAACCGGAAACCCACACGTTTTTCCAACACGGCAAGCAACATATTCAACCGTCGCGTGTCAAAGCCCGTTGCAGACCGCAGAGGCGTCCCGTAAGCTGCCGTGCTAACCAAGGCCTGCACTTCCAATAAAATCGTTCTAACACCCTCCATAGTGGCAGAAACAGCGACCCCACTTAAATCCTGATCATGGTTGGATAACAACAACTCGGAAGGATTGGCCACCTGTCGCAAACCGGATTGTAACATCTCGTAGATACCAATCTCGGAAGTTGAACCGAAACGGTTCTTCATAGACCGCAGAATTCGATACATGTGTTGCTGATCTCCTTCAAATTGCAATACAGTATCCACCATGTGTTCCAGAATCTTCGGGCCGGCCAACTGACCGTCTTTCGTGATATGCCCGATCAAAATAGTCGTAATCGTATTTTCTTTCGAATAACGCAACAACACGTTGGTACACTCCCGGATTTGTGATAAACTCCCCGGAATAGCATCCACACTCTCTGTTGCCAGCGTCTGTATAGAGTCAATAATCAATAATTTCGGTTCAAGCGCACGGGAATGTTCTAGTACCGTTTCCAACGAATTTCCCGAAAGAAACAAACAATCGTCATTCTCCGCCCCTAGTCTTTGTGCCCGCATCTTAATCTGCGACACACTCTCCTCCCCGGAAACATACAACACCTTCCCACAGCGATTATGTAAGGCAAATTGCAATACTAATGTCGATTTACCGATACCCGGTTCTCCTCCCAGTAGAATCATAGACCCCGGCACGATGCCACCTCCCAACACCCGGTTCAGCTCCCCGTCCCCGGTATCCATACGCTCATCGGCATTCGCCTTCACTTCCGACAACTTCAAAGGCCGTGAGGAACTGGCCCCCACTATAGAAGCCACCCGGTTTCCTTTGGTAGAAACCTCCACCTCTTCTACAAAACTATTCCATTCCCCACAAGTAGAGCATTTTCCCACCCACTTGGACTCCTTCGCCCCACAATTCTGACAAACGTACACGGTTTTTGTTTTAGCCATACAATTGAAAATTGAAAATTGAAAATTGAAAATGATTAGTTTTCAACATTCAATTTAGTTGTTTTAACTATGCTGGCCGTGAGGCGGATTAACTCACGAGCCTCCTCTATCTCGCTCTCCTTTATCAAAGCACCTATTGCCGTTCCACTTCGAAGTAATTGTTTGGACAAAATAAACTCTTTTCGTTCCGCACATAAAAACTTGTACAAATTAACAACCCGTGCTGCAAACCGAAAAGATTTATCTGCAACAACATTCACTTCTTTCATTTTCAATTCTCCATTTTCAATTTTCAATTAATCAAAGATTTCATCTGAAGAATCATAATCCGTCATTCCCTCTCTATCCGCATCTCCACAATCAAGCACATGGTTCACCCCATTCGGTTTTTGGAAATCACTTTGCGGCACGGCAAGAGATTTATCCGCATATACTTTTTGCATAAACAAAGCCCAAATCGGAAGTGCCATACTAGCACCCTGTCCATTCGCCAAATTCTGGAAATGGATAGAACGATCTTCCGCTCCTACCCAAACCCCTCCGGCAAGATCAGGCGTGATCCCGATAAACCAACCGTCAGAGTGATTCTGTGTTGTTCCGGTCTTTCCTCCGATCTGGTTTTTAAAACCATACCGGAAACGCAAACGACGACCCGTTCCCTCATCCACAACTCCCTGCAACAAATTCGCCATCAAGAATGCCGTGTTTTCAGTAATCACCTCTCTGGATTCCGGGTAGAAATTAGCTAGCACGTTACCATACTTATCCTCTATTTTAGTCACCATCATCGGAGCATTATATACCCCTTTATTCGCATATATCGAGAACGCCCCGACCATCTCTTTCACGGAAACCTCGGAAGATCCCAAGAAAATAGCGGGAACCGGGTCTATATAACTCGTGATCCCCATTCGATGAGCCATCTGCACGACTGCCTCCGGGGTAAATTGCTTCAATACCCAGCCGGAAATATTATTCACAGAATTTGCCAATCCCCATTTCAAAGTCACCATCTCACCTTCCCGTTTATCCGTGGAATTGCGAGGTGTCCAGGTCGTCCCGTCCGGCAAAACAAACGTCTGTTGCACGTTCAACACTTGATCACAAGGTCCCAGTCCCTCCTGCATCGCCAACGTGTAAAGAATCGGTTTGATTGTTGAACCTATCTGCCGTTTTCCGGTACTCACCATATCATATTGAAAATAACGGTAATCCGGTCCTCCCACGTATGCTTTGATATGTCCCGAAGAAGGTTCCATCGCCATGAATCCGGCCCGGAAGAATGACTTATAATGCTTTAACGAATCCAACGGGCTCATCACGGTATCCCGTACACCTTTCCAAGTGAAAACAGACATCGGAATCGCTTTATCAAAAGATTTTTTTATCTCTTGGAAACTTTTACCCGCCTTATTCATTGACCGATAACGCTCGGTACGACGAATAGAAGTGTTTAAAATATCATTGATCTCAGAAACCGTCAAATCATTCGAAAAAGGCGGATGAGCTTTTCTATTTCTCTCGGCCATAAACGCCGGTTGCAACGTACCACCCAGATGCTCCGTCACGGCTTCTTCCGCATATTTCTGCATACGGGAATCCAACGTCGTATAAATTTTTAACCCGTCCGTGTAGATATTATAATACGAACCGTCTGATTTCAGATTCTTGTTGCACCACCCGTACAGTGGATTCGTTTCCCACGCCAAAGAATCTACCGCATACTGGTCCTTACTCCACTTGCTATAATTCTTTTTATCCGGTTTGGATGCTGTCATGTATAACCGCAAATATTCCCGGAAATAGGTCGCAATTCCCTCTTTATGATCCTCCTTATGGAAGTCCAATCCCAAAGGCAGCCCCCTCAATGAATCAAATTCAATCTGTGAAATCTTGTCATATTTCAACATCTGCCCCAACACCACGTTCCGGCGTCCTAACGTCTTCTCCGGCCTCCGTACCGGGTTGAAAAGCGAAGGATTCTTGGCCATTCCCACCAACATGGCGGCTTGTTCCACCTTCAAAGAATCGGGCGTTGTCGAGAAATAAATATTAGCGGCAGAATTAATACCGACCGCCAAGTTCAAGAAGTCAAACTTATTAAGATACATCGTGATAATCTCTTCCTTCGTGTAGCTCTTCTCCAACTTCACCGCAATCACCCATTCCCGGAACTTACGCATGGCCAACTCCATGAAGTTCTGGTTTGCCTCCCGCGGGAACAACATTTTCGCCAACTGTTGCGTGATCGTACTTCCCCCCCCGGCAGAAGAATTTCCGGTCAACATACCTTGTGCCACCCGGAACAACCCCCGCACGTCAATACCGCTATGATCATAGAAACGTACGTCCTCCGTGGCAATCAACGCATCAATAACACTTTGGGGTATATCCTTATAGTCCATATACCGACGGTTCTCACTCCCCTCGAAATACTTTCCTAAAATCTTTCCGTCCTCGGAATAAATCTCCGTGGCAAATTTATTCTTGGGGTTCTCTAACTCCTCGAATGTGGGCATAAAACCTAATTTACCTGCCGAAACGAGATAAAAAAAGAAAAATACTCCCGCAACAAAAACAATAAACAGCCCCCAGAAAATGGCAAAATCTTTCCAATATCTTTTAAACATCACTTCTCGTTTTTATTTTAGCTTACAAAGTTAGAAAATTAAATTTATATCTCTACCTATCAAGAATAATCTCTCCTTGCACTTCCATAAAAACGATCACAACTCCTTGAAATATCGAGATTTTCAAGTGTTTTATTCCACGATCCACCTCTCGATATTTCGTGTATTGTTGTCGAAATTAATCCCGATCTTGAATAATTGACGGGGATCAGCTTGGAATGGACGAGCGTAGTGTTTCTCCTCGATCTGCCGAATTGCTTCTTCTGCTGTCCCTTCTAGTTTAAATTCCATCACGTAAATATAACGATCCGTTTGTAACACGAGATCAACTCTGCCCTCTGACGTGTGATATTCCGCTTTCACGTAAAAACCCACAAGTCGGAAAACGATGAAAAGTACATTCTGATAATGTATCTCCAAATCCCGAATCAATTCGTAAGGAGTGTCGGCGAAAAAACTCTGAAGTCTACGCAAAAAAGCATCCGGCTTACCGATTTCAATCTCTCGTGTAAACTGTTGAATTTCGAAAGATGATTCCACCTTATTTACTCTCGTGTAAAACGGCATCAAAAACTTGATAAACCCCTCCTCCACCTCTCGATTTGGGAATCCAAGAATATAATTCTCAAAACGGGGATCATAATCTTTAATTGTAAGATACCCGCTTTGATAAATCACGGGGATCGGACTCTCGTCTGCGTAGATACTATTCAGGACCTCCGAACTCGTCTCCTCATGAGCCATTTGTTCAAGGTTATAATGGTTCTTCTTCAACAATTCCACCAAGTAAGTCGGGGTTCCCGTCTCGAACCAATAACTACCGAATTTCATCTTGTCAAACGTGTTTAACACGCTAAACGGATTATAAATTCCCTCGGAATTTTCTACGAAATGATACCCGTCATAAGACTCTTTCAACCGGGCGTATACTTCCTCGTACGTCATTTTCTGGGTAGAAGCCAATTCCCGCAAGTCAACCTCGAAATAACGATGAATCTCTTCTCCTGTCATTCCACACAATGCAACATAGCGGTTATCCATGGATATATCATTCAAATTATTAAGATCACTGAACACGCTGACTTTCCCGAACTTGGTTACACCCGTGAGTAAAGCAAATTTGATGTCCCCATCCATGGTTTTTAAAACCCCGTAAAACGGTTTCAACGTATTACGAAACTCCCGTTGCAACTCCTCGTTATTAATTGCCTGTAACATCGGCTTATCATACTCATCAACAAGAATCACCACCCGCTGCCCCGTCCGCTCGTGAGCCCGGCGAATAACCCCCGCAAATCGCAATGAAAAGGAAACTTCCGAAACTTCCCGCCCGTAAAGGTTCTCCCATCGGGTCAAGTTATCATTGAGAATATTTCCCAAGCTCTCAACAGAATCATATTTCTCTATATTCAAATCAAGATGCAAAATAGGATGTTGTACCCACTCCTTCTCCAACTCTTCCATGGCAAGCCCTTGAAACACTTCCTTCTTCCCTTGAAAATAAGCCTCAAGCGTCGAAATAAGCAAACTTTTCCCAAAACGCCGAGGACGGCTAAAAAAATAGTAACGCCCTGATTTTACCAGTCTATAAATCAACCTCGTTTTGTCCACGTAGAGATACCCGTCTTTTCGAAGGCTTTCGAAATTTTGAATACCGATAGGATATAATCTGTCACTCATCTTCTCATATTTTATCTAACAAAGATAGCATATGTTTCACGAAATGCAAAGCTTGAAAAACAAATGAAAGTGATACACCTTTAATCCCCAAAGTACACTCTGTATCCAATAAAAAATACACGAATAACTGACTAATCTATATTTCCTTCATAAATCAACAGAGGGGGAGGCAAGAAAATTCCTTGCTTCCCCCTCACTTTGCACGCATCCAACAATGTTATTTTTTCAATAATTTAGTAATCTGCTTGCGTAAATTTATACCCCACAAGTCTTTACCCACTATACAATTTTCTCTATCAACCAAAAACAATGTTGGGATACTTTCCACACAATAAGATTGAACTGCAGGAGAAGATATTCCTTGCAAATCGCAGCCGTTTTGCCACCCATTCATGCCATCCTCCCCGATAGCCTTCATCCACTCTTGCTTATTCACATCCAAAGAAACGGAAATAATGTCCAATCCTTTAGGGCGATATTGCTCGTGAAGTTGCAATAACTCCACGTTCCGGACACGAGAGGTTGCATCTCCCGATGCCCAAAAATACACCAGTTTCAAACGAGCGTTTGTCTTGTGCAGAGAAATTACCCCTACATCCGAAGAGGGCAAGCTGAAATCCGGTGCAATAGCCCCGATTTCCAACTGTTCCAATTTGGCAATCCGTTCAGCCACGGCCTTCCCAAAACCACTCGCTTGCATGCGACTACTCAGCAAGCCGAAACGTTCCTGTAATCGGGCGAGAGGCAACCCGTTCATCGTGGAAGCCACAACGTAAGCCGCCGCATGGTTATCGGTACTCTGCTTCAACAACGCCACCTCCCGTGCTTGAATATCCACTAGAAACGCCTGGAATGCACTATCAATCTTTTGCATCTGTTTCTTGTTTCCCTGCTGCTCCGCTTGCACGTACTGGGCTTCCAACACCTGACGCTCCCGAGCAAGATCAAAATTGATGGCATCAAATTTCATCCACGTCTCCTGAGCTTTTCCACCACCCGTCACGGCATCTTTCCCCATGACCGCATACTCGGCATTCTCTAACATGAACGATGCTACGGGTTGCCCGTCCGGGGTATGAATCACGGCCCACACGGGTTCTTTCACGCTCCCGATGAAAACGAATTTACCCCCGGTAATCTCCGTCTTGGCCGCAACGACACCTTTCTGACCATCCCAGACGGCCAACACAAGTTGCCCGTCCGGTAAGCCGGTCACATTACCAGTAATTTTATAACTATCTTGCGCTTTACCTGCGATAACGGACGCAACAAGCATGCCGATCAATAACAATACTCTCTTCATATCAATACACATCTATCCCGGCCAATCTCACTCCAAAGTTCGAGCCGAAAGGCTGGTCATAAATCGTAAATCTTAAATACCTGACATTCGATTTCTCCTTGAAATCCAAGTATGTCGATTCCCCGTTGCTATTACCGATCGTGTTCACTTCCACGTGAGTAGCAGCCTGCCATGACAGTCTATCCACAGAACATTCTATTTTTATTACATCGGGCATCAAAGCGTAATACTCGCCATTATTACTATTACTAAATGAACTTTGCAGCACCCGCACCCCGGTAACTGTTTTCTGTTCCAACATGTCGACTTCGATCACATAAGTTCTTGCCTGCGATTTCTTTTCCGGAACCCAATTCGTTCTCGAACTTCCATCAAACAAAAACATCAACCGACTATTATACCCTGGAGCATCTTCCTCGGAACATTCATATACCCATTGTTTTCCCACAAAAAATGACACAGCAGGAGGCGTATTCGTATTCCCTTTCTCTTTCACGTAATCGGGTAACACGTCATCTGTGAAATAATGCTTGCTGTAACGATCCACACTTAACCCATTCAACAAACTCAAGGTATTCAGTGTGAAAACGGAACGTTCCTTGTCAATTAAGGTGGAATAAATCGAATCTCCCCGCGAAACATCCATATATCGATTTTTTCCTAAAGTAAGCGTTTTCAAGTTCGGGATATTCAACAAATCCTCAAAAGAATTCACGTCATAGTCATATTCAAAATCTTCTAATGAATTGATCCACTCCTCCGTGATCTCGGTTCGTCCGTATTTCTCTTTCACCCATTGTTTGAAATCTGTCGTGTAAAGTTTTTCATTCGTGAAGATATACGGGGCGAAAACAATCAACTCTTCACATCCTTCCACGCGTCCTCTCCGATAGATGGAAATCTCTTTCGACGGATCAACCGGATATTCAAATAGGCAATACTTATTTTTTGTCACGAACACGGAATCCAACTCGAAATGAGCCAATTTACCCTCCGGAGTATAATAATTCAAGGAAACGGAATCCACGTTCGATTGCCAATCAGAGAAAAAAAGAATCAGACGATCACCGATGCAAACGTGTTTCGCTACCACCTGCGTGAAAGAACGAATTGCCTCATGTTCCTCCGTGTAAGGACGCCCGTACAAAGGTTGCGCCAAAGAAGTGGCACCATTTTTATCCACCCCGAAAATAGAAATTTCATAATTTCCATCCTTCAAATTTTTTAAATTACACTCCGTGACATCTCTCGCGAGTATCGTGTCCTTAGTCACTCCATTCAAATTCCATTACAATTTTATATGATCAATGGCAGGATCCACGCTGTTCGTCCATTTCACTAACAGGCGTTTCCACCCGGGATGTATGGAAAGATTTTCCGCACTTCCTAAATAACGAATGGCCCCGTCTCCCGCGTAATCGCTGTACGTATCTTCCAAATCCTCACAACCGATTGCCAGACAAACGGCAAATAATATAAACAAATAGTTCTTGAATTTCATAACTACTCCTCCTTTCCTATATAAAGTTCAAACTCGTGGAACGTCACATGCTCTTGCGTGTTGTAATCCTTACCATCTCTTGCTACAAACGTGTCGTTGACAATCACTCTCAGATACCGGTACCTTTTTTCTAAGACCGGAAAATCAACAGACAAATAGCACGGTTCTGCATTTTTCAACGCCAATTCGGACATCAATGTGAAAGTCGCATTACCCTTACAACGTGCCGCCCATCTTAATCCAGGATCCAAATCACGAGATTCACTATAATTCCCCACTTGATCCCAAATAATCCGGTCATTTGATGCTTCAATCGTAATGTCACAAGGCACCCTATTTTCATAAGCGTTAAACAGAATTCCTAAGAAAGGACGGTTTATAGACAAAACCGTATAAATCCGCACTCCCGCCAATTGTTTCGCTTCTTTCAAATCAAGTTCGAACAAAGGTTTTCCAAAACACATCGGCCCGGCAATAAAAGTACCCATGTTATTCCCGTTAAGGGCCATACTCGTGAAACCTTTCATGTCTCCGTCAAACAAATAATCCGTGCTTATCGCAGTGTTTGGATCATTTATTCCCAACTTGTTTTCGAAGACGAACGCTTCCGGATCCAATTTCATCAAATTGTACGATTTCACGTTCTCCCAAATCTGCTGTTTCGCAACATAACCGCGGAAATCTTCCGTCCGCACGACCACGGTGTGAGCCGAAGCCTCTTGTTTTAATTGCAAATTCAGGCTGTCTTTCCCGGCATGAAACGTAAAACTCTTCACTAACAACGTATCCAATTCCTCCGTCAACGGATTTTTACCCACGTAAAATACATGAGCCATACCCTCTCCTCCTTCCGGAACATTATAGGACATCGAGAAACCGTTCCAACCCGGTTTTATCTTTAATTCGTTGAAAAAGGCTATCGGCCCCGAATCTTTTGTGTCAAAAGTAATGTTATATACTTCCGATTCCACTCCTCCTCTATTACAAAGTGTCACGCATCCCTCTACACCTTTACGTCCCTCGTTGAAACCATGTAAAATGAGAGAATCACTCGCATAACTTCCTTCTCGCATGATTTCCTGCCCGAAAGCATCTTTATAACGCACCCGAATCGCCATCAAATCCAAATCGGAAGGCAGGTTATAATACATCACCGCACCACCCGGGATCGGACGAATCTCTCGTATATTTTCCTGAGAAAAGCCAACCGGAAATACATCATCGTTATCCTCGCATGCACAAAACAGGGCAAATATGCATAATAAATATATATATTTTCTCATAACTGCGTATTAAATAAGTCATTACCAATTTGGATTCTGTACACAATTCGCTTTTAACACTTCTTCTGCCCGAATCGGGAACAAATAGTCCCTCGGGGCTACAAAAGCACGCTTCTTCCACACGGGAATCGGTCCTTTATAGTGATTATAAAAACTCTCTGCCGTGTTTCCCAAAATATTCCAACCATATAGCGGTTCGTTCAATTCCATCTCTGCAGTCAACCAACGGCGCAAATTCCAGAAACGTCTTCCCTCGAATGCGAACTCGATGTTCCACTCTCGGCGAATAATCTCCCGCATTCCTTCCTTCGTTTTTACCTTACCTGGTTCATTAGAGTAGTTCTCCCACGCACTCTCGACATCCGGGATTCCGGCACGTAAGCGAACCTCATTTAACGGGGCATACACGTGTTCGTAATCCGGTGCAGTCAAGTATTCGTTCCAAGCTTCGGCTTTCATCAAATAAAGTTCAGCCAACCGAAACATGATAACAACCGAACCATTTAACCCGTCTACGGCATAACGGGTAGGCAACACATCCGAGTAAGAACCTTTTTTCATCCAGTAACCGGTTAAATTTTGCGGCATTGCATTATTGATCATAGTGGCCTGCGTTCCAAATTTTTCTCCTTGATAAGCAGTAACCAATTTCAAATTCGTTGCCGTCGGTCCCATTTGCCAATGACAACGATCCGCTGCGATATGAGCATAAAAACGAGGTTCCCGTCTCAAGTGCAAATTTAACACATCCGCGTTCAAAGGCACTACATCCCGATAAGCCGGTACATTCTCTTTTCCCATCTGATAGCGCATACCGTAAGGCCATTCTTTATCCGACTCGATAGGCAAACCGTTAACCGTATAATAAAATTCCACCATTTTCATGCTCGGTGCGATACATCCCTGATTTGAACCAGAATAATCGGGATCCGTGCTCCGGAAATAGGGCAACGTTTTCAGTGACCAGAAAGCAGCCGTACGCGAAAGCTGGGGTTCAAACATCTGCAAAGCTTCGTCATGTTCAAAGTTTCTGGCTAATGAAGAGTGCTCAATATCGGCCATCGTGCTGAGCAAAGCGGTTGTTTTCTGGTAATCTCCACGTATTAATCGCTTCCCGCCTTTATCAGCGATATCAATCGCCTCCTGTGCCGCTTCGGCTGCCCGTTTCCATTTTTCAGGGTCATATTCGGCATTAAAAAGCTTTTCGCCTTTTTTGTTCACGAAATTCGTATAATTCTTGTTTCCGTTAAATATAGGGGAAGCGGCAAGCAACAAGGTGTGAGCCTTCAATGCCGCCGCACCTTCTTTACAATAATACCCACTATGCGATTTCTCCTTTTGATTAAACAAAGGTAAAACCGGAATGGCCTCGTCCAGCAAACGCACGATGACATTAACACAAGTATCTATCGGGGAACGCGGTAATTGCATCTCTGTCACATTGGCATTGGCATCTATATTTTCTGGCACTAAAACAACCGGCCCGTAACGACGCATCAGCTCGAAATAATAGTGCGCCTTCAAAGCCTTAATTTCTGCTGTCCAAATATCTTTTTCGTCCTGTTGCATGTTGTAAACGGAACCGATATTCTCGATAAAAATGTTACAATAACGAATAGCGGCATAATACTCCGTATTTTTCCACACGTTACCGTAAGGCTCTTGTGACATTTGCAATCCATCACCAATGAAAAAACCTTGATAGGCGGGGAATCGATTTCTCATATATTCTCCGGCAACCACCTCGTCTGCCCCAGTAAAAGCCGGATTCGTCATCACCGAAGTCACTGGTGCCGTCAGAATCACATGGCATGTTTTCATCCAGTCCTCGGCCTGCTCGCGTTTCTCGAATATTGTCTCTATCGTTTCAATATCGTTTTCAGGCACAACATCCAAATAGTTACAACTATTCAAGACCAGTAACGAAAGGATTGTTGCCACATTCAAAAATTTAATTTTCATCTTCATACTATCAGAAACTAAATGTTAAACCAAGCGTGTACGTCTTTTGTATCGGATAATTGAATCCGTTCTCTCCCAATTCCACGTCCCAAACCTTGAAGTTTGAGATTATGAACGGATTGTTGGCACGAGCAAAAAGTTTCACGTATTGTAATTTCCACTTATTCATCAACGATTTGGGTAAATTATAAGCCAGTTCTATTTGTGTACAACGCAAGAAAGAACATTCCCGCATGAAATAAGTACTCTTACGCACTTCCGCATTATCTTTATTATACCAATTTTCTTGAGGATTATGCGTGATAATGTTCTTTGTTGAAAGACGTGGCCAAAACGGTTTTCTCGTCATGTTGTCCTCAGACCAGTGAGAATCACAAATCTCTTTCAACATAGCATTATCTCCGTAAAATGGAGAAATTGCTGCCGGATTGATGAAGAACGAACGTTTACCCGAACCTTGGAAAGCGGCACTGAATTCCCAGTTCTTGTAATTGAAGAATCCCTGGAACCCGTAAATCAACCGCGGTGTCTCCGGAAAACCGATATACGTGGCATCCTCCACATTGATCACCCCGTCTCCGTTCAAATCACGATAACGAATATCCCCGGGCATCACGTCACCCCCTTGAACCGGCGAGTTATTAATCTCTGCCTGATCGCGAAACAATCCCTCGGCGATGTAACCGATTTGTTGAGAAATCTCCTGTCCTTTCATACGTTGCCATTCGGGTTTACCGATAGCCTCCTCGATCTCCTTATAAATAGATTTACTATATGTCAACGTTCCGTTCAAAATCATCCAACAATCTTGCGAAAAAGCATGTTGCACTTTTCCTGAAAAATCGATACCTCTCATGCGCGATTTACCGATATTTGCCAAAGGTGCGACCTCTACCCCGGCAGAAGAAGGAAGCGTGTTTTTATTCCCGATCACATTATGACGGATTTCCTGAAAGGCATCCAACGTAAATTCCAATATACCACTGAACATTTTAGCCTCCATCCCGAAATTAATCTGCTCGGCAATTTCCCATTCGATGTCCTTGTTGGGGTAAGCAGAAACAATATAACGATAATAATCAGTAGCACCTCCTGGTTGAGGATTAGCATATTTAGGATTATTCAATCGATCTATTATCGGCAGGAATACAAAACGCGGAGTCGCCACGATACCATCATTACCCACCTTACCGTAAGATGCCCTGAATTTCAAATAAGAAAGCCAATTCGAAACGGATTGCATGAAAGGTTCGCTCGAAGCTACCCAAGCCAATCCCCCAGCCGGAAAGAATCCCATCCGATTGTTTTCGGCAAAACGTTCCGATCCGTTATACCCGAAACTACCTTCAATGAAATAACGATCCTTATACCCGTAACTTCCGCGCATGGAGAATGTCATATTACGTTGCGGCATTCCGTTCAAAACACTTGAAATCGGTGTAAATGTCCGCTCCTGCATCTGGAATACCCCGGTCAAGGAGGTCTGGTGATCTTTCCAAGCAGCCGTGTGTATCAAGCGCCCCTCGTAGGTCACCTGCGTTGAAGTCTCCGACGTATTGTCTGCCACCGACAAGGTACGTTTCGAGTTCTCCTCCTCTATGGCTCGCAATACATGTTTTCCCGTTTCAAAATCATAGTTACTTAACGTGTACCTGTATGGACTAGTTGCGAATGCGGTGGTATAATAACCGGTTTGAGCCCAAGATATACTGGCTCGCACTTCCAATCCTTTGACCAAAGAGGCTAAATTATGAATATATTCTGCACGATTGCTCGTGGAATAACGCGTTCTCTCCGTGTATCCCTGGTGCAAAAGCATGTAGGGATTAGTTGCATTGGCTTCCGTTGTCCCGAAACGCAAATGCGGCCAATTGTAATAATCATCTCCCGGGTAGAGCGGAGCGAAATCCACCGGAGAAGCCGCAAAAGCCAACCCGTATGCTTCCGTCATAGAGGTTAACGGACCGTGATATTTATCCAACGTAGCAGATGAATTAATCAATAGCTTAATCCCGGCCTTCAGGTCTATATTCAAATTCGCACGGAATGATGTTTGATTATTCGAAATATTACAATCAAAATCATTCAATTTATCCGTTTTCAGCATACCCATATCCCGGACATAGTTCACGGAAGTATAATATTGAATCACTTTCGATCCCCCGCGAATACTCAATCCGGCATGATGGTTCACGTTATAATTCTTAAACATGATATTATACCAGTCATTCGCCGGGTAAACCCAGGAAGGATATTTACCGGAAGCCGTACGATTTATGACCTCCTCACTATATTTGGGTGTTGACAACTGACCACGTCCGACTCCAGCCTGGTTATACATTCTCATATATGTAATCGGATCTACCACGTCGATCTCTTTTGTCGGCATAGAAAAAACAGCCTCGTAGCGAGCTGATGCATAGACACTCCCCTCTTCACCTTTCTTTGTGGTCACCATTATCACACCATTCGCACCACGTGCACCGTACATGGCCGTGGCTGATGCATCTTTCAAAACGGAAAAAGTTTCAATATCTTCCGGAGCTATACGCGATAAATCCAGCTTGGAAGATTCTACTCCGTCAATCAATATTAACGGGTCGATATTCGCTCCCGTCTGGAAAGAAGTGATACCGCGAATATAAAATTTCGTGTTCATCTCCTCTTCCGTCAACGCTCCCGGAAGACCTCCCGTCTGCCAAGCAATCATACCGGGAATTCGACCGGCAAAACTCGTCGTCAAATCACTGCTTGAAGATTTCAAATCCATCGGGCGAACGGTAGAAATCGCTGATACCACACTTTCTTTTTTCTGCGTACCGAAAGCCACAACAGTCACTTCTTCAATATTTTCAGCAGTAGGATTCAAAGCAATATTTACTTTTGTTTTTCCTTTTACCGCCACGATTTCCGGTTTGTAGCCCACGAAAGAAACCCGTAACACGTCATCCGGTTTAACGGCCAAAGTATAACGACCGTCAAGATCCGTAGCAACCCCTTGTGTTGTTCCATGAATGATTACAGTTGCCCCGGGAATCGAATTTCCTTTTTCATCGGTGACTCTACCACTTACCTGAATTAATTTCGTTGTAGAAGTTTCTTGCTGCTTCACGATAGCAATATTATCACCTGTAATTTTATACGTGTGCATATTCCGGTGGATACCCGTTCAGCATTTCCGGTGATATCCGTTCAGTCCC
>OGJI01000387.1_pt1 | contig 58918 bp, 45 predicted proteins | sample 1572031 | NCBI WGS metagenome assembly OGJI01 (sample SAMEA2582119, study PRJEB24529) | metagenome | biome: Human gut stool | place: China | collected 2011
TGAAGACGAACAATTTTCTTTTTAAATTCTGGTTCATAATATTGTGTCATTGTAACATACCTCTTTTCCTTCTAAATTAAGATTATATCTTATTAGGCAGAGGTGTTACAAGTATATTTTATCACAACACATCTCATGTTGTAGTTTATCTAGTATAACCCTTTAGCTTGCCAGAAGTTTCTTTGTTTCAATACATCTCATGTTGTAGTTTATCAATGTGTACGTTATGATAAGGGTATCCCGATTATGTGTTTCAATACATCTCATGTTGTAGTTTATCATATCTTTGTCAGTATATGTCATTAATCTAGGCTTGTTTCAATACATCTCATGTTGTAGTTTATCAAATCTACATGGGATATTTGAAGGTTTAAAACTTCGTTTCAATACATCTCATGTTGTAGTTTATCCTTTAGCAGTACATGCAATTAACAATTTTACAGTTGTTTCAATACATCTCATGTTGTAGTTTATCAAGTCTCCCGCCATATGCAGGCGGTCAGCCTCTTCCGTTTCAATACATCTCATGTTGTAGTTTATCTTTTTCCAGGATGCATAAACATTTGTCTATTTCCGTTTCAATACATCTCATGTTGTAGTTTATCACTTTTTTTGGTTAATCCAGAAGTGTCAATTTCAGTTTCAATACATCTCATGTTGTAGTTTATCGGAAATCAAAGCGTTGTCCGGTGATACAAAGTCACTGTTTCAATACATCTCATGTTGTAGTTTATCTCGTGGCTGGTTTAACCGTCTTGATATTGCAATAGAGTTTCAATACATCTCATGTTGTAGTTTATCGTTATTATATTTTTTGGTATAATTTTACTCCGCGTTTGTTTCAATACATCTCATGTTGTAGTTTATCTCGGAGCTTGCAGAGTATTATATACAGCGTTTCGGGTTTCAATACATATCATGTTGTAGTTTATCATGATACTATCGCCAACAGACCTAATGGAATCAAGTTTCAATACATCTCATGTTGTAGTTTATCAGATAATGAGCAATAATCAGCTTATGAGCAACCCAAGTTTCAATACATCTCATGTTGTAGTTTATCTTAGGAAATGTTCAGGATGACATATCGTATTACAAGTTTCAATACATCTCATGTTGTAGTTTATCGGCTGTGGTTTCTTCCTGCAACAGATTCGGGAGGATTGTTTCAATACATCTCATGTTGTAGTTTATCCAGTGAAACACCATCCATTAATGCTTGTCGAACCACGTTTCAATACATCTCATGTTGTAGTTTATCATATTCCAGGAGCTTCCAAACGTCATGGAAACCCCATGTTTCAATACATCTCATGTTGTAGTTTATCTCTATTGTTGTAACTAAGATGATTTCTTCTATCATGTTTCAATACATCTCATGTTGTAGTTTATCGGATAAGATTGTAAATCAGATGCAGGGTTTTGTTTAGTTTCAATACATCTCATGTTGTAGTTTATCACTGCCTTACAGTTTTTCGAGAAAACGGCATTTCTGTTTCAATACATCTCATGTTGTAGTTTATCCGTGGTTATCGGAAAATGTTACAGCATATGGAATAGTTTCAATACATCTCATGTTGTAGTTTATCAAACCCAGAAAAATTTTTTAGTATTGACCGTTTTGGTTTCAATACATCTCATGTTGTAGTTTATCGACAAAATTGTCATAAGCATAGGATGGTATTTCACGTTTCAATACATCTCATGTTGTAGTTTATCGGGTTAAAACCATCAAAATACCGTTTTATTGAAAAGTTTCAATACATCTCATGTTGTAGTTTATCTTATCAAGCCTTTTTTTGTACATATTGCCATTGTCGTTTCAATACATCTCATGTTGTAGTTTATCACCAGCCATTGAAATTTGTTTGCTGTCTGATTTGGTTTCAATACATCTCATGTTGTAGTTTATCTTGTAATCACCGGCTATGGAGACCGGCAGGTAACACGTTTCAATACATCTCATGTTGTAGTTTATCGGGAGCGGAATCATCGCCGTTGTTGATTTCTCTGCAAGTTTCAATACATCTCATGTTGTAGTTTATCCGGTACCGGATAAGGTATCTCTGCGACAACCAGTGTTTCAATACATCTCATGTTGTAGTTTATCGGTGAGTACGATATAGAATCTAAAGTTGCTCCAGCGTTTCAATACATCTCATGTTGTAGTTTATCCGCGGAACGGCTTGGAAAAATTTTACTCGTGCTGGAGTTTCAATACATCTCATGTTGTAGTTTATCGTATGAGAGTTCGACGGGTGGATTTAATACTCCTTAGTTTCAATACATCTCATGTTGTAGTTTATCGTTATCTGTCATATAATCACTCTCCTTAATAAAAGTTTCAATACATCTCATGTTGTAGTTTATCTAACTACAATTATAAATGTAGAATACCAGACTATGGTTTCAATACATCTCATGTTGTAGTTTATCGATTTGAAAGAACGCAGCGGTTCTCTTTGTATTAAGTTTCAATACATCTCATGTTGTAGTTTATCGAAAAGGGAGAAACGACTGTTTACATTACTATTAAGTTTCAATACATCTCATGTTGTAGTTTATCATCGTACATATCGCATACCTTGTTATCCAACTCAGTTTCAATACATCTCATGTTGTAGTTTATCGAAAAAGCGGATGGAAGTACAGTTACGGCTTTACAGTGTTTCAATACATCTCATGTTGTAGTTTATCCCTGTTCCGGTTTATCTTCATCCTTTTTGCCAGAATCGTTTCAATACATCTCATGTTGTAGTTTATCCCTTTCCACCTGCACACAAATGTGTTTTTTCGCTGTTTCAATACATCTCATGTTGTAGTTTATCTGGGATCGGGTTGCTTCCGGGGAGCGGGTCGGCGGTTTCAATACATCTCATGTTGTAGTTTATCCAGCGGCTTTTATTTTCTTCTGTCCGGTCAATTAACGTTTCAATACATCTCATGTTGTAGTTTATCAATAAAAATGCCGGGATTCCTGGCTATGTTCTTGTGTTTCAATACATCTCATGTTGTAGTTTATCATGTACCTACAGTAATTTTAGTTCCATCTATCTCAAGGTTTCAATACATCTCATGTTGTAGTTTATCTTAAGTTTTACACATGCGCTATGCGGCGGAAGACGCGTTTCAATACATCTCATGTTGTAGTTTATCGGACTGTTATGAGGGAGAACCGCACGAAGTTGCGTTTCAATACATCTCATGTTGTAGTTTATCGATGACTATGACAGAGTCATGGCAGAGGTGTCCTGTTTCAATACATCTCATGTTGTAGTTTATCATATCAATATTGTCAGTCTTAACAGTATCTTCACCAGTTTCAATACATCTCATGTTGTAGTTTATCTTTATCAAAAAATTTTAATAAAGTAAAGGCAGGGTTTCAATACATCTCATGTTGTAGTTTATCAACAGCTACAACTATTACAATTAAAGCTACAAGTGTTTCAATACATCTCATGTTGTAGTTTATCAAAAGAAGAAAAAACAGCTTAATTCTGTACTTTAGTTTCAATACATCTCATGTTGTAGTTTATCCCAATTGATTACAATAATCAGACAGAATTTAGGAAGTTTCAATACATCTCATGTTGTAGTTTATCTGTCTTGCGTTTCAGTCGGGTGTCGTGGAAATTGAGTTTCAATACATCTCATGTTGTAGTTTATCTACACATAAGAATAAAGCTTATAATCTAAGATTAGAGTTTCAATACATCTCATGTTGTAGTTTATCTTCTGCATTGATGACAGTAATATTCTTTCTGCCCGTTTCAATACATCTCATGTTGTAGTTTATCTAAGGAAATTTTGAAAGAAAGGGGGCTTCTGGATGAGTTTCAATACATCTCATGTTGTAGTTTATCTTAGACATGCTACGATTGTCCCTCTGTGCTATGTTTGTTTCAATACATCTCATGTTGTAGTTTATCATATTTTGTGATTTATTTTAATCACTTGTTTTATTGTTTCAATACATCTCATGTTGTAGTTTATCACAGATTTGCTAAATTGGTTCATCGAAGAGAGACGTTTCAATACATCTCATGTTGTAGTTTATCTTATCAATCAATTTCTACAATGCGAGCATTACAAAGTTTCAATACATCTCATGTTGTAGTTTATCGATAATAATTCAGGCGGAACTATGGAATTACACTTGTTTCAATACATCTCATGTTGTAGTTTATCAAATCGTAAGGTTCTTTTTTGATATGTAAAGCTTAGTTTCAATACATCTCATGTTGTAGTTTATCTTGAATATTCCACAAAACCCACACCGGTTCTATAACGTTTCAATACATCTCATGTTGTAGTTTATCCAGATTGCACTTATTTCTGTTAATAAAGCTATATTGTTTCAATACATCTCATGTTGTAGTTTATCGAAGTAGCGAGTTCTTTTATGTCTATTGTTTCTAGTTTCAATACATCTCATGTTGTAGTTTATCAAGAAGAGAAAAAGCAAATTTCTTTCGCAGAACCATAGTTTCAATACATCTCATGTTGTAGTTTATCGTATGTGGAAAACCTAGGGTTAGTGCGTATAATTGTTTCAATACATCTCATGTTGTAGTTTATCTTATTTTGACATTGAAAAAGGAGAAATAATTCCTAAGTTTCAATACATCTCATGTTGTAGTTTATCGCAATGCTAATTTCTCTCTTTGTTAAATTACCTGTGTTTCAATACATCTCATGTTGTAGTTTATCATCCCTCTTCCTTCACGGATACTTTGCAACGTAGCTGTTTCAATACATCTCATGTTGTAGTTTATCTGCGGAGCTTGCAGAATACTATATAAAGCGTTTCGGGTTTCAATACATCTCATGTTGTAGTTTATCAATAATTGCTGACGTATCGGCAATACGATGGAAAGGTTTCAATACATCTCATGTTGTAGTTTATCAGAACTGCAACCACTGGTCTGGTCAAATGTTGTGTTGTTTCAATACATCTCATGTTGTAGTTTATCGTTCTCTTCCGAAGGTTTTACGAATATACATAATTGTTTCAATACATCTCATGTTGTAGTTTATCATAGTAAAATGCTTTGCCTTATCTTTATTCCACTGGTTTCAATACATCTCATGTTGTAGTTTATCCTTTTTGCAAAAAATCAGCCAGTTCAATACCAGAATGTTTCAATACATCTCATGTTGTAGTTTATCTTTGGTAAGCATAATTACAACGGCAGGGTTTGATTGTTTCAATACATCTCATGTTGTAGTTTATCAGATTTAAGTGTTAAAGAGTGCTACATCTTTCACGTTTCAATACATCTCATGTTGTAGTTTATCCCAATCCTTTTAATGCTAATATAGCAGCGGCTAATGTTTCAATACATCTCATGTTGTAGTTTATCGCTGCTGAAGAACTGCGGCGGATAATAGTACGATTGTTTCAATACATCTCATGTTGTAGTTTATCGTGTGAGCGAAAGATAGCTGAAAGTAACACAGAGAAGTTTCAATACATCTCATGTTGTAGTTTATCGAATCCGGAGCAGAAACAAAACCGGCTAAAGATTCGTTTCAATACATCTCATGTTGTAGTTTATCTTTGTTGCTCTAGAAAATATCTTAAGCCACCATCGCGTTTCAATACATCTCATGTTGTAGTTTATCAGCTATTAGACGGAACAGTTACTTATTTATCCGCGTTTCAATACATCTCATGTTGTAGTTTATCCTGTGTCCTTATCGAATACGGTATCACTTACATTGTTTCAATACATCTCATGTTGTAGTTTATCAAGAATGAAAATAATGTAACTTGTTTTTATATTTAATGTTTCAATACATCTCATGTTGTAGTTTATCAGGCTTTTCTCTGCAAACCATCAGAGTATTCTCCAGTTTCAATACATCTCATGTTGTAGTTTATCAAAGTACAGTGTATGCTATCTGTGTCAGCATAAAGTTTCAATACATCTCATGTTGTAGTTTATCTGTGTGCAACTGCTGGTAATTCTTACGCACAGTGGCGTTTCAATACATCTCATGTTGTAGTTTATCATATTCTACAAGTTTATTAATGCATGATTTATTTCTGTTTCAATACATCTCATGTTGTAGTTTATCTACCTGCATTCTGCTTTTACCTCACTAATAGATTTGTTTCAATACATCTCATGTTGTAGTTTATCCGGCACCATTAACCAGCTTTATACTGGCATATCCGCGTTTCAATACATCTCATGTTGTAGTTTATCTTAAACTAAGTCATTATTGATTAAGTACTGCACCGCGTTTCAATACATCTCATGTTGTAGTTTATCCATCTCTTGGCTATTTTGTTTTTGACAATTCAAGCGGTTTCAATACATCTCATGTTGTAGTTTATCGCGCGGTTCCCGATTCCGCTTCGCTGTCCGTTGGATGTTTCAATACATCTCATGTTGTAGTTTATCCCACATTCGCCCCATTTACAGCATTTTCCATCTTCTGTTTCAATACATCTCATGTTGTAGTTTATCTCCTGACGGTATGGAAATCGTGTTTGACAAGTACAGTTTCAATACATCTCATGTTGTAGTTTATCCAGGAAGCTGCTAAGTAGTGCGGGCAAAGAAGTTTAGTTTCAATACATCTCATGTTGTAGTTTATCAGTTCTGAAACTGGTTTTTCAACTAGGAAAGCGTTTCAATACATCTCATGTTGTAGTTTATCGGGAGAAAAGTAGGTGATGGAATGACAGATACACGTTTCAATACATCTCATGTTGTAGTTTATCCGGCTCTGCCCGTTCTGATGATTAGGGGGTGTTGAAGGTTTCAATACATCTCATGTTGTAGTTTATCAGAGCAGCTAAAGTATTTTTTAAATATTGTTATAGGTTTCAATACATCTCATGTTGTAGTTTATCTCCGATAATTTACCGTCAGTCCGGATATCCAGCTGGGTTTCAATACATCTCATGTTGTAGTTTATCTGCACCGCAAGCTTTATTTCAAAGCTTTCAAAGAGGTTTCAATACATCTCATGTTGTAGTTTATCTGTTTTTACCTGTTGTCAATAATCGAAGCTATCATGTTTCAATACATCTCATGTTGTAGTTTATCTTCGTACAGGGTAAAGAAAGAAGATTCCTACTATAGTTTCAATACATCTCATGTTGTAGTTTATCTATTGGATGCTTTTTTTATGCTATTTTCTGAAAATGTTTCAATACATCTCATGTTGTAGTTTATCCAAATTGTGCCAGCGTGCCATTAGTCGCTAATATGTTTCAATACATCTCATGTTGTAGTTTATCGCAATCTGCATGTCTTACAATATTTTCCTGCCGATGTTTCAATACATCTCATGTTGTAGTTTATCGATGTCGCATATTTTCACGCGGAAATCGGAATATTGTTTCAATACATCTCATGTTGTAGTTTATCAAAAAGAAATATTTCAGCTGTATAAATCAAATATTAGTTTCAATACATCTCATGTTGTAGTTTATCTTGCTTTACAGAAAAATTCTATTTCAATAGCTACAAGTTTCAATACATCTCATGTTGTAGTTTATCGAATGTTTTAGTTTATACAACTGCGACAGAGTCAGGTTTCAATACATCTCATGTTGTAGTTTATCAAAGAATCTTACATCTGCAATAAAACCGTAAACATTGTTTCAATACATCTCATGTTGTAGTTTATCTTTCTACGATTGATTCGAAAGAATCTTTGAATGTCTTGTTTCAATACATCTCATGTTGTAGTTTATCTTATTTTGATATTGAAAAAGGAGAAATAATTCCTGAGTTTCAATACATCTCATGTTGTAGTTTATCTTGTATCAGGAGAAGTTTCAGGAAACAACGGATACGTGTTTCAATACATCTCATGTTGTAGTTTATCTTAACAATCAAACGAATGGATATGCGATACATTAGTTTCAATACATCTCATGTTGTAGTTTATCAAATCTCTTGATTTTTCAATAATTTTAATTGCCATGTTTCAATACATCTCATGTTGTAGTTTATCAAGTTTAGGCTTTTACGTTGTAGAAGAACACAAAAAGTTTCAATACATCTCATGTTGTAGTTTATCGATAATTTACCCATAGAGATTGAACCGTGGTTTCTGTTTCAATACATCTCATGTTGTAGTTTATCATTACAAATGTTAATAATTCTGAAAACAGTAAAAGGTTTCAATACATCTCATGTTGTAGTTTATCTATTAGTTTTAAAAGAATGTATAGAATTTATGTAGTTTCAATACATCTCATGTTGTAGTTTATCCACAAGGGAAATTCCGTTTCAGTCGCTTGAAAAAGGTTTCAATACATCTCATGTTGTAGTTTATCCGGTTATGCAGTTCATATTGTACCAATTGAATATGAGTTTCAATACATCTCATGTTGTAGTTTATCAATAACATTGGTAAAATATATTGTGTGGTATAAAAGTTTCAATACATCTCATGTTGTAGTTTATCTATTTTACCCTACAATAACAAATAGGGTCACAACGGTTTCAATACATCTCATGTTGTAGTTTATCGACTGTGGAGTGTACAGGAACTTGTGAGTAGTATCGTTTCAATACATCTCATGTTGTAGTTTATCCGGATGTCGTTGTTTTCCCGATTCCTCCTTTTGGGTTTCAATACATCTCATGTTGTAGTTTATCCCACATTTATATGCGTTTTGTAATTAATTGCTTTTTGATATTTCATTGAAATCTCAACTACTATCTCAATTTTTACCAACCGTCCTATTATTTTCTTATTTTCCAATTTCAATCCTCATTAATGCTTGAATTACAACACTTTTACAGCTAATCAAGTACATTTCGGTTGGTAAAACTCTATATAATTTACCATATTTTTGTTTCCATTGCAAGCCTAAAATAAAATATATATGATCTATTATGAGCCATTTATGATAAAGTTCTTATATACCACAAAGGAAAATGTCCCTTTATGGTATAATACTTCCATGATCAAATGGAGGTGACTATGAGCAGAAAGGTAACATTATCGATGAATGAACCGCATTTCGCTGACAATCCGAAAGGCATCAGCTATGCAGAAAGGTAACATTATCGATGAATGAACAAATGAAATATGAGGTAATTAAATCACTGGCAGATCACCCAGTGCCAAACAAACAGAGGGCTGCTCTTACCCTGGGCTGCACGGTACGTCATGTCAATCGTATGCTGAAAGGTTACAGGGAACAGGGTAAAACTTATTTTATTCATGGCAACAGAAGCCGCAAACCGGCTAACACGATCCCGGATGAAACACGTCATCTTGTTGTTAAGCTGTATCGTAATAAATACTATGACGCAAATTTTGAACACTTCACGGAGCTGCTGGCAAAATGAGAACATATCCACATCTCTCCTTCTTCCGCCAGATCCATCCCTGAAGCGAAATACATCCTATCTCCTAAAGTTGCAAAGGCTAAGAAAAAGAGCATCAGAGAACAATTAAAAGCCGATAAAAAGGCTGTCCAGACACAGAAAGATGCCGACTGTATTCAGACCAATCTTGTGTATGTCGAAGATGCACATTCCCACCGCCCAAGAGCTGCTTATTTCGGCGAACTGCAGCAGATGAATGCGACTCCCCATGAATGGGTTCCAAGACAGATCTGGCATCTGCATCTGGCCATCGATGATGCGACCGGAAGAATTACCGGCGGCTGGTTTGACACCCAGGAAACTCTCGATGGTTATTATCATGTTTTCCATCAGATACTCACAACTTATGGCATTCCCCATAAGCTCATTACTGATTGACGCACGGTATTTACCTATAAAAGAAAAAACTTCCCATCTGTTGATGAGGATACCTGCACCCAGTTTGCCTATGCCTGCAGACAACTTGGAGTTGAGCTAGAATCAAGCAGTGCCCCACAGGCGAAAGGCCGTATGTAACGTCTCAACCAGACGTTACAGTCGTGCCTGCCAGTCGAATTAAGACTTGCAGGCATAACGACTATAGACTCTGCCAATGAATTCCTCACTTCCTACATAAAGGAATTTACTAATTAGTAGACTAAATTCTTATTTTTCTGTTTATTTTGAAACTTTTTCTGTTTCTACGGTGCAGGCACTGTTTTGTCAGCCTGATGCTCTACATACTGGTCTGGAAAAATGATAACAATTCCTGTCTTTCAGTTCCGCCCGATTATCGTATGTGGACAAAATAGAACTCAAAACTCAAACTGGCTGCTGACAGGATCCGTCAGGTAATGCTGGAATGTCAGAAACAGAAAAATGTCATTCTGCTTTGTGACAGCTGGTATATGAAAGTCCGCTGGTATCCCTCCCCGAAGAATATCCGAATCTGGACACAATTGGGCAGATTCTGTCCTGTATGAGCTGCTACAGGCACGGACCGGACGAAAAGACAGGACATAGGAAACCAGTTATTATGAACAGAAAACGTTCTGGTCGCTGTGCAGTTACATGGTAAGAAACCGGAGCGAAATCGAACGGATGGTAAACCTGAGCAATATCGCATATTGTGCCATGAACATTTTGTCATATCAGGCAACAGATATTTTTGGCCGGTTTCGTGAAAAACAGTCGAAAACGGTATAAAATCACAACACATCCTCAGAGCCTTAAAACAATTGATTTACCGTCAGGAATATCATCTATAAAGTGGTGTATATTCATTCTTCCATGCTTAAAACCAGTGTCCTGCTATATACCAGATATCTAAAAACCAAATAACCTTCTCTGTTTCCAGTATTCCAATATTACCATTCGGAATATGAAAGCAGTACCACTTATATAATCCGGAATAATACATTTACCTTGAACTAAAGCACCTGTCAAAATAATATCTGCGTAAATTTTTACAACCGAATACCGTCAAATCATTAAATCTTCGCCTGTTGGTCCTCCGCTGTTTCCAAGGATTTCTTCTCCGAATACATTATCATTCATCAACTTGATGATACAAATAAAATCTTCATCTTCATCAATAATCTGCTTCAATTCCTTTCTTAACTGAATAAATTTTGATGGTGTCATATCTCCCCGGAATACAGATTTTTGGAAATGCGACAGATATTTTTTACATATCTTAAAAACTTTTTGTACTCTTTTTTCTCCAACATCATAAAATAAAAATGCATAATTATAGTTTAATTCTTTTTTCATTAAATTCCTTCCTTTATTGAATATGGTATAAATTCTTTTTCTTCTAAAATATTTTTTATTAATTTATAACAGTCCAGCTTTAATGCTGTTCTGTAGGAAACTTTTCTTTTTAATTTTGAATGCATAAATACACTATCCATTCTTTCCTCAAAAGCTTTAATGAAAATCTTTCTTCCTTCTTCGTTTAAAATACAATAATTGACATCTTTTACAAAATGCTTTTCCACCTGTATCCTTCTGTTATTTACAAGTTCAAATATTGTTTTAAATACAATAGCCGGTTTAAATACTTCACTCAAATCAAGGCTCAGTGAAAATCTTCCTTCTGAAGGCTCATGCAGAAAACTGATTCTCTGATCCAGATGAGTCTGATATATGGCTGATATTGTTTTTGTATACAGCAATGTGTTTCCAAATGACACCAATGCGTTCATCGGATTATCCGGCGGTCTTTTCACTCTTTTATTCATAACAAAATCTTCCGGGAGAAAATACTGAAAGTCCTGATAAAATCTCAGCCACACTTCACCTTCATATGCCATGAGTTCTTTTACATCTCCCGCCTGTTCCACCTGCGGTAAAAATATTTTCTTTATCCAGTCCGTCGTTTCTTTTACTTCTTTTTTATCATGTTTGTAATAATGATACAACACTTCGTAAATATTAAGACCAATTCCTTTTACAATGGCTCTTGCAATATCCATTCTGTCATTCTGATATTTTAATGCCTGCTTTACAATTAATTTTCCACTAAGGTAATGGTCTCTCGGATAGTATGTTCCGCTATATCCTCCATAATAATTAAAAAAATGAACAATAATATTATTTTGTGCCAGAAAATCCAATAGTTTTGAATTAATACTTACTTCATTAAAACAATATATTTCTTTTGTATTTTCAACAGGAATATGTACATTTTTTCCATCTTTCCGAAAACACAGCGAATTATCTTTTCTTGACAGTTCTCCCATTGACATAATATATTTTGTAGTTCCCATCTTTTCCCTCCTCTAAATATAGCAATATTCATAATAGGCACAATTTTTACATGTATTTTTATGTATACACTCCGGTATTTCATCCTGTGCAAGTAATTGCTCTATTTCCTGAATATGTTTATTTAATTCATTTTCCAGTTCGTCTGTCAGTTCTAAAATAATTGTTTTTTTATCTTTTTTATTTTTTTCTACAAATTCTAATTTTCCTTTCCGTATAATCCCTTTTTTCTTTAATACACTCAGATAATATAATAACTGCCATTTGGCTGCTTCCTCATCTGCATCTGATTTTTTTATTTCTGTCAGATATTCTTTCGTGATTTTATCCAGCCTGATATTATCAATCGCTATTTCTGTATTCTGTTTATCTTCTGCACGCTCTTCGTGAATTGCTCTTCCGATTTTTACAAGTTCACTATTATCTTCAAGATTCAAACGATTTCCAAGCAGATAGCACTGCCGTCTGCAATGGAAATAATAATTGATTAATGTCCCATTCACCCTCATGTTTTTCTCCTATATGAATAAATCCTCATTGCTACTAAATAATTCTTTTTGCAAAACACCATTTTCATCAAAATATGATTCCCCATCTTCTATATAATAGATATCACCTATCTGTTCATTCTCTGAAAGCCTTTCCTGACTTCCCAATTGATAAATAAACAGATTCATTTCACTCCTTATATTATATAATTTCACCGTTTTTTCTGCATATGACATCTCTTCATTCTGTAAAAGTTCCTTATATTCTTCCCATATTTCCCGCCCGTTTTTAATGCTTCCATCATCCATCTCCAGGTCCCTGGCAAAATATACATTCAGCAGCTGCCGGTTATCAACAATCAATTGCATTTTTTTTGATACTTCCGGCATATCCAGATATCCAACCACATACTTAAAAAAATCCTGTATATTCTCTCCGTTTAATCTTTCTTTTTCTTCTTTCAATAACGGAAGGATTTCCTTTTCATAAAACTGTGGAAAATCTTTCGTTATCAGGATTTCTCTGACTGCCTGATTTAATAAGGTTTTCTCTTCCCTTGCCCGCACATCTTCTTTATAAATGCCTAACGCATCATCAAGATGGAAAAAATACACTTTTCCACCCTTTTTTCCAGACCGGTTGATTCTTCCCATAAACTGTTCTTCACTGTCAAGTCTTGACACATCTTTATATCCAATATCCATATCTATATCGACACCCGCTTCTATCACCTGGGTTGCAATCAAAATCACGGAATCCATTTCCTCGACTTTATTTATAATACTTTTTCGTTCCTGAATACTACTGTCACCAGTCATTAGAAACACCGGTTTTTCTGTGTTATCCTTTAAATATGTGTAAAATTCTTCTGCACTTTTCTTTTTTATAAATTCAATTAATATTTTTTTATTACCAATGCTATTTTTATCTATATGATCTGCTAACCTTTCATAAGTTATTTTTTTATCCAGCAACTCATAAGAAATTTCTACTCTATGGGCAAATTTTTTATGATGAAAATATTTATCTCTGTTCCGGATTAAATTTACATACTCCTGTCCTTTTTCTGTCAAAAGTTCCAGATTAGGAAGTGTCGCTGACATGATAATCAATCTGATATGCAGCAGTTTCGCAATTCCTTTTAAAAATGTAATAATTTCATTCCACAGGTTGTTTCTATAACTTTGTATTTCATCCAACACAATCACAGAATTACATAATTGATGAAAACCAAATGCATTTTCTTTACTGTCCCCAAACATTGTCTGAAACAGCATTACATGCGTAGACAAAATAATGGGATAGTTCAAAAACTGTCTGTCCAAAAGGATTTCCTGATACTTCTTTGTTGTTTCCTTTGTTTCTGCATTTATAGTGTTATTTTCTTTCAGCGGAACAAGAGAATTCACTACCGCTATCTGGGACATTATTTCTTTCTTATTTCCAAATACTTTTTCCATACATTTCATATTTTGTTCCACCAGTGTATTAAATGGATAAATATAAAATATTTTATTGGCATCCGAATGGGACTGTATAAGCTGAAAGCTGAGATTCATGGCTGTGTTACTTTTACCACTTCCTGTTGGTGCTTCTAGATAATAAATTGTTTTATCCCCATTTTCTTTCAATACCTGTTCTGCATCCAGAAACATTTCTGTCCTCAACAGATTAATATCCTGTATCTCATCCCATTTTTCTCTTGAAATCGGATAATTATTCTGTTGCTGTTCTCTTATTTTTTTCTGTACGGTGCCATTTTCATAGACTTCTATGATTTTTTTGCAATCAGCAATTTCCCCAAAATTTTTCACTTCTACTCCATTCATATATTCTGAAGTTGCATAATAATCAGCGGCAACCAGAAGGGAATAAAGCAATCTTGTCCATGTATAGAGATATATCGCATTTCTGTTTAATTCCATCTGTTCTTTTAGTCTTTTCCAATTTAGTTTATAATTTGTAAATTTTTCATGTTCTATCTCTTCTTTCCACCTTTTCATCCATTTCTTTGCTATGTTTCCAAAATCTTCTTCATCGTGAAAGCTTTCGACATACCTTTGAAATTCGACTAAATTCCCATGATGCCTGGATATAATATAGGAATAGATATATGCGTATTCCCTTAACAGTTTTACCTCCGGCTTTCCGATTACTTCTGCCTTACTTTTTATTTCTTTTATATAATACTCCAGATAAAACACTGCTGAAAGCATGGAATGTTTACTTCCAATCTCACTATCCGGACGAAGCTCCGGCTTCCAGGTATGTTTCATTTTGTCTTTCTGAAATGCCGGATTTAACTTTCCTAAATCATGCATGGTAACAATATTCCATGTCATGGATTCAAAAATTCTTTTTCCTTCTGCACTCATCTCTTTAAACATTTCTTTTTCAAATTCTTCCATAATGGATTCCACATTTTTTTCTTTTATCATTTGAATCCAGTATTTTTGTGAAGTCCCTGTATGTTCTTTTAATGTTTCTTTGCTAACTCCATCTTCTGACAAATGTGCCAGACATTCTTCACTGCAGTCCGTAATACTTTCTATTTTTATCATCAGTTCTTCTATCTGCATAAAACCTCTCCCTTCAGATGAAATATTTCTGCTTCCCATTACCCGAAAAGTCCCCGCATATTGCGGGGACTTTCTCTAATAAAACATTAATATCCTGTTGTTTTCCTGATAAAGTACCCCGTCTTTAATATCTACCGGCATATTGGTATAGCAAAATGTCTCATATTCGTACAAATTTGTCCATCCGTTTATTGCTGTTGGAAGTTTTTCTTCATACTTATAGGTATCCGTTTCTTCTTCCTCATCATCGTCTTCATTATCCCAAAGACAGATATCTCCGTTTTTCTTCAGAAATAAACTGTCTATCCTGTAAATTCCGTTTTTTCCCTGTTTTAACATTACTTTCTCTACATTTGTAATATCTGCAGGATGATCATTTTTCCCCAGATATGGTATATAAATGCATTTTTTTAATTCAAGAAATTCTGTGAGTTCCCTGGCAGCTTCCGTATCAAGCAATACGTAGATCTGCCACATCGGATTTTCCAGCCATTGTTCTTTTACAATCAGATTTCCTCCTGTTTCACCGGATGCATACCCCACAGAATTATTAAAAACCTGCAATTTTTTTTGAATATATCCCTTTTTATTGCCTGGTACAACTGCTATTTTTAAATCCTGCAGTTTCTCATAAAATTCCGGATATTCTTCAGGAATTTCCTGTCCTTTTTTTGCTGCTTTCCATTCTTTCTGTGCATATCCGTTATAACCAAGAATTGCACCGAACATACCAAGCAGTGCGACTTTATGTATCTGCCCGTATGTATAATAATGGACTGCATTTACTTCCGGCTTTTTAAAAAATGCATTTCTTCCGCTTAGTGTAAATTTTATTGCTTCCATATATTACACCTCTTTTTGCGTGATAATATTGTAAATCTTTGCCTCCTCAGGTTCATTTTCCAGCCTTGTTGTATATGGATTATAATATATCTCTACGGATTTGATTCGACCTTTTAATTCTGCTAAAATCTCACTGCAATTTTTCAAATCAATTATATTAGTATTTTCTCCCTTTTCAAAAGTCATATATTCTGACAGATTTGGAAGATATAAGTCCGGCTCTGTTTCTACAAACAATGCAAATTCATTTTCACATCCCTCTTTTGCATTTGTGGCATAGGAAGTCGTTGCAGTTAGTGCTGTGTGTTTGAAATTCTGATAATCTTCTTCTGTATATCCGTCCGTTACACCGAGATTTACCAGTTCCTTATAGGCCAATGGGTTAATCACAAATGGATAAAAATAATGTGCTTCATTACTTGTAATCTTTGTTCCAAGTGTAGAATTTTTGGCTTCTCCCTCTTTTTCCTTATCCTTGCTTCCGTCACGGAAAGGCGATAAGATCTGCTGTTCCTCTGCCTGTGTATCTTCATATTTATTAAATCCCTGTCCAAACTGGACTGCTCCTGTAATGGAAAAATTATTCTTCGCCTCTGCAAATGTTGCTCCGAAATTTTTCACATCAACTGCTGACATAAGATTTGACAATACTTCCTTTGAATCCTTACTGTTTTTTAATGTCCCTTCTCCAAATAAAACCTCATATCGCTCTGCAAGGGAATTTGGAACCAGTGAATTATCCTTTGCAAATTTCATGGATTTAATATATAAAACCTTCTGTCCCTCATTATCCCACATTTTTTTCATCGGATATTTTAATGCCTTGTCACTTCCAAATACATTTCCATCAGAAGTTGTTTTCGGATATCCACTGAAATCTGCGTTCCAGTTTGCCATTATTGAAGAAATTCCTAATACACCATAAACTCTTTTTTCCATCATTATTTGCCCTCCTCTGCATTCTGTTTATTTGATTCATATATAAGACTATTACTGATATATCCTGCAATTACACTTTCCTGTATTATTTTTCCATTCATGTCATAATGAAGCACCATACTGTACAGACGATTAAACCTGACAGCTTTTGTTTTATCTATCGCATAATCGTACTTGATAAAATACTGATTCAGTTTTTTCTTCATCATTTCCCCGTCTGTAATACTAAAAAACGGATTTGCAAGAGAATGCTTCTTTTCATTTGTCTTGCTGAGTGAAATAAAATAATTAACCAGCTGTCCCGCAGCATATGCAAATTCTGCATCACTCTCAATCAGGTTATCTTCCTTGCTGTTTATTTTCTCTCTTAATTTATTTCTGATTGTCTGATATGTTTCTTCCATATTTTCACCTCCAAAATATTCGTCCAACGAACACATTAAGTTAAACTGCTGTCCCATTTTCGCTGTATATCCGTTTTGAATGGAATTCTGCAGCATATCCCTGCAGACCATATGCATAATATGCTTCATTCCATCCTCTTTTCCATTATAAATCCAGGAAAAAATCGAACCTCTGGACCAAAGCAGTGTTTTCTTTAACTTACCATCTACTGGGATATCCTCCTGTGGGGTAAAGTAATTTTGTTTCAGATATTTTGAAAACAGAATTTCATGCAGTACATTTTGCAATTCTTCTTTACTTCTGTAATTCTTGTATCTTTCTTCCTTGTCCTCAAGCTGCAGTACATTTCTGTATACAAATTTCTTCTTCAGCTTGCATCTGAAATCAACAACGACATCCTGATGTATAATTTGTAATTCTTTTTTGGTTTTTCTTATCTGCAAAAAATATCCGGAAAAATCTTTGGATGGAATTTCTCCTCTTTTTTGTGGATAAACTTTCTGTTCTCCATAGTCAAAGAAAATATCGTTCATTCCTGCATTGGCAAAATTCATTAAATAATCAAAAAACAACTTTTGCCTTAGTGCTTCTTCCGGAGAAACCAGATACGGAACAGCCATTTTTCTAGTCTTATGCTCTAAGTATGGTTTTTTCGCATTTAATCCAAGATTATCATTTGGAAGTCCTAATATCTGATTTTTAACCAATATATTATATTCATTTTTATTATATAATTTTGTCATCAGATATCGCTTATCCTCATTTAAATAACTTTCCTTCTCTGCCTCAAAGAAAATCTTCAGATAATTCTTTTCACTCATTCCTGTTTTATCCAGAGAAAAAATATGTTTCTTAATCCATTCTCTGTGACTCTCCAGTACTGTTTCCTCAATTTCTTCCAGTTGTTCTGCAACATAAACATACATTTTTCGATCTTTATTTTTATATTTCTTTTCCGGTTCTTTTAAGGCATCAAAATACCGGTCAATAGCTTCTTCATCAAGTTTCCCATTCTCCAGACTGTCCCATTGAACAAAAAATGAATAGTAATTATTTGAATGAATAGTTTTTTTTGAATCAACAGCTTTATCTGTATTAATTAGGCTACTGTGGTAATCATAAAACAACAATTCCGGCGGAGGAGTCTGCTCCAGTCTTCCAATCTTCCTATCCAGTTTTATTATTGTATGAGAACGAATTTCTCCATTCTCTCCTACAATGAGGTAATCCCCATCCTTCGGAATATATCTGTCCAGAATCAGCCGTTCTTCCTCTCCGGTTTTCTCCTTCGCCCGCTTCATTTCCTCGTTAAAAATTTCAAGGCAATCTTTTAACACTTGTCCACCCTCTCTCTACAACCACCTGTAATTACAATATCCATAGCCCCTGGAATTCATTTCTCCGATCCCGCTTCCGGTAAGAAAATATGCCAGTTCCTGGGCCTGTTCATTGTCTGCAATGCTTAAATGAATCTTATCCCCCAGCAGGGTAATCTCTTTGTACTGATTTGCAATCGGCTTTTTGTTCAAAAATGTAATCCCGGTATATAATTGAAAGTCTTCATCCATTTTCTTTTCCGTATAAGAATTGTATTTCTTTACAGCATTTTCAAAAAGATGTCTTTCAAATTCTCCCAGTGACATCTGATTTCTCCAATATCCATCTTCCGTCTTCTGTAAAACCGGTGTCAATGTATACAATTCGCTGATTATCTTTTTCGGAATTATACGGGTCTCCAGCGTAAGTCCTTTCATTGCCCTTGTATAATGATTTCTTAACACCCTCGTCAGATACTTTGCCAGCTCCGCATCCATGGCACGCATGGTAATGGTGTAAATCTTATCCTTTTTATACAGACCATCTTTCTCTACCGGGTAGAATCCGCCAAAACTGTAATTCTTGTACTGACGTTCCTTATGATATTCCAGCCAGTTCTTATCTTTCGCCAATGCCGAATCGATAAAATGTGCTTCCTGCGCAAGCATTTTCTGATAAGGAATGTTCTCAAGAATATATACCCTAATTCGTATTTCGTATACTTTCATCTCATTTATCCTTTCACTTAAAATTTTATGATACAATTATAACATATCTCTGTTTATTTTCAAACAATTTTCCTATAAAATATAATTTACCTGCAAAAATCTATTTTTTTGTAATAAAAAACAGGGTACATATCATCACAAAGTGTATCCTGTTTTTTATAAAACCACAACTATTTTGTTTTTTAATTCTTATTTTCTAGTATTTACCGTTTAAAACTTTTATATTTTAAAAGTTTTTATCCATATAATATCCAGCCAGAACCGAAAAACAAAATTTTATCCTTTTCCTAGGCTGAAATACAAAGCATCTAAATAGCAAAGCAAAGTAATCTGTTTTAACAGTGAAGTTCATTGACCTCATTCCGATTTATTTCCTAGCCACATTAAGTAATCTGTTATATCGTTCATATATACCTCTCTACTTCCTGATATATAATATATTTGACTATATATCATTCTTTGAAATTCATAGCAGGAACACATTTTATCAACAACTTCCTCATAAATTTTTTTCGTTTCTGATAAAATTATATTTTTTTTATATAAAAAATATCCAACTATAAACACAGGCATATAAATAATGTTATTTTTATTTTTCAGTGACTCTATCCATTTAATCATTTTACTATACATTTCTTTAACAAATTCGTCATCTCGATAATCTTCATCAATATAATCGATCCATATATAAAAAAAAGCATTTAAACTATTCATACTATTCATAAATTTATTATAATTATTCTTCAAAAATGGAGTTCTTGCAATAAATAATTCTTTATTGTTTTGATGTATATAATACCCCCATACATCTGACAATAAAAGCAAAATCGTCAATTCTATATTTTCATCTTTAAAACATGTAATTGCCATAACTATTCCTGAAAATATTATATTTATCTTAGTTATATATATTGTATTAGCAAAATCAACACAAACTGCTTTGCTTATTAATAAGCAAATAACTATTATTAGTCGAATTTTCCATTTTACTTTATCATACCACTTTTTCCGATATATATTTATTGTTGTCACATATTCTATATAATCTGTTTTTTGTATTTTTTTCTTTTTACATATATTAATATATTGTTCTAATAAATATTCAATATTAATTTCAACAGCTTCTTTATCCCAATTATTTTTTTCTTTAAAAGACAATCTATCAATCTTATTAATATCAAAGCTTCTATACAGTTGTTCTAATATTTTAAGTTCCTTTTTTTGTTCACTAAACAAAATCTGAATAATACACCAAATTATAAATGTATTAACAATTATATTATTTATCACTGCCAATTCAAACAGTATAAATCTTATTAAGTCAACATAAGAATTTAGTGATTGGTTCAAAAATGTAAACTGTATAATTTCTACAAACATACAACTCAAAATACTAATACTCAATCGTTCCTTAAATCTATACTGTTGAAGTATGTCTCTAATAGAAAAAATAATATAATATTTCTTATCAAAAAGTATAATTGCCACTGACAAAGTAAATGCTATAGTTGTCAATCCTAATACTGTACTACCTATAACTTCTATTTTTTTAATTAAATCAGGAATTTGATTTATGCATATTTTATTAAAAGTTAATACACCAGTTAAACCAATTACCAAATTCATACAAATAAAAGAATATATATACGAAACCTGGTCTACTCTTCTAAATACTTTTTTCATTTTAAATATACTTTTTTTATGTTTCCAATCGGTAATTAGATTTATGTTTCTACCTTTAATTTTTACAATACTAAACAGAATTAGAAAATATATAGCAAAAAATGTGGGTAAAATCATACAAAACCAAACATATTTTAACTCCTTCAAAAAACTACTCCCTTCTTCTCTATTTTGAATTCAATTCTAACATATATTTTTTAATTTTAAAACCATCACTCATTTAATACAAATTGGTGACTATTTTCATCATAAGTAAAATAATAATCTTGCTCTTGACGACAACCATCTTGGATAAAAGTTATTCCTCCAACATAAATATTAGTTTCTTGTGATAATTTTCCGAACCATCCATACATTCCCGAAATATCAGTTTCAAAAAATTTTCCATCCAAAACACCCCAAATATAAGATGTACTTGCTGGTCCATTCGCAGTTTTTTCCCACACTAAAAATTTAGCTGATTTAGCTGCAAGCAACATTTTTCCATTTTCCTCTGCTAAATATCCATATAGACTTTCTCCTTTGTTTATACAATCCACTTCTCCCCAACTGGATATATAATATATTTTTACATTCATACAATACCCATCTTCACTTACACTCTCTCCTGTTATACCAAAAGCTTCATAGATTCCATCATTATCATAATCATCATAAATAAAATACAACTCATTTTGACCATTAGTTTTTTCGGTAAAATAATTGTGTAGTTCTTCCTTTGTATATACTATATTTTGGTCTTTTTTTCCATTATCAATTGTTGCATCTATGTTCTTATCTTTCAATCTATATGTATAATCACTAAGACTAACCTCAAATACTACAGGTTTTTCATCCGGCGAACCATACATTGTCACTTCTGCGTAATTATTATTCAATTCTATATCCCCTGGCCAGTAATAATTATCATCAAAATGAGAAATTCTAAAAAGTGTTTTCCCATTTTCATCTATTGCACAAAAATCCGGCGAATGGTAGCCACATATATATAATGTTCCCACATTATCAAATTTATAACTCACTCCACTTCCTTTAAAATCATTGTTTTTCCAAACAATCTCTCCAGTTGCTAAATTCAGTGCAATAACGATACCTTCTTCAACCAGATAATATAAATTCTTACAAATACCAAGTTCTGCAACTCTATCAAGCTCTCCTATCTCATATTTTTCTGTATCATATTCCCAAACCATTTCCCCATGATTATTTATGCCTTTTATGATTGCATATTCATAGTTACCTTCATATTTTTTTTCGAATAATACTGTATTTTTAGAAGTATTTAAACTATCAACACATTCCCTTATTCCATCATCATTAAATTCTATTAAATATTGTTCATTATCTTCCGGCAAGAATCCATAACATCCATTTTCATTCACCTTATTTGAATTTTCTAATTTAATAAGATAACTTACAATTTCCTGATTTATTACCTTCTGTGTGCTTACATAGGTTGGATTACTTTCTTTTATCTTATCTGTCAAAGAACCTATAGCTGCTTCTCTCGTAATATAACAGCTTTTAAGATACGCATAACAATATTGAGTCACCATATATAAATTCTCTGATGTAATATTTTTTTTATCACTAAACACAGAATTTCTAATAGTCTGATACAAACTGAGTGCATCAGCCTGCACTATTCCAGAATACATACTTTGCAAAAAACTATCTGTATTAGTAAATCCTTCCTTATAAAATGGTATAGTATCTTTTGCTAAATTCCATGCCATTAACAATGTCTTTTCTTTTATATTCAACACCAAATTCGCCAAATCTACTGCTTCATAAACCAAATCTTGTACATGATTTACAAGATAATTATATGCTGAATAACTAACAATATCTGTCTCAAGTGTGTTTTTATAATCCTTCATACTTTTTTTCATTGCTTCTGACATCGTACTTTTTGAATCAACAGAACTAACAAATGCCATCAGAGAATCCATCGCAAATTTATCCTGATTTTGAAATTCACTTGCATATCCAATAATTTCAGCCGCTGAATAGAATATTTGCAAAAAGCTTGTTGTTTCTTCAAATTTTTTTGATATCGTCACAAATGGATCCGTCATATCATTAAAAAATTCAGTTCTAGAACACACTTTATCGAGTGTTTGATAAGACTTATTATATGCTAGAATAGATTCACTATTTTCATCTTGAATTTTTTTCTTCAAATCTTCAGTGATTTTTGACAATTCTCCAATTTTATCATCATACAGATTTCCTGCAATATCCATTGCCTTAATAATCCAATTATCTCCGTTAAAAGGAGCCATTTTTTCCTTCATATCTTTTACACTTTGTTCCAACTCATCATTAGACTGTGTACAAAATAACTTTGCAAATGTTTCAGCATATTTAGCATCGTAACTATCTGTGTTCAAACAAAAACTATTCATCAATTGTGACCATGAAGTACCATCTTTATCCAACAAACCATTAAATAGTTGTACGAAATACGAAGATATGCCCATGGTTGTTATCGCTTCATCTGATGCACCAGCATCCCTACTCCAATCAAACATATACCTATCATTATTTTTTAATATATCCATATAGATATCAATAATATTTTTTTCTGGCATTTCAATATGTATCTGATTATCAAGCAGTGCATATGAACTATTTAGCAACAAAAGTGCAAATTCAAAAGGAATCCATACTCCATCCACATTACTAATAGTTTCTATTGGTGCTTCATAATCTATCATTCTACTAAACAACATATGGCACACCTTTTTACTATCATAATAAAAGGTCGTGAGACCATATGGCACACTACTAAATGACTTGTTGTAAATAGCTACATAATCATTACCACATTGTACTTGATATCCTAATCTATCCCCAAGTTGTTCAGCATTAACATAAACATGATTGTCCTTTAACATAACTTGAAGAGTTTCTTGTTTCCCTAAATTATCAGAAAATTCAACCAAAAGCAAACCATATATATCATTAGCATCTTCTATTTCTTCAGAAAATACAGGAAATGAAGTACATATTAACATAACTACACATAAAACAATACTAATAACTCTTTGCATTCTATTCTCCTCCCACTTCATTAATTGCATCCTGCATCAATTGCTGATATGCAGTAACCAAATTTCCAGTCAAGGCATTTATAAACTCCTCCGACCTATAATTCGCAGAAAATTTTCCATTTTGATTTGTATAGGAAATTTCTACTTCTGTTGTTATTTTTTCTGCGTTTGATACATACTCTGATATATAAGACTCTATATTCTCCTCTGACACTTTTGATTCTTTCATATCAAAAAATAGTTTTGATAAATCTGGAGCCGTAATTTTATAAATAATGGTATTTTTTCCTATATCCTTTACTTCTATGCTATCTTCTCTCATAACCAACGACATTAAACCATCCCCCCGTTCTATATCAGAAGAAACAAAAAATTCTTGTAACTCTTTGTCTACTGCCATATCATTCTCATTATTAATAATTGCATCCAGTTTAGTTACATCGTTAGAATCTACTATATCTACTATCTTATTTATATCTTCTTCACTGACGCTTACTTTATTTATATCTGTTTGTACTTTTTTCCCAATTGCACAAGCCGTAAACAATATAAAACATCCACATATTACAATTAAAAAATTTTTTTGTTTTTTCATTTTATTCTCCTTTACTCTTATGTAAACCACTTATTCCGTCCCTAATCATATTATGTATTTTTACCGCTTGCAACACCATATATTGTCTACCTGTAAAATCAAAGCAACTTTTCACTTTTTTAACTTTGGTTTTTTCTTTATACTCTTCCATTTTCATTGAATATTCCACTTTTGTCGTTCTCCCTGTATTTTAACACTATTAGAGATCGACTATTTTTTACATGCGATGTCCTATTCCACAGTTATCACATCATCCAGCACATAATGAAATGTCGGTGCAGAACTTTTATCATTTTCCTTATATGCCTTTCGCAGGTCGCACACATCCTGGGGATTATCGGGATCCGTTCCTGTATAATCCCCCTGAAAGACTTCTATCTTTCCTTTTTCGAGCTGCTCTATTACTTCTCTGAGTTTTTCCTGTGTGCCTGCGGCACAGGTGAATTCATTGAGTTCGAGCATTTCCACCCAGTTTTCCTCAAATCCTGCACCCAGATCGTTGCCATTTACATTTCCGCGTATGGACTGTTCTATGGTTTTGTCGTTCAGAACTGCAGCTACTGCACCCATGATGTACGGCTGCCAGTTTATCTTACAGCCAGTCAGATATGTGGTCGGTGCTACATCTGTCATGCTCTGGTTGTAACTGATGAGGTAAACCGGCGTTCCTGCGGCGGTTTCCTCGCAGGCGGCTGCCGGGCCTGCCGTGTCGGAATGCTGGGAAATAATGACACAGCCTTCTTTGATAAATTCCCTGGCGAATTTCTTTTCCTGGAGATAGTCGTTCCATTTATTCGTATAGCGGACACTCATGACAGCATCTTCTACAACAGAACGCACACCCAGAAGAAATGCCGTATAACCCGAGATTACTTCCGGATACGGGTATGCTGCCACATATCCTATTTTTGCCTGCTCTTTCGTGAGCGTCCCGTTTTCAATTAACTCCTGAAGTTTCAGACCTGCCGCCACTCCGGAAACATATCTTCCCTGATAAATTTCGCCCATAAAGGTATGGTAATTGGCAAGCTTTGGTTCTTCATTTGCATTGGCACAGGTTGCCATGCAGAATTGTACATCCGGGTAACGTTCGGCAAATTCTTTCGTAGTCACACCATAATTATAACTGGTGGAAAAGATCAGTTCGCAGCCGGCATCCACAAGCTCCTCCAGAGGCTTTTCTTCCGTTCCCTCTGCAATGTTGTATTTTGCGATAACCTCAACCCGGTCGCCGTATTCATTTTCGACTGCTTTCTGGGCTTTGATAAAGTTGTTGGTATAAGTGGTCGTAGCATCTCCAACGTACAGGAAGCCTACTTTTATTGTTTTTTGTACATCTTCTTTTAATAAGAACTGGTGTGCTGCCACAACGCATATAATTACGGCTGCAACTGTGAGAAATGTGATTCTATATACTCTTTTCATCTGTATCCGCCTCCGTTTTTTTACTGTCCGCATAGATTTCTTCTACATTGATCTGCTTTTTCGCAATTAATTCAAGCATAATATCCGTCAGTTTCGGATCAAACTGTGTCCCGCGTCCCCGTTTTAACTCTCCGATTACATAGTCAAGATCCAGTTTTTTGCGGTATACACGGTTTGCCGTCATGGCATCAAACGCATCTGCGATACCAATTATTCTCGCATTTAATGGTATCTCTTCCCCTTTCAGTCCATGCACATAGCCGCTTCCGTCATATCTCTCATGATGATATAATGCTCCCTGTTCCACATTTTTAATAAGGGTAAAGTTTTTCAGTATTTCCCCGCCTTTTACTACATGCGACTTCATAATCTTATATTCTTCATCCGTAAGTCTTGCCGGTTTATTCAGAATACTGTCCGGTATTCCGATTTTTCCGATATCATGTAACAATGCGGCCCTTTTTAATTCTTCGCAGCTTTGCTCATCAAATCCCAGCTCTCCGGCTATCATAAGCGAATACTGTGCGACTCTGGCAGAATGCTGGCTGGTATTCTCATCTTTTGCATCCACAGTCCGGGCAATGGTAAGAACGGTTTCATTTCCCATCTCGATCTGATTTCTTGCCAGTTCCAGTTCCTTTTTCTGCATATTTAATGTTCTCTGTATCTGTGTCCGGAAGAACAGCCAGGTCAGATATGCAACCGCCATGGCAAATACTACAACCATGTATACAGCAAACCAGTAGTTATCATATATTTCTTTTTCTTTTATAATCGTATAACTGTTTTCAACCACGGTATTTCTGGCTTTGCTGTCCAGAACTGCCAGCCGGAAGGTATATGTTCCTACCGGAAGTCCTGCATATACGATACTTGTCAGTTCATTCTGCGGCACGATTCTAGGCTCGCTGTCATATCCCTCCAGATAGATGCTGATATACGGTGTATTTACGGAATAATTAATAATCTCCGGAAGTATTTCCAGCTTTTCCGCACCACGTTCAATATATACTTCCTGTTCCCTCTCAACCGTAAGTTTTTCATCATCTATCTTAACCATGCGTATCTGCATACGATAGGATCGGACTGCAATTTCATAATTATCCAGATTTATGCACAGAACTCCGCTGTCCGTTGACAAATACAGATTTCCGTTTTCATCCGTATAATTCCAGGAGTTCGGAGTCAATGCTTTTTCCAGACCGCTCTTTGCATCCAGAAGTTTATATTCCAGGTTCGCACCGCTTATCAGTGCATTCTGATCCACCACATAAATTCCGGCAGAACTCAGCACAAAGAGATTTCCGTCATTTCCATGTATCACGTCATAGTTATTATAATATGGAAAATTATCCAGAATCCTGATTTCTTCATTCTGATCCATATAGCAGATACTATTTCCGGTTACGATAAACAATCCTTCCCCGTCCGAAGATTTTTCCATGCGCAGAATCACATCTGAGCCGAGACCATTTTCTTTCCGGTAAACTTTTTCCAGTTTGCCGTCTTTTATTCTGGCGATTCCGTCCCCGTCCGTTCCTGCAAAAATAACACCGTTCTGGTATTCATACAGACATAATATCTTCAGATTGCGTAATCCATCCTTCGCTCCAAAGACAGAAACTACATTTCCATCCCTGATACAGGTCAGACCGGAATCACCGGCTGCCGCTATCGTTCCGTCCTGCAGTTCAATGATATTCCGGAATTTATTTCCATTTGTTCCGCCGTCCTGATCATAGACCTGGAACTGTCCATCTTCCAATATTTCATAGATACCTTTTCCCGTGGTTGCTATCCACAGATGATTTCTGCTGTCCACAAACAGACAGCGGATTCTTACCCCATCGAGCATATCGGTAAGCATATCTTGCTGTGGCTGATTCGTTGCTTCGTCCACGATTTCGAGGCCGCCGTCCTTTCCGACATACAGCTTTCCATTCCACCGGATGACCGTATTTGTCACATTTTCTTCTATCCCGCTCTGGCTGTACACTTCCATAAAAACGGATTTGCACAGGCGCAGCAGCCCCAGTCTGGATGAGGTAAACCACAGATTTCCCTGATAATCCTGAATCATATGGTCAATGGAACTGTTGAAGGCATCCGTATTCAGCATATGATATACACCCTCTCCGTCAAAATATGCAATACCGTTGTCGGCACAGAGGAAGAGAGTTTCGTCTTCCTGAAAACATACTGACTTTATGTTATTCAGTTCTTCGCAGGACAACCGGTCTGACAGCACGAGTCCTTCTTTGCAGTCATATATTTCAATCGTTTTTCCGGATGTTCCCGCATATAATTTTCCTTCCTCATCGAACATGCAGCAGGTGTAGTTTTCCCCTTCTTCCTGCTGCAGCTCTGCCAGTATTTCCTTCCCGCGGATCAGATATAATCTTCCTTCGTCCGTAACCACCGCAATATTTCCATTCTGGTCGGAATCTATACTGTTCGCATAGATGATTTCCGGAATGGTATCTTTCACTGACAATCCGCCCGCCAGTGTAAGTATCGACATTGCACCGCTTGTCCCTACATAATAGTCCCCATCGGAACTCTGGGTTATACAGCGGACGGAATCTGCCGTCAGTCCGTCTTTTTCCGACACAACATTGGTAATGGTTTCATTAATACAGATGGATAACCCGCTGTCATTCGTTCCGATCCACAATCTGCCCTCTTCATCAGTATAAAGACAGTTTACCGTCTTTACGGATTCAAATTCATCCATCCACTGGAATTCATTTCCATTATAACGGTACAATCCTCCATAAGTACCGATCCATAAGATTCCATCCGCAGTCTGGGCAATATCATTCGCGCAGCCACCCGGCAGACCGTTTTCCCTGTTATAAACCGTCTGTATATAGGTGGTGTAATCTGTCTTATCTTCCGGATTCACTGTCTCTGCCTGTGCTTTTCCTGCTCCTGACATCAGGAAAAGAAAAAGTAACAGCCCAACAGCTGTTTTTCCGTTTTTCTTTTTCTCCCGCATCCGCCGGTACAGCCGGATGCTCAGAAAGAGTACTACAATGGTAAATACCTTATCCAGGAAATCCATGTAGAACTGTCCTGCAAAATGGCTGATTCCGGAGTGGAAACCAAGTTTTGTAAGCACCTCGATCACGCCGTCACCCCATATATTTCCTGTCATTCCGTCAAAAAAGCAATAGTTCAGCGGCAATGATATTCCTACGGACAAAATCGTTACCATAAAGCACAGGGATAATGTTCCGAACAGATTCTCCATATATTTTCTTGCTGCTGAAATTCCTACAATAATACCTACAATCACACTGACCAGACCATACAGCATATAGGTCCAGGAATATATAATTCCATAGATAATATTTACTGATACTCCTACCATTGCTCCGCATGCAGGTCCCAGCACATAAGCCGCGAGAACCGTCCCGAAAGCATCCATCCATACCGGAAGCTGTAATGCCTCTGCCAGTATCTTACCCGCATAGTTTAATGTAATACAGAATATTACAAATAAACTAATCTCATAACATTTCCTATTCTTCATCTATTCTACCTCGTATCATGCTTTTCTTTAGTTCCATTTATATCGTAGCAAATTTTGGAAATTTTTCAATACAAAATGCACAAATTGACGTTTTTTCGCATGAAACGCATGATTTTGACACAGAATTTCTTGTATACAAAGAAGCAGGCACTGCTCCCAGCACCTGCTTCTTATCTAAAACCCTGATTTATTTCGGTAATTACTCTATCATAATATATTTCTTCTGTTCAACCTGCGGATTTTTCTCTTTCTTCGGCACGAAGAGTTTCAGGATACCATGTTTAAATTCACCTTTGATATCTTCCTGCTCCAAATCCTCGCCTACATAGAAGCTTCGCTCACAGGCTCCGGAATAACGCTCCCTGCGGATGTATTTTCCGGATTTCTTCTCCTGATCGTCCTCCTGGAGTCCTTTCTCCGCATGAATGGTTAAATATCCGTTTTCTAATAATACCTGCACATCTTCTTTCTTAAATCCAGGCAAATCCATCTCCAGCTCGTATCCCTGTTCATTTTCCTTAATATCTGTTTTCATCAGGTTTTTACCACGTCTGCCGTACAGCTTCTTCTCTGCCATTCTCATATCATGGTCATTATAAAATGGGAATCCCATATCCTGAAAGAAATCATCAAACATTGAATCATTAAAAAGTTCCGGTACTAACATAAGTCATCTCTCCTTTTCATTGATAGCATATCTGCTAAATATGATGTTTATTATTTCTGGTTTTCTGGAACCCGGAGCGTTAGGAACTTATCTGTTTATTTATTTCCCTTCCTTTGTTCTGACTACGTTATACCACTTATTATTAGCACCGTCAAGAGGTGAGTGCTAATTTTTTTGTGTTTCTTTTGTGAACACTACACATATTTTGCCACACCAAGACCTGTCTCCAGCAGGATTTCATCCAGAATCCGGTATTTCATCCCATAATCTTCCATATACTGCATGATCGATGTTTCATGTACCCCAATAGCATCCACATATCTTTTCAAACGCATTCTCATCTCTTCCTCTTAAATCCATTAAAACTACAAAAAACCCCGTCATCTGACGGAGTTCTCCAGCTGATACTATATTTAGCATAATCTCTGATATTTTCTATGTCAATCTTTTTGCAGATATCTGCGGTCAGATTGCTCTTGTATACTTCTTAAGCCATTCCTTTTCTTCTTCCTCCAGGTATTCTGCCACAACCGCATAAACATTCCTGTGATACTGATTGAGCATATCCTTCTGTGCCTGCGTCATCTGTGCAGGATCGATTCCATCCAGATCAACCGGTACATACGTCAGATTTTCAAATTCCATAAACTGGCCATACTCATTTTTTCCTGCTTTCCGGCAGAGCAGTTCATTTTCTATACGGATGCCGTATCTGCCTTCTTCATAGATTCCGGGTTCATCCGTGGTAACCATGCCTTCTTCCAGTGGAATCTCTGCCAGTCCCGGCAATGCCCTCCAGCGGAATGCATTCGGCCCTTCATGCACATTCAGCATATAACCGACACCATGACCGGTTCCGCACCGGTAATCCTTCTCTTTCTTCCACAACGGCTGTCTGGCAAGGATATCGAGATTTCTTCCGGAGCAGCCATAAAGAAACTTTGCATTTGCCAGTTCCAGATTTGCAATGACTACTGCAGTGAACATTTCTCTTTCTTCCTCTGAAATCTCGCCAAGAACAAATGTTCTTGTGATATCCGTCGTGCCTTCTTTATAATGTCCGCCGGAATCCACCAGCAACATTCCTTCCTGCAGTAACTCCACCTCATCCTCTGCTGATGGTTCATAATGCATCATAGCAGCATTTCCCTTATATGCAGAGATTGTATCAAAACTGATATCAATATAATTTTCCAAACCTGCCCGGAGTCCGTCGATATACCGTGCCGCCTGATATTCCGTAATTTTCTCTTTTCCTGTCGTATTTTTCAGCCAGTACATGAATTTCACCATTGCCACGGCATCTTTGATATGTGCCTTACGGATATTCTCTGCTTCCACTGGATTCTTTACCGCCTTTAACAAGGTTTCCGGATTGTAACCGACAGTAATTTCTGCCTTCAGGCTGCATTTTGTTTTGTAATTAATTGCATGCATATCTGCCAGCACATGACCCTCTGTAATATCCGCCAGTTCATCATAGAACCGATCATATGCTTTCACCTGGATTCCATTGTCTTTCAGATATTCTTCAATCTGAAGATTTATGCTTTTCCTGTTGACATACAGCATTGCTTCTTTGTCTGTAACCAGCATATGTGCCAGCAGAACCGGTACATGGTCAATATCCGCCCCTCTTAAATTGGTCAGCCATGCAATATCACACAGGTCGGACAGGACATGAACCTTTGCCCCCTTCTCTTCCATGATTCTACGGACTTCTTCAAGTTTCTGTGCCGGTGTTTTTCCTGCATATTCCGTGGTCAGGATAAATGCCCGGCTCTCTGGGAATGCCGGCCGATCGGTCCAGATCCGGTCTGTCAGATCCGAATCCACACATAGCTTCGCATTCTTCTCCTCTGCTTTTTTACTGTAATAAATGCCTTCCCCGGCACTCACTATTCTTGCGTCAAATCCCAGACAGCCGCCCGATTTTAAATGACTGTCTATATATTCATGCACAGTCGGAACACCTTCCATTCCACTGCGGAACAATACTACTCCGGTTCCTTCCAGTTCCTTCTCTGCCTGGACAAAATATCTTCCATCCGTCCATAGGCATGCCTCCTCTTCTGTTATCACCGCTGTTCCCGCAGAACCTGTAAATCCTGTTATGTACTCTCTTTCTTTAAAATAGTCACTGATATACTCAGACTGATGATAGTCTCCCGTCGGAATAATATAGATCTCTATCCCGCTCTCCTTCATTATTTTCCGCAATTCACAGATTCGTGTCCTGATTAAGTTTTCCACTGTGCAGCCACTTCCTTTCCTACGATATCATGCGAGTTTTTTCAAAGCTCTGAGAACTTCTTTTAACTCGTCAGAACGATTATCGTATATTTCCAGTGTTTTGTCCAGTCTTTGCACTAATAATTTAATATATTCCAGATATTCGCTTCCATCTCCGGCTTCACTGGCATCTTCATAATGGATCTTATCCAGTCCGTAGATCCGGTCAAGTTCCTGAATATTTTCCTCTCTTTTCATCTCGCTCTCCTCGATTGCGGAATTAAGATAAAATACCTGTGCCGTAATGCCTGTAATAATCATCTGCAGCTGTTCTGCATCTTTCAGCTTTACAAATGTTTCATATACTTCCAGCTCTTCGTTGTAACGGAAAAAATAAGCTTCCCCTTCCATGGTAAATGCCACTTTTCCCTTGATGGCTTTGAGAAGGGCTGCATTCTTTCTGGCACATTCCCTTACCTTCTGCTCCCAGCCGATATCCTCGGATGCTTCATAGGAAAACTCCCTCGGATCTTTCCGCAGATAACCGCAAATCTTTAAAAACTGATCGCTTCTCATAACCTTAATATTTGCAATATTTACTCCTGTATCCTGATATATCTGTTCCGGAGAAATCTTCTCCTGCGCAATATATCTCATAATATTTTCCTGTATTTTCTTTGAGTCTTCTTTCATCTGTTTCCCTCCTGAGTATTCAAAATGAAGAACTTCATTTTATTATTTTTTATTATATTCTTCTATCTGAAGAATTTCAACAAGATATTTTATTTTTCCATATTTCGCTAATTGACAGCCTGCTTTTCGTAGCTTATGATAAATAATATTATATTAAGTAATTGCAAAACTCATAATCTATCTTTATTGTATATGCAAAATGAACAATTACTAAGAAGGTACTATGAGGTAGGTACTAAGGAGGGGCCCAATTTATTGGGAAGATTCCTTAGTACGGTCGGTACTTAGGTCAGGGCTACCTGACCTTATGTGTCCGCTACCAGCCGAATGTAGCGAAAGCGTGCCTTCGTGTATTGTCATATTTGCATATACACTTACAAAAATCAGAGTGTTTTGCAATTACACAGAGTTTCTATAAGTAAGCGGTTTTCCGCATTACTGACACAATTTTCCTTTCATGAGAACCGGCATGATTTTTCCCGCTGCCAGTCCGATTACCAGTCCGGCTGCAATTCCTGATATCATCAGCACCGGAAGGTATAAAAATACTCCTTTGCTCTGCAATATGACTGCTGCGACAATAACCTGCCCAATATTATGGCAGATTCCACCTGCCGTACTGACTCCCGCCATGGACATGATATTTTTCTTCTGCAGTCCTGACATGACAAGAAAGCTTAGTATCCCCCCTGCCAGACTATAGGCAAGTGCCATAATATTTCCAAACAGCAGTGTCGATAAAAAAATTCTCGTTATACTTACCAGAAACACATCCCGGTGTGGCAGATAATATAATCCTGACAACACCACAAGGTTTGCCAGCCCCAGCTTTACACCATATATTCCTATCGAAAATGGCATAATCGCTTCTATATAACTGAAGATCATGGCGAGTGCCGTCAGCATACCCGCCAGTGCAACACGTTTTGCTGTACTGCCTTTCATTCTGTTCTTCCTTTCTTTCCTACTGTACAATGGCATCAAATGCGGCTTCGGTTGTCTGTCCTTCTTCTTCCTGCACATCCACGGAAATAACCATTTTATGAGGAAGACATACGATGGTTTCGTTTTTATGGGAGATAGCCGCATGGTCGGTACAGATTCCATCCCGGCAGTCTGCATCTTCCATCTCTACTTTGCCATCCTGAATCACAAATGTATTTGTTCCATATTTTGTTTCCACCGTTACGGTCTGGTTTTTATCCAGTGCGTAGGTGTCATAGACCTGTCCGTCCACCGTGACTACCACACTATTCCCTTCTTCCCTTGTCACAGCATAGGCAATCGTGCAGACAAGCAGCACCAGTACGGCAAGTGCCGCCAGAAAATACAGTTCTCTTTTTCCAATCAAAGTTTTCCTCATTCGATACTCCTTTCTTCTCCGTTCATCATATATACAACATTCGGGCAGACATTCTGTCTCGGGCATACCACCTGGCATTTTCCACAGCGGATACATTCCCCGGTCGCCTCACTTCCGTCTTCATCTTCATACGGAAGATTTAAATCCATCGGGCATTTCTTACTGCAGGCACTGCAGCCCCGGATACATCCCGCCTTACTTCTGGAATAAGAAAAAATGGGTAGAACTGGCAACAAGGAAAATACGGCTCCCATCGGGCATAAATACTGGCAGAAAAATCTTTCCTGAAAAAACATTCCGACCAGAATCCCAATCAAAATCAAAATTCCCGGTATATATGCCTGAACATTCAGGTGTCCTGCATAAATAAGCGAAAATACTTCCCATGGACTTTCTTTTGCAAACAGGTTATCTTTTCCCAGAAAGCACACCACTACAAGAAATGCCAGTATGATATATTTGATATATCTCAGCCATTTCGAGACTGCCGGCGGAATATGGAACGGTTTCCGCTTCATTTTCTTACACAAAAATGATGACACTCCATAAACGGCATCTCCCAGTGTACCGAATGCACATGCAAAGCCACAGAAAATCCTGCCGAAACATATCGTAAACAGACATAGCCAGATAAGTGTAACCAGAAAAGAATTATTTTCAATCACCGCACCGGCTCCCATCTGACGGAAGATATATTTTACACCGGAAAATGCCGATGTATACAAAGCCGGAAGGGTAAAGAAAAACACCACCTGAATGACTCTTCTGATAAAATTGCTTAGTTTCATTTTCTTTTTCAACATTTATTTCACCGCCTGTTTCAATGCTGCAATGACTGCATTTTTTATTCCTGTAGATGTGTAGGTTGCAGAAGATATCGTGTCCACATTCGGGCTTTGTTTATCCAACATATCATCTATTATCCGTATTGCTGTATTATAATAGGCTTCATCCTCATCTTTTGCCGATAATACTTCGATATCTGTGATTTCTCCTCCTGCTATGGTTACCTGTACTTTTATATTTCCTCCATATCCTTTTGCATCTCCTGTATATGTACCATCCTTGTAAATACTGTCATTTCCTGCTTCCGTAACCGGTTCTGTTCCCAGCACTTCCTGCATTTCTTCCAGCAGTCCGGAAGAATAATTTTTCTCCGCATCCAGTTCTGCCTGAATTTTATCCTTCTTTTCCTCCAGTGCATATGTTTTCATGGAGCTGTTATAATATAGAAGAATGATGACTATCAAAAGCAGATTAATTATTCTGATATATAATTTTGAACCTTTCATGGATTCTGCTCCTTCTCAATGTGAGTAACTGTATCTTTTCATTTTCTTTTTCTGCAGCCTGCTGCAATGCACTCTGACACGCAGTTATGATTGCCTTGGAGGAACAGGTGGCCTTACTGACCGTATCAAATGGAAGTAATTCTCCGGTTGTCTGATATAAACCACCGGCCTCTAAAATCTGCGTTACAATTCCGGTATATTTTTTCGTTCCCTGCACGGCTCTTTTGATATAAGTATCATTTGACACATCGTATCTTTCCCCGCTTCCTGCCACATGATCGATCTTTGTAATCCGGTCATTCTGTACCGTCAGATCCAATGACAGGGTGTAAGCCTCAAATTCCTGTTCTTCATCCGGTTCACAATCTGCCTGCACATGGTAGGTTCCATTCTTATAATATTTTCCGGTTGCCTCTTCCGACTCTTTTGTACTTTCTTCCGGCTTTTCCGTGGTTGTTTCTTCTGTACTTTCTTCCGGTTTCTCCGTGGTTGTTTCTTCTGTACTTTCTTCCGTCTTTCCTTCCGTTTCGGCTGCAGACGTTTGTGCAGGTTCTCCTATATTTTCACGTTTTGCCTGCTCTAATGCATTTCTTACTGCTTCCAGGATTGCATTGGACGAACAGGTTGCTTTACTGACTACATCAAATTCTGCCCCATTGTCCGTTACCACACCACTTGCCAGAATCCTGTCCACCATTCCCTGCTGTGTACTGTTTCCCTGTGCTGCTTTTAAAATATAACGGTCATTGGCACTGTCATACTGTTTTCCGCTTCCCTTTACATCTGAAACGGCGATGATTTTATCATTGACCACAGTGATCTGCAGGGACAGGATATATTCCTCAAACTCCTCATCTTCATCCGGAATACAACGTGCCGTTCCGGTATAAATTCCATTTTTATAAATCTTTCCTTCCGTTTCGTCCCCGGATAATGCAGTTGTTGTCTGTGTTTCTTTTGAAACAGTTTCTGTCCGCACCGGTACAGTTTCCGGCTGTAGCGGTTTCTCTGCGGTCTGTATGATTTTCGCCTGTTCCATCGCATTCTGAACCGCCTGTAGAATGGCATTAGAAGAACAGGTTGCACCACTGACGACATCAACCTCCGCCGTCGGACTCTGTATGATTTTCTCTGCAATTCCTGCTGCTTTTGCAAGATAGCGGTCATTGGCCGTCATATATCTGTCCCCCGAGCCTTTGATATCCGATATTCCCACGATTCTGTCATTTACAATCGTAACATTTAATGTCAGGGTATAAGCATCAAACTCTTCCTCCGCATCCGGAACACAGACTGCCATGCCGGTATACGTCCCATTCCGGTATATCTGTCCCTGTGTTTCCGTTCCGGTCAGCTGTGTCATACCGGACGACGTCTGTGATGCGTCCAGCTGTGTTTCTTTTTGATCTGCCGTTACCACAGAATCCGTTCCGGATACCACTGCCTGTGCGAGTGCATTTCTTACCGCTTCAATTAGTCCTGCCGAACTGTAGGTAGCCCCTGATACCGCATCCACGTTGGTCGACTGCGTCGTTACAATGCTCTGTAACAGGGTAGACGCATGATCAATATATGGATGATCGTCTCCCTCATTTTCCACCAATGTAATGGAAGAAATCTTTCCATCCTGAATCACCACCTCCACGGTAAGCTTTCCGCCAAAACCGGTTCCACTTCCGTAATAAGTACCATCTCGATAGGTTCGTTCCTGCTCAGCCGTATCTTTGGTTAATACCACTGCTTCTTTCGTCTGCGTCTCCACCTCCGGCAGTGTAACTGTCTCCATGATATCAAAAGGTGACGTCTTGCTCTCTGTCTCCTCCTTTACCAGCTGGAACTGCGGAATACTCTTTTCCTTCACCTTCACCTGCTGCACTTCATAACCGGATATCGTAATCCCCGCCGCCAGCACAACACATCCCGCCGGCACAAGTAATAATAACTTCTTTATATAATCTCTCACGTCAAACATATTGCTTACCTTTCTGCGATATCATAATTCCTCTCCGAAGAAAATGAGTCTGCAATTCCCTTTGTCACCGTAATTTCTCCATCCTTCGTTACCAGTATGGCATCAAATTCTTCACTGTGTTCTCTCCAGTAATTCAATGCATCTTCTTTTCCCATGACAAATAATGCGGTGGATAATCCGTCCGCCAGTGTTCCATCCTCACTTACAATCGTAACCGATATCAGGTTGGAATCGGCCGGTTTTCCTGTCTCATTGTCCATAATATGATGATATGTCTTCCCATCCTGTTCAAAATAGCGCTCATATCCGCCAGAGGTAATAACCGCTTTATCCTTAATCGCCAAAACTCCCAGATAATCATCTGTTCCATCCGGATTCTGTACGGCTACTCTCCAATCCGAACCGTCCGTTTTTGCACCCAGCACCTGAACATTTCCACCGAGGGAAACCATGGCGGAACTTACCCCGTACTTCCGGAAAATATCCATCAGTTTCGACGAAGTGTAACCTTTTGCAATCCCACCAAAGTCAATCGCCATACCATCCCGCAATGTCAATGTGTTTGTTTCTTCCTCATACATCAATTTATCACTGCCTACCAGATTCAATGTCTGCATGATCTCATCATCCTGTGGAACACGATATTCTTCTGTCGGGAACCCCCAGAGGCACATAACCGGATAAATCGTAATATCAAAACGGTGTCCGGTGGATTCATATAACTCCAGTGATTTCTGCAGCAATGTCTGTGTATCATCGTTCAGCACCGCAGAGCCGTTCTGATTGATGCATGCCACCTGACTGGTATCTTTTCCTGTGGACAAAAGCACGTCCAGACGGTTTATCTCATCGATTGCCGCGTCCACGGATTCCTCTGCATTTTCGCCATATGCGGACACCGTCATATAAGTATCCATCGCAAAAACATTTTTCTGCACTTTTTTCTGCGATGCCGTATCCAGGCTGGTTTCTTCCTGCTGCTTGTCCGCACTTTCCACATTCTGATCCGCTGATTTCTGATCCCTGGCTTTGCAGCCTGTCAGAAGCATGATAAATATTGTAAAAAGCAGAACTATTTTAAATGGAACTGTTTTTCTCATTTTATGAATACCTTTCTGTGTATATCTGCCAAAAGTTTCAAAAGCAAAACATAAGTTAGCACAAACTAACGCATTTGTCAAAGATATATTTTCTCATTTTCATTTTAACATCTGAAAATCCTTATTTTATAAGGATTTATGAATTTTTGAAAAACTTTTTCACTTTGTCCCTTAAATACTCTCCGGATATTTACACAATGTTCTATACATCTTTCACATTAAAATTGTTTTTCTTTTTGATTTATATTATTATATTTGTCAATTATGTCTATTGACATTCGACAGAATAAGTCATACAATTATAATGTTATTTGAGCAATTGTGAAAAAAAATAGTTATCTTAATATTTTATTTGAATTCTATAGATCTTCTCTTTATATTTTAAGTAATTATGGGGATTTGCAAGTGTTTAACAAATTTTTATTTTAGGTAATTGCGAAACACTTAAATTTTTGTAAATGCATATGCAAATGAAACATTACACGAAGGCACGCTCCCGCTACATTCGGCTATGGTACCTTCTTAGTAATTGTTTAATTTGCATATACAATAAAGATAAGTTATGAGTTTCGCAATTAACTAATTTTTATTTTAGAAAAAGGAGAGGTATTATGAAAGAAAAAGATACTACAAAGAAGCAACAGAAACAGCAGGACCAGGTTACCAAATTCCGTGACAAAAATCTTTCTTATAAGATCTCTGTTGCAGTCAGCCTGTTACTTGTCATATGCTTAACTGTTATGATTGCCATCAGTGCAACCATCGCCGGAAAGTCTCTCAGCAACACAGTAAGCGGGGAATTTGAAGGAATTGCTACCGAGAATGGTCTGAAAGTCCAGGCGGTTATTGATACTGCTGCAAATACTGCTGATACGATTCAGAGTTATCTACTGGATAAATATGCTGATTATGAAGCGAACGGTTACAGCGGAGATGTTGAGAAAAGTTCTGTATATGATATTGATTTGCAGGAAATGAACAAACAGATCGAAACATTTTTGCTTAGTATTGCAAGTTCTACCGTAAAAAATAACGATCAGATCGATGGTGTCGGTGTCTTCTTTGAACCGGATGCTTTTGACCCGGCGATCAAAGATTATACTGTCTATGTCAGCACAGATGATGCTGCCAAAGGAACTGCACAGAGTTATGGTGCATATTCATCCTACGGCTCACAGGATTATTACAAAAATGCCGCAACCAGCCAGAAAGCAAGCTTTACCGATCCTTATGAAGATCAGGGAAGTAAAATGTTCTCTGCTTCTTTCCCAATCGTATACAATGGAAAAACACAGGGTGTTATCTTTGTAGATATTAATATTGAGAAGTTCAGTAATCTGCGTACTACCGATTCCAAATATCCAAGCATGTATGTGGATATCGTAAACGATGAGAGTATGATGATTTATGACAGTGAGTCTACCGATTATATCGGAACCTGCCTGAATACTCTTATTTCTTCCAAAGAATATGCTAAGATTCAGAAAGGCATTGATACCGGCGAAAGTTTCTCTGTCAGCACAAAGAAGGATGATGGTACATCCATTGTCAGATATTATTCTCCGATTGATGCTGCGGGCGAAACCTGGTGGGCAACCAGCGCATTATCAAAGGCGGATTTATCAAAGTCTACCGTCCAGCTTGTTCTGCTGATGATTCTCTGCACTCTTATTACCCTGATTGTAATCATCATCATCTGTACCCGTCTGCTTCGTAATTACATTCATCCGCTCAATGATGTTGTGGCTGTGGCTGACAAGCTTGCCATGGGTGATTTCTCCGTTTCCGTAGAAGCTGTATATCATGATGAAATCGGTAATCTTGCCGATACCTTTTCCCAGATGGCTACACGGCTCAGACTGATTGTCACAGACATTACAAGAGGTCTTGCAGAGATGGCATCCGGTAACTTTAACATTGCACCGGAAGTAGAAAATGTAGGCGATTTCAAAGCCATTGAAACTGCATTAACAACAGTTATTACAGATCTTTCCAATACTTTAAGGGAAATCAATGTAACAGCTGAAACAGTGGCTGAAAATTCAGGCCAGATTTCCGAAGGTGCACAGGCTCTTACCGAAGGTGCAACCGATCAGGCAAGCTCCATCGAAGAACTTCAGAGCATTATTACCAACGTTTCCGAACAGGTTCAGAAAAATGCAGAATATGCAAATGATGCAAATGAAAAAGCAAAAGTCGTTGGCACTGAAATTACAAGCAGTAACGACCAGATGCAGAAAGTGGTTGTGGCTATGGAAACCATCAGCGAAAGTTCACAGCAAATCAGCGGTATTATCAGTACGATTAATGATATTGCTTCCCAGACAAACCTTCTTGCATTAAATGCTTCCATCGAAGCCGCAAGAGCAGGCGAGGCAGGAAAGGGATTCGCGGTCGTTGCCACACAGGTTGGTACACTGGCTGCACAGAGTGCTGAAGCAGCAAAGAACTCCGGCGAACTTATTCTGGAAGCTATGCGTGCCGTAGATGAAGGAAAAGCTATTGTTGATGAGACAGCCAGGACGTTACTTGAATCCGTATCTAAGACAGATGCATTAGTAGAAAATATCGGCGAAATTTCCGCCGCTTCTGACAAACAGGCCCAGGCACTGGATCAGATTTCCGAAGCTGCAAGCCAGATCGCTGCAGTTATCCAGGAAAACACCGCCATGGCAGAGGAAAGCTCTGCAAGCAGCGAAGAATTAGCTGCACAGGCAGAAAAGTTAAAAGACCTCGTTGGTGTATTCAAACTGCTGGAAAATTAGGCCAGTACTTAGATAGTTAATTGCGAAACACTTAAATTTTTGTAAGTGCATATGCAAAAAGAGGAGACTCTGTCAATAGAGCCTCCTCTTTTTTGATCTTATTTATGTATATGTATCCGCTATGTTCTCCACTCATGCGTCCGCAGATGCCCCTCGATCTGCATCCCTGCAAAGTCATTCTGTCTGAGCGCCTCATACAGTACAATCGCCACAGAATTGGACAGGTTCAGGGATCTGATATCAGGATTCATCGGAATCCGCACACAGGTTTCCTGATGGTCATACAGGATATCTTCCGGTATGCCTGCACTTTCCTTTCCAAACATGATGTAACAGTCCGGTTCGTAATGAACCTCCGAATATTTATACGGAGCTTTTGTTGTCGCATAGTAAATCTTTGCACCCGGATTCTTCGCAAGGAAGTCCTCGTAATCCTCATAAACTTCATAATTCAGATGTTCCCAGTAATCAAGTCCTGCTCTTTTTACAGATTTCTCATCCAGCTTAAATCCCAGCGGCTCAATCAGATGGAGTTTTACCCCCGCCGCACAGCAGGTTCTTCCTATATTTCCGGTATTTGCCGGTATCTCCGGCTCATGAAGTACAATATTTATCATTTCTATTACCTCTGATGTCTCTCTGTAAAATGTCTGATTCTCTCGAGTGCAAGTTTAAGACGTTCCAGTGAATACGCATAGGAGATACGGACAAATCCTTCCCCGCACGCACCAAAAGCCGTTCCCGGAACAACCGCAACCTTCTCCTCTTCCAGAAGTCTTGTTGCAAATTCATCCGATGTCATGCCGAATTTCTTAATATTCGGAAATACATAGAATGCACCATATGGTTCAAAACATTCGAGTCCCATTTCCTGAAATGCATTTAACAGGAATCTTCTTCTCTGGTTGTAAGACTGTGTCATCTTTGCCACATCGTCATCACCGTTTCGCAATGCTTCTACAGCCGCATACTGGCTTGTGGTCGGTGCACACATAATGGCAAACTGATGGATTTTCAGCATCTGCGACAGAATCTGTTCCGGTGCACAGGCATATCCGAGTCTCCATCCGGTCATGGCAAATGCTTTTGAAAATCCGTTGATGACAACGGTTCTCTCCTTCATTCCGGGCATTTCTGCGATAGATACATGACGTTCCCCATAATAGGATAATTCTGCATAAATTTCATCCGATATGACGAAAATATCTTTTTCCACACAGATCTTTGCAATCTCTTCCAAATCTTTACGAGGCATGATTGCACCGGTCGGATTATTCGGAAATGGCATAATCAAAAGTTTTGTCTTATCCGTAATATGCTCCAGCAGTTCTTCTTTTGTAAGCCGGAATTCATTCTCTTCTTTCAGGTTAATCACCACAGGTACACCATAGGCAAGCTGCACGCATGGCAGATAGGAAACATAACTCGGCATCGGAATCAGCACTTCCTCACCCGGATTAATCATGGCACGAATCGCCAGGTCAATGGCTTCGCTGCCTCCCACCGTTACCATAATCTCATGATTATAATCATAGTGCAAATCAAATCTTCTCGCAAGATATGCGGCAATCTCCGCCTTAAGTTCTTTCAGGCCTGCATTTGAGGTATAAAATGTTCTTCCCTTTTCCAGGGAATAAATACCTTCTTCACGAATATGCCACGGAGTATCAAAATCAGGTTCGCCCACACCGAGAGAAATCGCATCCTTCATCTCGCTTACAATATCAAAAAACTTACGGATTCCAGACGGCTGGATCTCCACTACTACATCTGATAAGGGATTTCTCATGGTGTAATTACCATCCTTTCATCAACTTTTTCTTCTGCAAGCACAGTTCCATGATCTTTGTATTTCTTCAGTACAAAATGGGTCGCTGTTCCGCGGACCGCCTCTATCGTGGATAATTTATCCGAAACAAACTGTGACACGGCACGCATGGTTTTCTCTTCCAGCAATACAAGGAAATCATATCCGCCTGACATCAGGTAGATGGCTTTTACTTCACTGAAATTATAGATTCTTTCCGCAATCTTATCAAATCCTTCGCCTCTCTGCGGAGTTACCTGCACCTCTATCATGGCATTTACGCGCTCATCGCTTGTATTATCCCAGTTAATCAGTGTATGGTATCCGCAGATTACCTTCTCCTTCTCCATCTCTGCCAGTTCATTTGCCACTTCCACTTCCGATACCCCTAACAGAATGGCAAGTTCATGCACATCTATTCTGCTATTCTTTTCTATCACTCCCAAAATCAGCTTTCTAAGTTCTGTTAATTCCACCATCTTCTATTTTCCTTTCACTTTTTTCATTCCACGGGGCTGTTCAATGAATCTTCTTTCGTCCCTATTGAGCAGAACCTTATCATGACCCGGCATTACTTTCCCAATCAGGGCAGCATGAATCCCTTCTTTCTCATACCGATGTACAAGACCGTTTCCGTCCCTTGTTACGACTAACAGAGAACCTGCCGACTGCATGGTATAAGGATTCTGTTCCAACTGTTCACTTAATTCTATGGTTTCCTGATGCACCGGAATATTTCTTGCTTCTATCTCCATTCCCGCCTGCATCTTCTCACCTAATTCCCATAATCCGCCAAATACGCCTGTTTCCGATAAATCATGCATAACCGCACTTCCATGCTCCAGTGCAATCTGTGCATGTTTTACAACGGACAGCTCCTGCAGGTAATCTGCCGCACCTGCCAGATATCCCGGTGCAAATGATAATTCTTCCCGGTGCTGCACTGCTGCCACTCCCGTAGACTCCAGTGCCATATATCCGGTCATGACAATATCCTGCCCGTACAGGGTATCTTTCTCCCGGCGGCTGTCCAGAAGCTCTCCGGCACAGTTTCCGTATGCCGTAACCGAAAATACCGGCATATTTACTTTATCCGATACCTCGCTGTGACCTCCGGCTATCTGTACATTTAACGACGATGCCGTTTCTTCCAGCACTTCCATAATACTCTTGATCCGTGATTCCTCCGTCTCCGGCGGGACAATCATGGACACAAGGACGGCAAACGGACTGCCACCTTCCGCAGCGACACTGTTCACCGCACGTGTCATGGTAATCTTAGCATCCAGCAGGGTTTCATATTCCACACTGCTGCATGAGACAGCCGTGACTAACTGACCTTTCACAAGCATAACCGCAGCATCCGCTCCGGCTTTTGCACCGCTTAGTACTTCTTCCCGTTTATTTCTGAACTTATTCAAAACGGATCTCTTCAGTATCAGCTCTGATAATTTTCCAACATTCAGCATACTACTCTACCTTCCAGCTTTCCTTGACGAATATCGATTTATCCATTATACTAAATAGGATAAAATCGGAACAATCATTGCCAGAACAAGCACGATTGCAATTGCAGCTGCTATCTTCTTCTGAGTCTTTGGATTCCAGATATTCATAATATATACCTCCTTTATCCCGTCCCTTATCTGGACGGATACACTACTGATTTATTTTATTTTGGCCTGTAAGCAGGCAGACTGCGAGGAAAAAATGATTCGTTATTTTTGCATCTTTGGATGCTTTCTTCTGTTTTCCGGTGTATTTTTTCACCAGGTAAAAAAATCCGAACGGAGATCCAATTCTTCCACCAGCGATTTCTGGCAGAAAGAATCTGCCGCCAATCAGGTAAAACGGATTGATCTGGATGCTCTCCCCTATATCATCATTCCACTGGAGAATTACCCACTGGGACAGCACGATGATGACGTACTATCGGAATGTGAGGATTCCCTCATAAAACTCAGCCAGAAAAAAATCCTGAACCTGACCGGAAAGACGTCCACCGAGCTGAAAGAAACCTATGGTATTACCAACCTTTCCTATGTGGATAAATGTGATATGAACTACACCGAACTTGTCAAAATCATCGCTGCCTACGGAGCAAGGCTCCACGAGCTTGGTTTCGACGACGAATGCATTGCCGTTCTCGAATCCGGCATTGATATTTTAACAGATATAAGCAGTAATTACAAGCTTTTGGCGGAGCTTTATCAGAAAAGAAACGAGCCGGAGAAAATAGAACATTTAAGAGAAACCGCCCGTACCCTGGACTCCCTGAACAAAAATAAAATATTAAAATTACTCGATTTCCCTGCCGAAGCCTGAATAGAAAAATCCGGGAGCACATATATTCTGACTGTGAACCCGGATTTTTATTTTACTACTCTGTTCTTTCCATTGTATTTTCCCACATAGAGGCATTTATCTGCAAGCTGTATCCACTCTTTCACGGATAAGCCGTCCTTACAGCCGGCAGCACCGATGGTAATCGTTACGGAAGTATGGATGTCCCCCTGTTTTAACTGCATCTTTGCAATGTCTGCACGAATCCTGTCCAGTTTATCCACCGGAATATCATGCGTATCGTCCAGTTTTCCGGTCAGCAGAAACTCTTCGCCACCCCATCTGCAGGCATCGATTCCGTCCAGATGCATCAGAATATCAGCCACCCGTATTAATACATAATCTCCAAAATTATGCCCATACCTGTCATTTACCTTCTTAAAATCATCAATATCGATCATGGCTACCCAGTGATCGTTCTTATTCTTTCCATTATAAATGTCTTCCAGCCGATCCAGCATATAATAACGGTTTGGCAACTTCGTCAGTGCATCATAATCAGCTTTGCGAAGCAATTCACTCTCTGAAGCAATAACATGACGGATTAACAGACTCATGCACAAAATAATAATGGCAAAATTAATCACACCCATACAGATTCGTATGACAAACTGCACATTATCATCAATCACATAATGCGGTCCTCTGAAACGCTCCCTTGCATAGACCACAATATACAATATCATGCTCAGTATTCCCAGAAATATTCCATGTACTTTCTTCTTCTGTACCTGCATGGAAAAATAATTTCCATAAAAATATACAGGAACCATACCGAGCAGACATAACTGAAAGCCATAGCCGCACCCCAGGCAGATCGTTGCCAGCACCATATGCAGCATAACTTCTACTGCCACAAGCTGAAAATACTGCGACAGCATTTCTTTCCGGATAAAAAAATATCCACATGCATAAAATACCATACTGAATACATTGAAGATATACATATATCTGATGTGATAGTAGATGAAAAAAACAAAAAACCCGATATGTATCAGCAACAAAAACGTATTCATTATGATACATGATGTTGCCGCCATTTTTTTCGTAAAAAACTGATTCATTATATTATCCCCTTGTGTAACACTCTCATTGTTATCACATTATTATACTATAAATTTCAATTTTTTCTACCTTTTTTGTCAAAATTTTACAAAAAAAATGTTTTTTTCTTTTACCTGCCATATTCTGACAGAATTTTATCAATCATTCTGGATGCCTGGGACTTTGTCAGGCTGTCCGGACTAACCTGCAGGGCAATGCCATACCGTATTGCAAGGTCATGTAAAAAGCTTAACTGTCTTGCCGTAGCCGGACTTTCTTTCTTTACCGTATAATGCAGCGGCAGGGACGCAAAATCCTTCTCATTGTCTCCCAGCTGTTCAAACCGCTCACACAGAATCCGGTACAATTCCCCGGTCACCCGGGCATCGTTCCATGCCCGGTGATGATTTTCATCCGAGATCCCGAAATAGCTGCACAAATCATCGAGTTTCCGGCTCGCCAGTCCCGGCAGGTACTTCTTTGCGATTGCCAGTGTATCCACACCCTGCCGTTCAAAGGAATATCCGTACCGCAATGCTGCCGTCTTTAAGAAACTATAGTCAAACCGCAGATTATGCCCCAGCAACGGCAAATCCCCTGCAAACTCCAGAAATTCTTCCATTACTTCCCTCTCCTGCGGTGCATCCGCCACCATGTCATCCGTAATCCCTACAATCTCCGTAATCACAGGTGGAATCGGTCTGCCCGGATAAACCAGACGGTTATACACCTGCACTTCTTCCCCTTCCATCACGCGAATCGCTCCAACCTCTATGATACGATCATCCGCCGGGCGGAGTCCCGTCGTTTCCAAATCCACAATCACATAATTCCTTAACATCTTTTCTCCTATATCTGTATCTGAATATCAGTTAATTGCAAAACTCATAATCTATATCTATTGTATATGCAATGACACAATTACTAAGAAGGCACTATGAGGCAGGTACTAAGGAGGGACCCAATTTATTGGGAAGATTCCTTAGTACAATCGGTATTTAATACCGCTACCCACGCACTAGGGAAACTTCCCTAGTGCCATAGCCGAATGTAGCGAGAGTGTGCCTTCGTGTCATTGTTTCATTTGCATATATATTTATAAATATTTAAGTGTTTTGCAATTACCTATATCTGGTATACCGCTGCGTTGTAATTGAGCGGATTTCTCTCATTGTAATCAAATCCCACTATCTGCACACTTTCCGGCAGTTCCGCCTGTGTATTCCATGTCTGCACCGGAATTCCCATATCCCGGATCAGCTTCCAGCTTCGTACGGACAATGCTTCGATATGTTCGCCGTGATGTCCCATTTCTCTGGAAATCTGACGGAAGAAATCGCGGTACTCCTGTACATCCGGTGCAAAATCCGGTCTTGTTTTCATGTTTTCCCGCAGGTACACATCGAAAGTCATAAGCTCACGAAGAATCTGCTCTTCCGTATGAAGCTCCGGTCTTTCCGCAAAAAAATCCCGGAAAAACTGCAATAAAATACGGTAGCGGTCAATTCTTGCGTGTTTTTTATTTTTCTCAAAATGCACTTCATAGTATTCACCCAGCTTTTCAAACATCGCAAACGGAGTATCAAAATAGGTCAGGAGATATCGCAGGCTGCAGGTGAACTGCTCACTGTTGTAATACTGTTCAACCATATCCTCGACCTGTTTTAATTTCAATATCTCATCAAAGCTGAGCCAGTCTGTATACAATACTTCATATGGCGGATAACTGCGGTAGGCAATTCCATATTTTTCACTTTTTTCTGCAATCGCCGAACCTTTTAACACCTTGAGAAAGCCAAGCTGAAGCTGGTCGGAATACAGGGCATAGATTTCGTTGAAGGAATGTTTAAAGCTTTCAAAATCCTCGTAGGGCAGTCCCGCAATGAGATCAAGATGGAGATTAATATTCTGGAAACCACGCAGTTTTTGCACCACCTCTTTCAGCCGCACAAGGTCCATCTTCCGGCTGACTTCCTTTATGGTAATGTCGTTTGTGGACTGCACACCGATTTCAAGCTGCACCAGCCCTGGCCGCATATTTTTCAGAATCTCCAGTTCCTCCTCACCTAACAGATCCGCTCCGATTTCAAAATGAAAGTTTGTTATACCATTGTCATGCTGTGCAATGTATTTCCATATGACAGTTGCATGTGACTTATTGCAGTTAAAGGTACGATCCACGAATTTGACCTGACTAACCTGATGGTCCAGAAAGAACTGTATCTCCTTTAATACTTTATCAATACTCCGGAAACGCACCGCTTTGTCCAGAGAGGACAGGCAGTAGCTGCAGGAAAACGGACAGCCCCTGCTCGTTTCGTAGTACAGAATCTTATGTCTCAGACTTTGAAATAATGCATTCGGCACAAGTTCCGTTCCTTGCTCCGTTTCCGCTTCGTCCGCATAGATAAATGGCAACGAGGACAAATCGATCGGCTGCGGCGGTGTGCTGTCAAATTCCCCTTCTGTATCATTTCCATAATAATCACACAGAGATGCAAAGACACGTTCGCCCTCGCCGCACATGACTCCGGTGATCTCCGGATGCTCCTGCTGAATTTCCTCTCTATTATAGGACACCTCCGGACCACCCAGCCAGATATCCGTATGGGGAAGCAGTACCTTTAACTCCTTTATCAGTGTCATGACATAGGAAATATTCCAGATATAACAGGAAAATCCGATCACATCCGGCTTCTCCCGGTAGATTTCTTCCAGTATCTCATCTATCTGTTGGTTAATGGTAAACTCCCGGTAGATAACGGATACCCTGCCGTCCTTCACCGCTTCGCTGTATTTCCGGGCATATGCGTCCAGGCAGTATACTGCCAGATTGGAATGTATGTATTTTGCATTGATTGCCGCCAGTAATATTTTTTTACTCATCGGATTCCCTCCAGTACTGTTTTTAGGGCAATGATCAGACCATTTTTCAGAGATGCCTCTTCAATGTATTCCTGCCTGGTATGTTCTCCCGCACCCAGACACGTTCCAATGCAGATAGACGGAATTCCCCGCGACAGCGGAAGATTACAGTCCGTAGAACCGCTTTTTACATCCGGTGCTTTTCCTGTTATTTCCCGTATTATCCGGCTGATCCGTTCCACAAGTCCGATCTGCTGCACCATGCCCTCCTCTGAAAATCCACCCATCGAAGGTCTTATGCCCAGAATATCTTTCTTCACTTCCAGTTCTCCCGCACCTTCCTGTCTGGTTTTCTCCAACAGGGTATCAAAATATTCCTGCAATTTTCCAAGGCTCTCCGAATCGTCCGAACGGATTTCAAAATCCGCCTGACATTCTTCTGCAATGGCATTTACCGTTGTTCCGCCCTGTATCCGTCCCACGTTGTAAGTGACCGCTCCGCTGTACTCTTCCGGATTGATCTGATAAAAAAGCCGGATCAGTTCACTCATCGCCACAATGGCGTTTTTTCTGCCAAAATCATTGTACGAATGTCCGCCCTGTCCCGTGATGGTGATTTTATACCGAACCGATCCCAGTGCCTTACAGAAAATCGTCGTATAGTCCAGGTCAAAAGCTATCCAGCGGCAGATTTCCGGATAATGCTCCAGCACTCTCTTACTTCCTGCGAGGTTGCCCGTTCCCTCTTCGCATACATTGAACACGAATAAGAGCCTCTTCTCCGGCACAATCCCCTCTTCAAAAATATATTTTGCACAGAATAGCAATGAACATATGTTCGCCCTGTTGTCTTTGATTCCCAGACCGTATATCCTGCCGTTTCCATCCCGCTCAAACGGAAGCGGTCCTTCCATATCCGGAAACACCGTATCCGTATGGGCAGTCACCGCAAAACACTCACTTCCCGGATCAAATGCTTCTCCCAGTTCACAGTACACATTGCAGATATCGTCCTCATAAATATGCACCTGGTCATATCCAGACTTCTCCGCATATCCACACAGCAGTTCTCTGATCCATTTTGCAATCCTGTTCTCTTTGTTCGATGGGGACGGAATCTCCGTCAGTGCCTGTAAGACATCTACATACTCCTGCCTGTTCTCCTCTGCAAACACACTGTAATCCTTCATATCAGTCTCTCCCTTCTGATTTTTTTTAATGATAGTTAATTGCAAAACTCATAATTTATCTTTATTGTATATGCAAATCAAACAATTACTAAGAAGGTACTATGAGGCGGTCGGCACTTAGATGCTGTATTTTAGCATCTTAGTACCGCTACCAGCCGAATGTAGCGGGAGCGTGCCTTCGTGTAATGTTTCATTTGCATATACATTTACAAAAATTTAAGTGTTTTGCAATTACCTATTAAAGTGAAAAACACCAATCTTCGGAAAAGACTGGTGCTTTCTGTTTTCTTTCTTACATTCGTTTTGTTGCCGCCAATGCAAGCGAACCCGGTCCAATATGGCAGGATACACTGAGCGAAAGATGGTCTACATAAATCTGACCCTGATATTCCGGAAATGCTGCTGCCACCTCTTCTTTGAAGTTCAACGCCTCCTGAAGATTATGCGTATGTGCTATCTCCAGATGCACATTATTGACATTTCCGCCAAATCTCTTCTCCACATCCGCTTTCACGGCATTTATCATAATATTCTTCGCCTGTGTGAGTGTCCTCGCCTTTGCGAATGCATCCAGCTTCTCACCCTGAATCTGCAATACCGGCTTTAATTTCAGAATCGTGCCGAGTGCCGCTGCCGCCGGTGTTACCCTTCCGCCTTTTTTCAGATACTTCAGAGTATCAACCATGATATAAATGGAAGATTCCATCTTGGTATCCATCAGATATTTTACGATTTCCTCCACTGCAATTCCCTCATCCGCCATGAGTTTTGCATCTAGAACCGCCTGACGCTGTGTTACGGAAATTCTCTGGTTATCAATAACAAAAACCTTGCCGTCAAACTCATCTTCCATCGAGAATACCATGGCTGTCTGGCAGGATCCGGATAATCCGGATGACATCGGTATATAAATCACAGACTCATGATCTTCCAATAATTTTCTCCACATATCCATCACGTTTTCCGGGGACGGCTGTGTCGTGGATATATCGGCATTTCCGTTTAATTTAATATAAAACTCTTCCTGTGTCAGGCTGATATCTTCGTAATATGTTTTTCCATCTATATCAAATGGCATCGGTACTACGGATATTCCCAGCTCCGCTGCCTGTCGCTGGGTAATTCCGCTGTTACTGTCTGTTACAATCGCTATTTTTGCCAAAGCTTCTTCCTCCAAATTTATCTGACCAAAGTCTTTTCCTGTCTTTATATCTTAACCCAAAACGCGTGAGAAATCAACCTGTTTTCAGCGATTGTCTATTTTCTCCGGATACATATCGTGATTTGCCATGCGGTCCCATGCAACCTGCTCCCATTTTGTTCCCGGCTTGCCATAATTACAGTACGGATCGATGGAAATACCGCCGCGCGGGGTGAATTTGCCCCAGACTTCGATGTACTTCGGATCCATAAGGCGAATGAGATCCTTCATGATGATATTCATGCAGTCCTCATGGAAATCACCGTGATTGCGGAAACTGAACAGATAGAGTTTGAGCGATTTACTCTCCACCATGCGCACATCCGGCACATAAGAAATGGTTACGGTCGCAAAATCCGGCTGTCCGGTAATCGGACACAGACTGGTAAATTCCGGACAGTTGAATTTGACAAAATAATCATTGTCCTGATGTTTGTTTACAAATGTCTCCAGTACTTCTGGTGCGTAATCCTGCGGATATTTTGTTCCCTGGTTTCCAAGCAGGCTGATGCCCTGCTTTTCGCTTTCGGTTCTTCCTTCCATATTATGCCTCCTTCTTTTTCAATGCCGGATCTTCAATTCCATTCAGGCGGAATGCCTCTGCCCGGTCAATACATGTTCCGCATACACCGCATGGCTCATCGCCGCCCTCGTAGCAGCTCCATGTCAGTTCATACGGCACATGCAGCTTCAATCCAATAGCCACAACCTCTGCCTTTGTCCTATTGACAAACGGTGCTTCGATGGTCAGCTGGTTTCCGCTTCCGGTATAAATCGCCTGCTTCATTGCCTCGTGGAAAGTCGTCGAACAATCCGGATATGCATTTCCTGCCGCATCATCTGCATGTACACCATAATAAATCACACCACAATCTTTTGACAATGCAATGCTGGCTGCGGAAGATAAAAACAGTCCGTTCCGGAACGGAACATAGGTTGATACCGGGCTTCCGTCCGTCTCTTTTAACTGTTCCGCATAGGATTCATGCGGTACTTCTTTATCAGAATGTGCCAGCAGGGAGCAGTCACTATACTGGAAAATCGGGGTCAGATCGAGCGAAATATGTTCCACCTGGTAATACTCCGTAATCTTCTGTGCCGCCTCAATCTCTTTGGTATGCTTCTGCCCGTAGTACACGGACAATGCCACTACATTCTCTTTTCCATATTTGTCTATTGCCATGGCAAGACTTGTTGTGCTGTCCAGTCCGCCGCTGACTAAAACCAGTGCTTTCATTTTATTCATCCTTTCTTCTTTACTTTAATAGGTAATTGCGAAACTCATAATTTATCTTTATTGTATATGCAAATCAAACAATTACTAAGAAGGTACTATGAGGCGGTCGGCACTTAGATGCTGTATTTTAGCATCTTAGTACCGCTACCAGCCGAATGTAGCGAGAGCGTGCCTTCGTGTAATGTTTCATTTGCATATGCATTTACAAAAATTCAAGTGTTTCGCAATTACCTATTACTTTAACCTCATCTGCAGGCTTAAATCGGTGCGGAATCTGCCGCGGAATGTTGTCGTATAGGTCTTTGCATTCGGTTTCTTGATTCCTCTCGCCGTCATGCAACTGTGGCAGCCTTCAATTAATACTGCTACATCCTCTGAACCGGTTACTTCGGTAATAATATTCGCAATATCCGATCCGATTCTCTCCTGCAGCTGCAGTCTTTTGGATACCATATCCGCAATTCTTGCGATTTTGCTCAGTCCGATGACTTTTCCTGCCGGAAGGTATGCCACGGTTACTTTCATGTCATACATCAGTGCCAGATGATGCTCACAATAACTGAAAATGTCGATATCCTTGACAATAACCATATCCTGGCCGCCATCTTCAAATTCCAGCTCATCCTCAAATGTCTTATTAAACATCTGTGCAATTTCATGATTACTGTAGCCGATTCCCTCAAATACTTCTTCATACATTCTTGCCACACGGTCCGGAGTATCTTTCAGACCTTCTCTGTCCGGATTTTCTCCCAGTGCGACAAGCAATCCTCTGATATGTTCTTTTACTGCCTCTTTATCTATTGCCATCTCTATTCTTCCTTTCCATTCACATTACACACCTCTGCGCTGCGGATCCCAGATAAACTTGTGAAGCTGCAGCTGCAGGCGCACTCCGTTCTGATGATGCTCTATCATATAGTCCACAATATCCGCCGGATCGATCTGCCCGAATACCGGACTGATATACACCTTACACACTTCTGTAAGGTGGTATTTCTCTATGATTTCCCTTGCCTGTTCCAGATCATCCAGACTGCCGGACACGAATTTGACCGTATCCTTCTTTGAAAGCAGGGCAAAATTATCTACACACATATGTTCTGTCATTCCACTTACATTCAGCTTATAATCCATGGTAAACCGGATATTTTCCCCGATTCCCACAAACCCGGCAAGGCCGACACTTCCGTTTGTTTCTATCTCTATACGAAGATTTTCCCGAGACAGACATTTTAATAACACGTCCATTCCCGGCTGAAGCAGAGGTTCTCCCCCGGTCAGTGTCACATTGGTCACATTCTGCTGCTGAATCCAGGAACAGATTTCTTCTTCCGTCATTACCTGGTATGGGGCATCTTTCTCATTCGCCCAGCTGGTATCACAGTACGAACAGTTCAGATTGCATCCCTGAAATCGGACAAACGCCGCCAGTTCTCCGGCACACTGTCCTTCCCCGTTGATACTCACAAACTTTTCTACTACTTTATATTCCACTGCATTCCCTCTTTTCCCTGTGCTTAGTCTTCGCAATAAGCGGCACTGTTATTCGGTGTCTCATATACGGTTGCACATTTTACTTGATATCCGTGTACCTGCATCTTTTCATAAAAATATTTGGCAAAATTTTCCGCCGTCGGACGGAAATCCATCTCAATCAGATGAAACTGCTCTTCCCGCAGAGCCGCCACGGTGCTTTCCTTTAACGTTCCCTTTTCCATGATAAATGCATGATCCAGTCTGTCCGTTTCCCCTGCCAGATCTGCCTTTAAGGTTGCAAAATCCACATGCATGCCCCTAAGCTGGCTGTCCGTTTCCAACTGATCGGCCTTTACCTCTATCACCACTCTCCATCTGTGTCCGTGGATATTTCTGCATTTTCCTTCATATCCACCCAGAAAATGGGCAGAATCAAAACTCTGTTCTGTTTTTAATATATACATTTAGATTTCCTTTCTATTCAAAAAATAGCACCGCAGACACGGTGCTATTAAAAATAATCATCTCTGAATCTTTAATAGTCCCGGTTTTATTTTAAGACAGGAAGGTACAAATGAACTGTCTGTTATTCTTCTATCTGCTGGCACATTCTTCTTTGTAAAGCTGTCCGACATCTGTTTTGGAAAGCGACTGGTTATAGAACTTTAACTCTGCTACTTTCCCATTTAATGGTGTGGTATAGATATCGCCACCCACCAGAATCCTGTTGATTCCATTTAACATATCCACAGATTCCATATATCCGCCAATCATTGCATCGATATACAGGATTGCCACCTTTGTCTGTGCATTATAAGTAACTGTATACATATGCCATTTTACATCCGGATAGATTTCACATCCGGTATCATGCCAAATATCTTCATTCTCATTGCTCAGCTTAATTCTGAAATCAGCTTTCAAATCGCCTGCATTTGGCATAATACTGTTAAATCCGTTTTCAAATTCCATGGTAACGGCAGTTGACCAGCGGTTGACATTATCCGTCTGAATCCAGCAGGACATGGTATAACTTGCGTTTGTGTATACTTTCGTCGGAACACTGATTACATTCTGCATAATGTCCCCGCCCTTAAAGCAGAGTGCCTTCTTCCCACAGAATACTCCGTTGCAATACTCCGGAGTACCGCCCAGACACTGTGCCTCAAACTTTCCGTCCGTCGATTTCAAATCCCCGTCAAACGGAAAGCAGACTACCGTCGGCTTTACTTTGATATGCTCATCCATGTATACATTGAAATCATCCTGCGGCATTGGTTTCGCATAATAATAACCCTGTATCATATCACATCCGATGACCGTAAGGAAATTCACCTGTTCGCTGGTTTCCACACCTTCGCAGACCACACGGATATTCAGCTTCGCTGCCATCTCTATAATGCAGGATATGATAATCTTCTGGTTTGCCGTAAGGTCATCTCCGTTTAAGAATATCTTATCCAGTTTCAGAATATCAATCGGCAGGTTATTTAATAAATTCAGGGAAGAATACCCTGATCCAAAATCATCCATCGAAATCCGGATTCCCTTGGAACGCAGACTGTTAATCAGTTCCAGTGCCGCTTCGAGATTCTCGATATAGATACTCTCTGTCAGCTCAAACTCCACATATTTCGCCGGAATCGGATATTTATCAAAAAGGTAATTAATGTAATCCATCAATTCGCCTTCTTTTAAATGTACACTCGAGATATTCATGGATATCGGTACTAACGGAAGTCCCTCATCAATTCTCTTCTTAATCTCTATAAACACATTCTCGTAGACATAGTAGTCCATCTCTACAATCATGCCGTTTTCTTCAAATCCCGGAATAAATTCATCCGGATAAATAAATGTTCCATCCTCTTTCTGCCATCTGACCAGAGCCTCTGCACCGACGATCTTTCCGGTGCCACTCTCTATCTTCGGCTGGTAATATACTTTGATATTACCATTCTCCAAAGCATTTGGCAATTCTGCATTCAGCTGCATCTGCCTTACCACCGACTGCATCATCTCATCATCAAAGAGAACTACGGTATTTCTCTCTTTCTTCTTAGCCTCTTTCCTTGCCATGTTCGCATCGGAAAGGGCAATCTCCATATCTATCTTCGGATTCTTCACAATGAAGATACCTGTACAGATATTGATATTATTATCCATGAACGCATCCTGCAGTTCACTGTTCAGAAGATTATTCTTCTTAAGAATTTCCTGATATATTCTCTCATCTGCAAACCACTCCGGATACTGTGCAGCAATGACGATATTATCGGAATACACCCTTGCACCACCGATCAGTCCTTTCACATCCCGAATCGCCTTGGTACAGAACATCTTCAGCAGGTTATTTCCCACATCATATCCGTAAGTATCATTGATATATTTAAAATGTCTTAAATCGCTGTAAATAATCACGATATTCGACTGCCTGTCCAGACTCTTCAAAGCTGCATTCAGCTTCTTCTTAAAGACGGTATACTTCATCAGTCCGGTAAGCATATCATGGTCATTCAGATCTTCCATCTTTAAATCTGCCTGATACGCACTCTTTGCATTGAACAAATAAGATGATATCAGTTTGGTAAACATCTTAAGTGTGCTTAAATCCTGTGCCGAATAATGAATCTCACGGTCGAATGTGATATAGTCCACGCAGCCCACTATCTCTCCGCTGCGGATAACCGGCACTTCCAAAAATGTCTGAAACAGAAAATCTTTGCTCTGTATCTCCGGAATATCAAAGTCAATTCCTTCGCTGTTATAATACAGGTAATAACCTGTTTTAAAATGGTCTTTGAATGTTTTCCACTCTTCCATATTGTACTGCCATTCCGAATCTTTCCTGTTTGGTATCGCTCTCGAATCCACATATTCATACATATAGCGCAGGGTCCGCGGTTTATTGATCAGTTCACGCACCGCCACCACATTCATACCGTAATGCAGCCCCACCTTACGAATCAGAAGATTAATCGCATTTGCCACATTCGCAGTATCCTCAATCAGCTGGAATGCCAGATCCATCAGTTCATATCCAAAACTGTCAAAGGATCTCTCCGTATCCGCACCACGTTCCCCCGATATATAGAGTGATTTGTTTTTCTGCATCCATGCATCAGCCGGTTCATCCACTGTGTCCATCTCAGAGTTATAGAATTCATAACCATCTTTTCCATGGTTCTTCACATATGTCAATGCCTGCGTAGCATGCTGTGCCAGCTGTTTCCATTCATAACCATCATCCGGCATGATGGCAATTCCTATGCTGAGTGAAATTACAAAGTTCTGATCCTCACCCTTAAAAGTACTTCTTGCCCTGTGGCACAGTTCCTTCGCATTTTCTCTAATTCTACCCACAGATTCATAGTTCTTTTCAAAAATAAGGAATTTATCACCACCGATTCTTCCGATCACTGCCTGTTTTCCAAATACCTGACAAATTGCCGCCGCAATCTCCTTCATAATTTCATTTCCGAACAATCTTCCCAATGTTTCATCTACCGTCCGGAAATTATCAATATCCATAATATAAACCGCTGCGGTACATTCCGGATTCTGCTCCATATATGCCTGAATCTCTTTTAACGCATATTCACCATTGTAAAGTCCCGTCAATCTGTCTATCCCGTCATAATTCTGATTTTTCATGCTTCTCATATCATCATAAGTACACCCGCTACCTGTACTATGCATAGTTTCCTCCACACATACTATTTTAACCTGAAAATTTCTCATACATTTCTATCTTGATTATAACATAGTTTTTCCAAAACTGCCATTACTTTTTAGAAATAAATGAAAAGCAGTCAAATCACGTCCATAGCAATATCTGTTAATTTCCAATATTCCAAAAAAAACAGGAAAACCTTAAATAAGACTTTCCTATTTCTTTTCTTTAAGAGAGCGCGAGACGGGACTCGAACCCGCGGCCCCGACCTTGGCAAGGTCGTGC